>Ga0256406_1002201_pt1 | contig 28494 bp, 35 predicted proteins | sample RumenRJG_03DNA_FD_185986 | JGI IMG/M metagenome (GOLD analysis project Ga0256406, IMG submission 185986) | Bovine rumen microbial communities from Lethbridge, Alberta, Canada - RJG_03 | ecosystem: Host-associated > Mammals > Digestive system > Stomach > Rumen | place: Canada: Alberta | collected... | reverse complement strand
CGCAAAATGTCAGCGCAAAGCTTCTCCGAAGAGCCGATGATGCTTTTGATCAGATCGTCGTCTGCATCATCGTCTACGCGAAGATAATTCTTCATTTCATCAACCGTTACGATCACGCTGATCCCTCCTTAAATTAGGCGCTCTTTACACCAAGTGTCTGTACAGCCTCCGGAAGCACCAGCTTGCCGTCGACACGCTCTTTTGCCACGTATCCGATCATGCCGTTACCAGCAAACAGCTCGCGGAGTTCCTGCATGGACCGGGTTCCGCGGTCACCGATGTTGTAGTAGGAGAAATCGCCGAAAGCAATGGCGGATTTTCCTGCTTCCAGTCCCGGGCAGTAAGCGGAGGTAAGAACCGAGTAGCCGCAGAGTCTGTCCGGTTCTCCTGCCTGGTAAGATGGCTGCCAGATGTAGGCACCGTTTGTATCTTTGAGCTTACGCAGCGCTGCGAGGGTGGAGTCGTTTAAGATGAAACGGGCGTTCTTTCTATACGGACGCTTCAGTGTATAGATCAGTGTCAGAATGTCATCGGTTGAAATCTTTGCATTGTCGAGCGTTACGGCCTTTTCGCCGCCGCCAGTTTCTGCAAAGATTCCCAGCGGCTTTCCGGTGCCATCGCCGTTTAAGAATGCATCTTCCTCGGCGTTGCCGATGGCTTTTCCAAACTGGTCGATGATGTAACCTTCCAGATTGAATGCATTGTCGTAGAGCAGCTCCTCGGTGACTTTGATTGCTACATGGAGCTTATGCGCATCCAGCACGATCTGGTCAAAGGTGGCGTCTCCAAATGTCAGTGCTCCGCCTTCCTCAATCCATGCTGCAGCAGGTTTTGTTCCCGCGATGTTAATCTTATGCTCACCGGAAGTGGTGATGGTGGTGGCAAGACCGCGGAAGATGTTCTCTTCCTCCAGCTTATCGATCAGGCGGCTGTCCCATTCCTCCGGAACAAGGTAACCGCCATTGGCGTCGTTTCCTTCCTCTAGCACATCACTGATCTGATGGAATCCGGTACGCATCGCAGCAAGCATCGCTTTCGCATAGGCTTTGGAAGCACGGCCTTTCTTTACCGGTTCGTCCTTCATGCCATCGCCCGGTTTTCCCGTGAGGGGAGAAGCAATCGGTTTTCCCATCTGCTCTTCGATCACTGCCTGACGGTTCAGACGCTCGATTTCTTTCGTGTAGTCGGTGATTTCCTTCTCCATACGGTCATAGGTTTCACCGTCCTCAGAAGAGAGAAGTCCGTCGGTGTTTCTATGAGAGTCAAGGAATGCTTTCGCAGCTTCCCAGGCTGTTGCTCTCTTCGTAATCAATTCCTGAATATTCATGTGAGTCCTCCTTTTACATAAACTGTTTCATAAGATCGAGTCTCTTTTCGAGATCATCGACTCGGTATTTCTGCATGGTGATTGGATTGCTTGATGGATTGGTGCGCTTTGCATAATCACAAAGTTTTTTATTCATCGCAGCGGCAACCTGATAGCGGGAGAAGATCATGCCGGAAAGCTGATCTTCTGGTTTATCTTCGATAGACTCAGGTACCGTCTTTGTATGGTAGAGCTCATCTCTGCTGGTCACACCATTTGCGAAATGCAGCTCGACCGCTTTTCCAGCGTCCATCCAGGTTTCTTCATCCATCAGCTTTGAAAGTTTGTTTCTGGAAAGCCCTGTCTTTTCTTGATAGGCATTGATGATGGACGCTTTTACTTCAGATAGCATTTCAATTGCTTTCTGCATTTCTGCCGTATCACCCATTGCAATGGTCGAAGGGTTATGGATCATGATCATTGAAACAGGGGAGACGAGCACTTCATCGCCAGCCATCGCAATGACCGATGCCGCCGATGCAGCAAGGCCATCAATTTTTACGGTGACCTTTCCTTTGTAGTCACGGAGCATGTTATAAATCTGTGCTGCTGCAAAGCAGTCACCTCCGGGGCTATTGATCCAGACCGTGATGTCGCCAGCTCCAGAATTAAGGTCAGAACGAAAAAGAGCCGGGGTGACATCATCGTCAAACCAGCTCTCTTCAGCGATTGTGCCGTTTAGAAACAGCGTCCTTGATTCAGTTACTTCGTCTGGATTTTCCAGAACGGGTGTTTTGTTTCTTATCCATTTCCAGAACTTCTTCTGTGGATTCATCCGAGTCCTCCTTATGTTCATTATTCGTATAAGCTGATCCTGCATCTTTCAGTTTCACAACGTTGCCGTTCAAGATGTGAAGGTTGCCGCCTTCCTCGTCGGAAAGCAGATCCATGTTTTCAAGCTCCCGGACATCATTGATGGAGTAGATGCCATTTTGGATGCCAGTCGCGTATCCGCTCATCCGGCTGCTATAGTCACCACGGAGCAGGCCGTCCACGTTAAAGCGGATGAAGTAGTTTTCCTTTTCTTCTGGAAGAAGTAAGGATCTTTGCATGGATTGCTCCCAGCGGGCAAGCCACGGTTCCAAGGTGTAGGTTACAAATTCCAGTGACTGTTCCTCAATGTTGGAAAACGTTGCATGCTCCAGGTCACCGATCAGGTGAGGCGGGATGCGGAATATCCTCGCGATCTCATCGAGCTGGAACTTACGCGTTTCCAAGAACTGCGCTTGCTCTGGTGAAATGGAGATTGGCGTATACGTCATGCCTTCCTCAAGGATGGCCACTTTATTTGCTCTATGGCTTCCTCCGAATCCTGCTTCCCAAGAGGAACGAATCTTCTCCGGGTCCTTCACGGTTCCTGGCATGGAAAGCACGCCAGATGGGTTAGCGCCATTCTTAAAGAAGGACGCACCGTATTCTTCTGTTGCCATCGCCATACCGATGGAGTTTTTCGCCATCGCAATCGGGGAGTAGCCGACGAGACCGTCAAATCCAAGTCCCGGAACATGCAGCACCTCGCTTGGAGAAAGCCTTACCGTTCCGGTCTTCATCGTGGGAGCATCTGACGTATTCATCTGGTACTCGTAGTAGATGTGTCCGTTTTCGTCCCGGTCTACCCGCATACGGTTTGCCATGAGTGGGTAGAGGCTGGCGACTTCACCGCGTCCGTTCCTTATGATCTGAGCGTAGGCGTTTCCCCACAGCAGGAGATGCGTCATCAGTGTTTCCCGGAAGATGTAAGAAGTCATCTCGGGATTTGGCTCATCGTGAAGGAGATGATAGAGCGGATGCTTGACCGCTTTTATTTTGCTGCTTTCTTCCGTATATTCATAGACGTGAAGTGGGAGAGAGGCTATGGCTTCTGAAAGTACACGTACGCACGAATACACCGCTGAGATCTGCATAGCAGATCGTTCGGTTACGGTATTGCCTGAAGTCGTGCCGCCGAAGTAGTAGCGGTAGCCGGAGCCGTTTGTGGAGTCCTGTGGCTTATCTCTTGATTTAAAAAGCTTTGAAAATACACTCATGGATACCTCCTGAGATTAGATGAAAAGGATGCCGCGGTCGTCGTAGACGGATTCGCCGCTGTCGTTGCCCATACGGATTGCACGATCCAGGGCCATGATCATGGCGACCGCGCCATCAATCTTTTCTGTAGATTTTTCTTTGTCTGCCTTGATATTTCCAGCAGGATCACGGCGGATAAAGATGTTATCCATCATCCACCGGAGTACCGGATGACCACCGTGAGCGATCCTCTTTTCCAGTACGAGTTTCATCAGCTCCTTGGTTGGAGGACTCATATCCTTAAACCCCTGGCCGAAGGGAACAACAGTAAAGCCCATGCCTTCCAGGTTTTGCACCATCTGAACAGCTCCCCATCGGTCGAAAGCAATCTCGCGGATATTAAAACGCTTCCCTAAGTTTTCAATAAACTTCTCAATGAATCCGTAGTGGATCACGTTCCCTTCTGTGGTTTCAAGATACCCTTCTTTTTCCCACAGGTCATAAGGCACATGGTCACGCCGGACTCGAAGGTCCACATTGTCTTCCGGAATCCAGAAGTAGGGGAGCGCGACGTATTTGTCTGTCTCGTCTCTCGGCGGGAACACCAGGACAAATGCGGTGATATCCGTAGAGGAGGAAAGATCGAGGCCACCGTAGCATACGCGCCCCTCCAGATCATCTTCATCAACAGGAAATGCGCAGGCATCCCATTTGTCCATCGGCATCCAGCGGACGGCCTGCTTGACCCATTGGTTCAATCTCAGCTGCCGGAAGGCATTCTCTTCACCGGGATTCTGCTTGGCCGAGTTGCAGGCGGCTTGTACCTTGTCAATTCCGACGGTGATTCCAAGAGAAGGATTCGCTTTCTTCCAGACCTTTGGATCCGTCCAGTCATCGGATTCTGCAGCGCCGAAGATTACCGGGTAGAAGGTGGGATCGATTTTTCTTCCTTCGATGATATCGAGTGCTTTCTGGTGGACTTCGTAACAGATGCTGTTCGTATCGGTCCCAGCAGTTGTAATCAAAAAGTAGAGCGGCTGCGTTCTGGCATCGCCACTTCCTTTGGTCATAACATCATAGAGCTTTCGGTTCGGCTGGGTGTGCAGCTCATCAAAGATGACGCCGCTGGTATTAAACCCATGCTTGTTTGCCACATCTGCAGAGAGCACTTGATAAGTACTGTTTGTCGGAAGGTAGATGAGCTTCTTCTGGGATTCCAGAATTTTCACCCTCCGGTCAAGAGCAGGGCAGAGGCGCACCATATCGACGGCCACGTCGTACACGATCTTTGCCTGGTTCCGGTCCGCTGCGCAGCCGTAAACTTCAGCACGCTCTTCTCCGTCACCGCAGGTAAGAAGCAGGGCGACCGCAGCAGCAAGCTCCGACTTGCCTTGTTTCTTTGGAATCTCAATGTAGGCCGTGTTAAACTGTCGGTAGCCATTCGGCTTTAAGATTCCGAAGACATCCCGGATAATCTGTTCCTGCCAGTCGATCAGTTCAAAAGGTTTTCGGTACCAGCTGCCTTTTGTGTGTTTCAGGCTCTCGATAAAAAGCACAGCATAATCTGCTGCGTCTTTGCTGTATGTGGAAGTCTCCGCCATGAAGCGGGTCGGCTTGTAATTCTTGAGTTTTCGCATTGCCAAGGGTAGTCACTTCCTTTATTGGCATAAAAATAACCGCATTGCTGCGGCCTTCGTTTCATCTATTCTCTACGAGAAACAGAGCCTTAAGCTCTGCTTTTCTGCATCTTTCTTAGTTAAATTCGTGAATCAGGATTCCGTAGGCCAGCTGGCTTGCTTCATCCTCCGGCTCGATGTCCCAGCCGCGATCGTAGTTTAAGGTCGTTTTGCCGTTGATCTTAAGCTGCATCTTGCTGATTCTTCTTCCTTCGACTCCATACTCGTCGGAGGGTTCTTCGTAGCGTTTGATATAGTATTTTACGATGCTTCCTTCAATCTTCAGCGTTCCTTGTTCCCACATGGTTTTGCCTCCTTGCTTTCTGTGCTTTTCTTTTGGTATGTGTATATTCGCTCTGTAAGGCACATATAGCAAGGGATATCTTGCAGAAATTGAAGTATTTATTCAAAGACTTTCTGTACGAGAAAAAGCCCCGTGTGGAGCTCTTTCTTCTTGATTTAGCGGATGCTCATCAGGAAGGTGTGGGCCTTCTCGAAGCCACCTCCAAGGAAGCTCTTCCTGGCGTTGATCTCGGTCATGCCTTCGATCTCGCATCCTGCCTGCGTGAAAAGCCAGATGGTTTCAATCGCATCCGTTGCCCTGCAGGAGTAAGTGAAATGCTTGATGTCATTCTCCTTCATGGTTTTGACCAGCGGTTCAACCTCGTCATCCCAAATGACATCGGAGAAATCAAGGTATTCATTCTCGTTGTCCATGGACTTTTCGTATTCGCGCCAGATTTTCCGGTAAGGTCTGCTCAGTGCTAAAATCTTATCTTCCGCGTCAGCAACGCTTTCTCTGATGACATCCTTTTCTTCCTCTGTAGATGCGGTTTCAAATGCTTTCTTTGCGTCTGTAACTTTTCTGTAGGTCTCTTCGAAAATGTTCTTCATAGGTTTACCTCCGTGTCTTAGGTGTGTTTCTTTTGTTAGTGTATATATCACTCTAACGGGAGATAATAGCAAGTCATTTACCAAAGAAAATGTGTATTTTTCAAGCGTTTTCGTCGTTTCCGTAGAGAATAAAATGGACATATTCTTTCCGGTTTTCTTCAAGGTAATTGACCAGTTCGAAGTAATTCCTTTCGAAGGCGAGACGTTGAACCATCGGGATATCAAACATATTCGTAAGACCTGTATCACGGATGGCTAAGATCTGTTTCTTTACTTTTGCATCCATCATTTTGCTGCCTTCCTTACGATGTCCTCGCCGTAGATCACGTTAAGGCCGGAACCGTTATCCCAATGAACCATAAGAGAACCAGTATCATCGACATCATAAACGGTGCCTTGGGTTCCAATTGGCGGGGCCTGAACATCATCCATCTGAAGAAGTTCTACGCGAGTTCCGGTAGGGTAGGTGCTGCGGAGATTTTCAAGCTGCTTTTGGCTGATCGCTCTCATGCCTGCACCTCCTCATTTGTCTCAGCGTCCTTTGCCGGATTCCCGTTTCGGAAAGCGGAGCTTCCGCTCAGGTTCTTAAGGAGAATCTTTCGCGCTGTTTTAAACTCCGGCCCGATAAAGCCAAGCCTAAGAAGGAAGCAGCGGAAGGAGTACTTCTCGTTGGTCACCGGAAGTTCTCTTCCGCTTGCCCGCTTCAGTTCCTTTGAGAGTTTGCAGAGCAGGGAAATAAAATCCGTGTAGGCTTTTGCTTCCTCTGCATCCGGCATCTTAGAAAACCAGGGAAATGCAATCCGGCCTTCGTCTTCCTTTAGCTCAAACCTTAAGTCGCTGATTCCAAGAGCATGCTTGATGAGTGTATCCTTTGCTTTCAGGATATTTGTCAGGTTTCCGACGTTTACCTTGTCCAGTGGAATCTCGACGGTAAGCCCGCAGCTTTCGGTTTCCTCCTTTTCGGCGCCAGTGTCATCTTCCGGAGTAAAGGCAACTTTTTCCAGTTCCTCTGCGATGCGTGTAAGCTTTTCTTCATCTTCGCAGAAGACCGTTCCTTCCTTGTCCACTGTGACATCGCCAATCTTGTAAGCGCAGGTTGGCATGAACTGGTATTCGGAAACATCCCCAGTGATCCTGCAGATCTCTGTGACCAGTGCTTTTCGTTCTTCTCCAGTTACGTTGTACTTCAGTTTCATGTTGCGTACCTCCTATGTTTGTTCTTTTGGTACGTACATATATCACTCTACGGGCTTGACATAGCAAGCTTTATGTGAAAAAACTTAGGCCGTTTCGACCTCTTTAACAAGGTCAGAATATGGGATTTTCTTCCCGCCACGCTCAACATACACATCATCCGGACGGTTCGTATCTTCCACATACCTGCGGAGGATGACGGAGGCATATTTTGGGTCAAGTTCAGACATGTAGCAGATCCGATTCATCTGTTCGCAGGCCATCATTGTAGACCCGGAACCGCCGAAAGTATCAAGGACGATCGCATTTTCCTGACTGGAATTTCTGATCGGGTAGGAGAGGAGGTCCAGCGGTTTACTGGTCGGGTGGTCCTTGTTCCTTTTGGGTTTATCGAAATTCCAGATGGTGGTCTGCTTGCGGTCGGAGTACCACGGATGCTTGCCGTTCTGGAGGAACCCGTAGAGGATTGGCTCATGCTGCCACTGATAATCTGAGCGCCCGAGCACCAGAGAGTTCTTCACCCAGATACATACACCAGCCAGATGAAATCCAGCATCGATGAATGCCTTACGGAATGTGAGCCCTTCGGTGTCCGCATGAAAACAATATGCTGCGCCACCTTTCTCTAAGTGATCCGCCATGTTGGTAAATGCAGATAAGAGGAATTTGTAAAATTCATCACCCTTCAGGCTGTCATTTTCAATGGTAAGTCCGTCGGAAGCTTTAAAAGAGACTCCGTAGGGCGGGTCCGTTACAATCAGGTTAGCGGTCTTTCCATCCATCAGCTTCTCGACGTCATCAGCGGAAGTCGCATCGCCGCAGAGCAGCCGATGCTTTCCGACCGTCCAGAGATCTCCTTTTTCTACAAAGGACGCTTTCTCAAGGGCAACAGAAAGATCGAAGTCATCGTCTTCAGCGTCTGTATCATCCGGATCCATCATCAATTTTTCCAGATCCTTTTCATCAAATCCTAGAAGCGACAGATCAAAGTCGTCTGCCTGTAAGTCGGACAGCTCCACAGAGAGCATGTCTTCATCCCATCCGGCATTCAGTGCCAGCTGATTATCGGCGAGGATGTATGCGCGTTTCTGCGCTTCCGTCAGCCATTTCTCTTTCACGCACGGTACCTTTTTAAGACCAAGCTGCTGAGCTGCATAATACCTGCCGTGGCCACAGAGAATAGTATTGTCATCCGAAACAACTATTGGAGACAAAAAGCCGAACTCCTTTATGGAGGCGGCAATCTGAGCTATTTGTTCTTTGGAATGTGTCCTGGCATTTCTTGCATATGGGATCACTTTATCTATGTCAGCCAGATAATACTGTGTCTGTTTTTCTTCATTGTTCATTCAATACCTCCTGAGGCATAATGCTATCAATTCGACGGATGATTGCCTTGATTGTGTCATGACTGCATCCGCACATTCTACCAAGAGCACACAGCGACCATCCACAGTGCTTATACATAACATAAACAGGCATCCAATCAGCAAAGTGAACTGAATAGTTAAACTTCTTCCGTGCATGCGGATCAAACAGTCCAGTCTCAATTGCGTGTCTGTTATTCTCGGCTACGGTACACCATTCCAGATTCGACAGATCGTTGTTCTGTTTATTGCCATCGATATGATTAACAACCAGATCCGGCCGTTCTCCAACCCAGGCATTCATCATAAGACGGTGAGCTTTCAGATGTTTTTTGACCCCACCCAATGTAATTCTATAAGTCTTGTATCCGTCTTTGTCAGTGGATCCACGCAGCTTCAAAACTCTATATTCCGATACAATTTTTCCATTTCTTGCCGTCTGCCTTTTGCAGATAGAATAAAAATTGCCATGTCTATCACAGACATAGCAGTCGTTTTCAACACAATAACGGAAATCATCTACACCGATGTTTTTTAACTCTCGAGCAATCCAGAGCCGATCCGTATCAGAATGTGTTACAGAAAAATCCATTAACGCTCCCTCCTTGATCGGAGCAGAAGCTCCATTGTGTCGTTCGGGTTGTCTTCAAATTCCTCGGTGCAGTTCTGCTTTACTATGTCGAATATTTCCATCCAGATCAGGTTGGCTGCTTTTTGAAACTGGCTGGCCATCTGAACAAAAGGGGAGGAGATAACGCCTCCGGTCGTCGGATGCTTGCCGAGGAGTCCGTAAGTCGATATCGCATCTTCACACTGGATATACCTGGCGAAGTTCTGCGCGTAGGATTCAATGAGACGTTTGTTTACGAGATTTTCGCAGTGGCGGCGTTTCAGCCACAGCCAGGTCTCTTTGTAAATGACATCTGCACCAAGCGGTTTTCCGTTTTTCTGTTTTGCAGACAAGTACTCATCCGGTTTTGGCATGTCGGCTCCTTCAAGCACCGCGCCTTCCGGAAGATCCACGGCATCCAGTTCTTCTGGTTCGAGATCTGGAATGTCATTTCTCATGATCTGTGGTCTCTGACCTTTTGCTATTTTCTCAGCGGCAGGCGCCGGCTTGTCACCGGCACGTATTCGTCTACCGCCGCGGTAGGTTCCATCTCTTGCCACGCTTTTCATCTCCTTCCTAAAAGCGGCAGGGTTTAATCACCCGTTTGAACCGGAAAAAATTCACGCGATAGGGGGCGCCGGTCTCCAGGCGGACCTGGTTTAGAGATTCTTACCGCCCCTCCCAGGTCACCTGTCAGCACGTTTCTTATGAATCTTTTCGTGACACGAACGGCAGAGGCTCATGAGATTGCTTTCATCGTTGCTTCCGCCTTCTGAGATCGGTTTGATGTGATGCACTTCCTCGACTGGAACGAATATTCCGTGCTTCAAACACTCCTCGCAAAGCGGATGCTTCTTTACGTAGCGCGTCCTTATCTTTCTCCACTGACTTCCGTAACGTTTGTGTCCGTTGTAGCCGCGGGTGAAGTGATCGTAGTGCTGCTGCATCCGTTTCTTATGAGCAGGGCAGTACTGCTCGCCATCTTCTGCAAGGCCACTGCAACCTGGGTACCGGCAGGGCCGTTTTGGTTTCCTTGGCATGCCTGCTGCCTCCTTCCTTGCATAACAAAAGCCCCGGAAGGAATTAACCTTTCGAAGCTTGTATCTTTATTCTTTTTTCGTCACTATAACTATATCATACGTCCGCTGTGACAAACTGTGACAAAGTGTGCCAACTTTTTATTCTGGCACAGAAAAGTTCTGGAGAGCCGATCCGTGTATGCGATGGACGGTACGAATCGAGACGTTCAAGATGTCTGCGATATCTTCCCAGGTGCATCCATCGATGTAACGGAAGCGCAGCACCAGCTGTTCGTCGTGATTAGGAAGCATGCTGATCCGGCTGCTGATCTCTTCACGCAAGGTGATCAACCTTGCGACCTTCTCAGCCACATCTTTCTGTGCTTCATCGATTCGTTCGATGCAACGTACGAAGGCTGCATCAGCAGGTCTGTTGGGGCTGTGGGGCATACCGTCATACCTTCCCGAGGTGATGGATACGGAGAGATCCTTCCAGTAATCGATCTCCCGTAAGCGGCAGTTGATCATTGCATCCAGGTGCTTTGCCTGGTTCAAATATTGTTTTGGTGTCATCCTTTCACTTCCTTTTGTATTTTTTCTATCAGCATCTCTCCATCGACACGGGTGAGAAATTTGTACCATTCGGAGAGAAAGAAACGTTCCAGCGTGTTCTTGTCCGCATTTGCTGATCTGCTCATCGGATTCATCTGCAGCGTCTTTAATGCTTTTCGGTAATCCTTGACGGCCTGTAGCACGATGGCGTTCGCGAGGTTCTCGTATGGGTCGATCATCGCAGCACCGCCTTCACCGCATTGATCAGGGCAGACTGTGTCTTGTCCTTGCGCTGCAGCGCATTCAGGATCTTCCCGTCGATGGTGCCCGTTGTGATGATGTGCTGGATGACCACGGTCCGGCTTTTCTGACCTTGCCTCCAGAGTCTTGCGTTCGTCTGCTGGTAGAGCTCAAGACTCCATGTCAATCCAAACCAGACAAGCGTGCTGCCGCCATCTTGAAGATTCAAACCGTGGCCTGCGGAGGCGGGGTGGATTAACCCGATCGGAACCTGACCCGCATTCCAGTCTGCAATGTCCTTGGATGATTTAAGCTCTCTTACGTTAAACCGTTTTCGGATCCTTTCAAGATCGTGCCGGAACCAGTAGGCGACGAGTACAGGCTTGCCGTTTGCTGCTTCGATGATGTCCTCCAGGGCATCGAGCTTTCGATCGTGAAATGCAATGATCTTTCCGTCGTCCGAATAGATTGCGCCATTGGAAAGCTGCGCGAGCTTGCCGGTGAGAGCTGCGGCGTTTGCGGCTGTGATTTCATCACCATGAAGCTGAAGCACAAGGTCGTTTCTCAGTGCATCATATCGATTGCGTTCCTCTTCGGAAAGCTGCACCTCGTATTTCGTGGAAATCAGCTCCGGCATCTTCAGATGGTCGGTTGACTTCATTGAGATCGTGATATCAGAGATCTGCCTATAGATAGCGTCTTCGGCTCCTGGCAGCGGTTTGTAAGAGTAGATCATCTCGCCGTTCCTTTTGTCTGGCACGAAATAATTCAGCCGGTACTGACCGATGAATCGCCCGAGCCGTTTTCCCTGATCGAGAAGCTTGAACTCCGCCCACAGATCCATGAGTCCATTGGAGGAAGGGGTTCCGGTGAGGCCGACGATTCTTTTTACGGATGGGCGAACCTTCATGAGTGCCTTGAAGCGTTTTGACCGGTGGTTCTTGAAGGATGAAAGCTCGTCGACGACCACCATGTCGTATTTGAATGGGATGCCAGATTTCTCGATCAGCCATACGAGATTTTCGCGGTTGATGATCGTGACATCCGCGCTCTGCATCAGAGCGGCCTTTCGTTCTCTGGCAGTCCCGACTGCGACGGCGTAGGTGAGGCCGGACAGGTGATCCCACTTCCTGATCTCAGAAGGCCAGGTGTCCCTTGCCACGCGTAGTGGCGCGATTACCAGAACGCGGTGGACCTGAAAGCTGTCAAACAGAAGATCGAAAATTGCCGTCAGGCTGATCACCGTCTTGCCAAGACCCATGTCCAAAAGGACTGCAGCGACCGGATGCGTTTTGATGTAGTCAATGGCGTATTTCTGGTAATCATAGGGTTTGAAGTTCATACAGCATCCCTCCAATCTCGATTACGTCGTCAATTACATAGACCTTGTATCCCAACTTCCGAAGGAGCTGGTGACGTGACAGTTGCAGCGGTCTCGGCCTTTGCCCGGGTGCCTTCAGTTCTGCGAACGCCATATGTCCGTCAGGCATCAGGATGAGCCGGTCCGGCATTCCTGCAAAACCAGGCGAGACGAACTTCGGTGCAATCCCGCCCGCGCGTTTTACCATCACGATTAATTTTCGTTCTATTTCCTTTTCGTTCATGCATTCCTCCTTGAAATCATAGGTGTGCAGGTCAAGATGGTCGATTCCTAAAACCTCTATATAGATATAAATTTTATTTCTATAGGGACTTTTGTATATAGACCTTCTCGACCTGCACACTTTTACTTTTAGTCCAGAAAATCTTGACCGGTTTTTAGTTTCAGACCGTAAACGAGCATCCCGGATCTGGTCTTTCTACGCTTGAATCCAGCTTTCTCCAGATTTCCGTAAAAATCCGTTGTGCTTCTCGCGTATTCACCGCTCTGAAAACAGACCGCGTGGTATTGCTGATAGAGGTCTCCGGATTTTTCTGTATATGATGGATCTACATCGCAGTGCTCATCGATGAACTGTCCCAGCCAGTCATTGTCTTCGCGATATTTGTCCACGGCATCTCTGACCGCCTTCGGCTCTGATATCTTGAATCCCTTAGCGATTGCAGTCTCCGCGCCTTCAATGATCCATGAAAGGATCGCAGGCCCAGCGTGTTCGAAGAGGTAGTCCGAGTAATTTTTGATGTCGGAGTTCCCGGTGATCTTCGCATTGAATGGAATCACAATGAGCCTTCTCCAGGTGCCGTCGTCGTTTGCAGACACCTTGGGCAGGTAGTTCGTATAGAGGACGAGCGTGTGTGAGGGATCAAAATGAAACGGATCTTTATACTTTTTCTCTGCCTCGATCGGATCCACACTGCAGAGCTGCTTCACCATGCCAGTATTCAGCCGTTGACCTTCTTCAAGCTCCGATGCGATGATGAGGCGCTTTCCCTTAAGCTCTGCCATTTCCGGTTTGACGTTCCGCTTGCAGTTCATGGTGAGCGCTTCTGCGGAGATCTTGCCGGAGTAGTTTCCGAGGACTCTGGCGACAGTGTTCCAGAATGTGGATTTACCATTCGCGCCTCCTCCGTAGGCGATGATCATCTGCTCTGCGTAGACACGCCCGACTGCCGCCATACCGACGATCTGTTGCACGTAGTCGATAAGCTCCTGGTCGCTGCAGAAAAACAGATCCAGATTCTGAAGCCAGATATCTTTTCCTTTGTCACCGGGAGAGCAGGCCGTGATCTTTGTGATGAGATCATCTGGATCATGCAGATGGCTGCCAGAGAGTCCTTTTGTCAGGTCATAGGTGGCGTCTGGTGTGTTGAGAAGATCCGGATCGTAATCGAGCTCGGAAACGTCAAGTGCCAGCATCGGCTTTGCAGCATTCTGGGCATTGACGATGTTCTTGTAGTTGCGATATTTCATGACGAACTTCTTGTAGGAGTCTGCGCTAAGCAGTGCATAGAGAAGGACCATCTTGTTTTCAGGCACCGCATTGACGAGAGCCTTGCCTCTTGCTTTGACGTCTGTTTTTGAAATGCCGATGGAGATCAGGTTTTCCTCCGCGATGCGGATTGCTTCCGTCGCATCGACAAGCTGATCATCCATAAAATTTTCAACGACTCCAAGAGATTTCTGTTTATCCTCATACCAGCGATCTCCGCCAAAGGCGATGAAGTCTGTAGCACTCGTAAAGCGTAACTGGTTCTTGCACTCTTTAGAAATGACCTTGGCCTCGCCGATATCGGAGTAGTCATCCGGCTTAAGAAAACAGGTGCCGAAGGTGTTCTCATATTCGTCAGGAGGGACGTAATCAGAACTTCCTTCCACTTTTTTCTTGAAGAACTTCAGTGCGCTGCGCCAGATGGTGCGCAGTTCCTTGGCTGGAAGTGGCGGATCACATTTGCTGGCACGCTTTAGATATGCCTCATAGGCTTTGTCTGTATCGCCGAAGCGCTTCAGCACGCGGCCTGCAAAATGAGACATTGTGTTGTTACGGCTTCCTTCAGGAATAGAGCCTCCAGTATAAATGGGCTCTTCCAGTGCTTCTTCGTCTGGTGCACTTGGCAAGATCTCATCAATGGTAAGCGTACCTTCATGCCAGAATACCTCATCCGGTTTCACCTTTGCACCATACAGAAACCGGGCAGCATCGAGCGCCTTTGAATCAAAGAACGGAAACTGCTGCATGCCGGTTTTCTTAAGCGCCGCGAAGGTAGAGGCATCCGTGCAGATTTTGATCGGAGCGACCAGATGAAAACGAGGGCGAGGGGAGTAGCTGTCCTTTTGAAGCATATTGTGGCGGCTTGGAGCAGCGGCAAATGAAATGTTCGCAAACGCACCGCTTGCCAGCTTTTCCGGTGTCATCCAGTCGCCAGGGCTTTCTGAAAAATCATTGTCGCAGTCCCAGACGATGGCATCAGCAGAGATAAAGTTGTCGTTTGAGCGATAATTGTTTTGATATGCTGCGGTCACGTGATCGCGTAAGGCGGCAGCGGCGAACTCTTCCGGACTATTGATGACCATTTTATGGGGATAGAGACAATTGGCCTCGTTCCCCGTGCAGTCGGCAATGTATAAAGTAAATTTCATGCTTAGTCATGCACCTCCTTTGATTCATCCTCCAGCACCTTCGTGATAAACTTCAGTGCTCGAATCATGGTTTCAAGCTCGCAGTCTCCACCGAGAAAGACCTCAAAGCCTGACGTACCTCCAAAGCGGTCGCGGAGTACATTAACACCCATATCGGTGCATGCTTCATCCGAGATGCGAAAATACGTCCTGCCGCCGTGTCCGGTGTCGCCACCCATATAACCAGTGGTTCCGGCTTCGACATCGAGAATGTTGCAACTGACTACCTCACGTTCATATGTTGTGATTTCTGTTCCGTCATACAGTACCTTGCTGTTTTCCTTTACTTCGTACATGGCTTAAACCTCCTGACAATCATTTGTAAAATAGCGCAAGCGGTAATTTTTCCGTTTCGCACACTTGATTTCCGTTTTCATACCGGCAGTGATTCTGCTTCCGAATACCCAGACCTCCGTGCACTTACTCATCAAGGCATTTCCGAAGAGTAGACCGAGTTCGCGTTCCGTTTCATCGCTGTCATCAAGGAACTGCGGAAAAAGAAGATGAGGAGCAAACGGAATGTATCCTTTGCTTACAGCAAAGCGGCAGAAGCGTCTTGCAGCGATTACGTTGTTCTTCGCTTCTCCGGAGTAGGGAGAACAGATGTACACAATCGGCCGAAAAGTCCTGAGTGCTCTTTGATTCTCGGTTTTGGCGCTTTTGAAATCCATGTGGTTTACCTCCTTTCTGAGGTGTTATTAACCTCTACTTCCCACTGGAGAAAGATTGCTGTTTTGAGCGAAAAAAATCACCTCCGCATTTTTCTTCGGAGGTGAGCGACGTATATTGATGGAGATGTATTAATCTTTTTTATAAAACGGGGTGGTATAACCGTCTGCGCGAAGGAGAAGTCCAGGAGTCCAAGGAGGAGTCCTGCCCATTTGTTCACAAATCGCATCAAGTGAGACGGATGGATCGGCTTCGATAATCAGTTCGTCGTGAACGTGCATGACAATCCGGCAGTAGCGGAGCGTTTTCATAGCGTGGCAAAGGATGTCGCGTGAAGTTGCCTGTACGATGTTTTCCACGAACTTAGGCCCATAGGAATCGAGCCTTTCCCATTTCTTCGCAGGGCCGATTCCCTCATAGGTAACACATTCGCCGCCGAACTTATTTGTTCCGATCTTCGGTTTTACGTAAGCGAGCCTCCTGCCGGAGGGCAGCCGGATGAACAGCATGCCGGAGCGGCATTCGAAGTTCAGTCCGTAGATAGTGGAAGGAGAGTGGTAGCGCACTGCGTTCATGACTGCTCGGTCGACGTCCCACCAGAACTGGACGATGTGAGGATTGGTCTTTCGCCAAGCATCGACCAGCGGAGGAAGCTCGTCTTCGGATAACCCCATCTCAAGAGCACCCATTGCTTTCAGAGCACCGACCGATCCACCGTAGCCGAGGGCCAGCTCTGCGATTTTTCCTTTCTGCCGGAGGTGTCCATTTATGCCGTGTTTTACGACTGGTACGTGGAACATCTGGCTGGCCGATGCGCAGTAGATGTCACCGCCTTCTTCAAATACTTTCTGTCGCCATTTCTCCCCGGCATACCAAGCAATCACCCTGGCTTCGATCGCCGAGAAGTCAGCTACGTAAAAGAGCATGCCTTCTTTTGGAATGAAGGCAGTTCGGATAAGCTGGGAAAGTGTGTCCGGCACATCCTCATAGAGCATTTTGACGGCCTCGAAGTTTCCGGATTTTACCAGAGCCCGCGCGGATGACAGATCTTCCAGATGATTCTGCGGGAGGTTCTGTAATTGGATGAGTCTACCGGCCCAACGACCTGTACGGTTTGCACCGTAGAATGCGAACATCCCGCGGGCTCTTCCGTCATCACATACAGCCCGCTGCATAGTCTGATATTTCTTGACGGACGACTTTGACAGCTGCTGCCGAAGCTTAAGAGCTTCTTTAAGTCTTGGTGGAACGGATTTGATAAGTTTGGAGACTTCCTTTTTCCCGAGGCTTTCCACCTCGACTCCTTGCAGCGCCAGCCACTGTTTCATCTGCTGCACGCTATTCGGATTCTCAAGAGAGGTGATCGCTTTCATAGCGGTCATGAGCTCTGACCGTGATTGGGAGTCCATCTCGATCGCTTTTTCTACAAGGTCCATATCCAGGCGAACGCCGCGGTCGTTGATTTCCTGATCGATATGGTACTCGTCCCATACGAAATCCGGCACCGGGAATTTGGAAAGACGTTTCTTAATCCCCATCTCGGTTTCGACATCTCGGATGTTATATCGTTTAAACGCCTTCCATTTCTCTGAGGCGTGGCAGGGAAGGTTTCTGGTTCGGCCGCTGTTTGATTTAGTCGGAGCGCAGGGAACGCAGAAGTATTTGATGAGATCCTTGCCTTTTGTGAGCTTCTGCTTTTCAAGCCCGAGGACCGTGCCGACACCTTCAAGAGAGCGGGGAAGACCCATTGCAGATGCCCAGACCATGGAGCAGCGCCAGCTTTCAGGATTCAGGAACCTTGCACGTTCTATAGACAGAGGGTGATCATCGTGAAACGGATCAAGACTGATTTCCATATCACGCAGATACCGCGACAGGCATACCCGTTCGAAGTTCGCGTTGTACGCCCATTTGATCACTTCATCGCTGACAAGCGCGTCGACGACCTCCTGCGGAAGTTTTTCTCCCTGCGCAAGATCGATGGTTTTCACTTCACCGCCATCGATGGAATATCCAAAGAGCAGGATCTCGAAAGCAGGGGACTCGGTGTACTTGTATACGCCACATTTGCCGAGGTTGATATCGCTATATGTTTCAATGTCGATGCTGAGTGTTTTCAATTTTTACCTCCAATCAAACAAGCGGCAGAGATTGATCCCCGCCGCCTGTTATTTGTTCACTTCAATTGCTTAGTTCAGAAAATCTTCATCGTCGTCAGTCGCGAAGTCAGATGCAGCGCTTGCTTTGCCACCGAGAGGCTCCCCATCGCGGATCTTCTGCAAGTTGTTGAGTCCGCAGGCGATGCCCTTGTTGCCGGAACTATTGAAGGCATAGAAGGTGATAGAAGCGCGCCCATAAACGCCACTGTAAACTTCTGAGCGGGTAAGAATCGGATTCAGGTCGGCATCTACGATGCCCGGCGCTGTGGTTGCGTTGGCATTAACAAAATATGCGTTTTTGTAAGCCTCATCGTCTGGACGCTCCGCATCACCATCGCGGAGGGGCTTCTTAATTGCAGAAAGAGCTGGCACGCTCTTTCCGTTTCCGCGAAGCTTCACCTCGCCTTCCTTATATGCCGCTTCGATAGCCGCCTTGATCTTATTGAGTGTTACGGTGTCAGACTTCGGAATGATGAGGCTGACGCTGTATTTCGGGGTGCCTCCATTGATCGACTTCGGCTCCCAGACGTTTGCGTAGCTCCAGCGAGTGTTCGGTCCAGTGATAACTTTCATCGGGTTGTTCATTCTTTTACTCATGATATTTTTCCTCCATAAAATCGTTTTTTGCTGTGTTCATGGCCGGGCGTTTGTCGCTGTCCGGCACGAGAGTAGGTTTTCCCTGCGGCTTTTCAATATATGCCGACAGGAGTTCATTAAAACGGGATTTGCCGAGAAGTCTCTGCATGGCTGTAATGCCCAGCAGCTTTTTCTGATATGGGTCGTACCCAGCATCGGTGACTGCCTTGGCAACGGACGCTTCATCAGTGTACTTGCGGATAGATCGTCCCTCGACCAGCTTGAAACCGCGCCATTCTTTCCCGGAAAGTGCCTGCTGCAGGGCATACTCTTTAATGTCGGACGCCCAGACAGTGAGCTCATCGACCTTAGAAAGAATGACTTCGATTTCTGCATCGGAAAGCTCTGGTGGAAGTTTGAAGTCATCCTGCGCAAGCTTAAGATTCTCCTCGGCCCGCTTTCTGCAGATCATCCTGGCTTTACAGAACCTGCACCAGTATCCACAGGAATAGTCACCGGCACCAGTAAAAGCAAGTTCTGCAGCAGGTTTTAAGACACTTTTAGCCCAGGAGAGAAGGTCATCTTTAGAAATCTCCCATATGCTTACATTCTGCCTGCGCGGCTGGTAAATTGATAAGGATACGGTGTCGATGTCGTAGAGGCCATCGAACATAGCAATGGCTCCTAGTGCATAGCAGGCAAGCTGCGTGTTATGCTCTGCACTTACCTCTATGCCGGCTCCGTACTTCAGATCGACAATCCGAAGTACTCCATCTGCTGCGATCACCGCATCTGCAGTGCCAAATCCATCTTTCACCCAATCTGAGAAGTTGACTTTCTGTTCTACACACACTTTCGGATCACAGCAAGCTTTCTTCGCTGATTCAAGCTGTTCTAAGACAAAAGAGACATATCCATCTGCAGCATCATCCATCTCTTTATTAAAGAAATCGAGATTCTCTGTTGGATCTTTTGCAGGGAAACCGAGAGCCCTCTTCAGTTTGAATTCAGCCAGTGCGTGGGCACAGGTTCCTTCGAGTGCATAAGTACTTCCTTTATCTTCAAAGCGTTCTCCAAGTCTCACTGAAGGAGGGCAGTGGATCCAGCGCTCCGAGGAGGACGCTGACAGGATTGCATGATTTCTAGGGCTCATGACAGTGCCTCCACGTCTTTCAGAAGTGCTTCATAGTCCTTCGGATCAATCTTTGAAAGCCGGTCTGTCCCGTACTTACGAAGGAGGTCACGAATCTGATCGGTAAACCCTTCGCGGGATTTGTCGGCAAGAACTGGACGGATATCCTCAAGCGCCAGGGTTTTCTTGGGCGTGAGTTCCTGCACAGGAACAGTGGAGCTCTCACTGATGTTTTCCGAAGCCTGTTTACAAAGCCAGTCTGCTGCGTTGTTAATAACAGCGGCGGCATTCCGAAGTTCTTTGATGGTCTTTTCCATTTTTGACATAATTTTCATCTCCTTTCTCGGATTGGCATGTGGCAAGGATTGTAAGATTCCTTGCGAGTCTAGCGGATACACGGCTAATGGCATTTAAGAGTCTGATTTCTTCGCTAGCCGTATTCATCCGTGTGCCTCCGCTGTCTGCGTAGTTTCGATACATATGAATCACCTTCCTTTCATTTGGCTTTTCGCCTTACACCTTCTACTGGAGAATGGAGGTCGTTTTGAGCGGAGAAAAAACATAAAATCTGCTGCAATCTCGAGGTGAGATAGCAGCAGACGGAAAGTTCAAAATTATTTGTTGCGGTATTCCTTGAATTCGTCGCGGAATTTTTTCATTTCATCAGCGAATGTTCTTTGCTTGCGGCCGAGGATATTTGCGACTTTGCGGTCGGAAATGTCCGCTGGATTATCTTTCCAGATTTGAATGATCTGGTCCGCGTCCGGATCGATCTCATGTAGACGCTTGATGAGCCGTTCCAGCAGATCACGATCGGCCGTGATTTCTTCCGGCGTTGGTACATCGCTGGGAATGTAGTCCTCGAGGGTACCTTCGCCGTCGGGGAGTAGATCATCAAGTGAGATGGTGTTCTGATTATGAAATTCGCAGTCGAGGCAGTTGCCGTCGCACAGCCACCATTTGCTGCGCGGGCAGAAGCATTCTCCGCGATACTGCATGCGTTTCCTCAGCGCCGTGCGCCAGCGGTCGTACTCGCGATACTGGTCCTCCGGGATTTCGTACCACTGCTTGATGGTCTTGTCGTAGATGCGTTTACTCTGATTTACATTGTTTTTCATTTGCGAAATCCTCCTATTCGCTGATCCCGAACCGGAGGTAAACCGCAAAAAGAGCATGACTGACCTGTCCGGAACGGGAAAACTTCTCGTTACGAATGGGCCAGCCATGCTCGTAGGCTGGTAATCCTTATTCAGTTGTGACTGTACATCTGCTCGAGCCACTCTGCATGCCGGGTGAACGGGTGTAATAGCTGGATAGTTTAATGACTTGTCCAGGTCAAGAACATTTCCCACTTTCAAATCATTAATGGAATGTTGGTGGATTTCATTTTGATAATTTAAGTGTAGCTGATTGCCCGCGAATAAAAAATCGAGCAGCTTGAATGGTAATATTTGCTAACAGAATTTGGTATTAGACATCCTATTTTGTCTATTCGTATGACACGAATTTATATTAGTGATATACTGACATTATTCGTAATACGAATTATTGAATTCGAGCTTTGCATAAAGGGTAGGAAAAAACGTTGGAAACAGAGATAATAAAAAAGAGATTGAAAGAAACATTCGGCGAGGATGTACAGAAGATAGTCGCAGCAAAGTTGCATATGTCTCAATCCGCTATCAGCAAAATGCTTTCTGGTGTGCAACTTCCAACTGCAGAAGTTCTGGAGAATGTATCAAAAAGCTATGGAGTCTCTGTTGATTGGTTGTTGGGGCTTTCGGATGATAGATTCCTGAGTAGAAGGCTGAACATGCCAACCTACGGTGATGCTGTAAAGATCATTCTTGATCTTGATGCTTTATGTGCTATTGATATTCTTATGGATTCTGATGAGAACATAGGCCTGAAGCTAGAAGACCCGCTGTTAAAGCGATTGCTTAGCAAGGGGAACAAGCTGAAGAGGGTTGACCATGATTATTACCGGAGTTGGCGCGATAAGCGTCTATCTGAATTCAATGGAAAAGAAGTAATTGATGGATTCATTTGGAACGAAGCCGGAGATTTGGGTTTTTATTTGAGAGAGGCAGAAAACGAAGAAGATTTGGCTGAAGTCTACCAAATGGCTGTCAAGGAAGAACAGAAATATGAAAGATTAGCAAAACCGGACCCTGGTCCTTTTGACAAGTGAGGTGGCATATGAAAAATTTACTAGATGTTGTCAGCTCACGATTAAAGGAGTTGTTTGCGGATGAGACAGATGCTGAGACTGCAAGTAAACTTCTTATGACACAGGGCAATTTAAATAAGATTAAAAATGGAAAGCAAACTCCATCACTAGATACTCTTAGGCTGATTAGTGAGAAGTACCATGTTTCTGTGGACTGGATCTTGGGGCTAAAGGATGATAGGGATGTTAATGCGATAAACGTTGAAAATTTGGATTACAGTCAAGTTTTTGAGGTGATGGATAGATTGCAGATAAGTAGGACCATCATACCTGCGCGAATTACTGAGCTGATAAAAAGCACTGACGATGAGAATGATTCCTCTGATGAAAATGCGGACGAAGGTATGTCAGTTTCAACCGAAGGTGTAGACTATGATCTCCTCCGGATCAATGATCCTGTTCTTTCATTCATGCTGCGGCGAAGGGTTATGTTAAGAGCAGTAGATCAAAGTTTGCTGGATGACTGGAAAGAAAAACATCTGCCAGAGTACCAGGGGTTGCAACTCCTTGAGGGTGATGATTCGATGAAGGAGTATATGAGTGGTCGCCGCACAGGCGATAGTGATGGTGACTGGAGCACCAGCCTGGCAGAATATATCAATAAGAAGAAAAAAGAAAAAGGTGGTAAAGATGAGTAATACAAATACTGCAGATGTAGGGTTTGAGAAGGAGCTGTGGGATGCAGCCTGTGTTCTCCGGGGGAACATGGATGCATCGGAGTATAAGAACGTTATTCTGGGACTCATTTTCCTTAAATACATATCTGACAGTTTTGAGAAGAAACATAAAGCTCTCGTTGAAGAGGGAGAGGGCTTTGAAGAAGACCGCGATGAATATGAAGCGGAAAATATTTTTTACGTTCCGATGGGAGCAAGATGGGAAGACATCGCCGCTGCTGCACATACACCGGAGATAGGAACTGTCATTGATAACGCAATGATTGCGATTGAAAAGGAAAATAAGTCTCTTAAAGGTATTCTTCCTAAGAATTTTGCTCGCCCGGAGCTTGATAAGAGAAGACTTGGCGAAGTTGTTGACATCTTTACTAATAAGGTGAGGATGGATAGCACAGACGAAAAAGATGTTCTTGGACGCACATATGAGTATTGCCTAAGAAACTTTGCTGAGCAGGAAGGAAAAAACGCCGGACAATTCTATACGCCATCTTGCGTAGTTCGTACAATTGTCGAGATTTTGCAACCTTATAAAGGCCGTGTGTATGACCCGTGCTGTGGAGCGGGAGGGATGTTCGTTCAGTCAGCAAAGTTTGTCGAAGCGCACCAGGGACAGATCAATGATATTTCCGTTTTTGGACAGGAGAGTAATCCTACGACCTGGAAGATGGCAAAGATGAACCTGGCGATTCGCGGGATTGATGCCAATCTGGGAAATATTCCGGAGGATACATTCTTAAGTGATCAGCATCCGACCATGAAGGCAGATTTCATCATGGCGAATCCGCCGTTCAATCTTAGCCCGTGGGGAGCTGATAAGCTGAAAGAAGATCAACGCTGGACGTATGGCATGCCGCCGGCTGGCAATGCCAACTTTGCCTGGATGCAGCACATGATATGGCATCTTGCTCCAGACGGAAGAATCGGTATGGTACTTGCCAACGGTTCTCTTTCTTCAAATACCGGCGGAGAGGGTGATATTAGAAAAAACATCATCAATGCAGACCTTGTGGAATGCATTATCGCTATGCCTGGACAGCTGTTTTATACGACACAGATTCCAGTGTGTCTCTGGTTCCTGAACAAGAACAAGAAACGCAAAGGTGAAACTTTGTTTATCGATGCAAGAAAGATGGGGACTATGGTAAGCCGTAAGTTGCGTGAGCTTACTGATAGTGATGATCCAAAAAAGCCAGGAGATATTCAGAAACTTGCTCAGGTCTACAAAGATTTTGTGTCCGGATCTCTGGAACCGGTCAAAGGGTATTGTGCTGCGGTTTCAACGGAAGAAATTGCAAAGCAGGACTATATCCTGACACCAGGGCGTTATGTCGGCATTGCAGAACAGGAAGACGATGGAGAACCTTTCGAAGAAAAGATGGATCGTCTGACCTCTGAATTATCCGATATGTTTAAGAAATCGCATGAACTTGAAGATGAGATCAGGAAGAAGCTGGGGGCAATCGGATATGAAATATAAACTCTCCGAAATAATGGATATTATTGGTGGAGGAACTCCAAAGACAAGTAAGCCGGAATATTGGAATGGTGACATTCCGTGGCTTTCTGTAAAAGACTTGAACAATGATTATCGCTACGTCTATGAAACAGAAAAGACAATTACACAAGCTGGACTTGATAATAGTTCGACGAAATTGCTAAAGCGAAATGATTCAATTATTTCAGCGCGTGGTACTGTCGGAGAAATGGCGATGATTCCATATCCCATGGCCTTTAATCAGTCGTGTTATGGACTTCGCGCAAAAGAAGCTCTTGTTGATGAGGAATATCTATATTACTTGATTAAGTACAACGTGGTGGTTTTGAAAAAGAATACTCATGGTTCTGTGTTTGATACTATCACGCGAAACACATTTGACGGTATTGAAGTGGAATTGCCATCACTTGTGGAACAAAAGGTAGTAGCTTCAATACTCCGAGAATTAGATGACAAAATTGAGGTGAACAATGAGATAAACAAGAATTTAGCGGCTTAAAGGTCGACATCGGAGACATCAAGCTCTCCAGACATCAGGCGTGGAAGCAAGCTATCTCGGATGGCTTGTAAGTGACAGATTTCCACATAGTTGTTCCGGATTTCAGCATCCATTGGTGAAACTATGTTCTCGAATTTATCAACAACCTCACGAGATGGAATAATAACTGGCATAGATTTTAAGGCATCACGATTGATTGAGCCGAAAACAGTACCCTCTCCATTGAATACATCAAGCTGATCGCGAAGGGCAAACATCGTGTAGAGCACGAAAGATTGGTGGTTATCTTTGGAATGAATAGCTCCGAGTCCGCGACCGATGCAGCAATCTTCATATGCGACATTAAGATCTCCAACGGGTGCTCTGACGCTCATAAGAACATCATTAGCCTGAGCCATGCGCTTTGGAGCTGTTGTGTATAGCCTTCGCGTAGGGAAGCGGAAGCCAAATTCAGCTCGGCCTTGGAAGAAGACAGTGCCTGTGCCACCTTCGTTATAGGTATCTCCCTTGGGAGATTGCCCCATAGTGATTGTGACAATATCGGACAGCACGCCGTTGCCACACGATTCTTCAGCTTCATCGATGATCATATGTGTATAAATGGACTGGGCTTGCGTCTGTAAATTCTTGTTTATACTATGAAATAGTGGAGATATGCGAATGAAAAAAGATGATAAAGGACAGATCATCATCTACCAAACTGATGATGGGAAGACAAATATTGATGTTCTCCTTGAGGATGAGACTGTATGGCTTACGCAAAGACAACTGGTAGAACTTTACCAGTCGAGCAAGGCAAATATTAGCGAGCATATAAGAAATATATATGATGAAGGAGAACTTGATCAGGAATCAACTGTTCGGAAATTCCGAACAGTTCAAAACGAAGGCGGTAGGACCGTCTCTCGGGAAATGACTTACTATAACCTGGACATGATCATCTCTCTTGGATACAGAGTCAAATCGCGAGTTGCAACGCAGTTCAGGCGATGGGCGACGGCTATTCTGAAAGAATATATGGTAAAAGGTTTTGCCTTGGATGATGAGAGGTTGAAGGGCAATGGCGGCGGTGAATACTGGAAAGAATTACTGGACCGGATTCGTGATATCCGATCCAGTGAGAAAGTACTGTATCGACAGGTGCTTGATCTCTATGCTACAAGTGTAGATTATGATCCCAAGAGCAGCGAGTCAATTGCATTCTTTAAGATGGTTCAGAATAAACTACATTATGCTGTTCATGGACATACTGCAGCAGAGATAATCTATGAACGGGCTGATGCTGATAAACCGTTTATGGGGTTAAAGTCATTCAAGGGAGATTTTCCTGTGAAATCTGATATTGGCATTGCAAAGAATTATCTGGATGAAAACGAGCTGAAGATACTCAACAATCTGGCTTCTGGATATTTTGATTTTGCTGAAATTCAGGCAATGCGGCATAATCCGATGCACATGAGTGACTATGTACAACAATTAGATAACGTTCTTGGAAGTACAGGTGAACAGGTACTGCAAGGAGCAGGCAAGATTAGTCACAAACAGGCGATGGAAAAAGCAGAAGCGGAGTATCGTAAATATCAGGTACAAACACTTTCTCCTGTAGAAGAAGCGTATTTGGATACGATAAAAACACTTGAGAAAGAAACAAAGAAAAAGAAGAAGTAATCGAATGCCTACTCCCACCAACGGCGGGAGGAACAAACCAACGGAACTGCCGTTGATGTCGTTCTCTGGAAAAACTATAGAAGGAGAAACGACAACATGAAAGAATCAATCAAACAGGAAGTGCTGCAGCGGATGCTGCCGCTGCTGGACAATGCGCAGGCAAAGGCGCTGGAACAGGTGCTTGAAGCTGTGATTGGCAAGTACATGGAGGGTAAACCGGATAAGGACGAAATTAGCAGTCAGGAACTGTTGCAGAAGTTTTTGGAGGCAAAACGGATCGAGGGATGTTCCGAAAAGACGCTGACCTACTACCAGAACACGATCAACCGCATGCTAACTGAAACCGGCAAGGAGGTAACGCACATTATGACGGAGGACTTGAGGTCGTACCTGACGGATTATAAGAAGCAGAATAGTCTCAGTCGCGTTACGATCGACAATGTGCGCCGGATTCTTTCGAGTTTCTTCTCCTGGCTGGAGGATGAGGAATACCTGATCAAGAGCCCGATTCGCCGGATTCACAAGGTGAAGACCACGAGCAGCATCAAGGACACTTATTCTGATGAGGACTTGGAGAAGATGCGTGACAGCTGCGAGGAGAAACGGGATCTCGCGCTAATTGATATGCTGGCTTCAACGGGAATGCGAGTCGGTGAGCTGGTGCTGCTGAATCAGTCGGATATTGATTTCAATGAGCGGGAATGCAAGGTACTCGGTAAAGGCAACAAGGAGCGAATCGTGTATTTCGACGCAAGAACGAAAATACACTTACAGGAGTACCTGGACAGCCGGTCTGACGATTGCGAGGCATTGTTCGTTACACTCAGGGCTCCGCATTCCCGGCTGACTATTGGAGGCGTGGAATCGCGAGTCCGGGAAATCGGAAAGCGCCTGAATATAGACAAGGTGCATCCGCATAAATTCCGCCGAACGCTTGCCACGAAGGCAATTGATAAGGGAATGCCGATCGAGCAGCTACAGCAGCTCCTGGGGCACAAACGAATAGATACAACGCTTCAGTATGCGATGGTGAAACAGAGCAACGTGAAGCTAGCGCACAAGAAATATATAGGATAGGAAGAAAGACGATGGGAAATTGGAAGACAGCAACTCTTGGAGAGATTACCTCGTTCATGGCAAAAGGTATCCCTCCCAAATATGTAGAACATGAAAGCAACGACACGATCAGAGTTTTAAATCAGAAATGCAATCGGAATTATCGCATCTCCTACTCTAAGTCAAGATTGCATAACAATGCTGTTAAGAAGGCTCCTGATGCAAAAATGCTCAGGCCAGGTGACGTTCTCATCAACTCAACAGGAGCAGGAACAGCAGGTAGAGTTGCTCAAATATGGGATATCCCTACTGCAACAACCATCGATGGGCATATGATTCTCTTGAGACCAACAGATGAGGTAGATCCTCTTTATTACGGGTATGCCGTAAAAGGTAACCAGGCATTGATTGAATCATATGCGGAGGGCTCAACTGGGCAAACCGAAATCAATAAGGATCGATTGAAATCGGAGACGATTATTTCCTTCCCGGAAGACAAAGATCAACAGAGAAGCATCGCCAGAACGCTTGCAGCTTTGGATGAGAAAGTAGAGGAAAATGAACGGATAAACAAGAATTTATATGCGGCTTAGAGGTCGATGTCGGAGACGTCGATCTCGCCGGACATGAGTTTAGGTAACAGAGAATCACGAAGTGATGCCAACCCTTGATTCTCCAGCAAGTTTTGACTTATCAGATCATACATAGGAGTAACTGATGCACAAAACTCGTCTATAACATCGTCAGGTGCTACATGAACCTTGAATTCCAGCGTTGTTGATGGCGTTGTACGTTGCCGACTATTTGTTGAGCCGGTAGTGTGTGCGCACATCCAGTCGGAAAAAGATTGACTGTCAATTATAGAGAACAGGAAATCTTTGTGGGCGTTGTTATTAGCCTCAAATACGATGAATTCGGTTGAGCAAACAGCATGGTCTGTTAAACACATAGGTCGCCATATGCGCTTAGTATCAGGATTCAGCTTTGAGGCAAGAACAGAGTTTTCTGTGAGGATATACTTATTGCTCTTCACGTTGTCCGAAGACTCAAAGACTGGAAAATGCTGTTCATCATAGGCAGGTATGCTGTAATGTTCAAGCCTAACTCCGGGATTCTTCAGCGGATTGAAACTGGTCGTCTTAATTGTTGCAATATCTCCAAGGGTGCCAATGTGCCAATCAGATGGCATGCTGCTACCAAATGGAAGAAACAGCTCGAACCATGCACGGTAAAGTGCTTGGGATTGCTGAATTAAATTCTTGTTTATACTATGAAATAGTGGAGATATGCGAATGAAAAAAGATGATAAAGGACAGATCATCATCTACCAAACTGATGATGGGAAGACAAA
>Ga0256406_1002200_pt1 | contig 28526 bp, 27 predicted proteins | sample RumenRJG_03DNA_FD_185986 | JGI IMG/M metagenome (GOLD analysis project Ga0256406, IMG submission 185986) | Bovine rumen microbial communities from Lethbridge, Alberta, Canada - RJG_03 | ecosystem: Host-associated > Mammals > Digestive system > Stomach > Rumen | place: Canada: Alberta | collected... | reverse complement strand
CGACGTGACGCCCGCACGCCTGACGGAGATGCGCTCGTTCATCCACGCCGCCTACGCGGATGATTTCAAACGGCTCGGCATTGACGTCGGCCGTTGACCTCACGCAAGACAAACACCCCCGGAGCCTTTGACGGCTCCGGGGGTGTTTCCTTGTCAAGGGACGGTCAGAGGCCTTCCCGGTCGAGTTCGAGATCCGTGTCGTCCGGTTCGATATCCTCCTCCCAGACCCACGGACGGTCGACCACCTCGAGTCCCGCGTCCAGACGCCCCTCGTCGGCGAACCCGGCGAGCTCGGCGAACGCGAGGGCTTCGGCGACGGTGCCGAACCATGCGGCGTTGTCCGCCAACTGCACCCACTCCGGGTGGGTGCCGTCCATGGTGTCGTCGTACAAATACAATCCGTCACTGCGGCGGATCGCGTACTCGGTGTTATCCTGTGCGGTCATTGCTGACCCCTTTCCTTGTGTTGGGTGGAAACTTCTACGATTATGCGTCGAGCAGGGTGCGGGCGGCCTGTAGCGCCTGTCCGGCGCGCCGCGCCGCGTCGGTCACGCAATCCAAGGCGGTCTGCCCGGTCGCGGCTCCCGGCTGGCTCGTACTGTCCGCGTCCAGCAGGTCACGCAGCGCCCGGTCGGCGTCGCGGACGAACGTGTGCTGCGCCCAGCCGAGCAGCCCTGCCGGGTCGGGTCGGCCTTCGGCCAGCCCTGTGACGGGCGGGTTCAACTCCGGCCACACGCTTTGGGCGACCGCCCACTGGGCTTTCAGCCAGACGATGAGCGTCTCGTGCGGGTCGCATGAGTGTTCGGCAGCGTACCGCCAGGCGTGTGCGGCGGTCAGTTCAAGATGGGTGACCGCGTAGGAGGCGACGTTGAGACTGCCGTTGATGACAGGCGCGTCGTAGGGGCGTCCGTCACTCGGACGCCAGCGGCCGGCCTTCGGCTTCGTTTTCGGTGCGGCCTTCGGTTCGGCCTTCGGCTCGGCTCCCGGCTTGTCTTCCGGTTCGTCGACACCCCACTTGTCGAGCGCGGCACGCCCCGCTTCACTCGCCCACGGGTCCGCAGGCTTCGCCTCCGGTGTCGGCTTCGGTGCGGGCGTACCGCCCGACATCAAGGCCATGAGTTCATCCGTATCCGTCATACGCGGCTCCTTTCCATCCGATACCCCCGTGTCATGCGTCCCCGACAGCCGGCCTACGGCGAACCGGGGGTCGGACGGGGCGAACGGCTGACAGCCCGCCGTTTCACGTCCACGCACCCCCGATATCCTCGCCACCGGGCAGACACGCGCCAACGGGCACCACGGGCACAACGGGGAGGGGGTCAGGTCGAACACCCGCGCCTCGCAGGCGCGGCCAATCGCCCGACCCGTCCGGCCGACCCAACGGGCCGTCGACTCCAACGCCTCGTGCGACAGGTCGGCCTCCACGCGCGTGCCGCCCGCCGTCACATACACGTCCGCCGCACTCGCGACCCGCACCCCCTCGTCGCCCAGAAGCATCCGGTAGACGCGCAACTGGTCGGCGTGCGCGCGCCTGCCGGACGGGCGGGACGGGACACGCCCCGTCTTCCAGTCGACCACATCACCCGACCGGTCGAGATAATCGACTTCGCCGGACACGGGGACGCCTTGGATGACACCCTCGACGTGACGTTCCGTCGCCGCCGGGACCGGGGGCCGGCCCAACGCCATGTCCAGCTCGAACCCGTCCAGCCGCCCCGCCGCCGCGTCCATCCAGTCCGAGGCGGTGACGACCGACCCGTCCGGACGGGTCACGCCTTGGGGCAGCGGGTCGTCGCCCCAGCCGCGCTCCCCGATACGCGCGCGGATCCGTTCCACGCCACGCTCCACCTCAACCCGCCAGTCGGGCGCGTTCACCTGCGGGCTCTCATGGACGGCGGCCTCCAAGGCGCCGTGCGCGAGCGACCCCAGGACGAGCGGGGACTGCCAGTCGGGCGGCACGTCGAGCAGACGGGACGTGAGCCAGCGGCCGGGGCATTGGGTGAACGCGGACAGTTGGGAGAAGGACAGGCGGCGTGGAGCATGGACGCCGGCCGCCCGCACGAGCGGACGGTCGGCGTCGAACAACATCAGGGGTTCGGTTTCAGTCATACCCTATGTCATGCGTCCCGGACCGGCACCGCCGGTTCGTCCGGCTTCCACGCTTCGGAAAGCACACGCCACAACGGCGCATACCGGCGGCCACCCAACACGGTCGTCCCCGACTCCGGCAAATGCAGCGACGGGTCGATACGCATCAGGTCACGCTCCCCGACCGGCTCACCCAGGACATTCAACCACCGGTGACGCAACCGGGCACGCGACAAGGCATGCACATCCACCGGCCACGGGAGCACACCACGGGAGGCCAACACGTCGACGAACGACTCAGGACACTTCAACACGCCCGCCACCTGGGCCCGCGACAACGCGCCCGGAGCGACCATCAGGCAAGCCCCCCGAGCACGGACACGTCCAGACGGCCGACCGCGCGCGTCACCGCCGCCGCCCGCGCATACACGTCCCGCGCATCCAAACCCTCCGCGTCCGGGACCAGCGCGCCCAGCATACGGATCGCGTCACGCACACCCGCCGAATCCTTCACGCCGGCGGCGATGACCTCACCGTTGCGCTTCAACTCATCAGGCTCACCCGCCCACGAGGCAAGCAGGCGGGCCGCACGCCCGACACGCGGCGACAGGAGCGCCGACACCAGTTGGGCACGCTCCCCACCCGACGCGAACGGCTCGACTGCAGCGGATACCCGCCCGTCATCCAGACGCGCATTCAACTCCAACACCCGGCGGATATCCGCGACCGCCAGGCGGGTCTTGGACGCATGCGACGGTTTCGCCTTCGGCTTTGCCTCCGGCTTCGACTCCGGAGCCGGCTGCGCTTCCGGTTCCGGAGTCGGCTGCGCTTCCGGTTCAGGCTGCGCTTCAGGTTCAGGCTGCGCTTCCGGCTGCGAGACACCCCACTGGGCATTGGCATGATCATCGAAGAAACCCATAAGACACCTTTCTCTTAAAAACCAACGGGTCCGCAGACGCACTATGCGCCCACGCCAATGCGTCCACACCCCACAGGACCAGAGAACCATTTCGCCGACGCCGGGAAAATGGTCGGGACGCCGATGCGCCCCCGCCCCACGGGGGCAGGGGGCGGACCGCACGAGGCCAGGCCCCACGCCGACACCACGCCCCCGCAAACCCCCTTACGCAAAACCCCTTACGCAAAACCCTTTACGCAAAACCCCGCCAACAGAACACAACACAACCAACACTGACACCGCCACACCACTACACACCAGCCAACCAGACACACAACTGACCGACACACCGCACACCACACAACCGACCGACACACCAACACAATCAACAACACCCCCGCAACCAAACACACAACCAACCACACGCAAGCAGACACCATCACAACAACAAATCATCAGCAACAACCAACCACACCAACACAACCAAGCACAACCCCATAACTGAACACAACCGACAACACCGCCAACCAGACACAAGCAACCACACCACACCGCACACCGCAACCAACAATCACATCAACACACCAACACAACCAAGCACACGCAACAACACGTAACCAGACACCATCACAACAACAACCCCGCAACTGAACACAACCGACAACACCACACATCACAACCAATCACACCGCCAACCACAACACCACACACATCAACAAACCATCAATAACAACCAACACAACACAACACAACACCGCAACCAACACAATCAACAATCACAGCCACCATCAGCAACAACCACACAACAGACAACAACAACACTCAATAATCAAGGCGAGGAAAACCGCGAAATCGCAAAAAACCGGCAGATGTACCCCCGCCCCACGCCATGACCGCGCCGCATAGGCCACCGACATGAATCACCTCGCGCCCGTCACCTTCATCACCGGCGGCTCGGGAGGCCTGGGCAAAAGCACCACCGCCCGTGCCATCGCCCACGCCCTGGGCCTACGCCGCATGCGCACCGTCCTCATCGACGGCAACCCCGGACAGCAATCCCAACGCGCCTTCCTACGCATCCAGACAGGCGGCCTGGAGGACGCCGCGTTGGACAGCATCGCCGGCGCCCTGATCATGCCCAACCGCACCCACGCCGCCTTCGCCCTCCTACCCGGGCCGGCCGACCCGATGCGAGGCGACCTCGTCGGCCTGTACGGGAGCGCCATCACCGCACTCCAACCCTCCTGCGACGCGGTCATCGTCGACGCCGACCGCGTCGACCCGACCCTCTGGAACACGCCCACCACGTTCGCCGGCGGCGTCATGCGCCCCATGATAGACCTCGGGTTGGCGCGCATGATCTTCATCATCGGCTCGGCCGGCAGCCAACTCGACGACGGACTCGACGCGCTCGCCGCCATCCACCAACCCCAACGCGTCCTCGCCATCGCCCAAACCGGCCAACTCGCCAAACCCCGACCCGAGTCCGGCTGGCGTCAGGTCACCGCGCCGGTCGCCCAATGGGGTGGCGTATGCCAGTGGGATAAAACCAGCACCATGATGCTCGACAAAGGGCAGGCGGGATACCCGGCCGGCCATGAACCCGAGTGGCTGGCCCACGCCTGCCTGTGGGCGGGAGGCCGGAAAAATGATTTCACCCCGCAACGCAAAGGACGGAGACGATGAGCCCGGTCGCCGACGCCGCCCGCGCCCGCGCCGCCTGCCTGGCCGAACTGCGCCGCAAAGCCGACCGGGGCGACACCGACTGCCTGCCCTGGCTCATCGAACAGGCGGCACGCGACCGGCGACTCCTCGCCATCCACGTGTGGATGGTCGACCAGGCCGTCTTCGGCGCGACCCGCTTCACCGCCCGCCGTCACGTCGCCCAGGCGGACGCGTGGTGCCGCCCCATCAAAACGAAACACCGCGCCACCCGCACCGACCGGCGCCAACACCCGTTCCGCCCGGCGACCGCCACCCTCCGCTGGCTGCTCGACGGACGGACCGGCGGCGCCCGCTGGGCCGCATGGCTCCTCGCCATCGGCCTGGACATGGGGTTCCGTCTGGACCCGCCCGACCCGTATTCACACGACGAGACGGGCGACGACCGTACCTAGGACACGCCAAGCACGGATATCCCCGCCCGGTAGCATGTCAAGCTCGCGACGGATCGCACACCCGTCCATGGCGCGCGGCACAGTCAACTGGCCGGGCACCCACGCGGCCATGAGCCGCCGGTACGCGGGCGGCGTCAACGCCACCGCAACCGGGGCCTGCGACTTGGGCAGCGGGGTCAACAGGAGCGCGGCCACGTCACCCGGCTCCATCTGCCGGTACTGCGGGTTGTCCAACACCGTCCCGTAAATCAGCTCCGGCACGATACCCGTCCCATACCGGGCGACCTGGCCGCGCATCATCGTCGCCTGCGGCGGGTCGGGGCGCAACACCCACAGGCCGGGATGCGCGTCGAACAGGTTCGGCACGGTCGGGGTCAGGGGGCGGGTGTCCGCCCGGTCGAACACGGTGCGCGCATCATCCTCATCCTCACCCATCGTCTCATAGCTGGTCGTATCCTTGACCGGCGGGTGGAGGACACGGCGCGCGTTGCGGTGACTGATCGCATACGTGGTGTGCCGCACCCAACCGCAGAAACTCCAGTCGGGCTGCGGGTCGAGGATGTTGCCCGTATTCCATTGCGCCGGATTCGACACGATGGGCACGCCCGTCACCTTCTCCACCATGCGCGGCTGCGTGTATTCGAGCATCCGCTCCGCCTGCGCGGGGTTGCGGAACGACTTGCGGATCTCCTCCTCGACCATGCCGCTGCGCAGCATCCAGTCGGCCAGTTCCTGCCGTTGCGGCGAGCCGAACGCCCGCGCCTCATCCGTCCAGTCGATGGCCTGGACCCGCCTGTCCAACTCGTCTCTCTGTGCTCTGGTCAATCCCATGCCCGTCGCATATGCGTCCGGGTCAGGCCGGCTCCCCGTTGTCGAACCACGGGGTACGCACCACCATCGGCGGCAGCGTATTCCAATCCGCGTCCACCGTCCGCACGAGCAGCATATGCTCACCCAGAGAGGACACCATGGACGGGTCGACACCCAACGCCTGCCCCGCCTGCGTACTCGAGGCGACCGACCGCATGACGAACGTGCAACGGGTGTCGAAATCCATGAGCAGGCTGAACAGCGACGGATTCAGATTCTCCGGGAACTGCGTGCCGCACGTCATCTCCACGCCGAACGCGCGCCCCTGGGTCCGGCACCAGCGGAACACCTCCTCATTGCCCCCGCCGGACAACACCTCCGTCATCTCGTCGACGAACACGCGCATATGCCTGCCCTCGTCATACCAGCCGGCGCACGACGACTCCATCTGCCCGCGCAGGGAACGCAACAGGAGCGCACCCACCATGCTCCGCTGGTCGTCGCCCAGCGTGGCGTGCGGGGCGCGGACCGTGCCACCCAGGTTCACGGCGAGCGTCGCCCCGTGCGCGATGACCTGCCGCCAGCCGACCGTCCGCCGTCCCGGCGCGAACACGCCCGGACACCGGGCGAGCAGATCCATCTTGTTCATCGGCGCGGCCAGACGTTTCACCAGCTCCCCGTCCGACACGGCGGGACGCCCCGTCTTCGGGTTGACCGCCCCGTGGAGACGCTCCACCATCGCGGCCACATCCGGGCCGCCGGTCAGGACCGCCGCATGCGCCAGGGCGCGCGCGGACGACACCCCGTCGCCCGCGAGGATGATGCGCGCGAACGCCGGCCACGTGTCCGGCGGTGTCAGGCCGGCCGCCCGGCACCGGTCGGCGAACCTGGGGGCGGGCATGACGGTCAACGCCAACGCGACCGCGTCACGGATCGCCAGACGGGAGGCGGGCCCCACCTGCTCGTCGCCCAACGCGGCACGCATCAGGGAGGCGAACCGCTCCCCCCGTTCGGCCGGCGTGCCCGGCCCCAACAGGTCAATCATCGGGGTCGCCGGGTCGGCCACGTCGACGACCAGCAGACGCGGCATCAGCCGTTTCAACACCGGGATGGACGACACGCCCTTCGACTCGAACACGACCATCGCATCCCCCGGGCCCGCATGCTCGCTCGCCCACCGTTCCAAGCCGTGCATGCTGTTCGACTTGCCGCCGCCCGGACGGCCCAGCAGCACGACCCCGCCGTACAGGACGTTCGACGCCAGGCGCACGTCCCGCCCGTCCGCATCCCGACCCAGACGCGGACCGTCCGCCGTCTCCAAACCGACCGGGCGGACGGTCAGCGCCGCCCCCTGGCTCAACCGGGAGGCGGACGGCCGGGCGAGCGCCGCCAACGCGGTCGGCGGGACCGGCAGTGTGGACCGTTGGAAGGCGTAGGCGTGGACGCGGCGCTTGCGATGCGGGCCGAACGCCTCCAGGTCGTCACCCGAGTTGCGGGTCTTCAAATCCGCCGACTGCGCCTCCCGGTACCGGGTCAGCCCCCACCAGTGGCGCGGCCGCTGCCATACGGCCGCATCCCGTGGCGTCACGGCGAGCCGGGCCACGGCCGCGAACAATCCCAGAATCGGGGCGGGCAGGACCCAAACCGGCCACCCGAAGGCCATGAAGCCCGCGAACGCGACCGCGACCATGGCGATCATGCATGCGACCGCACCCCATGCGGGCCGGCTCGTATGCGAGGCGAAACCGGGGGTCACGCCCAAATCCAGGGCGTTCGCCGCCTGTTCGACCGCCCGATGCGACTCCCTGCCGTCCCGGTCGCCGACCGACACGCGGCACACCCCGACCCCCGCCTTCTGAAGCTTCGACGTGTCCGGCGCCATGTTGAACTCGTCGCCCAGCCAGTTCTTCGACCGGCGCGACTCCAGCCAACCCATGCGCCGCACGTTGACGACCACCCACTGGCCGGCCGGAGGGTCCAGGCGCACGTCATCATCCTTGTCCGGCTCGTCGAACGCGGTCCGGGAGATGGTCGCCCCCTGGGGGACGAACGCATGCGACCAGACCAGGTCGGGTGGGATGTCGGGCGGCGCGCACTCGCGGGCGGTCGCGTCCGCTGCTTTCGCCAGCGCGTCCGCCGCCGACGGGTCGGCCCCGTCGGGCAGACAGAGGAACCGGCGCGCCCCGTTCGCCACGAGAATGCACCCGTCGTCACGGCGGAACGCCTGGGCGAGCGTGTCGATGCTCGGCCGGGAGGCCAAGCCCAGGCGGGCGGCCGCGTTGGCGGCACGGCGACGGTACGCGTCACGGTCATCCCCGTCGTCGGGACGGGGGGCTGGGGAGAACTCGAACCACATGGCGTCCGGCTATGCCGGACGCATACCGGCAGGGGATATACACCGGCAGTTTTGAAAGGATTATCTTATGCGACTGCTCATCGGACAACATGACCTCGCGGACGCCGCCCGCCACATCCTCCCCGTGCTCGACCGGTCGGACCCGGCCCGTCAGGCCGTCACCCTTGACGGCGGCGAGACCATCACCCTGACCGGCACCGGGCCGGGCGGCTACAGTCAGGTCACGCTCGGCGGGGACGTACTCGAACAGGGGCAGGCGACCGTCAACGGGCTGTGGCTCGCCGCCGTCGCCGGCGCCCTGCCCGCCGGGGAGACGACCGTCCGAGAGGACGGTGAGCGGCTGCGTTTGGACGAGGAGGGTGCGAAAGCGACCATGGCGGTCATGAACGGCGTGGGGCCGGTCACACTCCCCGACCTGCCCGCCACGGTGGATCTGGGCGGTACGCTGGAGCCGCTCGCCCGCGCGACCGTCCACGCGGCCAGCCCCGACCCGAACCGGCCGGTCATGACCGGCGTGCATATCGTCGGCGACGGGACGCGTGTGACCGCGTGCGCGACCGACCGGTACCGTCTGGGCATGTGGACCGGCGACCTGCCTTTGGACGGGGAGGCCATCATCCCCGCCCCATGGCTGACCCGCGTGAAGACGATGACCCGCCTGGGCTTCGACGACCATTGGGTCGTCGCCTCCGACGGGACGGCCACGGACGCGACCGTCGTCATCGCCGGCGAGTTCCCCGACATGGACCGCATCATCCCCGACAAGACGAACGTGGAGGCGACCATCCGATTCGACCGTGCCGCCTTGACGGACGCGATCCGCGGACTGAAATCCCTCGACTTCACCGGCGGCGTGACCGGCATCCTGTTCCGCCGGGACGACACGGGCGTGACCGCCATGCTGACGGGCGCCGACCTGGACGGCGACCGTCATATCGACGCGAACTGCGACGGAGACGGCGACGAGCTGCGGCTCAACGCGCAATACCTGCTCGACGCGCTCGGCGCGTTGGACGGCGACGAGGCGGTGTTCTACCTGCCGGCCGGACGCAAGCCCATCCTCATCGAGGGTTCGGGGCCGGTCCGCCAAGTGGTCAGCCGCATGATGCTGTAACGGGGGCGCCCATGACCATATCAGTGCCGTTGCACACGTTCATGGGGTTGGACTCCGGCCGTCTGCTCGCCGTCGGCATTCTCTTTGGCCTGACCCTGCTCGCCCCCGGCGCCATCGTGTTCGCGGACGGGCTGCTGTGCCGTCGCACCCGTGCGGCGGTGGGGGCTGCGCTCATCGCCGTCGGCCTGGCCGTCGGCGTCTGCGCTTTCGGCGCCTCCCGGACGCTTCACGCCGCCGACATCCACGGCCTGACCCAGGCCGGCCTGACCGGCGTGGACTGGCAGCCGCTTGGCACGGAACACCGGGTCACGTACACGCGCGACGGGAGAATCCGGCACGGGACGATCCGGCTCGGCGACAAGGCCATCACCCTGACCGAAACAGCCGACTGACAGAACGCGGCGGAACCTCTCCGGGTTCCGCCGCGTTCGCATAACCGCCGGCCCCGGCTTCACCCATGCCTTGAACGCGGACCTCTCCCACGGCAAGAACAGTGCGGGACGCATGATGCGGGCAGGCAAAAAACACCCCGACAAGGAGACACGATGAACACGCTTACCATCCCGCAGAAACTCGAAGCACTGCAGGCAGTCGTCGACAATCCGGATATCGGCCGGTATGACATTCCTTACCATTTCTACGTGGACGTGGACGACATCATCGACAACCGCACCCCATGCCGGCCGACCGAACAAGGACAAGCCCTCTGGGAACGATTCACCAAGCATCTCAACACCGGATACAAGAAGCTCACCACAGGGGAACGCCTCTTCTGGCTCACCACGTACACGGGCGAAAACCAGCCGGACGACACCCAACTGTTGGACATCATCCGCACATCCACGTCAAGCGAAGTCCGCGAAGCCGCCGCCACCCATTACGCCGCCCACCACCATGAGCATGACGTGACCGGCAAGTGGCGCGATGTCATCGCGGACATTCTCCGTGGCGTCGACCCGGACAGTGCGACACTCGACGAAATCGTCGCCCCACTCGCCGACGAACAGCTCATCCGCGACACAGAAGACGGTAAGGCGGTAGCGGCATGGTTGGACACCCATCCCGAGGCGAGTGACGACATCATCCATCACTGGCTGATTGACGGCTGGGATGGCGTCGTCGGCGCGACCATCCAATCCATCGACCCGACACGCCTCCCGCATATCGACATTTCGGAAATCCTCGACGCCCCGCACTCTCTGTCCGAATGGACGCGCACCTCGTTCGCCAGTGTCGCACGGCATCTCACCGTTCCGCAATTGGAGATTCTTCTCGACCATGGGATTGCCACGGTGTCCGACATGCTGATTTACAGCGGCCCGTTCACGGACGAGCAGTGGAGACTGTTCGACAAGCGTAACCATGAGGCCGTGGAAATCGCATTGTGGGAGTACCGGCGGCATGCATGCGCCCTATGGAAAGAGAGCAGCCGGCTCTTCACGGATCCGACCGGCGATTTCGCCAACCAAGTGAACCAGACCGCCATCGAACAAACCCAAACACGTTGACCGGGACACGGGGCGACAGGATTCCCGCCGCCCCGTGTCCTTCCCCAGCACGAACAGTGTGGGGACGCATGACAGGAGGCAAACAAGGAAAACACCTTAAGGAGACACGATGGACGCCAACACGATCCCTATTCATTGGAAACTCGAAGCACTGCAGGCAGTCGCCGACAATCCGGACATTAACTGGGTCGACACCCCGTATTTCGGCAGCACGGACGACATCATCGCCAGCGATACGCCACACCGCAAGTACGACATCATCCCTCAAGGTACGCCATGCCCATGCCACATGACCAGCGAGGGCTGTGCCCTTTGGGAGCGATTCACCCGACACGTCAACGCGGGGTACAAGAAGCTCACCATGGGAGAACGCCTATTCTGGCTCACCACATACACGGGCGACCGGCAGCCGGACAACCAGGCCCTCCTGAATATCGCCCGCACGTCCACATTCCCGAAAATCCGCGAGGCGGCCATCACCTATTACGCCACGCATCAAGGCAAGCAAGGCGTGACCGGCGAGTGGCGGCCCGTCCTGACAAATATTCTCGCCTCCAGCGACAACCCGGAGTACATGGACGCCGCCATCGCCCTCGCACCCATCGTCGACGAGCGGCTCATCCGTCATGCGGTCAACGGTGACGTGATAGCCACATGGTTGGCCACCCACCCTAGGGCGAGCGACACGCTCATCGACCAATGGTTGTATTCAGGCGACGGGAGGCTTGTCGCTGCGGTCATACTGGGCATCGCCCCGGCAAACCTCCCGCGCATCGACGTGGACAAAATCGTGGACGGCACACGGCTCCACTGTGAATACATGGGCGCGGCATTCGCCCGCAAGGCGGAATACCTCACCGTCCAGCAAATCAACAATCTTCTCGACCGTAAGGTCACCACCGTAATGTCCATGCTGGGTGCCGGCCGGCCGTTCTCGAATGAACAATGGGAATTGTTCGACCGGCGCGACCACAAGGCCGTCAAAGGCGCAGTGGTGATGTACCAGCGAGCCTTGTATTCCGTCTACTGGTTGCGCGCTCAACTGTTCACCGACCCGGATTGCGGGTTCGCCACCCGGTTGAATGAGAGTTGTCTCAGCCCGAAATGGGTGGAATGGTAGACGACCTGCGACCCGCATCATCGACAGGCGGGCTCACGCGCGATAACCGGAAAAGAACAACGGACGGCCGCATGGGTGTGGCCGTCCGCCCCCCGCGACAAGAAAGAAACCGTATTATGAACAGCAATAGTCTCACTGTCCCGCAGCAGCTTGAAGCATTGCAGACGGTCGCCGACAATCCGGACATCAGCCGGGACGACATCCTCCTTCACGCCTGGACGGACGACATCATCACACCCGGCACACCATGCCGCATGACCGACAAGGGGCAGGCCCTCTGGGAGCGGTTCACCAAGCATCTCTCACAAGGCTACAAACGGCTCACCGGAGGGGAACGCCTCTTCTGGCTCACCGCCTATACGGGCGATCCACAGCCGAACGACCAAACCCTCATAAACCTCATCGACGCGACCACATCACCGGACATCCGCGCGGCCGCCATCAGGTATTACGCCACGCATCAAGGCAAAAACGGGGTGGCCGACGGCAGGTGGGACGCCATCATAGCGAACTTCCTCCACTACGCCCTCGAGTACGACAACAGGCCGTTATACGCGAAAGCGCTGAGCGTCGTCACGCCCATCGTCGGCGAGCAGACCATCCGGTACGCGACGACCAGCGACGCGATAGCCGAATGGCTGACCGTCCACCCGAATGCGAGCGACCCGCTCATCCACCGGTGGCTGTATTCGGGTGACGAGAGGATTGTCGCCGCAGTCGTCCAACACATCGACCCGGCACGCCTCCCACTCCTTGACATTCCCCGAATCATCGCCAGCACGCACACCCATACCGCGAATATGGGTTCGGCGTTCGCCTGCGTCGCACAATACTTCACCATCCCGCAAATCGAGACCCTCCTCGACAACGGGGTCACCACAGTGAGCGACATGTTGGCTTTCGGCGGCCCCTACGCGGACGAACAATGGGAATTCTTCGACAAGTACGATCACGAAGAGGTGAAAGCCGCATTGTGGGATTACCGGCGGTACGCGCTCCCCCACCAGTGGGTGCGTGAACGACTGTTCGCGAATCCGAACGGCAGATTCGCCACAAAAGTGGAAGAGAGCTGCCTCAAACCGGAAGAACAAGAACAAGAGGCGGGCGGATGGACGACCATGTGACCCATATCATCGGAAAGCCCATCATGCTAACCGACCGCGATATCAGGGAACGCCGCAAAACACTTGAACAGCAATACGGGAGCGAGGCGACCCTCCGCAGGAAGCAGGCGCAGGGAACCATCAGTACGAACGAGCCGCTCGCCTTGCGACGGTTCGACGACCTCGACTACTTGGAAGGAGCCTGACCTTGGGTTATCTGCCCGCCGCGCATGGTTGCCTGACGGTGTTCATCCTTGTCTGCGACCGGTGCGGCCGGCCGTTGAAGATTGGTAACGGTTCACATTGGCTGACCCGGGGCATCGCCGACCACGTCGCTCTGACGCACGGCTGGAAGGTCACTGGTACGCCAACCGGCACACTGCATATGTGCCCTCAATGCCAAGAGAAGGAGGAACAGTGAGTTTCCGGAAATCAACGCGATACACGTTGAACAATTGCGGTCGCAATCTCCCCCCCGTGAGGGAGGGGTCAAGACCGCCGCACATACTTTCTGTTTGGCTTCTGCTGGTTTTGTATATATCGTTTGATGATTTCCAGCGGTGCTTCGCCGCAGCTCACGATGCAGTAGCTTGGCGACCAGAAGTGGCCGCTCCATAAGGCCGCTTGGACCTCCGGCCAGTTTTGCTCACGGACTCGTTTGCTGCTGTTGGTCTTCAGGCTCATGACAAGCTTGCTGAGCTGGACTTTCGGTGGATAGGCCACGAGGAGATGCGCATGGTCCTTGTCGGTCTCGAACTCCTCAAGTTCGCACTCGAAGTGTTCGCAGACTTCCCGGAACGTGTCGCCCAGCAGTTTCGTCACTCTTGGGGACATTACCTCGCGGCGGTATTTGGTGACGAGGACAATATGGGCATGCAATTCATAGACCACATGCCGACCGGTATGCCAATCATGTGTGTTTTCAGTCATAACATAATCATAGACCATGTGGTAGAATGGGAGTCATGAAACGAAGCGCCAGAACCAAAGACAGCGAGACATGGAGGGTCGCCATCGTGCCCATCCGTCTCTCCGGCGCCGACTATCGCCGCGCCCATGAGGCGTGCCATAAGGCGGCGTCGCTATGGAATTTCTTCCTTGCTTCGATTCAAGAGTATTGGAAAGAAAACAAGACCGACCCCACCGAAAAGGAGATGCGGCACTTCCTTTATGGACAACGCCCCGACCTCCGTGACGGCCTCCATGCACACACGGTGCAGCTAATCCTCAGTGACTTGATGGACGCCATTTCGACATACCGCTCGAACCGCGACTCCGGCGATAACAATACCAGAGCGCCACATCGGGAGAAAAACTATCGACCTCTGGAGTTCTCCGCCGGCTTCGGCTGGCGAGTGACACCGGACAGGCAGCACATCGCCCTGAGTTTCGGCAAAGGCCACAAGCGCATCACACTTCCCCTCCCCGAGATTACCGATCCTAAGACCGGTGAGATTCTTCCACCCGAACGCTGGGGTTCCATGCAACTGTGCTGGGACCGCAACGCCCGCAAGTGGAGCCTCCATATCAGCGTGCCGACCCCGAAACCGCCACAAGGTAATCCGAACATCATCGCCGCGATAGACGAGGGCATCATCAACCCGATGACCGTCGCCATCGAGACCGAGGACTCCTACGAAGTGCTGGTGGTCAACGGACGTCACGCCCGCGCCGTCAAACACTACAGGAACACTCGCATCGCCACGCTTCAGGAAAAACTGTCACGCTGCATCAAAGGCTCGGAGCGTTGGTACAAGCTCAACGCGAAACGCAAGCGCATTGAGGCCATGATCGATTCCGCCCTGCACAACGCCAACCACCAGACCACACGCAAGGTCGCGGACTTCATACAGGCACATGACGCCGGGCGCATCGTCGCGGGAGACGTGCGCGACATCGAGAAGAGCACCCGCAAGGACGAGGCCAAGCGCGTCAAAAGCACCAAGGACCAACGCCGCAGGTTGTCCCAATGGTCACGCGGCAAACAAGAGACTTTGCTTGAACACAAGACCGGCAGCACGGTCGAACACATCAACGAGGCTTGGTCGTCCAAGACCTGCCCGGCGTGCCAAACACGCAACCACCCCAATGGGCGTGGATACCACTGCCATAATTGCGGTTTCACCTGCAACCGTGACGCGGTAGGCGCAATCAACATTCTGATGCGCGCACAGCACGGCGCTTACACGCCGATAGACATGGACAAACCGATTCGTGTCAAATATCTCCGGGCCACGCCAATCTTCCAACCGAAGACCGGCGTTGAGCATGGAGTAATCCCCGGAACCGGGGTACGGCCTTACATCAAGGCCGTATAGCCAACTCCTAGGCAATCATCTCTGCCGAAGAATTGGAAGCCTCGCCCGTAAGGGCGAGGAGGTTCACATGCGACATGTGCGGGCAGCCATACCGACAGGAAGGCGCCGCCCGTCCGACCGTGGACACGAAACAGAGTCTGCTCGACCGCGCTACAGCGGACGACTGGCAGACCAGCGACGATTATACCAGTGACGACTATCAGTATTGCCCCCAGCACTGGCATGTCACCTGCCGGGAATGCGGCAGAAGCGCGGTCGCCCCGCTCAGCCAACTGGAACAGGACGGTTGGGTCAACGCCACGCCCGGACCCCTGCCCGCCGAGAAGTATGGGGACGTACGACACGACCTGACCTACATGACCGGCTGGGGGTTCGCCTGCCCCCGGTGCGCCCCGGGGTACGAGCAGATGGACAAGGAGAAGCATTGAGTTTCCAACCGGTGGACCAATACACGTTGCGCTGCGACCATTGTGGAGCCTGCTATTGCGCGCAAACATGGCCGTACCGTCCGATAGTCGGCCTGAAACCCGGTCTCCTACAGGAAGCCCGGGAGAACGGGTGGCAGATCGACGGCGCGACGGCCTACTGCCCCCAGCATTGGCATGCGACCTGCTGTGAATGCGGGCGACATACCATCGCCTCCCGCAACCGGCTGAAACGCGCCGGATGGCGTGCATCAGGCGGCGCTCCGGCCGGCGACCGGCTGCTGTGCCCCGAGTGCGCGGCGAACCATGCCTGGCCTCCCGTGTCGCCTCGCGCATAGTCGAGAGGACTACGTGAGGAAGGAGTCGCGATGAGACAGCCTCGGAAACCGATGGGATCGCCGGGAGGCACCGGCGGCCGATTCGATGTCATGCCGGGAAGCGGGACAAGCGACCTGCCAAGCATGTCCGCCGCCGCACGCGCCGTCGCCATGCTGAACAAGCGCCGCCAGACTGCACGACAGGCGGAACGCAAGACGGAAAACCCCCAAGTGACGGTCGAACCGAAGCGGAAGCCAGAACCAAAGCCCACTCCGAAGCCGGAACCCAAGCCCATCCGGGAACCAGAGCCGAAGCCAGAAAACAAGCTCCCGGAACCGGAACCCAAGCCTATCCCGAAGCCAGAAAAGAAGCCCGGGGCATCCACCATCAGTGTTGAAACCCCGGACGGCCTCAAAACCACCACCTTCGCCGACGGAACCCGCCGCCAGCCTGAACGGCAGGACACCGGCGACACCACTCCGGCCGTCCACCCGCTGCTCGACCAATACCGCACCCTCCCGCCACGCGACCACTTCAACGGCATGACACCCCAGGACGTCAACCCCGGATACCAGAAGGAAATGGAAAACCTCCTCAACCGCGCCATCAAAAACCACAACCCCAACCTCATCAACGCCTACAACCCATGGAACTGCAACTGCCAGCGGGCCGTCGTCGCCGCAGAACTCCGCATGCGCGGATACGACGTGAACGCCGTCGGCAGCGGACGACGCATGTACGACAGCCAACCCGTCGACATCGCCGACATGTTCCAAACCAAAGACCGGTATCAACGCCGGTTCAGCGACAAATACGCGAGCACCGCAACCATGAGCAAAACCATGCTCACCAAATACCCGGTCGGCAGCCGATTCTTCATCACCGGCATGCAAGGCCACCGCAAAAAAGTCGGGCACATCTGGAACGCGGAAATCATCGCCGACCAGACCGCCCCAGGCGGGAAACGACTCGTCTACTACGACATGCAGAAACCGCTCGCGCAGAACATTTTCGACGGAACCAAATACGAGTCGTACTTCCACGAAAACTTCCAGTGCCGACAGGAGCACAGTGGAAGCAGTGACGAAGACCGCACCGACGCGTACTCCAGGGACTTCCACAACGTCGCCTATCTTCGCGTGGATGACATGGAACCATGCGACCGTATCCTCGACGGCGGCATATACGGCGTACCCTACTGCGAGCCGGCCGGGCGGAAAACCCAATGGACGAAAAGCAAACTGGGTCACGTCAACCAGGACATCGACCCGTGGGATACCTACAAAAGAAACCGGGAATACGCTTTACGGAGCATCGACTAGAAAGGAACACGCATCATGGCCAGCACGTTGACCGAACAGGAGGCCCGTAAGGCCGCCGAACCGCTCATCAGCCGGGAATACCAGGATACCGTGGATTACGACCCGGATTCTGACCTGTGGTATATCGGCAGGGACGGAGGGAATTTCACCATCATCGTCCACCCGGACAGGCGATTGGAAATCGGCCCCACGTACGGCGGCATCCTGTTCCCGGAAGACCTTCCACTCCCGCCCGACGGGAAGGCGTGACAGCCGCAAAAAGCGGGGTGCCGCCCGACGTTGCTTCCCGCACGCCGGACGGCACCCCGCGCGCCGGACGGGACTCGGACCCGCACACCCAACCGGGCATGGGATGCTGCCAATTACATCACCGGCGCGGCACGCCGGGCGGGAGTCGGACCCGCACCCATGGTTTTGGAGACCATGATCCTACCGTTGGACCACCGGCATATCGGGGGCATGCCGTACGGCATGCCCCTTCGAGCGGTGTACGGGAGTCGGACCCGCGTCTGCGGCTTGGGAAGCCGCCGTACTGACCGTTGTACGAACACCGCGCGGAACCGGGGCCGACGAGCGAAAGGAGATCAAAAAAAGATTCGCCGGTCCGGCCGCGTGCCTCGGATGGGATTCGAACCCACGACCTTCCGCTCCGGAGGCGGACGCCCTATCCACTGGGCGACCGAGGCTGGTACACGCCGGTATGCGTCCGGCGTGTTGCGCGCTGGCGGGATCACCGTCCCCACTGGAGTCGGGGGACTCCCCCGCCATCGTTCCCGGCCGCCGAAATGACGAACAACGACCGGGAGGCGTTTACGCGCTCACCCCCCTGTATGCGTCCCGCGCCGCATAGCGGCGCACCATGCCTTGGACCGTCAGACTGGTATTCGACCGCCGCCCCATAATCGACGCGGAGTATAACGACATTCTCAACGCACTGCACGTCCGCGAAGCCTTTGCCGGCGCGGACGAAAAGGGACGGCTGACCGTCTGGCTGGTCGTCCAGGCGGATGACATCCGTGAAGCGGCGGACAGGGCGCTCGCCGACCTCATCGGACGGGCGGATCTGCCAAGCGTCGTGGCATTGAGTGTCTGGCCGGACTGGGAGTAACCGGGTTGCACGGGGCCGGACGCGCCATTGCGTCGGCCCCGTCCCGTAATGCGCTGGTGGGGTCAATGCGGCGGAGAATAGGAATCGCCGCTCGCCCGCCATCGTTCCGGCCGGCGGAGAAGGAAAACGCCGTCGGCCGGTGGCGTTGACGCACGCCCCGGTCATGCGTCCCGGACAATGCATGGCCCGGACGGGGCGCCTCTGTCCCGTCCGGGTCATGCCGGGGCGCGACGGGCGGGACGGAGGAGAGAAGAAAGCCTCCGCCGTCGCGCGGCCGTGGTGGTTGGTTTGTGGGGGAAAACGGCCGGCGCGCCGAACCGAAGCTATGCAAGAAGAAAACAGGGTGCGACCCGGATCGGATCGCACCCTGTACGCTGGTGCGGTCGGATCGCGGTAAAGGAGTCCGCTGCCGCACCATCGGCCCCGCCCGCCCGGTAGCAGGACGGCGGACGGGAGACGTTCACGCACCCGCCGGTATGCGTCCGGGGACGCACAACGGCGGCACCCTGTCCGGGGCGCCGCCGAGGCGAGTTTCACGTCACGCAGGGGTCGGTACCCCCACGGGCGAGGCGACTCCCCGCCGACCACCGATATGCGTCCGGGGACAGGAAAACACCGGGCCGGCGTCCCGAGTGTCAGGACGCCGGCCCGGCCGTTGTGCTGTTTGCGATAATTTCCTCACGGCGGGACGGTCGTCCCGCCGACCCCCTGCATGCGTCCCGACGGCGACAAGGAAGCGCCGGGCGCGCTGGCGCGGCCTGCATGGGGCGAAGAAGGGGCCCCGGCCTGCGCCATCGTTCCCGACGGCGGGATGAAGGCTTCTCAAGGGAATCGCCCGCCTCGGGCGGCGTTCACGCACCCGGCTGGGGTGGCTATGCGGCGAAAAACGGGAACGCCCGCCCGGGCGACCATGCCCGGGCGGGCGTTCCACTGCGGCGGGCGAGAAGGGGAAAACCCACCGCACCGGCCGCCGGGCAATGGTTGGGGGGAAAACCGGCGGCCACGGCCATGCTATGCAGAAGAACCGGGCGCCCCCTATGGCCGGGAGGCGCCCGTGCGCTGGCGGGTTACAGCGGGAGAAAGGTTTGGAACCCCGCTCGCCGCCATCGTTCCGGCACGGGAGAACCCGGCCGGTGGCGTTCACGCATCCGACTGTATGCGTCCCGGTCGTCCAGTCGGATTCGGCGGGCGTAATCTCATGGAACCGGATCACATCCCGGCCGGGCACCAGGCGGCGGACCCTGCCGTAGATGACCAGGCGTCCGATCTCACGCCCGGAGTCACGGTCGAGCAGGGGCAGTGCCGCGTCCTCGGTCCTCAAGTCTGTGGCCGGCCTGGCCTTGCCATGCAGCACAAACAGCCGGGAGGGGTTGACATGCCTCCGCCCTACTCCCGTAAGGGTTTGAGGGGGTGGATGACGAACGTGTCAATACGATTTCCCTATAAAGAGAAGAGACAAGGAAAAATCACGGAAATCGGGTTGACACGGTTGACATCCACCCCCCTCAGCCCTACTGGCAGTAGGGCGGAGGCGTGTCAACCCCTCGGGGTGATTCGTGCTGCATGGCGTGGTCATGACCATGGGCGGCAAACGGACGAAGGAGAGTCACAGGGGCCAGGCACCGCCCCCATCTCCCTCTATAGAAAAGAAGATAATAAAAATTCTTCTTCTTCTCTTATAGGGACGTTTCGGAAAAACCGAAGAGCCGATCCACAATCACCCTTTGTTTTACTGGCTGGCGTTCTCGGAGAGAGGTCATCGCCACGGCCTTGACATGCAGCAGAAATCACCGGTTGGGGTTGACATGCCTCAGCCTTACTCCCGTAAGGGTTTGAGGGGGTGGATGTCAACCGTGTCAATGCGATTTTGGGATTTTTTCCTACCCTTCTCTCTTTATAAGGAAATCGGGTTGACATGGTTGACATCCACCCCCCTCACGCCTACTGGCAGTAGGGCGGAGGCATGTCAACCCCTCGGGGCTGTTTGTGCTGCATGGCATGGCCGGGCCGCCGGCGGAAAAGGAACGGGAAATCGCCCCGGCAAGGCGTTCCGGGCACCCGTACACGGCATTCCCCGCAAAGCCGCGCAGAGAGGCGAAAACGGGCGTTTCCGGGCATATCGCCGGAAACGCCCGCACGGGAACCCGGGTCAGATGCTCTTCGAGGTCGCCAAAGCCTGGGTCAGCTCGCGGGTCAGCTCACCATACCCGCCCGGCGTGGAGGCGGGCAGCACCACGGTCTTCGCGTTGTCCGACTCGGACAGGGCGCGCATCACATCGAGATACTGGTTGAACAGGACCACGTTGTTGACATCCGCGATATCCATGCCCGCCGCCTGCAGGCTCTTGATCTGGTCGACGATGCCGTTGGCGACCTCACGCCGGTAGTTCGCCTGCCCCTCACCCTGAAGACGGGTACGCTCCGCTTCGGCGGCCGCCTGGGTTTCGATGCGGATACGCTCCGCCTCGGCGCGCTGACGGGTCGCCTCCTTCTCCCGCTGTGCGGCGTTGATGGAGTCCATGGCTTGCTTGACCTGGTCGGAGGGGTCGACGGCGGTGATGAGCGTCTTGACGACGATGAAGCCGAAACGATCCATCTCCGCGCCGACCGTCCTCTGCACGTCGGCCGCCACATCGTCCTTGCGGGCGAACACGTCGTCCAATGTCAGGGAGGGGATCGCGGAACGCAACGCGTCCTCCATGTAGCTGCGCAACTGACCCTTCGGGTCCTGCAGCTCGTAGTAGGCGGTCTGCACGGCGGACGGGTCGACACGGAACTGCGCGGAGGCGACCACGGTGACGAACACGTTGTCCCGGGTCTTGGTCTCCAGCTGCACGTTCAACTGTTGGACACGCAGCGGGATGCGGGTTGCGATGGTGTCGACGAACGGGATGCGCACATGCAGGCCGGCGCCCTGGGTTTTCAGGTATTTGCCCAGCCGCTCGATGACGACCGCCTGCTGCTGGGGAACGAGATACAGCCCCGTGCCGAGAATGACGACGAGGACGATGAGAACGATGACAGCCAAGACAACAATTCCTTTCCACGGTGATTTTGATAGGCCGCCCGCCGGCTATGCCGCCTCGGCACGGCAGTGGAAACACCCCGAGGGGTTGACATGCCTCAGCCCTACTCCCGTAAGGGTTTGAGGGGGTGGATGTCAACCATGTCAATGCGATTTCCCTATAAAGAGAGAAGGAAGGGGAAAATCACGGAAATCGGGTTGACATGGTTGACATCCACCCCCCTCACGCCTACTGGCAGTAAGGCTGAGGCGTGTCAACCCCTCGGGGCTGTTTGTGCTGCATGGCAAGGTCGGAAGGCAGGGCAGCAAGGTTAAATTAAGATTTTCTTAAATTATGCCAAGGTCGGGCGGCAGGACGGTTGGGGTGATGGGGCCACGGAAATCAGGTGCCCTCCCCTCTCTATAGAGAAGAAGACAATAAAATTTCTTCTTCTTCTCTTATAGGGGCATTCCAGAAAAACCGGGAAGCCCGCCCATGCCGGCGATTGTTCCAAGCATGGTGATCCGTCCCGCAGGGGCGATGAGGGCCACAGAGGCCGGACACCCGCTCCTTCTCCCTCTATAGAAAGAAGAGAATAAAAAATTCTTCTTCTTCTCTTATAGGGACGTTCCGGGAAACCGGGAAGCCGATTCGCAACCAGCCCCTGTTTTACCGGCCGGTGTTCTCGGAGAGAGGTCATCGCTATGACCTTGACATGCGGCAGAAAAAACCGGCTGGGGTTGACACGCCTCAGCCTTACTCCCGTAAGGGTTTGAGGGGGTGGATGTCAACCGTGTCAATCCGTTTTTCGTGATTTTCCCTTGTCTCTTCTCTTTAAGGGCGAATCGCATTGACATGGTTGACATCCACCCCCCTCACGCCTACTGGCAGTAGGGCTGAGGCATGTCAACCCCTCCGGGTGATTCCCACCGCCATGGCAAGGCCGGGGCGCGGTCCCCCGATATGCCCGACCCGGACGCATACAGGGGGTCATGATGACATCGCACCTCGACCGAGCACATAGGGGGCTGGTATGAAGACCACATACAGGCAACGGCACATCGGCTACGACGGGAAACCCGTCGACGACGAACTGTTGGGAATAGACCAGTTCCAGTTGACGGACGACGGGCGTATCGACTATGAGACGATGCGCAGGCAGAACATCCCGGTCAAACACTGGGAGCCGATAGGGCGCGACAACCAGCCGAACATCATCACCCTCAAGCTCCTGTTCTCAGGGCTTCAGGCCTTGAAATGCGACGATTCCGACAAGCTGGGTGAAATCATGTGGACCCAGCCCCAGAATCTGCTTATCCAGTTGAGCGCCGACAAGATGCTCAAAATCCCGACCATGCCCGGCACCCGTTCCACGCCCCTGGTCTGCCGTGGATACGCGCGCATGGTCTGGGATTTGATGTGCGGGCGCCTGGTATGCATGTACCACAATGAGGATGCGCTCATCAAGCTCCTGCCCGTCGGCAAACCCAACCGCAACTACCCGGTCCTCGACATCGAGGCCGAGTACGGTATTTCCGCCAAAGAGCATATCGACGGGTTCGCGGAGATGATCCACGACGAGGCGGCACGCCTCCCGTTCGTCACCAAGGACGGCAAGAGAATTGCGTTGCGCGCCATCGACGGCATCCGCCTCGGCGGCAACAAGTATCGCGGATACTGGCGGAGCGAACATACCGACAGGGACGGGAACAGCCGGGAGGAGGTCCGTTGCACCTATAGCCTGTTCGCCAAAACCGCCACCCCCGACGACGAGAAACTCCAATGGATCGCCGACCCGGACATTCCGTGGAGTCTGGAGGTGCCCGAGCCGGAACGATTCCATTCGACCGGCGTCGACCCGGCGCATCCGGAAAGCGAGGCCATGTGGCGGTATGTGTCCAACGTGGAACGCATGCTCGCCCCCGTCCCCGGGGTCAAGCCCCTGACCTATCCGCCCCACTCGTGGAGGCAGATGTTCAAGGACATGAAACGCGGACACCGCAACCCCAGCCTGTTCAACCTGCTGCGCATGCCCGCGGATGCGTGGCTGTCAGGCCGGCATCAGCGGCATATGACCGTCCTGAGCGGTGACGGCGGCAACGGCAAGTCGCTGCTGTTGAGAAAACTTCTGGAGCCGGTATGCCAGGGGCAGGCGGGCAACATCCCCATCGCCGCGTTCCTGGGGCCGGAGGGCGCGATGGAGACGAGCAACGCGCGCGGCGCGCTCGCCCATAACCGTGTCGCCATCAGCTCCGACACGCCCGCCCTCCAGTTGTCGAATCCGGCGTTGAAAAGCGCGTTGAGCGGCGAGCCGGTCACTTATCGGCGTATCGGCCAGAACGCGAACGAGTACGAGCCGAACGCGTCCATCGTCGCCGCGACCAACGAGTTCGTCGGCGGTCTGGACGACCAGTCGCTCAGCCGGCGTATCGCCCTGGTCGAATTCGCCGACCATACGGCCACGAGCGACCCCAGCGGCTGCGCCCAGCCGTGGTTCCAGGAGTTCCTGAACTGGGTGAATGACCCCGATTCGGATGCCCCGTTCGCCATGATGGCCGTCTCCTGCGAGCTGTGGGCGGCGTGCTCCGACAACAATCCGGATGTCGTGCATATCGCCGGCCGGCGGTTCATCAAGGACAACCCGTTCGTCCAGGCCATCATCCGTGGCATCGTGACCACGTCGAGCACGCCTCAAGACGGCTCCATGCCGACCGAATGGGACGGGTTCGCCTCCGACCGGTGGCTCAAGGCGAACGACGTGCAGATCCCGTCCCCATCCAGCCGGGAGTGGCGGGATGCGAAGCAGATTGTCGGCGTGTCCCGCCGCCGCGTCTCCCATAAGCTCAAAGAGTACGGCAATACGCGCCCGCAGGTGTGGCAGGTCATGGACGATCCGGCCGCCCAGGAGTTGTTCAGCCGGTACGCCGCGCCGGTCTGGCGTGACTGGCAGGTCGAGCAGGCCGAGGACCGGGCCGAAGAGGAGGCCGAGCAGACCCGGGTCGAACAGACCCGCGAACAGGCCGTCGCCCTGTCCGACATGAAGCCCGCGCACCCCGAGGCCGGGCTTGACGAGACGATTGTGCGTATGGACGAGGACGGTGTGGCCGGGGTCCTGTTCCCGGTCGCGCGGGACAAGCGGCCGCTCGGCAAGTGGGGCGACTACCCGGTGGCGGAAGATCACGTGGACGCGGACCGTATCGGCCCGGACACCGCGATGGCCGGGTTGCGCCCGGCACGGGACATCGTGGTCGTCGACTGCGATGTGCCTGAGGGTGAGGCGGATCAGGGCAAGCCGGACGGGTTCACCGTCCTCCAGTCCATGGCCGGCGCCTATGGGACGGATGGTCTGCCGCGCACGTTCAGCGCCCGCACCCGTTCCGGCGGCCTGCACCTGTACTACCGGCTGGCCTCCGGCCAGGCGCCGTTGCCGGTGAAGGCGCATCAGGGCCGGTTCGCCGTCATGCCGGTCATGGGTGAGCCCGTCTCCTACGCGGCCGGCGTGCCGGTGGATCTGCGTGTCGGCACGACCCGCTCGTTCGCCATCGCGCCCGGCTCCCAGTCGCCTGAGGGCTCCTGGGCCATCGTCGACGACATGCCGGTGACGGTCATGCCGGACAGCCTGCACGCCGCGCTTCAACGCCTGGCCGACCTGCCGAACGGGCATAAGGACAGTCCGGTCAGCGTGAACGCCGACGGCGAGGCCGACGGGGTGGATGTCGACCTGTTCGACCGGAAGACCGGCGGCCATGGCCCCCGTCCCGCAGGCGGCGGCATGCACGCCCGTGACCTCATGCCCATCGACGAGGGAAGCCGGAACCCCACGCTCTATTACAAGTTCTTCGGCCGGCTGATCAATTGCGCCGACAATGACGAGACCCCCGAGCAGGTCAGGGATGCCATGTACAGGCAGGCCGCCCTGTCCGGATTGGGCCGGACCGAGACGGACGGCATCTGGCGGTCCATCGTCAAGGGCGTGTCCGAAGCACACGTCAAGAACGGGACGCGGTGACAAAGGAGGCGCGCATGCGCATACGATATTCGACCGCCGCCCGCCGTCTGGCCGTGGGCGGCCCCGCAACCGACCTGCTGGTCGACGCGGATAGCCTTGCCGACCTGTTCGGCTGTGCTGAGAGCGCGCTGCTCTACCACCTGGGGTCGCGGGCGATCCGGCCGACCGATGATTGGCTGTTCCCCTTGACCGCCGTCTGGCGCGCCCTGCCCCGGGATATGCAGGAGCGGGCCGACGCCTTGGCGTACCGCCGGTATCAGGATTTGTCCGTCCAGTTCGCCGCCGGCCTGCTGGTCGATGCGCCCGGCCGGTCGGGTGACGGGACGGCGCTCCAGCGCGTCTGCTTCTCCCGCCGGCTGGGGTTCAGCGGCTTGGATACTTACCGCCTGGCGGCGAATCGTCGCGCCGTCCCGACGGACGGGGCGGCGGGCGGCCTGTTCCTGAAGACCGTGTTCCGCGCTTGGGCGGTCATGACCGCCGTGTTCGACATGAGGGCGGGTGACGTGTGCATCGTGTTCGGACGATTCCGCACCCGGAGCATCGACCCGTCGGTCATGTCCGGCAACCAGAACGCGCTCACCCAAGTCGCCCGGGACGTCGCCCAAGTGATGGGCGTGGATGCGGACGACCCGGGCGTGTGGGCGGACCGGACCGCCCAGGAGACGCTCGTCCGCGCGACCCGCCGCGTCCGGGACAATCCGGGTGTCTACCCGCCCGGCCTGACCCCGTTCTGGAAGCTGGACGCCCGTGACGGCATCCGGCTGGTGGATATCTGGACGCCCGACTTGGAGGCGGACGTGTTCAGCCAAGGCAAATCCCGTGGCCTGGACTCCTGGTCCCGGGCCCGCCGCCGGGCCGTGGGGCTGTGGTGCCCCGATGCGTGACATGCCGGGCGACGGGGAGCCGGTGTCGGGTCGCGCCCGTCTCCTTTGGGGCGAAGCGAAATCCGTTGAGCCCCACTCCCCCATGGCGCGGACGCATACGCGACCGGCATAGGAGGCGTGGGACATGAAACGTTGGCTGCCATACCTGACGGGACTGGTGATCGTCGTCCTGGCCGTGGCCCTTCTGCCGGCCGGGCAGATGCCCGGTTTCGGTTTGGGAACGCTGGCCGGCGGCGTCGAATCGCTCGCCTGCTGGTACGCGATGAAGGAGGACAAATGAAGACCGAATTACATACGGATTGGACGGTCGGCGACATCGCCGCCGGATTCGTGTTCGACCCCAACGAGGGACGTGGCCTGTTCGGCATGGACGGGCGCCTGGTCATCCAACCCGAATACCAGCGCAATTACCTGTACGGTGACGGGAAGCGTGACGTCGCGGTCGTCGACTCGCTGCTCAAAGGCTACCCGCTGGGGCTCATGTATTTCGTCCGCACGCCGGACGGGCGGTTCGAGGTGTTGGACGGCCAGCAGCGGATCACGTCCTTCGCCAGGTTCGTGGCCTCGTCCAGCCCGTTCGCCGTAGATGTGGACGGCCGGCCCCGGTACATGGACTCGTTGGACCCGGATATGCGGGCGCGTCTGCTCGCCACGCCGTTGACCGTCTACGTGTGCTCCGGCACCCCACAGGAGATCCAGGCGTGGTTCCGTACGGTGAACATCGTGGGCGTCCCGTTGAACGCGCAGGAGTTGAGGAATGCGGCGTACGCGGGGCCGTTCACGTCGGCGGCGCGGGCCGTGCTGTCAAATCCGTCGAGCGCGTTGGCGCAACGCTGGGGCACGTATGTCGCCGGGAGCGTGAAACGGCAGGCCGTCCTGCAGGCGGCCTTGGATTGGGTGTCGGGCGGCGACCCCGACGGGTACATGGCCGCCCACCGGTCCGACCCGGACGCCCAAGGCCTGATTGGCGGATTCGAGGCCATCATCGGGTGGGCGGGCGCGACCGTCCCGCAGACGGATGCGCCGCTGGTGCGCGGCCTGGACTGGGGCGACCTGTATCGCCGGTATCACACCCGCCCGTATTCGCCGGCCGAGGTGGGAGCCACGGTGGCGCGCCTGGTCGCCGACCCGCAGGTGACCGACCGGCATGGCATCGTCCCTTACGTGCTGGGCGGTTGCACGGATACGCGCCTGCTGCATGTGCGCGTGTTCGACGCCAGGACCCGGCAGACGGTGTACGCCCAACAGACCGCCCGCGCGAGGGAGGAGGGCGTGTCGAACTGCCCGTTGTGCGCCTTGGGTTCCGGGCCGAACCGGACGCGCGTGTGGACGCTGGCCGAGATGGACGCGGATCATGTGACCGCCTGGTCGCGTGGCGGGGCGACCGACCCGTCGAACTGCCAGATGCTGTGCCGCACCCATAACCAGGCGAAAGGCAACCGGTAGGACGCATACGCGGTCGGTATGAGCAATCGGAATCTCACGGCCGCGAAACGCGCGAAAAACGACGAGTTCTACACCCTCTACCCGGATATCGAAGCCGAGATGAACGCCTATCTCATGGCCGACCCGGACGTGTTCCGGGACAAGACGGTGTTGTGCCCGTGCGACGACCCCGAGTGGTCGAACTTCACGAAATACTTCGCAGCCAACTTCGAACGGTTCGGCTTGAAGAAATTGATCAGCACGTCGTACGCGAAGAGCGCAGGCAGCCGGCAGTTGACCCTGTTCGAGGAGTCCTCCCCGGCTTATGATCCGGACAGACACGGCACCCATGGCAAGCTGTTCACCAAGACCCGGGGAGGCGGGGAGGATGTCACCCTCCAAGGCTACCTGGAGGGTGACGGGGATTTCCGCAGTCCGGAGGTGACGCATCTGCGCGACGAGGCGGATATTATCGTCACCAACCCGCCGTTCTCCTTGTTCCGGGAGTTCCTGGCGTGGGTCATGGACGGCGGGAAGCGGTTCTCCGTCATCGGCAACATGAACGCCATCACCTACAAGGAGGTGTTCCCGCTCCTGA
>Ga0256406_1002198_pt1 | contig 28535 bp, 31 predicted proteins | sample RumenRJG_03DNA_FD_185986 | JGI IMG/M metagenome (GOLD analysis project Ga0256406, IMG submission 185986) | Bovine rumen microbial communities from Lethbridge, Alberta, Canada - RJG_03 | ecosystem: Host-associated > Mammals > Digestive system > Stomach > Rumen | place: Canada: Alberta | collected... | reverse complement strand
TGTAGGAAAATGTCCTAAGTGTGGCAACAATATTGTATTAAAAAAATCGTTTTATGGTTGTTCAAATTATCCTGAATGTACCTTCACTTTAGCTGAACATTTTAGAAAGAAAAAACTCACCAAAACAGATGCAAAGAGAATCGCCCTCGACGCGATAGCGGGACTCATAGTCCACTTCACGGCAAGGGGGATTGAGTACAGGCTCGACCGCAGTCACCGACCAAAGCACATGCGGTAGCGAGCACGGGCTGGGGGCCTCGGCCCCGCCCCTCCCATCCTAGCAGAGAGAGGAGTCTCCATGGCAAGGACATTCGTAGACGCGCTGATTGCGTTCGCGATAGTCGAGGTGGCAATCAGGATCATCGAGAGAAGGAGGTAGGCATGGCTGTATCAGATGCGCAGCGCAGGGCGAACGAGCGCTACAGGAAGGAAAGCGTCCGCCAGGTGACTGTGAGGTTCTACCCGACCGAGGCGGACATCTGGGAATGGCTGCGGTCGCAGCCGAACCGGTCGGGGTACGTGAAAGAGCTGATAAGGCGCGACATGGAGGCCCGCAGGGGCTGACGATGCCGGCGCACGCAACCGGGGCGTCACCGGGGCGTGGCGCCCCTTTTCCTAGTCGACATCGTGCACCACCCTCGCGCCGCATTCTGGACAGTATGATGGTACATCGTTGTATGGCCGCTTGAAGCTATGACCGCACGTCGGACAGAATTCATATCCATCCAGACGCCCAAGCTCGTCATCGAAAGGCTCAACGGAGCTGACCTCGCACGTCGGGTCTATGGGGTCGGCAAGGACATGTGCAGCCTTTGCGTCACAGCACTAAAAGATTACAGCTCAGCCGTAGAACCTCTGGAGATACATCCATCCGAGCACGAGCCCGGCAGACACCTCGGCGAGCATCTGGCTCTTGTCCGAGTCGGTGTCGGCGATGATGAAATCATCGAGATCGACGGATACGGAAGCATCCGGATATCCCATGCAGGCAAGCGCTGCCCGGCATATGGACGATATCGCCGCCGAGATGACGCCTTGACCGCCTTCCTCATGAAAAGCCCTGAGAGGAAGCCTGCCCGGCGTGAGTGAGGCGCACATTGTCCAGGAACAAGCCGAACACCTCATCGATGCAGGCTCTGGCGGAAACTCAGGGTATATCCGCTGTCTTCGAGATCCTTCATGACGGAGGCACAATAGCTGCAAGGTACACGTACCACCTTCACGAGGAGGTGTGACAGGCATTTCGCTTCTAATTACGTGCTCAGAGAAGCATGACAACCATGTTTTCCGGCAGGCAATCGGATGGGAGCAGCTTGGCAGCGGGCCTGTTACGTATATTGTCCGGCCCGTTACGCTTCGGCATGGCCAGAGTGGCTCTCCATGCCAGAGGCATCTGCTATCCAGGCGCGCTTCAGGATGTCGGGCATGCAGAGATATTGGTAGTGTGCCATGCTCTCGACGCTCAGGCCGTTCTTTCCGAGGATCCATTCAATTGTGATGCCAAGGCATCCGTAGGAATATTGGCGAATCACATATTCCGTCTCTTCGTCGAGCTTCTCTGTCCCCTGATACCGGCATATGGCCTCGCGCTCGCTCCTGATATAGAAATCGAGCAGATAGGTATCAAGGCTGTTCTGGGAGCGGTCTTTCAGGGCATTCCTGAAGAAGTCCCGCTCGCTCCAGAAGCCGCGCAGCATGCCCTCGATCATCTCTTCGCTGTTCTCGATGGGGCTCAAGGAGCGCTCCCTCTTGAAGAGCTGCATGAAGATCCAGGCAACGAGATCGTATTTGTCCTTGAAGTGATAGTAGAAGGTGGAGCGGTCCGTTCCGCTTGCTGCACAGAGGTCCTTCACGCGAATCTCCTGTATCGGCTTCGTCTCACTCATCTCGATGAGCTTGTCAGCAAGCAGCTGCTTGGTTCTGTCGGAAGCGCTCATGAATCCCCCAAAGAGTCGGACACATCTCAATAGTGTAGTAGAACTCAACAGAACAGAGAAATGTGCATATAATTGCGCTGTGAGCCGTCACAGACTTGTTGCGGACCATTACTTCGGCGAAAGGTATGAAACGATGGCTGACTTCTCGAGTGTCAAGGGCCGCACTGCCGTAGTGACCGGCGCGACTTCTGGCATTGGCGAATCGATTGCAAAGGTCTTTGCCGCACAAGGCATGAAGGTCGTGCTGGCAGGCCGCAGGGTCGATAGGGGAGAGGCCATCGCCGAAGAGATACGCCATGCCGGAGGCGAGGCCCAGTTCTGCAGGACCGATGTGACCTCCGAAGACGATGTTGCGCATCTCATGCAGGCAGCCCTCGATGCCTATGGATCGCTTGATGTCCTTGTCAACAATGCAGGCGCAAGCTGCCTCATGAAACCGATCCATGAGTATGACGCAAAGGACTTCCGCCGCGTCACCGACATCGACTATGTCGGCGTGTTCCTCTGCATGAAGCATGCTGTCTTGGCCATGCTCTCCTCGAAATCGACGGACTGCTCGATCATCAATGTCTCGTCTGCAGAAGGCATCAAGCCAACAGCCAACTTCGCGCCTTACAGTGCCGCCAAGCGTGCCGTGATCAGCCTGACCCAAACTGCCGGCATGGACTATGCCCGCCATGGAATCAGGGTCAACTGCATCTGCCCAGGCGCAATCGATACCGAGATCTATGCCACCATCTCGCCCGAGCAGCGCGAGCTGACGCAGTCCATGATCCCGAACGGACGCTTCGGACGTCCGGAAGAGATAGCCAATGTCGCCCTCTTCCTGGCAAGCGATCTTGCGAGCTATGTCACGGGTGCCGTGATTCCGGTCGATGCTGCCATGTCGTCCGGCAACTTTGTCGAGGTTCCTTGGCAAGAGCCCGACCCCAGAAGCTAGCGCAGCGCTTTCGAGCCGAAGGCATGCCAGCCATCAGGAGACTGCTTTGGGAACGCTTGGGATAGCTGCTGCGCATAAGCGGCTATTGTGCTTATAGTTGCCTGGATGGGTGCATGTCCCGATGAAATCCGCGGTGTAAGGAGATCCATGAAGAAGACCCTGGTGCTCAACGCAAGTCCGAGGAAGGCCTGGAACACGGCAAGGCTCCTGAAGTCGGCAGCGGAGGGCGCCAGGAGCGCCGGGTCCGAGGTCGAATACATCGACCTCTACAACCTCAGCTTCACAGGCTGCAGGAGCTGCATGCTCTGCAAGAGGAAGGGTGCCGAGAAGTGCCGCTGCTACTGGAAGGATGATCTGTCCCCGGTCATCAACAAGATATTCCAGGCGGACGTTCTTCTCATAGGCACGCCAATCTATCTGGGCAGGCCGACGAGCCGCTACTTCGAGGTGATGGAGCGCCTGCACTTCTGTGCGCTGTCCTACGACGATTACAGCAACTACTTCACCGGAAAGGTGAACGCAGGGCTCTTCGTCAGCATGAACGCGTCGAAGGAGTACTACGACAAGCTCTACAAGGATTCGTTCGAAGGGTACGCGCAGGAGCTCGGGATGCTCAACGGCAAGGTCTGCCTGTATCCCTGCTTTGACACGCTGCAGGTTGCGGACTACTCCAAGTACAGCATGGCAGGCTTCGATTGGGAGAGGAAGAAGCTCTCGCACGAGAAGAACTTCCCCAAGGACCTGGAGAATGCCTACGCGATCGGGCAGAGGATGGTGCAGCAGAGCGGGAAGTAAGCCTGCTTGGGTGACCCTTCCCAGCTGTCTCGCTGCATGGGCTTCAATGGCATTCCAAAGCGCCGAGAGGCGCATCCTCCGATGGATTGCAGCGGGACTTCCGGACCTCGCGAAGGGGACCGAACTGATTGCGGCACGCAAGGCTGCCAGAGAAAATGCAGTCGGCAATAACATCTCAAACCGCAGCATGAAAGGAAGCCGGGCAGTACCTGTCTTCGATATCTCCGCGAACGAGAACATGCACCGCAAGGATATGGGCAAAACGATTGCAGCGAGGTCAAGCGGGCCGCCAAGACTTCGCTCGCTATGACATTATCGTCACCTGCGCGGACGCTTCTCTCGGACACGACAGCCTTGTCGTGTCCGAGAGCAAATACTTGCCGGGGTGGCGCAGAGCTCAAACAATGCATCCCTCTCTTCTGGATACAGGAGAGGGGGATGCATCAGAGTGGAGCACATGCTCTTATTGCTGAAATTCCTGGGTGTCCAAGTGGCCGCTGCTATTCCTTGTCCGAAAGCACGACATCCTCGAGGATCTGCGCTGCGGTCGTGACGCAGGCAGGACAGGGCATGAGAACCGCTCCGGTATCGATGCCCTTGAGATCGCGGCAGCGGGTGGCACCAGCTGCCTCCTCGAAGCGTTTCACGATCTCTCGGGAGATAGCATAGGTCTTCGCCTTCGTCCTCGGCGCTTCGAGATTGCCGTCGCTTGTGGCAAGGCCTGCAATCATGCAGGCGCCAGCAACGGCGCCGCAAGTCCCTTCCATGCCACCCATGCCGAGACCAAGGCCTTCGGCTGCACGGAACATCGTCTTCTCGTCGACCCCGAAAAGATCGCAGTACGTGCAGGCAACAGCCTGCGCACAGTTATAGCCACGGCGGTGGCGTGCCGCAGCCTCCTCGACTCTGGATTCCATGATAGTGTCCTCTCGCTTCAGTGGGGCGAAGGCAGCCTGCCTTCGCCCCATAATGCCTGCCAACATCCTACTACTCATGTAAGCCGCATCTGAAGCGGACTGCGGCAGCAGAACGCCTCCTGGCATGTCTTGCAGGAGGCGTTCACATGAAGCTCTGGAAGAGATGCTATTCCTCGTGGGGGATGCCATCAATCGGTGCCCACTTGACGCCGGGAAGCGGCCGTGTCAGCCCCTCGACCTTCTTCTGCGTGCCGGCAGGATCTTCGACCCAGTTCCTGTAGAACTCGAAGGGGCACTCCGGTGCGCCATAGCGGTCCTCGCCTGAGTTGATGGTCCCCGTGTAGCCGCGGTGCAGCAGCTTGTAGAGGTGGTTCTGCGACTGCCAGTTCTTGCGGGCATCGCGGATAGCAGAGATCGAGAGCTGCGCGTACTGGTAGCCGTAGTCCTCTGTGCCTGTCATGCCGAGGATATGGCCATCGAAGCCGCAGATGGAGCTGTGGCCGAAGTAGGAATAGACGCCGTCGAAGCCGGTTGCATTGGATACGGCAGCATAGACATTGTTGCACCATGCCATGACCGGCACGACATTGACCTCTTCCTGCTCGGCGGGATACATGTAGCCCTGGGAGCGGATGATGAGCTCGGCTCCGCGCATCGCGCAGTCGCGCCAGATCTCGGGGTAGTTTCCGTCATCGCAGATGATGAGAGAGACCTTCATGCCCTTGGGGCCTTCGGAGACATAGGTGCGGTCTCCCGGATACCAGCCTTCGATAGGCGTCCAGGGACTGATCTTGCGGTACTTCTGGACAATCTCTCCTGTGTCGGAGATGAGGATCAAGGTGTTGTAGGGCACCTTCTTCGGATGCTCTTCATGGCGCTCGCCAGTAAGGGAGAAGACGCCCCAGACATGGTTCTCGATGCAGGCCTTCTTGAAGATGGCGACCTCAGGCCCATCGACGGTCGTGGCGTTTGCCATCATCTCATCGAAGTCGTACATGATGCCGTGGGTGCTGTACTCCGGGAAGACGATGAGATCGAGGCCAGGCAGGCCGCTCTTGAGACCCTTGATATAGTCGGCGATCTTCTGGCAGTTCTGGAGTATGCCTGCCTGATCGTGGAGCCTTGGCATCTTCCAGTTGACGACAGCGACACCGACGGTGTCCGCGCTCGACGAGATATCCCCATGGTTCATGATGGACTCCTTCCCAAGCGATGCAGCATGAAAAGCCTGCCTGCAGGACCTCTTCCTGCTTTCCGCAATCATCTGCTTCTGGCATGTACGGAATGTAACCAGTGCGCGCCCTGGAGGTTGCGGGATGGCAAGAACGGCGTATCGGGTACCGGCTCTTTCGGCCAGATCGGATTGTCGGAAACGCTGGGTCCATACCATATGCTCCCAATGCAGCAATCTGTTCTGGATGGCTGCTCTTGGGAGCAGTGGCGAAGGGGACCCCATCTCGTGCAGGATTTCGACGGCTCTTCGGCGATGCGCAGGGAAGCTGCCAGGTCATCATTGCAGTGCTCCGGCTGGCTGCGGCAGGACAGCCGGAGCACGAGCAGCTTGCGTGCAATGGCAACAAGATCCTTCCTTAAGATGCAACGGCCTTCGGCTTTCCTGATCGGCTTGCAGGGTGTCTCGGAGGTGTGCCTCAGGGCTCTTCGCACAAGGAAGCCATCCTCGTCGACAATCTCCAGCTGGTGGATGAGGCGGGCAAGGATGCGCCCATTCAAGCGGTGGCAGCCTATCCCTCGATGCTCTTCGTGCTCTGTGGCCGCTGCCCGCTTCCGGGATGGCTTGCCGGGTATGTGCTTGCGTCAAGAGTTCACGATCGAGCCTGAAGATCTGCGGCTTGAGTTGCGGACCTCTGCCATGAACGAGGCATCGATATCGCGCCTGAGGATGCACAGATTCTGGCGGAGAGCGCCAAGGGCTACCCGCTCATGATCGAGCTTGCGATGAACGAGATGGAGCGTACGGCCCGCATCAAGGGAACGCATCCACATTTCACTCAGGGGATACTGGAATCCGCGAAGCTGCGTTTCTTCGTCTCTATACAGGGGAGCGTCTTTGCACCGCATCCTGCAGGGGAGCGCACGCTTGTCCTGAGCGTCGCTCCGTTCGAGCGCTTCGATATGGGCCTCGCGCAGGCGCTTGCCGGCTATGGCAACGCCGAGAGCGTGATATGCCGCCTCCAGCGGACAACCCGCATGTTCAGCGAAGATGGCATCGGTCGATTCAGGCTCTGGCCGATCTTCCAGGACTTCCTGATCTGGAAGATGAAGCAGGAATGGAGCCCGGAGGAGCGCGATGCACTCTATCTCAAGACGGCAGCATACTTCGAGAAGCAGCATGACACCGTCATGGCCGTACGCAGCCACAACCTCTGTAGCCGCCATGCCAAGGTCATCCAGCTCCTCGAGCGCCAAGCCCATGAAGATCCCCGCCATGGGCATTTCCGCGAGCTCCAGCCCTACTATCTTGCCATCCCTGAAGACGAAGCCACAAGCTCTCCTGACCTTATGGTGGGCCTTTCCATGGTCTCGTTCCTGAGGGCCGACTTCGATGTGTCCCGCTCATGGTATGAGCGACTCAGTGCCTATGCAGCATGTCCTGGCCATAGCCTCGAGGAGCAGAAGCAGCTCGAGGCTGATATCCGCTATCTCGATATTGCCTGCCTCGTCCGCTCGGCTGACTCTGCCGTCGATCTCATGCCCCTGATTGCCCAGGGCATGGATGAGGATGAGCCTGCCTACCGCAGCTTCACCTTCTCCGTCACGAGCGGACTTCCTTCCATCATCAATGGCGGCCGTGGCTCCAGCGTCTGGACGCTCGATGGCGCCACGCTCTATCGCGAGTTTGCAAAGCCGGTCGAGCGTGCATGAGAAGCTGATGGCGTCTGCCTTCCTGACTGTGCCATTAGCGAGAGCGCCCTTCTGCGTGGCGAGGATGTGCGTGCCAGGATGCTGGGCATCGCGTCGAAGATCCAGGATATCCATCTCCATGGCTCTCGCGATGCCAAGTTCGCTGCGACAGGACTGCTTGCCCGCACGCAGATGACCTATGGATCTGCTGAAGATGCACGCCAGACCATGCTGAAGATCAGGGAGAGCTTCCTTGCGCATGGCGAGGACTTCTTCATCCCGAATATCGATGCGATGCTTGCCCGCCTGGCGCTCCGGACAGGAGCCTCCTCAGCATGGGAACGGTGGTACCGCGACAAGGCGCCGAAAGAGCTTCTGCGCCCCTGCACGATGGACCGCTATGTCTATATGACGCTTGCAGTAGTAGAGGTGGCGCGCGGCTGCCCTGGACAGGCACTTGCGGTGCTTGCCCCGTGGCGACGTATCTTCGAGCGCTGCAAGCATACGATCGGCCTCATCATGCCCGACACGATCACAGCCATTGCCATTTCCCCAGATAGAAGAAGAGGGCGGCACCTATGAAAGCCCTGACGGTGAGGGCGGAAGCTGGCGGGTGCCACTTGCACGGGCGCTGGCTTCTGCTTCCCGCTTCAGCTCCGTGCAGCCTATTGCCACCTTCGGCATAGCAGTGCTTCCCCTGCTCCAGGAGTCGGACTGGAACGAGGGCCCGAAGCTCCTCGCCAGGACAATCGCTTTCGTACGGCAGCAGGCGACGTTCTATCCGACATACACGCAGCCTCCAGTGAAGCTCGAGCGTCCCCTCACGCTGTCCGAGGAGAAGGTGCTCCGCTCATTCCGCAGACCTCTCGAATGCCGCTATCGGCGAGATCCTGGACATCATGCTTCCGACTGTGAAGGCCCATGTCTCCCATATCATGCAGAAGCTCGGCGTGACGACACGTGCCAAGGCGAAGACGGCTGCACGGAAGCTGGGGCTTGTCTAGGGACAGATGCGCCGCCTGCGTGCCGGATGCGCCAGATTTCGCATCTTTTCGTCTATGCTGGTCTTGAGAGCGAAGGGACGGGTGCGATGGGGCGAGACCTCATCAAGATCAGCGAGATGGCGGGGATGCATGGCATATCGCGCCAGACGCTCATTCTCTACGACCGGAAGGGACTCCTGAAGCCAGCCTATGTGAACGGGAACGGCTATCGCTTCTATAGTGCGGACCAGATACCACAGCTACGGCTCATCTGCCTTCTGAAAGAGATGGGCGTGACGCTTGCCAAGATCAAGAGCTTCCTCGATGCGCCTTCTCCCTCTGGCATGCTCTCGCTCATAGATGAGCGAAAGTGCGCCGCCGAGCAGAAGATAGAAGAGCTCGAGCTCCAGGTCGAGGAGCTCACGCAGCTCTCGGGCATCTACGAGCACATGGATGCAAAGCTTGCAGATGCTGGCCTGCCCCATATCGAGTGGCTGCCGAGACGCCGTGCTGCCTTCGCGCCCTATCCGGATGCCGAAATGGATGAACGGAAGCTCCATCTCTCGCTCATGCATGCCTGGGACCAGGTCCTTGATGCAGGCCTTCTGCCTTCGAAGGGTTTTGGTTCCCTGCTTCAGACTGCAGCGCTCAGAGGAGATGCACCGCTTCAGGGAGCAGGCAGCATCGTGCTTCTGCCCAGGAATGATGTGGCAGAGGAGCTTGAGACCATCGAGCTCCCTGAAGGCACCTATGTGACGCTATATACCTCGTCCATGCCGTATGATCCGAAGCCGGCAGGCAAGCTTCTTGCCTGGATGGATGAGCATCGCTTTGTGCCGGATAGACAGGTCGTCTCCTGCTGCCTTCTCGATGCAGCGTTGAGGCCCGAGGGTCAGGATGCCGATTTCTGCCGCCTCGAAATCCGCATTGCCGATGGAGTCTGAGGAAGAGTTTCTGAGATCTTCCCTTGACCCGATACCTGGTATACACCTCTATGCTTTCCGCTGACAGGCAAGAAGCCAGAAGGGATGATGCATGATGCCAGATATCCATGACCTCAGAAGCGCGCTCGACTATCTCAAGGACCAGCCAGGACAGCTGCTCGTGACCGATACAGAGGCCGACCCCGATGCAGAGATTTCGGGCGTCTATCGCTATGTCGGCGCAGGTGGCACGGTCATGCGTCCTACCAAGGAGGGCCCTGCCATGCTCTTCAACCACGTGAAGGGCTTCGATGATGCGCGTGTCGCTATCGGCCTTCTGGCAAGCAGGAAGCGTGTGGCCAATCTTCTGGGGCTCGATGCAGAGCATCTGGGCATCGAGATGGCAGAGAAGCTCAAGCACACGATTGCCCCTGAGATGATCGAGGAAGGTGCACATGTCGACTGTCAGGAGCAGGTCTACCGTGCAGACGAGCCTGGTTTCGACCTGAGAAAGCTCGTGCCGGCGCCGACGAACACGCCTGAGGATGCTGGCCCCTATATCACGATGGGCCTTGCCATGGGCACCGATCCTGAGAATGGCACCTCCGATGTGACGATCCATCGCTTCTGCATCGAGGGCAAGGATACGCTCGCGATGTTCATCACGCCGGGCTCCCGCCATCTTGGCGCCTTCCTTGAGAAGTTCAAGAAGCAGGGGAGAGATATGCCGATATCGATCTCCATCGGCCTCGACCCTGCAGTCTATATGTGTGCCAGCTTCGAGGCGCCGACAACGCCGCTCGGCTATAACGAGCTCCAGATTGCAGGAGCCTTGAGAAACCGTCCGGTCGAGCTCGCAAAGTGCCTCACGGTCGACCAGCGCTGCATTGCGAATGCGGAGTATGTGATCGAAGGCTATCTCTCCTGCACGGATACCATCCAGGAGGACATCAACTCTCATACAGGCAAGGCCATGCCTGAGTTCCCGGGGTATACGGGAGATGCCAAGGGCAACGTGAATGTCGTGCATGTGACGGCGGTCACGACGCGCACGCATCCGATCATGCAGTCCTGCATCGGCCCTTCCCAGGAGCATGTGTCGATGGCAGGCATCCCGACCGAAGCATCCATCTACCGCATGGTCGAGGCTGCCATGCCAGGACGCCTCCTCAATGTGCATGCCGCTCCCTGCGGAGGCGGCAAGTTCGTCGCAATCCTGCAGTTCAGAAAGTCTGCCGAGAGCGATGAGGGCAGGCAGAGGAATGCAGCGCTTCTTGCCTTCTCCGCCTTCTCCGAGCTCAAGCATGTCTTCCTCGTCGACCCTGATGTCGATATCTTCGATATGTCCGATGTCATGTGGGCAATGACGACAAGGTTCCAGGCAGATACCGACCTCATCACAATCCCTGGCTGCCACTGCCATGTGCTCGACCCCTCGAATGATCCGGCAATGGATCCTTCGATCCGGGTCCACGGCATTGCCTGCAAGGCAATCTTCGACTGCACGGTGCCCTATAGCCTCCAGAACCGCTTCATCCGTTCGCAGTTCCTCGAGATTGACAAGCAGAAGTGGGCAGACGAGCTTGCGTACTGATTGCATGGAAGGGAGCAGAAGCATGAAGCGCATCATTGTCGGCATCTCCGGGGCCTCAGGAGTAAAGCTTGGCCATCGTGTCCTCGAAGCGCTCCATGCTCTGCCCGGCATCGAGACGCATCTTGTGATCTCCGAAGGGGCGCACGAGATCTTCAGGCGGGAAAGCGATGCGGATATCGACGACGTCGAGGCACTTGCAGATCACGTCTACGACAATCACGATATGGGTGCCGCCATCTCGAGCGGATCCTATCTGACCGACGGCATGATCGTAGCTCCCTGCTCCATGAAGAGCCTGGCGGCCATTGCCTGTGCCTTCGACGACGATCTTCTGGTACGCGCTGCCGACGTCTGCCGGAAGGAAGGCCGCAAGGTCGTTCTCGTGCCGAGGGAGTGTCCGCTATCTCCTGCGCATCTGAGGAACATGCTGCAGGTGGCCGAGGATGGCTATACGGTCCTTCCGCCGGTGCTCTCCTTCTATAATGGGGCGAAGACGACAGACGAGCAGGTCGACCATATCGTGGGGAAGATCCTCATGCAGTTCGGCCTGCCTTATGACAAGTTCCATCCCTGGGAGGGATAACATGCTGGGCTCTGTGGATGAAGCCGGCGATGACCGCCTCGTGCTTGTGGACCTCATGGACAGGCCGCTCGGCTCTTCCACAAAGACCGAAGTACATAGGAGCGGCCTCCTCCACAGAGCATTTTCTGTGCTGCTCTGGCGAAAGACTGAGCAGGGGACAGAAATCCTGCTCCAGAAGAGGGCGCAGGGGAAATACCATTCAGGCGGCCTCTGGACCAATTCCTGCTGCTCGCATCCGCGGTATGGCGAAGAGCTCGGAGAAGCAGTCGTGCGCCGGCTCAATGAGGAATTGGGGCTTCCAGCAGACGCTGTCTCGGACACAGAGGATATCGGCACCTACGTCTACCGCACCGTCTTTGCCCAGGGCCTCATCGAGTATGAGTGCGACCATGTCTTTCTGGCTCGCTGCTCAGGTCAGCCACATGCAGACCCGGAAGAAGCGGAAGAGCTCAGCTGGGTGCCGCTTCGGCAGACAATTGATGAGGTGACTTCCCATCCTGAGCGCTTCACCTCGTGGTTCCCAGGAGTACTTGCTCTTGCTGCATCGCACATAGCCTGATAGATCTGACATCCAGCCACATAGCTGAATATCAGGCGTGAATTGCGCCGCCACAGAAGGCACGGCATGAGTGCGGAGCCAATCTGTAGAGTGAATCAACATCGGCTATAGACGATGCCCTTGAGCTAGACTGAGCCAGGCAGAGGAAGGCTATGACAAGGTTCCTGAAGGGCGCCAAGCGGTCCGGTTCTGCTGGGTATTATGGATCTTTTGGGCCCTGCCTCTGCTCAAGAGATGCTAATCTGAGAGCAGCCTGAAAAGGCATCGCCTCTGCAAGAGATAGAGCTTCTGCGCACGGGAGGGTCTGCATGCTGGATCTGACAGGAATCGCTGACAGCCCTGCTGCCACCGCACATCCTGTCTGGAGCCTCTGGTGCGCTGCTGCATGGAAGAAAGATTGGGTCCATGAACGTCAGATCTGAAATCGGCGTGGGATTGGGGCACCTCGCCCGCTGGGGTCTCCGCACGGTGTTCAGGCGCAACGCTTCGCAGCTGCCGGGACGCATTGCCTTGACCGTCGATCCCGATATCATCTCTCGCCTCGCCGAGAAGCTGCAGAAGGGCTCCATCGTCGTCTGCGGCACGAACGGCAAGACGACCACGAACAACATCATCGCCTCCGCTATCGAGGCGGGAGGGCAGCGTGTGCTCTGCAACCGTGCTGGCGCGAACATGGCGCCAGGCGTCGTGGCTGCACTTCTGCCTGGATCGGGCGCCGACTGGGGCGTCATCGAGGCAGATGAGCTCAGCACCGTGAACATCGTGCCGGAGCTCAAGCCAAAGCTCCTGGTCCTTCTGAACCTCTTCCGGGACCAGCTCGATCGCGAAGGGGAGATCGACCGTGTGCAGGATACAATCGTGCGTGCACTGGCATCGTCTCCCGAAACGACGCTGCTTGTCTGCGGCGATGACCCCATCAGCATGGGTGTGGCCCGCCGTGCAGCTGAGGCGGGCACGAAGGTGCTTTCCTTCGGCATTGCAGAAGACCTGCATATGCCGCCTGAGCGCGTCCCTGAGGGTGCCTTCTGCCAGGTATGCGGAACCGAGCTTGTCTACGACTATCGCGCCTATGCTCAGCTTGGTGCTTTCAGATGCCCGAAGTGCGGATTCGCACGTCCTACGCTTGACTACCAGGCAACGAATGTCCATGCAGGGCGTTCCGGCGTCGAGTTCGATGCCACCTGCATCGCTACGGGCGACCAGGTGCATCTGCGTGCCAACTTCGGGGGCGTCTACATGGTCTACAACCTGCTTGCCGCCTTTGCAGCGGCGACCATGGCAGGGGTCGATCCGAAGACATTCCAGCGTGCGCTTGATTCCTACAGCCCTGCAAACGGGCGCCTCCAGCACTTCGATGTAGATGGCCGCGAGGTCGTGCTCAACCTTGCAAAGAATCCTGCAGGCTTCAACCAGAATATCCAGCTCCTGCTCGAGGACAAGCGTCCGAAGGCTACTTATATTGTCATCAACGACAACTACAACGACGGACGCGATATCTCCTGGATCTGGGATGTCGACTTCGAGCGTCTTGCTGACGAGGGAAAGAGCCTTCTTGTCCTTGCGGGGGGACTCCGTGCAAACGACCTGCAGGTGCGCTTCAAGTATGCTGGCATCGATGCCCAGATAGCTAAGGATGTCTCAGCGGCGCTCGAGGCGGCCAAGGACATGCCGAAGGAGCAGCCACTCTACGTGCTCACAAACTACAGTGCGCTCTGGCCGGCCAAGGCAGAGCTCGAAAGGATGGGGAAGAGGCATGAATAGCGCGGAGGCAACGTCCGCACCGAAGACCGATGCACCGACGCTCACGATAGCCCATCTCTATCCGGAGCTCCTGAATCTCTATGGAGACTCGGGCAATATCCTCGTGCTCAAGAAGCGCATGGAGTGGCGTGGCATCACGGCAGATGTCCGGGAGGTTCATGTCGGCGATACGCCGAGCTTCGCCGATGTCGATATTGCCTTCATCGGCGGCGGCTCCGACCGCGAGCAGAAGATTGTCTGCGATTTCCTGCTCCAGCAGAAGGACGAGCTCAAGGCCTATGTGGAAGATGGTGGCGTGCTTGGTGCTGTCTGCGGCGGCTACCAGCTTCTCGGCGAGTCCTATCTCATGGGCGAGGAGCGTGTGCCGGGACTCGAGCTTGTCGATCTCTATACCGACCGCGGCACGCCCCGCATCATCGGCAATATCGCAATCAGGAGCGACATCTGCGAACATCCGATAGTGGGCTACGAGAATCATGGTGGAAGAACGCACCTGGGGAGCGGCGTGAAGCCTCTGGGCGAGGTCCTCTATGGACAGGGAAATGACGGCATCACGGGCTTCGAAGGCTGTCTCTGGAAGAACGTGCTGGGCACCTATATCCATGGACCGCTCCTGCCGAAGAACCCCGGCGTGGCTGACTGGTTCATTTCTCGCGCTCTCGAGCGGAAGTACGGCAAGGGCGCCATTGCGATCGAGCCTCTCGACGATACAGAGGAGCTAGCTGCGAACAAGGTCATGTTCGACCGGATGATGGCAAGTAGGAAGCAGGAAGACTAGAGGTCTCCTGGCATAGCAGAACAAGAATGAGGGCGGTCTGACAGAAGCCAGACCGCCCTCATCTGCACGTGGCTCAAATCAGGGCCAATGGCATTTTCAGACAGATGCTAGGCAAGGGATGCAAGCGTGCGGTAGAGCCACTCGGCCTTGTCAGGCGTGACGGCAGAAGGATCTGCCTCTGCGGCGAAGGCGAGGACCTGCTTGAACGGCTCAGCGTCATCTCCGCTGACAGCTGCAGGTTCGTGAGCCGTGACGCCCCTGTGGTCGCTCACGTGCTCGACGAAGGCAAGGATGTTCGGCGTCGTCTGTGCGATGGCAGCATCGTCAGCTGCTGCATAGGTGTTGAGGGCATTGATGATGACCTGGGAAGGGGTGCCGCAGGGGACGAATCCGGGTGCTGCGTCCATTGCATCGGTGATGGTGGCGCCAAGCGCGACGAGGGCGCCGGCAAGCTGGTCCTGTGCTGTGCTCATGAGTGACCTTCTTCTCTCTGGTAGTGGTGCTGCTCACTCGATGATATGCTCTTGGGGAAGGAACTTTCCGAAAATCACAGGATATACGTTACTCGTTTGATAGCAAATATAATCTCTGGAGGAAATCCCGATGGCAGATGCTGAAAAGGTTAGAAGCATGCAGCTCAAGAAGGTCTGGGGCTGCCTTGTCGCGAAAGCCGTCCGCAAAGGCAGGACTGAGGATGAAGTGTATGCCGTAGCCCAGTGGCTTCTGGGCTATGCGAGGGAAGATATCGATCGTCTTGCAGAGGAAGGCTGCACCTACGGCGAATTCTTCGACAAGGCACCTGCCCTCAATCCGAAGAGGAATCTCGTGACCGGCAGGATCTGCGGCGTCAAGGTGGAAGATATCGAAGACCCCTTCATGCACGATATGCGCGTGCTCGACAAGATGGTAGACGAGCTGGCTCACGGAAAGCCGCTTGCCAAAGTTCTCCGGGCAAGCTGAGGAGCCGCCATGCCAGAAGACGAGCGCGATATCTACGATTCCAGCATGCCGGTACCCGAGAGCTATGCGTGGGACAGATCTGGCCTTGCGTCTGCACGGCTGGCTGGAGTGCTCGATATCGGCTCGCGCATCCTTTCCGTCTTGCTTGTCCTTGCTGCCCTGTGGTTCCTCCTCGCACATTCAGATGCCTTCTCTGGCCTGGGTGCGCCGCTTGCACTTCTGTGTGCAGCTCTAATTCTCGGCTGGGGCATCATGCTCTCTGCTGCATCTGCTCTGCGCCGTCATCTCTGGAAGCTTGCTCCTGCCTCCCGCCATGACTATGCACTCAAGCTCTACCACGGCGCTTCTGGCAAGAACCCGAAGAAAGCAGCAGAGCTTCTTCTGGGCATGGCTCGTGCCGATGTGGAAGACGGGAGGATCGGGCAGGCTGCTGCAGCGCTTTCGCATGTGGATGCTGCACTTCTTCAAGGGGACGAGCTCAAGCTCTGCTATCTTCTATCCTTTGCTGCAGCAGCTCCTGATGGTGGAAAGACAGCAGATGACGCCCTTGTGCGCTACCTTGCAGTGCCTGCACAGAAATTCGAAGGCTTCCCTGATGAAGGTGAAGCCAGGTTCTGGCTTGAGGATGGCGGCACCGAGGCGGCATCGGCAGCTGTCAAGTGCATCCGGAATTCCAAGCATATGCATCCTGTGGCAATCCTCGCCATCTCTCTCATGCTTTCCCACAGCCTTGCCTTCATCGGCATGCTCTACGGTCTGAACACAGAGGCTGGCTGGAAGCTCCGCTGCGGCTATGCATCGGCTGCTGGCTTCCTTGCCTCGCTTTCGATCGTTGTCCTCGGCATCCTTCTTGCCCGCGCTGCCGCAAAGGCACCTCTCTACGGCAGAAACGGCAAGCCATCGAAGGTGCTGAGGGCATCTCTTGGTGCCTGCGCTGTCATAACCGCTCTGTGCCTTGCCCTCCAGCTGGCAATCGATGGCCCCTTCATGCATGACGGGAAAGAGCGGATGCTTGCTGAGGATGTGCCAGACAGCTATACCGGCCAGAACTATGATTTCATTGCTGTCGACTGGCCTGGATACGATCCGGACGAGACAACGACTGACTACTGGCGGACGCGTGACCCCTTCTTCATGGAGATGTGGAGCGAGGCCAGGGTCTATGACAGCGAGAGGCAGCAGGTGACCATGCCGGATGCCGATACGTCCCGTGATGATGCAGATGATGCCGATGCCTCTTCTGTCAGCGAGGATGCTTCCGGCGCGACTGCGGATATAGGCATGACGGACACGGAGTATGCCGGCATGGAACAGAGGATGCAGGTGCTCGCCTCCTATCTCGCAGAGCATGCAATCGTACCCAAGACAAGCGTCTTCGAGATGGATGCCGACGCAAAAGGCAACCCCTATGCAAGCCTCGGAACCGGCACGGTTATCGAGGGAGACAAGTCTGTCACCGTCGAGTACCGCATCCTCTCGAATGGGGAGACATCCGATGAACAGGGAAATCTCGTCGAATCGTTCGTGGTCGAGAAATGGTATCCGGAAGATGTAGGCAGAGAAGTCGAGATCGTCGGCTTCTATCTCGTGGACGAGAAGACGAATGCAGTGACCGACGAAGAGACGACGAGCTGGTAGATAGAGCCTCCACGCATCCTGCTGCATGATATGGGGTCTTCATACCGCTTGGCTATGATGGAGAAAGACGTGGGAAAGGCGGCAGCATGGCACAGTCGAGGCTCATAATCATGCGGCACGGAGAGAGTGCCTGGACGGACCCCTCTGTCAACAGGTTTGCAGGCTGGGTCGATGTACCGCTGACTGAGCGCGGACGTGCCCAGGCCAAGGAAGCTGGCGTCCTCATGAAGGAAGCCGGCATCGCACCGGATGCGGTCTTCACGTCACTTCTGAGTCGCTCCATCGTGAGCGCCGATATCGCGCTAGAAGAGCTCGGCCGTCTCTGGATACCGGTCCTTCGGAGCTGGAGGCTCAACGAGCGCCACTACGGAGCCTTCCAGGGCCAGACCCGTCCTGCCATGCGTGCGAAGTACGGAGACGAGCTCTTTGCAGCCTATCGCAGGAGCTTCGACGTGAGGCCTCCTGCGATAGACGAAGATTCCCCTTGGTTCCAGGGTTGCGATCCACGCTACGGAACAGCAGCAGAGGACGGGCTTGGCGGACCCAATCCGGCAACGATCAGGAGCGAATGCCTGAAGGATGTCATCGCCCGGCTCGAGCCGTTCTGGAAGTCCTATGTGACGCCGCCTCTGCTCCTGGGACAGACGGTCCTTGTCGTGACCCATGGCTCGGTCGTCCGCTCTCTCATCAAGGTCATCGAGGGTCTCTCTGACGACGATATCCGCTCCGTCAACGTGCCGACCGGCCAGCCGCGCGTCTATGACTTCGAGAGCGGCATCTTCGGCGAGCTCCATCTCAAGGGGCCTGGCCGCTATCTCGATCCAGATGCTGCAAAGAGAGGTGCAGAAGAAGCTTGCGCTCTTGGCTCTGCGCCTGCGGCAACGGAATAGCTGTCAGCGGTACTATGCCTGCATTTCTGGCTTCGGCTCGTAGTGGATGTGTTTCACGATAGCAAGAAGTTGATGCATGCAGGATGTACAAGCATGAGTACCTAATGAGCAGTATGCGCAGGCATGAAAGAGTCCCGATTATGAGAGCGCCAGAATCGTATAGGAAAGAATGCAGCATGCCGCAAAGATTGCAAGGGCTATTGCAAAGAAGACGTTAGCTGCATTGTGGCTACGGGTTTTCCTGCCCTGAAGCCAGATGAACGCATGCGCCACAAGCGGGAAGGCAAGCCAGAGGTAGACCATCGCAGCAAGTGCTATGAACACATCGTTGAAGAGCCAGGCTTGGCCACCCACATTGAAGGGCAGATACGAGTTGTCCCAGTAAGGATAGTGACCCGTAGCATCAGGCTGGTTCACAAGAAGTCCGATGCCAAGTTCCATGAGCATAGCAAGAAAGACGGCGCAGATGAACGAGACGGGCATGGCCTTCTTCCTCGAGCCAAGCTTTCTGACTAGCCAATCCTTTGCTGGCTCGAGCACCAATGTCATGCCCAGTGCCCCGAAGCCGTAGCACCAGTAGGGATGGAACCAGGGATCGATATAGAGCGCATAGTCTGAGTCGACGATTCCGAAGAGGCTGTTCGTCATCCAGCAGTAGGGAAACTCGAGCCAGTGGCCGATGAGGCAGCAGGCGCAGAATGAGGCGACAAGTGCCTGCCAGAACCAGCGTTTGCGTGGATGGAAGAAGCAAGCCGAGCCATCAGGCATGGAAAGAAGTCCCTGCAGCTTCGACACGTCAATCCTCCTGATTCCGCAATGCAGCATAAACGTCTTGTGTGTCCTTACCCATTCCTTAGAGACACCGTGCGGGCTCTAGCAAATGGGGCAGATCCTGTATGTTTCGCTGAGGATCGCGCTGGAGGAACACCTGCAGCATATATACGCTGGATAACCACATTTTCGGTGAATTGCAGAGAAATGCATTTACATGAATATCAGAGCCGTCTGTCGAAATTTCTGCGTACCCATCTGCAAGGTGTACTCAAATAACTGTAAAGACACTGCAAACGCAGTGCAGACAGGGGAGTCATCGCTCGGGAGAAAGGTGTTGCGTCATGAGGAATCTGACACGCAGGAACTTCTTTGAAGCAGCGGCAGTGGGAGCGGCAGCGCTTGGCATGGCAGGATGCGGAGGATCGGGATCTGGTTCCAGCTCTTCATCGAGCACAAGCTCCAACAATCTTAACAGGATTGCCAGCCAGGACATGATCGATGCCGGCAAGAATGACGGCGAGCTCGTCGTCTACGGCTCCTGCGAGGAGGAATACCTTGCAGCTGTGACGTCCCACTTCGAGGAGCTCTTCGGCATCAAGACGAGCTACCAGCGCCTCTCCACGGGCGAAGTCGAGGCAAAGATCGAGGAAGAGAACGGCAATCCTTCCGCCGATGTCTGGTTCGGCGGAACGACAGATCCCTACAATGTGGCATCGGGCAAGGGCCTGCTCGAGGTCTATAAGGCCAACAACGCCAGCCATCTCATCGATGACAAGTTCAAGAGCACGAACGATGACTGGTACGGCATCTACAAGGGCATCCTTGGCTTCATGTACAACAAGGACGAGCTTGACCGCCTGAAGCTCGATCCTCCCCAGGACTATCCCGATCTCATCGATTCGAAGTATCAGGGGCTGATCTGGTCCTCGAACTACAATACGTCCGGCACGGCAAAGCTCATCATCAACACGGTCATCCAGAAGTATGGCCACGATGATGGCATCCAGTACCTTGTGAACCTCGACAAGAATATCGCGCAGTACACGAAGTCGGGCTCCGGTCCTTCCAAGTCCATCGGCATCGGCGAGTGCACGATCGGCCTCGGCATGCTGCACGACGGCATCTACCAGATTGTCGACCAGGGCTACGACAACGTTGGCCTTGTCATCCCGAGCTCCGGCGCATCCTATGAGGTAGGCGCCACGGCCATCTTCAAGGGCTGCAAGCATGAGGATGCCGCAAAGCTCTGGGTCGAGTATGCGCTCTCTCCTGAGTGCGTGGACCTCGGCCAGGAGAACGGCTCCTACCAGTTCCTTGTCATCGACGACGCGACGCAGCCGGAGATCGCGACCGAGTATGGCCTCGATCCAGACAACGTCATGGATTACGACTTCGAGGATGCCAAGGAGCACACCGAGCAGTATGTCGCTGATGTCATGAATGCCCTCGGCGGCGGCGATGACCGCTTCAAGACCGAGTAGACGCAGCGTACAAAGCTGCTGTGGCGGCAATTCCTGAGAGGGGCCGGCGCAGAGGTTCGCCTCGAGGCGCCGGCCCCTTCCTGCAGCATGAAAGGCCGCCTGCAGCATGACTGCATCGGCCTTTCTGTTTATCGTCCCTGAGGGAGACGTCTATGGCAAAAAATCAAGGCACCGCGCTCGACCGCAAGAAGCTCATGGCCGACCCCATCATGGTGACGACTATCATCGTGCTCATTGCGTTCCTGACGCTCTTCATCCTCTATCCGCTTGCAATCCTTCTGGTCGATTCTGTTATCACCGACCAGGGCATCTCGCTTTCCGTCTTCCAGCGCGTACTCGCTATGCCTTCCTTCGAGACGGCCATCACGAACACATTGAAGGTCGGATTCCTCGTCTCGATCGTCTCTTCGCTCGTCGGTCTGCTCTTTGCCTACGTTGAGGTCTACGTCGAGCTGAAGAGCAAGTTCATGGCAAGCATCTTCAATGTTGTATCGATCCTGCCTGTCGTCTCTCCGCCCTTCGTGCTCTCGCTCTCGATGATCTTGCTCTTCGGCAAGTCGGGCATCATCACGCGCGGGCTTCTGGGCATTCCGGACAACAACGTCTATGGCTACTGGGGCATCTTCGTCGTGCAGACGCTCACGTTCTTCCCGGTCTGCTACATGATGCTCAAGGGCCTGCTCAAGAACATCGATCCCTCCCTCGAGGAGGCTGCCCGTGACATGGGCGCCTCGCGGTGGAAGGTCTTCACAAGCGTCACGCTGCCACTCATCCTTCCGGGCCTCGGCAATGCCTTCCTGGTCACCTTCATCGAATCCATCGCTGACTTCGCGAACCCCATGATCATCGGCGGATCGTATGACACGCTGGCAACGACCATCTACCTGCAGATCACGGGAGCCTACGACAAGCAGGGTGCTTCTGCCATGGCAGTCGTGCTCCTCTGCATCACGCTTGTCATGTTCATCGTGCAGAAGTATGTGCTCGAAGCGAAGAGTACCTCGACGCTCACTGGCAAGGCATCGCGCGGCCGCATGCTCATCACCGACAACTCGGTTCGCATCCCACTTTCCATCTTCTGCGGCATTGTCGCTGTCTTCGTCATGGTCATGTATGCCTGCGTCCCGCTCGGCGCGCTCTTCAAGACCTGGGGCCGCGACTACTCGCTGACGCTCAAGTGGTTCACGCTCGTGTTCACGCGCTACCATGGCCTCGAGGCGTTCAGGGATTCCTTCCTGCTGTCGCTCATTGCAAGCCCGATCACAGCACTGCTCTCCATGATCATCTCCTATCTGGTCGTGAAGAGGGACTTCCATGGAAAGGGCTTCATCGAGTCTGTCTCCATGCTTGCTATGGCAGTTCCTGGCACCGTCCTCGGCGTCGGCTATATCCGCGGCTTCTCTGGCGGCATCTTCCATACCGGCGTCATGCAGTGGTTCTACGGCTCTGCTGCCATCCTTGTCGTCGTCTTCATCGTGAGGTCGCTTCCGACCGGCACGCGTTCGGGCATCTCGGCCCTGCGCCAGATCGACAAGTCCATCGAGGAGTCGGCATACGATATGGGAGCGAACAGCTTCCAGGTATTCATGACGGTCACGCTGCCCCTTATCAAGGATTCCTTCCTGAGCGGCCTTGTGACGACGTTCGTGCGTTCCATCACGGCAATCAGTGCCGTCATCCTGCTCGTGACGCCGCAGTTCTTCCTCATCACGGTGCAGATCAACGAGTTCGCCGGCAAGGGCGAGTACGGCACAGCCTGCGCCTTCTCCACCATCCTCATCCTTATCACCTATGGCGCGGTCATGCTGATGAATGCCTTCACCAAGCGCTTCGGCACCAGCGCCAAGACTTCCAAGGAGGCCTGATCCATGGGAAAGCAGAAGAAGGGCGTGCGTCTCGAGCACCTCTCCAAGATCTACAAGGACCCGAAGACCGGCAAGGATTTCTATGCCGTGCATGATGCGAACATCACGATTGAGCCAGGGGAGTTCGTGACCCTGCTCGGACCGTCTGGCTGCGGCAAGACGACCATCCTGCGCATGATTGCAGGCTTCGAGAGCCCTGATGAGGGACAGGTCTATCTGGGAGACGAGGCCATCAACGAGCTCACGCCGAACAAGCGCGATACTGCCATGGTCTTCCAGAGCTATGCCCTCCTGCCTCACTACAACATCTTCGACAACGTGGCCTATGGACTGAAGCTCCGCAAGTTCGACAAGGAGACCATAAGGCAGAAGGTCACGAACATCTTGAAGCTCGTCGGCCTCGAGGGCATGGAAGACCGCATGACGAACCAGCTCTCAGGCGGCCAGCAGCAGCGTGTCGCCCTTGCCCGTGCCCTTGTCATCGAGCCGGGCGTGCTTCTCTTCGATGAGCCGCTCTCGAATCTCGATGCAAAGCTCCGTGTCGATATGCGTACCGAGATCCGCCGCATCCAGCAGGAGGCCGGCATCACGGCCATATATGTCACGCATGACCAGAGCGAAGCCATGGCAATAAGCGACCGCATCATCGTAATGAAGAAGGGCCTGGTCGACCAGATTGCAGACCCCAAGACTATCTACTACCGTCCGAAGGACGAGTTCGTGGCAGACTTCATCGGCGAGGCGAACTTCCTGCGTGGCACGCTCGTATCCAAGACAGGCGATACCGGCATTGCAAAGATCGAGAAGAGCGAGATTCCTGTGGACGGCGTCGAGGACATGGCGCCGGGATCGAACATCACGCTCGTCCTGCGTCCCGAAGCGGCTCACATCGCCGACGAAGGACAGCTGCCCTGCAAGGTCGTGCTGTCCCGCTTCATGGGCAACTACCAGAACTACCATGTGGAATGCGGCAGCCACCTGATCAAGGTGACGGAATTCAATCCCAAGAACAAGCATGAGTACCAGGTGGGGGATAGCGCTTTCGTCCAGTTCACGAAAGACGACCTGCATGCGCTGGCGGGAGAGCCCAAGGACTGAACCTGAAGACCCTCTTTCGCACACGCTCGGCAGGCAGCTGCGCAACGGGCAGCAGAATCCCCCGGTCCCAGGTGGCCGGGGGATTCTGCTGTATATGCCTGTCCTTAGGGCTGCGTATGAGCATCTCCGGGCAAAGCGGCAGAAGCATCGGCTCTGCTTCTTGGATCCAGCGGGAACATGTAGACCTGCAGCAAGCATCTTGGGGCCGTCTTCCCGGATGCGTTTCCGCTTCCCTTCTCCTTTGTTACAGATGCCCCTTCGCTCGTTCTCTGGTACCTCGGTTTTGATACAACAGACTCATCGAAGCGGAGCTCCTGTTCATGCGCATGCCGTTGGAATGTCTCTGCAGGAACCTGCCATGAAAGCCTGCATGCAGGCTTTCCGCAGATGCTGCTGCCTTCAAGAGAGGATGCCTGATATGAGCCATAGCAAGACACTGGGGCTTTCTGACATTATCGGTCCCATCATGGTCGGTCCCTCTTCATCCCACACGGCAGGAGCGCTGCGCATCGCGCTCATGGCACATGAACTGATGGGGCGGCCTCCGAAGGAGATGCGCTTCACCCTCTATGGCTCGTTTGCCCATACCTATCGCGGCCACGGTACCGACCGTGCTCTCGTTGCAGGCCTTCTGGGCTTCAGGCCGGACGACCTGCGCATCCGCGATTCGTTCGAGATTGCACGGGCACAGGGCATCTCGTTCGATTTCCAGGTCGACTCCAAGACGAAGCCCCGCCATCCCAATACGGTCGATGTCTGGGTACGTGATGCTGCAGGCGAAGTGCTGAGCGTACGCGGCGAATCGATAGGCGGCGGTGCAGCACGGCTGACCAGGGTCGATGGGATAAAGGTCGAGATAACGGGGGAATATAGCGCCGCTATCATCTACCAGCAGGATATGCCGGGCGTTCTCGGATTTGTGGCATCGACATTGGGTGATGCCGGAATCAATATCGGCAACTCGACAATCCTGCGGGAACGCAAGGGCGGCCTTGCCTACAACGTGCTCGAAGTGGACAGCACGATTCCCGACGAGGTGCAGCAGGTGCTGCTGAAAGATCCGAGAGTGTTGCGCATCCGGTTCATCTCGGCGTTCTCGCTCCCAGAAGGAGCGGGTGCCGCTACGCCGCGCTATACGCCTGAGGAGGCACAGGAGCTCTTCCCGAAGCTCGACTATCAGGATGGCACCTCGATTCTGGCGCATGCCTACACCTGCAACATCAGCCTTGGACGTGCATTCCTCGACCGCGAAGAGCTGCTTCTTGCCATGCAGGGCAAGGATATGTCTGGCACCTACGCCTATCTCGACCGTGTACTCCAAGTGATGAGGGAGTCTGTCAAAGCGCCGCTGGAGCATGGCATGCACACGATGGGCGGACTCATCGGCGGCGAAGCCCATGCCCTGATGCAGCTGTGCGCTGGCGACGGAGAATCTCATCCCTCGGACAAGCTGCATCAAATATTCAGCGGCGTCTTTCCGAAAGCCGCAGCTTATGCCATGGCTGTGCTCGAGACGAATGCCTCGATGGGCCGCATCGTGGCGGCGCCAACCGCGGGCTCGGCTGGCGTCCTTCCCGGCGTGATTGCCGCTCTCAACGAAGCTGGAGATTTCAGCCAGGAAGAGCTCCGGGATGCCCTGGCCAATGCTGCCGCTATCGGCTATATCGTGACAAGGAATGCGACGGTTGCCGGTGCAGAAGGCGGCTGCCAGGCAGAGATCGGTACCGCCTCCGCCATGGCAGCAAGCGCAGCGACGCAGCTTCTCGGAGGCTCTCCCCAGCAGTGTCTGGCTGCAGCTGCCATCGCGCTCACGAATCTGCTTGGCCTTGTCTGCGATCCGGTCGCAGGGCTTGTCGAGGAGCCCTGCCAGAAGCGCAATGCTTCGGCTACTGCCAATGCGCTCGTCTCGTGCGAGCTTGCACTTGCTGGCATCCATTCGACCGCTTTCTTCGACGAGACAGTGGATGCGCTGAAGCGTGTCGGACACTCGCTGCCATTCGAGCTCAGGGAGACCGCCCTGGGCGGCATTGCTACCTGTGAAAGCTGCCTCGAATCGTGCCGGAAGGCTCCGCACGGAAGCTAGCTGTCCGCTGCGCCCAGAGGGTTCGCCCTTCGAACGACGGAACACCGCCTTCCGGTGCACAGCATCGTATGGGCAGCCAAGCTGCGTGACAGCATTGAGCAGGCTGCCTGCCCCTTCCGCCTTAAGCTCCGCGTCGTTTGCTTGCAGCGAGCTCGCATGCCTCATGCAGCCAGGCAAAGAGCTCGCTGTCAAGTTCTGCTGCATCGCATATGACCAGATGGTGTGTCCATCTGCCTGGATATGCCTCTGTTTAGGCGGCTATGCGCGCCGACGCGAGTTGGTGGTCCAGTCCGGACGTCAGCGTGATGGAGCTTTGGGGTATCCGTGCCTTGCGGCGGACTGAAAGAGGCGACACGCAGGCGAATGCATGCCTGTTCAAGAGCGTTATCTGCGTCTTCTGGACACGGATGCTGAATTCTGGAAGAGCATCTTCTGCCCGCTGCATGAGTGCCGCATAGAGCGGCAGGGCTTCTTCATGTCCAGAGAAGAGTGATGCTTCTTCGGAATCGAGAGCTAGCCTGCTCCATCACTTCAGCGGCTGGGTGTGTTCCTCGTCGATCTTTGCTACCTTGTCGCGGCGGCGGACATACTTTGCAGCTGTCAGGGGCTCTGTTGCCATCCAGGTCTTTGCAATTGCCATGGCAAGCACGGGGCCGATGATCTTGCCGCCGATGCAGAGGACATTTGCATCGTTGTGCTGCCGTGCCAGCTCGGCGCAGACCGGATCCTGGCAGACACAGGCAAAGATGCCGCGCACCTTGTTTGCAATCATTGCAGAGCCATAGCCGACGCCGTCTACGAAGATGCCGCGGTCGCACTCGCCTTTGGCAACGCTCAGAGCTGCAGGAAGCACAAAGTCGGAAAGGTCGCATGATTCATGGTCATAGGTGCCAAAGTCCACGACCTCATGTCCTTCCGATTCAAGCCACTCCTTGATCTGGTTCTTGAGGTCCGTTCCTGCATGATCGTTTGCCATTGCAATCTTCATGGATGCTCCCTCCGCCGAATGACGAGACCAGGCGATTGAATCGCTTTGATGCCACAAGTTTAGATGTGCCAGCATCTGTATGTGCTTCTCATGGGTGGATTCTCGACCGATGGAGATCTAGTGCATGTCAGAAGGCGAGACCGATGACACGGAACAGACTTACGGAAGCTCTGCTATGCATTCAATTTATGACAGGATAGACATTATAAGCATTACACATGTGCAGCCATCTTCAAGAGACTTGTACCAGAACAAGACTCTGAAGAATGGATATCAATGGATGTGCCCACATTTACGAACGCCGACCTCAGGAAGCTCATCATCCCGCTCTTTCTGGAGCAGCTCCTTCTTGCTTTTGTTGGCATTGCCGATGTCTTCGTCGTCGGATTCGTCGGCGAGTCTGCCGTCTCAGGCGTCTCGCTCGTCAACTCCTTCAATACGATATTCCTGAACCTTTTCGTCGCACTTGCTACCGGTGGTGCTGTTGTTATCAGCCAGTACATCGGACGCAAGGACAGGGAGCAGGCAGCAGGCAGCAGCTTCTGCCTCCCAGCTCCTCACAGCATCCGTGCTCATGTCTGTCGTGGTCGCTATCCTCGTCCTCATCTTCAACAGGCCTCTGATGGGGCTCATGTTCGGAAAGGTCGAGGATTCTGTCATGGATGCCTGTGTGACCAAAAGCGCGGCGCAAGCCCCTTCCTTCAGGCATGGGGTCAAGCCGCGCATCGCCGTCAGGCGATAGCTATCTGCAAGCGGTATAATGCCCGCATGAAATACAAGAGCAACAACAACGTCGTCTACAGCTGCAAGTACCACGTGGTCTTCTGCCCGAAGTACCGCAGGCCGGTGCTGGTGGATGGCGTGGACGAGCGCTTCAAGCAGATAGCCCAGCAGGTGGCAGATGGCCTCCATTTCGAGATCATCGAGATGGAGGTCATGCCCGACCATGTCCATATGCTCCTGGAGGTGGATCCCCAGCTGAGCATCCACAAGGCCGTGAAGAGGATCAAGGGAAGGACCAGCCACGACCTGCGCGAGGAGTTCCCTTGGCTGATGAAGAGGCTGCCCACTCTTTGGACCAACTCCTACTTCGTCTCGACCGTGGGCGGGGCGCCCTTGGCAATCGTGAAGCAGTACATCGAGAACCAGAAGGGCGTGTGAGCCCATGGGCGTCTCAATGGCCTACGAGATCCGCATCTACCCCAACGCCGCCCAGCGCGAGCTTGCCGAGCGCACGTTCGGCTGTTGCAGGTGGGTCTACAACAGGTGTCTCGAGACCAGGAAGGCCGAATACGAGAAGACCGGGAAATCGCCGTCTGTCTACCAGCTCCAGAAGCTCGTCACGGCCTGGAAAAGGACGGATGCCCCCTGGCTTGCCGAGGTGGACTCCCACGCGCTCCAGCAGGCGGCCGTGAACCTGGGGAGGGCCTTCGATGGGTTCTTCCGCCGCTGCAGGGCGGGCGGAAAGCCCGGATACCCGCGCTTCAAGTCGAAGCGGGACACGAGGCAGAGCTACAGGACCAACTGGGGCATCTCCGTGCCCGACGCCCGCCACATAAAGCTGCCCAAGCTGGGCCTGGTCAAAGCGCGGATCTCGCGCCCGGTCAAGTGAAGGATCGTATCTGCGACCATCAAGCGCGTGCCTTCCGGCAAATACTTCTGCGTGCTCGGGGTTGAAGACGCGCCTGTTGAAGAATGGCCTGAAGCCAGGACGCCCGTGATGGGCGTGGATGCGGGCGTGAAGGATCTCGCGACGCGCTCAGATGGCATCAAGATTGCAAACCCCAAGGCGCTTGCCAAAGGCGAGAGGAAGCTCGCCCGGGAGCAGAGGCGCCTGTCCCGCAAGCAGAAGGGGTCCAAGAGAAGGGAGAAGCAGAAGAGGAAGGTAGCGCTCGTCCATGAGCGGATAGCCAACCAGCGCAAGGATGCCATCCACAAGGCCACGACGGATGCGGTGCGCGAGAGCCAAGCCATCGCCGTCGAGGACCTGAACGTCAGTGGGATGGAGAAGAACCGCCGTCTGGCCAAGTCCGTCGCGGACGCCTCCATGTCCGAGATGGCCCGCCAGCTGGAATACAAGTGCGCCTGGCACGGGCGGCGTTTCGTGAAGGTGAGCCGCTGGTATC
>Ga0256406_1002197_pt1 | contig 28555 bp, 30 predicted proteins | sample RumenRJG_03DNA_FD_185986 | JGI IMG/M metagenome (GOLD analysis project Ga0256406, IMG submission 185986) | Bovine rumen microbial communities from Lethbridge, Alberta, Canada - RJG_03 | ecosystem: Host-associated > Mammals > Digestive system > Stomach > Rumen | place: Canada: Alberta | collected... | reverse complement strand
GGATGTCGTCGGTGTGAAAGCCCAGGGCGAGCAGCTCGCGGATCGTGTTCATCGCCCGGATGTCGTCGAGGGTGTAGAGGCGGTAGTTGCTCTTCGGGTCGCGGACCGGGTGCAGCAGCCCCAGCCGTTCGTAGTAGCGGATCGAATCGGCGCCGATGCGGAACAGCCGGGACAGGTCGCCGATTTTGAAGGTCTGCTCAGGTTGATGGGATTGCGTCATAGAACCTCCTGAATCATGTACGGATTAAGATACAATAAGCTACCTTCATCATACCCGATGGGTTGGCAAAATGAAAGGCGGCACCTTAAAAAAATTAAAATTTTTCTTGACATTTCCTGAAAACTCCGATAGAATAAGCGTAACAAATCAATAAGAACGAAGCAACGGCGCTTTGAGAAGTTTTTCTCGAAGTGCCTTTTATTTTGCTCTTATTGCATCACGATTGAAGCAAAGGCGCTTTATCCTCGCTATGGGATCCCGCGGGGAAAAGGCGCTTTTTTCTTTGATCTGGACTCATTATTCTTTTATTTTATCTGTTATAGTTGTGATTTGTGAAGGAGTGCATCATGAAGTTTAGTGTAACCACTGTTTCTTGGGTGCTGCTTTGTGCGGCGTTGGTCTTCTTTATGCAGGCAGGGTTCGCCCTCTGCGAAGCTGGTTTGACCCGTGCAAAAAACACCGGGAACATCCTGATGAAAAACATGATGGATTTTTGCATCGGGACACCGTGCTTTTGGCTCGTCGGCTTCGGCTTGATGTTTGGCGGGACAGGCGCATTGATCGGTCATTTCGATCCAATGATCCTCGGAAAATACACGGCAGCCAACAGCGTCGTGCCGCAGAACATGCCCCTCTGGTGCTATGTTATTTTCCAGACGGTCTTCTGTGCGACGGCTGCGACCATCGTTTCCGGGTCTATGGCAGAACGGACAAATTTTAAAGCTTACTGCGTTTATTCTGCAGCGATTTCACTATTGGTTTACCCGATTTCAGGTCACTGGATTTGGGGCGGCGGCTGGCTCGGCGGTCTGGGCTTCCATGATTTCGCCGGTTCTACCTGTGTCCACATGGTCGGCGGGGTCATCGCCTGCCTTGGTGCTGCACTGCTCGGGCCCCGTATTGGGAAATACGACAAAAATGGCAAGGCCCGCGCCATACCAGGCCACAGCATGACGGCCTGCGCGTTGGGCGTCTTCATCCTCTGGTTCTGCTGGTTTGGCTTTAACGGCGGGTCAACGGTTGCGATGGATACCGGCGCAAACGCTGTGTCTGCATCCCTCGCTTTCATGAATACGAACCTGGCCGCAGCAGTGGCTACTGTCGTCGCGATGATCTTTACATGGCTGCGTTACGGTAAACCTGATGTATCCATGACTTTCAACGCAGCTCTCGCTGGTTTGGTTGCGATCACGGCACCTTGCGACTGCGTCTCACCCCTTGGTGCTTTTTTCATCGGTCTCGTGGCTGGTTTTCTGGTTGTCCTTTCGGTTGAATTCTTCGATAACGTTGCAAAAATTGACGATCCGGTCGGTGCGGTTTCTGTCCATATGGTTAACGGGATTTGGGGCACCATCGCCGTTGGTTTGTTCTCAACAGGCGCAGACGGCGTCGGCAAAGGCCTCTTCTACGGTGGCGGCGCGCATCAGCTCGGTATCCAGGCACTCGGCGTGGTGGCCGTTGCGGCTTACGTTTTGGTCATCATGTTTATTGTCTTTAAGCTCATCGACAAGACCATCGGCCTGCGCGTTTCACCGCAAATTGAAATCGAAGGTCTTGACATTCACGAACACGGCCTCACTTCAGCTTATTCCGGTTTTGCGATTTCAGACGTGACGGACATGGGCCTCGAAGCCAACGAAAACACCGATCTCGGCGAAGACGATTATACCAAGGCCACACCGGCTCAGGTCGACGCGGCGGTCAAGGTTTCAAGAGAACCGGAACTCGTCTCCGGCGGACCTGTGGAAGCCCACAAAGTGGTGATTATCTGCAGATTGTCTAAATTCGATGCCCTGAAGCGCGCGTTGAATGAACTCGGGGTCAGCGGCATGACCATTATCCAGGTCATGGGCTGCGGCATCCAGAAGGGTTCACCTGAACGCTATCGTGGGGCCACCGTCGATTCAACCCTGCTGCCGAAGGTTAAGGTGGAAGTCGTCGTCTCGGGCATCCCGGTTGACGATGTGATCGAAACAGCGAAGAAAGCGTTGTTCACCGGCCATATCGGCGACGGCAAGATCTTTGTTTACGACGTACACCGTGTCGTCAAGGTCCGTACTGGTGAAGAAGGACCGAAGGCGCTCATGGACGTTGAATAATAAAATACCAAATACCATTTGTTTATAAGAGAAACCTTCTTATAAAACAACCCAGAAAAACTGTCTCTCTGAGGCAGTTTTTTTGGTGGGCCGAATTTTAGCGAGAGACGCCAATGATCGGGCATCCTGTGATAAGATAGAGAAAAAACGACGGAGGTGCAGGATGAAACCCAAGCTTTTGGCCTTTGATTTGGACGGGACGCTGCTCACGACGGACAAGACGATTTCACCGAGGACGCTGGAGGTGCTCATTGCCTTTCAGCGCGCCGGCGGCAGGGTCGCCATCGCTTCGGCCCGCCCGGCGGTCGGCACGGCGGTTTACAGCAGGATGTTAAAACTCGCGGATTATCACGGGCTGGTCATCGCCTACAACGGCGCACAGATCGTCGACCAGACCACTCAGCAGGTCATCTTCGAGAAACAGATGGACCCGGATACAGCCCGCGCCTTTATCCGCAACGCGGAGCGTTTCCCAGTATCGGTCCTCGTCGACGACGGCCGGACCTATTTTTCCAACGACCCCGACGGCTACAAGGTGGAGCACCAGCGCAGCGTGATCGGCATTCCCATCGAGAAGCACGTGCCGCTGGCGGATTTCGTCGATTTCCCGCTGTGCAAGATCCTCGTGATGGGCCACGGCGACGTCCTCGACCGGGTCACCCCCGAGATCACGGCACCCTTCGCCGACGTGTTCGACTTCTTCCGAGTCGGGGAATATTACCTAGAGGTCACCTTCAAGGGCTTCTCCAAGGCGTCGGGCCTCAAAGCAATCGAGAACCGGCTGGGCATTTCGAGGGCAGAGATGATCGCTTTCGGAGATTCTCAGAACGACGCGGGGATGCTCGCCTACGCCGGCATCGGCGCCGCGATGCGCAACGGCGAGGCGCCGGCCAAGGCCGCGGCGGACGTGGTCACCGCCTACGACAACGACCACGACGGCATCGCCCATTTTCTGACGGAAAATCCGGCGGTTGACCTTGAAATGATTGACTTTTAAGCCGGTCATTAATATAATATGTAAAGTTATTGAAAATGGTCAAAATGGATGGGGAAACGGGAAGCACAGACGCGTCAGCGCGGGTGTTTTTTTCGTTTTGGACATCGCATTGAAATACAAGCAGAAAGGGTTGCCATGAGCGAAAAAAAACAGGAATTAGTGGTCACAAAAGAAGGGCTGCAAAAACTCAAGGATGAACTGGAACATTTAAAGACGGTCACCCGTTACGAAGTCATTGAAAAGCTGCGGATCGCGCGCGGCTACGGGGACTTGTCCGAAAACTCGGAATACGACGAAGCGAAAAATGAACAGAGCTTTGTCGAAGGCCGCATCAAGGAACTCGAAGAACAGATCCGCAACGTCAAGGTTGCCGACGACGTCCAGACTGACGAAATCGGGATCGGCAGTTACATGACCGTCGAAACAGGCGGCCGCCAGATGACCTACCAGCTGGTCGGCTCGGCTGAAGCGGATATTAAGGCCGGCAAGCTGTCCAACGCGTCGCCGGTGGGCGAAGGCCTGATGGGCCACAAGGTCGGCGATACTGTGGTCATCGAAGTGCCGCGGGGAACGGTGACGTACACCATTCTCGACATTCACAGATAAGCCGGAACGAAATAGAGAACAGGAGCAAAAATGGCAGAAGAAAAGATGAGTGATGTGATCAAGGTCCGTTGGGACAAGCTGCACGCCCTTCAGGCGGAAGGCAAGAACCCCTACGAAATCACGAAGTACGATGTGACCGGTCACGCCAAAGATATTAACGACAATTTTGAACAGTACGAAGGCCAGGTGCTTTCCCTCGCGGGGCGCATCATGGCCAAACGCGGTCAGGGGAAGGTGGGCTTCTACGACCTGCTTGACAGCACCGGGAAAATTCAGCTATACCTGAAAAAGGACCTGCTGCCGGATTACGACGAAATTAAAAAGGTCGACATCGGGGACATCGTCGGCATCAAGGGCGAAGCCTTCAAGACGAAGCGCGGCCAGGTGTCGATCCGCGTCCACGAATTCACGCTGCTGTCCAAATCCCTCCAGGTGCTGCCGGAAAAATTCCACGGTCTGAAGGATCAGGACCTCCGCTACCGCCAGCGCTACGTCGATTTGATCGTCAACCCGGAAGTGCGTGACGTCTTTGTCACCCGTTCGCGCATCATCTCCAAGATCCGCGAATTCCTCGACAACCGCGGCTTCCTCGAAGTGGAAACCCCGGTGCTGAACAACCTGGCAGGGGGTGCCAACGCCCGCCCGTTCATCACCCATCACAACACGCTGGACATTCCGATGTACCTGCGCATTGCCCTGGAACTGCCGCTGAAGCGCTTGATCGTCGGCGGATTTGACAAGGTCTACGAACTCTCCCGCGTGTTCAGAAACGAAGGGATGGACGCCACCCACAATCCGGAATTCACCGAACTGGAAACCTACGAAGCCTACACCGATTATATCGGCGTCATGGACATGGTCGAAGATTTGTACCACTACTTGGCCGATGAAATCCTCGGCACCAAGGACGTCGAATTCGACGGGCACACCATTCACCTCGGCGAACCCTTCAGACGCGCCCGCATGGTCGATCTGGTTCAGGAAGAAACCGGCGTGGACTTCGACCACATGACCGACGTCGAAGAAGCGAAGAAAGCCGCAGCGGACCTCGGCGTCGACATCGAAGGCAAGGACGGCAGTGTCGGCGAAATCATGGCCGAAGTCTTCGACGCGAAATGCGAAGACAAGATGATCCAGCCGACCTTCGTCACGATGCACCCAGTGGAAATCTCACCGCTGGCCAAGAAGGACCCGGAAGATCCGCGCTACACCCAGCGCTTTGAACTCTATATCTCCGGTGCGGAATGCGCCAACGCCTTCTCAGAGCTCAATGACCCGGCGGATCAGAAGGAACGTTTCATCGCGCAGATGGAAAAGAAGGCCGGCGGGGACGAAGAAGCCCATCCATACGATGCGGACTTCATCAACGCGCTGGAAGTCGGGCTGCCGCCGACAGGCGGTCTCGGCATCGGCATCGACCGTCTGGTCATGCTCTTTACCGGTCAGCGCACCATCCGCGACGTCATCCTCTTCCCGACGATGAAGCCGCTGGCCAGCGAAAAGCCGAAGAAACAGCCGAGCTTCAAGGTTGAAGGTTCCGACGAAGTCATCGACTTTTCAAAGGTCAAGGTCGAACCGCTGATGGAAGATCAGGTCGATTTCGACACCTTCTGCGAATCGGATTTCCGCGCGGTCAAGGTCAAGGCCTGCGAAGCGGTGCCGAAGAGCAAGAAACTGCTCCAGTTCACCCTGGACGACGGCTCCGGCACAGACCGCACTATCCTCTCCGGCATTCACAAATTCTACGAACCAGAAGACCTGGTGGGCCGCACCTGTGTCGCCATCGTCAACCTCGCACCGCGCAAGATGATGGGGATCGAATCCTGCGGGATGCTGATCTCCGCTGTCCACGAAGAAGAAGGGGAAGAAAAGCTTCACCTGCTGATTCTCGACGATCACATTCCAGCCGGCGCGAAGCTGTGCTAGGTTAAATAAAAGCGTAAATCCAAGAGGCACCTTTTTCAGAATACATCTGAGAAGGGTGCCTCTTTTTTATGACTTAACACCATAATAAGCGTGCGGTCTCCTCTAAGATAAAATATGACAATGTTAGTGTATTGTGGTATAATAATTTATATGGAGGTGAGCGTATGGCAGGGACATATATTCAAATTAGAACCGACGAAAAAGATAAACAAGAAGCCAGCAAGATTTTAAAAGAACTGGGCACGAATCTTTCCGCGGTACTCAATATGACAATCAAACAGATTATTCTTCAGCGTCGAATCCCGTTTGATGTGGCACTTCCTAAAGACGAAGCAGTCAGCAGCGTTGCCGCGAGCATGGCAATGGAAAATATGGCATTAACCCAAGACCAGATCACCGAGCTCGAAGTATTTCATAAGATGACGCCGCAGGAACAGGAAGAAAGTATCCAGCGTTTGAAGGAGCAATACAAGACGGAAGGATAATAGAATGGCGGATACGATTTATTGTTATCCGGGCACGGATGTTTTGGTGAATAAACTGGATATTCACGATGCGGATCTTCTTCAGAATGCCGAACGTGATCTGACAGCGAGAAGATTGATTCAGCTGCAGGACCATCTAATCCAAGGAAGGTTTGATTATCAGCATCTCAAAAAAATTCATGCGTACATCTTTCAGGATATCTACGACTGGGCAGGGAAGGAAAGAACGGTTGATATTGCCAAGTCAAACGTGTTTTGCAATGTGATGTTCCTTCCGGAACAGGCCAAGGAAATTTTCGCAGAGCTGAGGAAAGAGAATTATTTAAAAGACCTGACGAGAGAAAGCTTTATAGACCGACTTGTTTATTTCTTTGGAGAAGTTAATGCACTGCATCCGTTCAGAGAGGGGAATGGAAGAACACAGCGCGAATTTTTCCGTGAACTTGCTTTATCTGCTGGCTACAAGATCGATTATTCAATGATTTCTCAAGACGAAATGATCCAGGCCAGTATCGATTCCTTTGTAAGGGATTATACAAAATTGAAGGCCTTGATGAATAAGGCGGTGAGCTAGCGAAAGACGATTTCGTTTTGGTTGGCGCGAAGCTGTGCTAGGTTAATATTTAAGCAAAAAATAAAAGTCCGCAAGGGCTTTTATTTTTTTGACGAAAAGACGCCTCCCTGTGATTGATGATATAATGAATATAATTATTGTTGCTTCAACAGGGGGGAGTTAATATGAGAAAAAGAATGCGGCACAATGTGACGGCGGCAGCTGTGATTTGCAGTTTAATTTTAAGCTTCACGGCCTTTGGCTTCGGGGGAATGGGCCGTGTGGCCGCGAAGCAGTCCAGCGTGTCGGCCGCGAAGGCTTTTCAGGCGGACGCGGGAGGAAGCAGCTTGAGTTATTCGGTAAAGGGGCGGACCACGTCCGTGGCGAAATCGAAAACGCCCTTTGGCCGGCACGGTAAGCTTTCCGTCGGTTACGTGAAGGGGTTTAAACAGCCCGTCATTCTCGACAAGCACAAAAAATTTGTCCAGCTCCGCGGCGTCAGCACTCACGGCATTCAGTGGTTTCCGCAGTACGTGAATAAAGCGGCGATGCGCTCCCTTCGCGACGAATGGGGCATCAACACGGTTCGCCTTGCGGTCTATCCGTGAGAGGGCGGATACCTCCAGGGTAGTCAGGATCAGATGGACGCGAAAATTAAAACGGCGGTCAAAGCGGCTGACAAACTGGGCATGTACGTCATCATCGACTGGCACGTCTTAAACTACAATCCCAACGAGGATCTGTCCCAGGCGCAGCGCTTTTTCAAAACCTACGCTGCCAAATACAAAAACAATGCCCACGTGATTTTTGAAATCTGCAACGAACCGACGAATACGAAATGGTATAACGGCAGCGGCCGGGATCTTTACACCTATTGCAAAACCGTCGCGAAGACGATCCGGGACAGCGGCAGCAGCGCGATTATCCTGTGCGGCACCAATACCTGGTCTCAGGACGTTGATGAAGTCGCGAAGAAGCCGCTGGGCATCAAAAACGTCATGTACACGATTCATTTTTACGCCGGCACGCACCGAGACGATGTCCAGAATAAATTGAAGCAGGCGGTCGACAGCAAAACGCCAATTTTTGCCTCGGAATTTGGGATCTGCGACGCATCGGGAAACGGCGGTTTTGACATCGACAATGCGAACCGATGGATGACGCTCTTGACGCATAACGGTATCAGTTTTGCCTGCTGGTCGCTCTGCAACAAAGATGAATCGGCTTCGTGCTTGAAGCCGTCCTGCGAGAAGACGAGCAAATGGCAGGCGTCTGATTTGAATACGACGGGGATCTGGCTCGTCAATACCTGCCGGAAGCTCAGTCAAATAGAGAAATAATGAAAAGATGAAATTACTTAAAATAAAATAGCTAAAATGCAAACCGGGTCGACCTGCACAGCAGATCGGCCCGGTTATTTTGAGAGAAATTGCGTGTTGAGCGTTGTTCAAATTTTAGAGACGCCCTTGATGCCGGAAGCGATATACGTGCTGATGATGCGCGCGTAGGCTTCCAGATTAATTTGTTCCTCGGTATCACAGACGATTTCCTTGCAGAAATCGACGTAAATACTGGTGATGCACGAGATGACGATCCCGTCCTGGACGTCCTTGGGCGGCAGATCGATGTATTGTGCGATTTTATTTTTCATCACGTATTTGTAGCGGTGAAAAAACGCGTCGTCCTGTCCGCTGTCGGTGAGCCCTCTGATGTATTTGGCGTTTTCGCGAAACATCTGAAAGCCTTTGATCAGCATCGGATAGGGATTTTCGCCCAATTTCGCGAGGTCCATGTGCTCTAAAGCGTTGAGCTTATTGTCGATGTAATCCTGCTCGACCTTTTCGCGAAGTTCAATGATGTCTTGAAAATGCGCGTAAAAGGTGGACCGGCTGATCTGCAGCGCGTCGATAATGCGCGTCACCGTAATTTTTTTCAAAGGCATTTTAAGGCTTAAGGTCAGATAAGCCTCCTTGATGACATTGCGCGTCCTGATGACATCTCGTCTTTCCACCTACTTACGCTCCTATTTTATAATGTATCCGTAAATTTTTTCGTGATCGTCTTGGTCGTTTCGATATAGGCGTCAGCCGTTTCTTCACTGGCTTCTTGGTACATCTTGCCGATGCTTTTTCCGGCATGGATGATCGTATCGATTTTTTCTTTTAACGGGTGTCTTTCTTTTTTATTATCTGTTTGACTCATGACTGTTGTCCTCCTTGAGTTGAATTGCCTACAGTATAGGGCCTGTCGTTCATTCTGACAACTGCCAATAGCAAACAAAATGTACAACTTCGAACATTCTGACTGATATTGTATCATTTTATACGCCAAAGGGGCAGCGGGCCGCGGTCAGTTATACACTTTCAATCCAGCGGTCGATTTCAGCCGCCGGGGTCACGAGATCGCTGCCGCCGGTGGAATCAAACTGAATTTCCATCGTATGGACGACGTCAGCGCCCTTGACCGCATCGGTCATGTCGTCGATGACGTGGCCGGGCCAGCCGCCGTTGGTCATAAAGGGAATGACCGTTTTGCCGGAGAGGTCGTGGGTTTCAAAGACGGCCGCGACGGCCGGCGCCATCGTGTACCACCAGGTCGGGGTGCCGACGGCGATGACGTCGTAATCGGCTGGATTTTTATCGAGAGGCTTGAGCTCAGGCCGGTAGCCGCTGTTGACTTCCCGCTGGCCCTGGCTGACGGTGGTGTTGTAATCGTCGGGGTAGGGCACGACGGTGTCGATGCGGGCGAGGTCCGCGCCCTTGGCGGCAGCCAGCTTTTCGGCGATGGCCTTGGTATTGCCGTTGGACCAGGAGTAATAGAGGACGAGCATGTTAGACATCGGATTCTCCTTTTATTAAAAACTTGGGGATGATTTAGAGCGCGAGGTAGACGTCGTCTTCGACTGGTTCGAGCCATTCGTTGGACGCGTTTTCGCCGGGCACTTCAAAGGCCAGATGGGAGAACCAGCTGTCCTTCGCGGCGCCGTGCCAATGCTTGACTTCCGCTGGGATTTCGACGACGTCGCCGGGCTTGAGGGCCTGCGCCGGTTTGCCTTCTTCCTGATACCAGCCTTCGCCATCGACACAGATCAGAATCTGGCCGCCGCCGGAGGTGGCGTGGTGGATGTGCCAGTTGTTGCGGCAGCCCGGTTCAAAGGTGACGTTGAAAATCGCCAGCGGGTCGTCCGGCTTGGTCACCGGGTTCAAATAGGACTGACCGATAAAGTATTTGGCGAAGGCGTCGTTGGGCTGACCCAGGCCGAAAAAGCCGCCGTGGCTTTCCGGTGTCGTGTCGTCAGCGTACACGTCCTTCGCCATCGGGAAGGCGGCCCAGGCGTTGGGCCATCCGGCGTAAAAGGCGATGTGGGTCAAAAGCTCAGCCATTTCCTGCTTGGTCACGCCGTTTTTCCGGGCGCTCTGCAGGTGGAACTTCAAAGCGTCGGTGACCATCCCTTTGCCGATCAAGGCCGAGACGGTGATGATGCTTCTGAGTTTCGGGGAGAGCTTGTCTTCTCTGGCCCAGACTTCTCCGAAAAGTACGTCGTCGTTAAGTGTTGCAAATTTCGGCGCGAAATCGCCGAGGGCGTCGCGTCCAGCTGTTTGTTTTTCCATTGTTCATTTCCTTTCTTGAATCTAATGGGTTTGTTTCCGTTTGGTGTAAATCAAGTAATCGAGACAATCCAATTTGTTTTGCGTGTCGTGGATAGCCGACAGCAGCACTCTGCGGTGCTCGCGCAGCTTGCGGATCTGCACGCTCGGCTCGTTCAAAGCGGCGTAGGCCTTGATGAAGTCAGCGCTGCAGCCAGCGTCCACGAGATTTTGTCTGGTTTTTTCATCCATAGGTGGACTCCAGTGTTGTAATTTTTTTGACACGTTTATCTTAAACCCAAAAAGCTAAAATGTGAAATGCTTATGTTGAAAAGCATGATATAATATTTTTGTATATCAAGAGTAACCGCATTGCGATGCGGGAATAGAGGGGTGCAAATGGAAATTCGATCGTTGAAATATTTTTTAGAGGTTGCCCAGGACGAAAACATGACGGAGGCAGCGAATGTCCTTCACGTCACCCAGCCGACGCTGTCGCGTCAGATTGCCGATCTCGAGGATGAGCTCGACACGAAGCTCTTCGTGCGGACCAACCGCAGCACGCTGCTCACCGAGGAGGGCATGCGGCTGAAGCAGCGCGCGATGGAAATCCTTTCTCTCGTCGACCAGACCGAGGAGGAATTTGCCAGAAAAAACGAGGACGTGTCTGGGTGTGTGCGCATCGGGGCGGCTGAGACGAAAATCATGCACCTGGTGACGGAAACCTTCGCCGCGCTTCACGAAAGATACCCGAAGCTGACCTGTGAGATTTCCAGCGGCAACGTCGACGTGATTCAGGAGCAGCTGGAGCGGGGCCTCGTGGATTTTGCGCTGCTGCTCGAGCCGGCGCGGGTTGAGGCCTACAACTGCCTGCGCATGCCCGAGACCGAGGCCGTTGGCGTCGTCGTGCCGGCGGACAGTCCCTGGGCGGGGCTGCAGTCGGTTGGGCCGGCGGATCTGGTCCGCATGCCGCTGCTGCTCTCGTCGAGAAAAAACCGAGCGACCTTTGACGCCGAGGTGTGGTCCGACGAGGCAGTGACCACCGAGGACCTCAACGTCGTCGGGCGCTTCGACCTGATCGGCAACGGCGCCGCGCTGGTGCGCACCGGGTGCGCCTGCGCGGTGAGCATCCGCGGGCTGTACCAGATCGATGACCCGGGCCTCGCCTTTGTGCCCTTCGAACCCGAGGTGACGGTGGGCGCCGTCTTCGTCTGGAAAAAGTACCGCATCTTGTCGCGGGCGGCCGGGGCTTTTCTCGCGGCCTTTAGAGAAAAGCTTCGGGATTCAGGTGGATCTGACGCTTAAGCCAGGCGTAATAAATCAGCACGAGCATCATCTGGAACAACGTAGATATTGGCACGGCCAGCCCGATGTGGAACAGCGAGACCGGCTGAAGCTTCGACATCAGGTAGGACACCGGCACCCGTACCCCGAAGGCAGAGGCGACCCCTTGAATCATGACGAAGCGCGTGCGGGCCATGCCGTCGAAAAAGCCGATGAAGCAGAACAAAAAACAGGTGAGCAGGCAGTCAATGCCGTAGGCTTTGAGGTAATCGGCGGCGCCGGCGGCCCCCAGATGAAAGACGGCGACGAGGAGCAGATCCCCGGCGATGTTGAACACACAGGCGATGGCGACGGTGATCAGCGGGGTGCGGGAATCGCCGAGACCCCGAAAAACGGCGCCGATGAAATTGTACAGGATCATGACGACCGACCCGACACCGCAGATGCGGACGTAAGCGGCGGTTGGGCCGAGGGCCGCAGCCGGCGCGTGCATCCAGACGGCGGCAGCTTTCGAGAGAAAGGCGAAGCACAGCGTCAGCGCGATGGTGATGATGCCGTAGAGCCAGAGACTCGCGCCGATGATCTCCCCGCCTTCCCGAGAACGGCCCTGGCCGATTTTCTGGCCGAGGAGCACCGTCGTGCCGACGGCGAAGGCCGAGACGATTTCGATGACTGTCGTCATGATCTGAGAGCCGGTGGACACGGCAGAAACGTCCGCTTTTTCAGCGAAATGGCCGACAACAGCCAGATCAACCGCGCCGTACATCGCCTGGAGAAACAGCGCGCCGAGAATGGGCAGCGTGAATCGAATCAGGCTGGATAAAATCGGCCCTTCAGTTAAGGACAAAACACGGGTTTTTTCCATTTTTACCTCCACAAAATAAAAGCGGACTGAATAGGGCATACCGGCATTTCAGCCAGCACATCTTATCCAGTCCGCTGATCTTTTCATTTCATTCAGGCAGAACCCTCCGATGAACGCCCCTATTGTAATCGAGAAAAGGGATTTTGTCAATTTGACGTTTTCAACCCGTCTGCTTTTTGATAAACTAGAATTAAAACATAGTAAATGAGTCAACATTCATATTAAAACACTAGGTAATTGGAAGGAGCTGTGTTATCATGGATATGGAAACGAAATGTCTGCACTCGGGTTACACGCCGAAAAACGGAGATCCGCGGGTGGTGCCGATCGTGCAGAGTACGACCTACGTTTACGATTCGACGGATGAAATCGCCGGCGTCTTCGACGACCCGACGAAGAGCATCATTTACTCGCGCTTTGCGAACCCGACGGTCATGGCCGTGGAAGCCAAGGTCGCCGATATGGAAGGCGGCGTCGGCGCGATGGCGACGTCCAGCGGCCAGGCGGCCAACCTGCTCGCCATTTTAAACCTCTGCGCGGCGGGGGACAGCTTCATCGCGACGCCGTCGGTTTACGGCGGGACCCTGAACCTGTTCAACATCACGCTGAGACGCCTCGGCATCGAATGCATTTTCGTCGACGAAGAAGCCTCAGAGGAAGAAATTCAGGCGGCCTTCAAGCCGAATACCAAGGCTGTATTCGGCGAAACCCTGGCCAACCCGGCACTGACGGTGTTTGACATCGAAAAATTTGCGAAGATCGCCCACGCCAACGGCGTGCCGCTGATCGTCGACAACACCTTTGCGACGCCGGTACTCTGCCGACCCTTCGAATGGGGCGCCGACATCGTGACCCACTCGACGAGCAAGTACATGGACGGCCACGCGCTGCAGTGCGGCGGGATGATCGTCGACAGCGGCGAGTTCGACTACACCAACGGCAAATTCCCGGAATTCACCGAACCGGACGAAAGCTACCACGGCATTGTCTACACCGACAAGTACGCCGACGCGCCGTACATCACCAAGGCGCGGATGCAGCTGATGCGCGATTTCGGCTGCTACCCAGCGGCCCACTCGGCATTCCTGCTCAACCTCGGGCTCGAAACCCTGCCGGTTCGGATGCGCCAGTACTGCGACAACGCGATGCAGGTGGCGACCTTCCTCGAAGCGGCCGACGGAATCGCCTCGGTGACTTATCCGGGCCTGCCGGGAGACCGCTACCATCAGCTGGCTGAAAAATACCTGCCGGACGGCGCCAGCGGCGTCATTTCCTTTGTCGTCGAGGGCGGACGGCCCCAGGCCGTTAAATTCATGGACAGCTTGAAGCTGGCGTCCAACGAAGTCCACGTCGCGGACATCCGCACCTGCGTGCTGCACCCGGCGTCGGCGACCCACCGCCAGCTCACCGACGAACAGCTCGTCGCGGCGGGCATCGACGGCGGTATGATCCGCCTGTCGGTCGGGCTCGAAAGCGTCCACGACATCATCGAAGACCTTAAACGGGGGCTGGCCGCGCTGTAAGAATTGTTTTAAATAAGGAGGAGCCATGGAACGGATATTGATCGTCATCGACATGCAGAAAGATTTTATCGACGGGGCATTGGGAACCAAGGAAGCAGAAGCCATCGTGCAGCCGGTGCTCGACAAGATCGCGGCAGCGCCGAAGGCCAACGTCTACGCGACTCAGGACACCCACCCGGACAATTATCTGGACACCCAGGAAGGCGCCAATCTGCCAGTGCCCCACTGTATCAAGGGGACGCCGGGATGGGCTCTCGAGCCGCACATCGCGGCCATGATTCCACCGGATCACATTATCGAAAAGCCGACCTTTGGCTCGGTGGCGCTGGCGGAGCGCATGGCCAAAATCGCGGCGGAGCGGGACATCGAAATCGAGCTCGTCGGGTTGTGTACCGACATCTGCGTCGTCTCCAACGCGCTGATGCTCAAGGCGTTCATGCCGGAGGTGCCGGTGACGGTCGACGCGCGGTGCTGCGCCGGGGTCACACCCGAAAGCCACGCGGCGGCCCTTCAAACCATGGCGGCCTGCCAGGTGAAAATTCTTTCGTGAAAAAGAGAAAAATTTTAATTAAAAAACTGCGATCTGGTAAGACCGCAGTTTTTTTGACGAACGCCACAAAATTACCTATTTGATTGACAATGTAAATTAAAACAACTATAATGTGCTTGAAAGGAGATGATTCTATGGCGACAGTTCCAACTCAAATACGAATTGATAAAGATGTCAAAGAACAGGCAAATGCATTGTTTCACGATCTTGGTCTCGACATGTCCGGAGCAGTGAATATTTTTCTCCGTCAGTGCATCATGCACGATGGCCTGCCTTTTGAAGTTGAACGTCCGAGATACAGTGCGCGCACGATTGCCGCAATGGATGAGGCACGAAGAATCTCCCGTGACCCTGACACACCGGGTTATGATTCGCTTGATGACTTGAAGGCGGCGCTGCTTCAGGACTGATGTACACGGTTAAGTTCACATCTGCTTATAAGAAAAGTTACAAGCGGATTTTGAAGCGCGGTCTGGATGTTTCTTTGTTGGATCAGGTTGTTGAGGCGCTTCGTCAGGGAAGACCTCTTGCAGCAAAACACCGCGATCACATTTTGAAAGGCCGTTACGCAGGCTTCCATGAATGTCATATCAAACCGGATTGGCTGCTCATCTATTTGATTGAAGATGACATTTTGACATTGACTTTAGTCGATACCGGAAGCCATGCAGATGTATTCGACATGTAGCACTTACGGCAAAGCGCGATTATGTGCTCAGGAAAACAGATTAAATTAAAAAAACTGCGATCTGGTAAGACCGCAGTTTTTTTGATGCTGTTTTTTGCTTTGATCATAGAATGTCGATGATTTCGCCGGCCAGGGCCTTGTTCATGCTGCGCACTGCACAGAACTTGCCGCACATGGAGCAGGTGTCGCTGTGATCGTCCCCCGGGGCGCGGCTGTCTCGGATCGCCTTAGCCCGTTCGGGATCGAGGCATTCCGCGAATTGGGCGTCCCAATCGAGTTTGCGTCTGGCGTCGGCCATCCGGTCGTCCTGATCCCGGGCGCCCGGCAGGCCTTTGGCGATATCGGCGGCGTGGGCCGCGATTTTGCTCGCGATGATGCCTTCGTGGACGTCGTCGCGGTTTGGCAGCGCCAGGTGTTCCGCTGGGGTGACGTAGCACAAGAAGGCCGCGCCGTTGTAGGCAGCGACAGCGCCGCCGATGGCCGCTGTGATGTGGTCGTAGCCCGGCGCAATATCGGTCACCAGCGGTCCGAGGACGTAGAAGGGCGCGCCGTGGCAGACCTGCTGCTGCACCTTCATGTTCACGGCGATCTGGTCAAGGGGCACGTGCCCCGGCCCTTCGACCATGACCTGCACGTCCTTTTTCCATGCCCGTTCTGTCAGTTCACCGAGGCGCATGAGTTCGCCGAGCTGGATGCGGTCGGTCGCGTCCGCTAAACATCCAGGCCGGCAGGCGTCGCCGAGGGAGATCGTCACGTCGTATTTCCGGCAGATGTCGAGGATTTCGTCGTAATATTCGTAAAATGGATTTTCTTCGCCGGTCATCGACATCCACGCGAAGATCAGGCTGCCGCCGCGGCTCACAATGTTCATCTTGCGTTCACCGGCCTTGACCTGGCGCACCGTTTCCTTAGTCAGGCCGCAGTGCAGGGTCACGAAATCGACCCCGTCTTCAGCGTGAAGCCGCACGACGTCGATGAAGTCCCGTGCCGTAAGGGTGCCCAAATCTCTCTGATAGTGGATCACCGCGTCGTAGACCGGAACGGTGCCAATCATCGCCGGGCATTCCGAGGTCAGCTTCCGTCTGAAGGGCTGGGTGTTGCCGTGGCTCGACAGATCCATAATGGCTTCAGCACCGAGATTGACCGCGTCCATCACCTTGTCTAATTCCACGTTGAGATCCCGGCAGTCCCGGCTGACCCCGAGATTGACGTTGATTTTCGTCTTCAGCTGTTTCCCGATGCCGTTGGGGTCGAGGCTGGTGTGGTTCACGTTCGCCGGAATGACCACCTGTCCCTTTGCGATCAGATCCATCAATTGATCGATGTCCATGTTTTCCTTTGCGGCAACCGCCTTCATCTGCGGCGTCACGATGCCCTTGCGGGCTGCATCCATTTGGGTTGCGTAATTCAGTGCCATACTTTTCTCCTTGCTCGTTATAAAATTCTGCGCACGGAGAACAAAAAAAGCAGTGCCGGGAGGGCACTGCAGTGAAAAGCGCGACACAAAATAACATCTCACTTCCGCCTCCCTCCGTTGGCATTATCCAAATCAGGTAAATCGGGTCGTGCGGCATGTCCGCACCTCTCAGCTCATCGCTCCCCGGTACGCGGTAGCTCCATTATAACACGATTTGGCTTGAGACGCAGGGAAAATCAGAGATTCTCTAAAAATCTGCACAAAAAAACAGCGGCCTGAGCCGCTGCGCGTCGATGACGCTTAGAGTGCGAAGCTGCCGTTCACTTCGCCGTTGATGACGTAATAAGCCATCGCTTCTTCGGTGTTGACGTAGACCTTGACGTCCTTGAGATCGCGGACCAGGTTGCCCATCTGTTTGGTCCAGATTTCCTTGACTTCGTCAACAAGTCCGGATGAGGTGACTTCGAAATCGCTGCGCTGGATAATGACTTCGCTCTTGTATCCGCGGCTGGAGCTGCGGCGTGCAGCGGTCTTTTTCGCACCGGTTTTTGCAGCCGTTGCAGTGGTCTTCGCGGCCTTTGCAGCTGTTTTCGCCACAGTCTTTGCGGCGGTTTTGGCTGCTTCTGCCTTGGCCTTCTTCGGTTCAGCCTTTGCGACGGTTTCGACTTCTGTTTTCACTTCAACCTTCGGCGTGCTTTTAACTTCTGCCTTCTGGGCTTCAGCGGATGCCATGGATTTTTTTGATAATTTTCTTGCCATCATTAAACCTCCTGTTGAGTTGCACCGGCTTATCTGTCAAATGCTTCAAGAAGTGGTCGACCAAATGTAACTCGAAAATTAAAACAATTGATTACATTGCACAATCTATCATAAATGAAAAATGTTGTAAATAAAAAAGCCGGATTTTCTCCGGCTTTTCGCGTTGTAAATGCTTTCAAAATTACATGACTTAAGCAAGTAAATTATTTTCCGCCCTCTTTCCGATCTTCGATCGGCACGAAGGGTCTGCGTTCCGGAATCAAGCTTTCGTACGCCGGACGTATGATGACTTTGCCGTTGATGATTTCTTCGATGCGGTGCGCGCTCAAGCCGACGATGCGGCCGACGGTGATCATCGGCGTGTACAGTTCCGGAGGGATGTTGAGCATCCGGTACACGAACCCGCTGAAGAAGTCGATGTTGGCACACACCGGCTTGTGGTAAAGGCCGCGTTCGTTGATCATTTTCGGGGCGAGGTCCGCCACCGCCGCGTACAAATCGAACACGTCGCTCTGGCCTTTCGCTGCGGCGAGCTTTTCGCCGTACTTGCGCAGAATTTCAGAGCGTGGGTCGGAGATCGAGTAGACCGGGTTGCCGATGCCGTAAATCTTGCCGCTCTTGTCGAAGGCTTTGCGGTCGAGCAGTGCCGAGAGGTATCGCTTGATGCCAGCCATGTCGCCGGGGCCGGCGATGTTTTCCGACAGATCTTCCATCATTTCGGGTACGAGCAGAATCTGTCCCCCGTGCTTTGGCCCCTTGAGGGAACCGATCGCCGCCGCCATCGTCGAGTAGGTATCGGTGCCGGTGGAGGAGACCACGCGGTCGACAAAGGTGGAGTTGTTGCCGCCGCCGTGTTCCATGTGGAGGATCAATTCCACTTCGAGCACCCACGCTTCGAGGTCGGTGTATTTCCGGTCCGGACGCAGAAGACTCAACAGGATTTCCGACGTGGACATATTCGGGCGCGTGCGATGCAGGTACAGGGAATTGCCTTTAATGTAGTGATTGTAGGATTGGTAGACGTACATCACGAGCAGCGGGAACTGGGCGATGAGCTTTACGCACTGAGCGAGCACGTATTCGGGCGAGGTGTCTTCGCTGTTGTCGTCGTAGGCGCCGAGGGAGAGCACGCAGCGGGTCAGCATGCGCATCAAATCGTTGGATGGCGAGTGCATGATGATGTCTCGGGTGAAGTGTGTCGGCAGCGGGCGCTGGCTGTCCAGCACGTCGCGGAAGTCGTCGAGCTCAGCCTGCGTCGGCAGGTCGCCGAAGAGCAGCAGGAACGCGGCGGATTCGTAGCCGAAACGGCATTGGGTGAAGCCCTCGATGATGTCGTTGATGTCGATGCCGCGGTACCAGAGTTTGCCCTCACAGGGGACACGCTTGCCGTCGACGATTTCAAAACCGTCGGCCAAGGAGATATTGGTCAGTCCAACCACCAGACCGTTGCCCTCTTCATCTCGAAGCCCTTGGTTGACATTGTGAGCCTGATAGGTTGTCATCGGGATGCGGTCCCGATCAATCGTTCTCGACGCGTATTTATGAATAAAAGCCTGGGTAAATGGATCGTTCGCCATGTGTGCCTCCTTCATGCTCGTAAGTGGATTTTGGATACAATCCGTTTATTTTTATTAAATTTTAGCAAAGGAAAGCTCAAAAGTCAATTGTATACAATCTGATTCAAGGCCCGAAAGCTTGAGGGATTGGCCGAATCCATACGGTGTACGAAATAAAATGCATAAAATACAGATTTTGCATATAAATTCAAAGCGGCGCGATCAAAATAAAGGAAAAATTATGCTAAGGTTAAGGACTTTTTAATATTTTGAATTGCACCAGGTATACAAAGATGATAAAATTAAAAGTAATTTAAATATGCTTTAGCGTTTTATTAAAAGAAGACACTGAAGCGCAATCGAATTGGAGGATATTTTTATGAAAAAAGGTTTGAAATTGGGCCTGGTTTTCGCACTCGCACTCGTCACCGTCGTGACCTTTGCAGCCTGTGGCTCATCCAGCAGCTCAAATTCCGATGAGTACATCATCGCCACCGACACCACGTTCGCGCCGTTTGAATTTGAAAACAGCAAGGGCAAGCGCGTCGGCATTGACATGGACCTGCTCAAGGCCATTGCCAAGGATCAGGGCTTCAAGTACACAGTCAAGGCCCTCGGCTTTGACGGCGCAGTCCAGTCCCTTGAAAGCGGCCAGAGTGACGGCGTTATCGCCGGCATGAGCATTACGGACGAACGCAAGAAAAAATTTGATTTCTCAGATCCGTACTTTGATTCTGGGATCGGCATGGCGGTCCGCAATGATTCTAACATCACCGACTACAGCCAGTTAAAGGGTCAGAACGTCGCGGTGAAGGCCGGTACCGAAGGCGCGTCCTTCGCGAAGAAGAATCAGGACAAATACGGCTACACCCTTTCGACCTTCAAGAGCAGTGCTAACATGTACGAAGATGTCAAATCCGGCCACTCTGCTGCCTGCTTTGAAGATTATCCAGTTCTCGGCTACGCCATCACAAAGGGCCAGCCGCTGAAAATCGTCGGCGATCTCCAGGCCGGCAATTCTTACGGCTTCGCTGTTCAGAAAGGCAAAAACCAGAAGCTGCTCAAGATGTTCAACAAGGGCTTGAAGAACTTGAAGAAGAGCGGCGAATACGACCAGATCGTCAACAAGTACATCAAAACGAGCAGCAACTAAGCTGAATCATCAACAAGTTCAATAATTTTTGGAGGTCATTGTGAGTTTCTTTGAATTAATTTCACAATCTTGGCCCCGCCTGCTCCAGGGACTTGGAGTGACCTTGGAATCCACCCTGATATCGCTGGCACTTGCCGCGATATTAGGGATTATTTTCGGGATGCTCTCTGTGTCCAGAGCTGTGGGGGCCCGCGCCGTCGCCCGCGTATACGTCGACATCATCAGAGGAACGCCAATTATCGTTCAGGCGTTCTTCATTTATTTTGGGATCACCAGTGCGCTGAACTTCCGCATGGAACCTATGACAGCTGGGATTATCACGCTGACGCTCAATGCCGGCGCTTACTTGGCTGAAATTTTCCGCGGCGGGATTGAAGCCGTCGATAAGGGCCAGATGGAAGCGGCACGCAGCCTCGGCCTGTCCTATGGGGTGTCCATGCGCAGTGTTATTCTGCCGCAGGCGGTGCGCACGATGGTCCCTGCCATCGTCAATCAGTGCATCATCACCCTGAAGGACAGTTCGATTCTGTCGGTCATTGGGATGGCAGAGCTCACCCAGATCGGGAGCTTGATCATCGCCGACAATCTGGAATCCTTCAAGGTGTGGATCATCGTCGGGGTCATGTACTTCATCATCATCATGATTCTGTCAACCATTTCCAAACGTATTGAAAAGAGGTTGAAAGCAGATGCCTAAGATTATCGTTAAAAATTTACAGAAAAAATTCGGCGATCTCGAGGTCCTGAAGGACATCAATCTCGAAGTCGAAGAAGGGGAAGTGGTCTGCGTCATCGGGCCGTCTGGCTCTGGCAAGAGTACGATGCTGCGCTGTCTCAACGGGCTTGAAGAAGCCACCAGCGGCACCATCATCGTGGACGGCAACGAAATCACCGACCCGAATGTCGACATCGACCTCGTCCGGCGCAACATTGGCATGGTGTTCCAGCAGTTCAACCTGTTCCCGTTTATGACGGTCAAAAAGAACGTCACCTTCGCGCCGGTCAAGCTCGGACTGATGAGTGAAGAAGAAGCGGATAAAAAGGCTGACGAGCTGCTCGACCGCGTCGGGATGCTCGACAAGGCTGACGCTTTCCCGAGACAGCTCTCCGGCGGACAGCAGCAGCGTGTGGCCATCGCCCGCGCCCTCGAAATGAACCCGGACGTCATGCTTTTCGACGAACCGACATCGGCTCTCGACCCGGAAATGGTCGGGGAAGTGCTGCGCGTTATGGAACAGCTGGCCTCAGAAGGGATGACGATGGTCGTCGTCACCCACGAAATGGGCTTTGCCAAACAGGTTTCCGACCGGACGATCTTCATTGACGGCGGTGTTGTTGTCGAAGAAGGCCCACCGGAAGCAGTCTTCGACCATCCGCAGAACGAACGAACTCAGAATTTCCTGAACATGGTGCTGAAGTAATTTCAGGCCGGTTCAATGCCATCATGATACGTTTATCAGCGTGCTCTGAACAATCAGGGCGCGTTTTTCTTTTAGCTGAATATTTTTTCCCAATCCAAACATAAAAAAACAGCCCCTGCTGTAAAAGCAGAGACTGTGGTGTTTTCAATTCTTTTTACTTTTCCGGCGCTGAAATCAGGGTGTCGACCCATTTCGCTTCGCCTGTGGTGATTGCGGCTTGCCCTGCGGTTTGATCGGTTAAAAACGCGGCAAATGCGTCCGTTTCGCCGACAGGCACCTCAAAATCCAAGGTGACCGTCTCTTCGAAACGGGACTGCACCGGCTGCCACGAGGCTTTGCCCGAGGTATTGAGTTTCTGAATCAGCCCGCCGTACATCGGGTAGGGAATGACGACGCGGACCGTGTCCGACCAGATTTTCCCGACGATGCGCGCGTGGTCGAGCACGAGGGACGCAGTGCCGGAGTAGGCGCGGATCAACCCGCCGGCGCCGAGCTTGACGCCGCCGAAATACCGCACCACCGCGACGCCGACGTTTTTGAGGCCCCGTCTTAAGATGACGTCGAGAATCGGCCGGCCGGCTGTACCCGAAGGCTCACCGTCGTCACTGGCCTTTTCCCGCGGCGGGTTGGTGCCCAGCACGTAGGCCGAGCAGACGTGAGTCGCTTTGAAATGCTTTTTTCTGAGCTTTGCGATTTCCGCCGCGACGTCGTCCTCGGTTTCGGCGTGAAACACAACGCCGATGAACCGGGACTTGTTGATCGTCTGTTCCGCCTCGGCGGCGGTCAGCACGGTTTTGTAATCTTTGCCGTCCATCAGTTGTCAGACATCAGATCCGGGTACAGCGGGTATTTGTCAGTCAGGGATTTGACCTTGGCCTTTGCCGCTTCCGGATCCTTTTTGATCAGGGCGTCTTCGAAGATGTCAGCGATGACGTGCATATCTTCTTCGACCAGGCCGCGGGTGGTGACAGCCGGTGTGCCGACGCGGACACCGCTGGCGATAAAAGGCTTCTGAGTGTCGTAGGGGATTGTGTTCTTGTTGGCGGTGATGCCGACGGATTCGAGGGTTTCGTCCGCTTCCTTACCGGTCATGCCGACTGCGGACACATCGACGAGCATCAGGTGGTTGTCGGTGCCGCCGGAGACGATGCGGAAGCCGCGGGCCGCGAGTTCATCCGCGAGGACGGAGGCGTTCTTGACGATCTGCTTTTGGTAGGCGACGAAGTCGTCGGTCATCGCTTCCTTGAAGCAGACGGCCTTCGCGGCGATGGTGTGCATCAGTGGGCCGCCCTGGGTGCCAGGGAATACAGCCTTGTCGATGGCTTTTGCGAATTCGTTTTTGCAGAGGATGAGGCCGCCTCTCGGCCCTCTCAGGGTTTTGTGTGTGGTCGTCGTGACGATGTCGGCCACCGGTACCGGCGACGGGTGGAGTCCTGCGGCGACAAGGCCTGCGATGTGGGCCATGTCGACCATGTAAAGGGCGCCGTTGTCGTGGCAGATTTTGGCCATGCGTTCGAAGTCGATGATCCGCGGATAAGCGGAAGCGCCGGCGACGACGAGCTTCGGCTGAACTTCCTTCACCTGAGCTTCAAAGGCGTCGTAGTCGATGAGTTCAGTTTCCTTGTCGACACCGTAGGGGACGAAGTTGTAGAGCTTGCCCGACAGGTTGACCTTTGAGCCGTGGGTCAGGTGGCCGCCCTGGTCGAGGGCCATGCCCATGACGGTGTCGCCGGGCTGGAGCAGCGCGACGTAAACCGCAGTGTTGGCCTGAGCGCCGGAGTGGGGCTGAACGTTGGCGTGTTCAGCGCCGAAGAGCTTGCAGGCGCGGTCAATGGCCAGCTGTTCGATTTCGTCGACGAACTGGCAGCCGCCGTAGTAGCGTGCGCCCGGCAGCCCTTCCGCGTATTTATTGGTCAGGTGGCTGCCCATGCAGTCCATCACTGATTCTGAAACGAAGTTTTCCGACGCGATCAGTTCAAGACCGTCCTGCTGACGGTGCCATTCCTTGCGCATGATATCGTAGACCGCAGGATCGGTCTTTTTCACGTTTTCGTATCTCATATGACCTCCATGATTTGTAATCTAATTGATAAAAAATAATCGCAATAATGCTCTTTTATTTTAACACAACAAAGCGGGAAAAAAAGAGGGAAGTTGAAAAGGAGCGCCGCAGCGGGTGCGGCGCTCCTGTGGTTTTAAAGCAACGGTGCGAAAAGTCTGAGAAAAGCGTGGACGAACTGGCGGATCAGCGGCAGGCGTTCGCGCTGATAGGTCTGGGTGACCTCGTGGCATAGGGTGAAGGTGTGGTTAAAATCGGCGAGGATGTCCTGAATCACCGGCACCTTGATCAGCTGGACGCCGCACTCGAAATGCAGGTATAGGCTGCGGTAATCCAAATTGATCGTGCCGACCGTCGCGGCCTCGCCGTCGCAGACACATTGCTTCGCGTGGATAAAGCCGGGCTGGTATTCGAAGATGCGCACGCCGTTCTGCACCAGCTGGGAATAGTAGGACCGGGTCAGCGCGTAGACAAGGGGCTTGTCCGGTACGCCAGGGGTGATGATGCGCACGTCGACGCCGCGCTTGGCGGCCAGGCCAAGCTCCCGGGACATTTCGTCGGTGAGGATCAAATAGGGCGTCGTCAGGTAGAAATAATGCTTGGCGTTCTTGATCAGGTTCAGGTAGACGTCTTCGCCGACGTGTTCAAAGTCCAAGGGGCTGTCAGCGTAGGGCTGGACGTAGCCCTCGGCGCCCTCGACCGGTTCCCAGGGGGCGAAGTATTTCGTGTCGATTTCGTCCGGCGTGTCGGTGTTTTTGACAGCGTTCCACATTTCGAAAAACATCAGCGTGAAGGAGCGCACAGCGGAGCCCTCGAGGCGGATGCCGGTGTCCTTCCAATAACCGTAGGGGTGGGTGATGTTGAAGTATTCGTTGGCGAGATTGTAGCCGCCGGAGTAGGCGATTTTCCCGTCGATGACTGTGAACTTGCGGTGATCCCGGTTGTTCATGAACACGTTGAGAATAGGAATGACGGGGTTGAAATCCCGGCACTGAATGCCGTCGGCGGCCATTTTCTTGATAAAGCTCTGGTTGATGAAGCCGATGCTGCCGATGTCGTCGTAAAACAGGCGCACTTCGACCCCTTCTTTGACCTTTTGTCTGAGGATGTGGTAGATGCCGGCGAAGGCCTCTGCGTCTTCGATCGCGAAGTATTCCATAAAGATAAAATGCTCAGCGCGGCGCAGGTCGGCCTTCATCGCCTCGAGGGCCTTGTCGGCCATATCGAAAAACTGAACGTCTGTGTTGTCGTAGACCGGGTAAGGGCCGTAATGGCGGACGTAGTGGCAGATATTGGCCAGCGCCGGATCGGTTTCCCGAAGATTTTTGGCGACGGCAGCGTCTTGCGCCATCATCGGGTGCAGCAGCTTGTCGATGGCCGCGTAACGCTTGCGCATGGGCTTGGTGACGTTGATCCGCCCACCGAGGGCGTACAGCAAAAGCCCGAATTCCGGAAAGAGCAGGATTAAAATGATCCACGGCATTTTGATACCGGCATTGCGGCGTTCGCCGAAAATGATGATGCTGACGACCAGCGACGCAATGCGCACACAGGTGTGAATCCAAGCAAAGGCGGAATAGAGCTTGACAAAAACGGCGTATAGTAAATAAAACTCCAGCGAGATGAGCGCGACGGTGAGCACCAGCCTGGCAACGCTGTTTTTAACGGCAGCTTTTTTTTCAGTGCGCATAAATGGGGAATTCCTTTCAACAATTTTCCTTTATTGTAGCGAAAATATCATTGAAAAACAAGCAATGGGCGTGTACGAGACACGGGGTGAAAGGTAGAATGCAAAATAGAATTTATTGATCACCAAGTTTGATGTCCTGAATGGGATCACCGTCACCGCTGCAGCGGTCGTACTCGAGATTTAAGATCGTGTCGACTGCCAGCTTGCCGTGTTCGTCGAGGCAATTGTATTTATAGAGACCTTCAGGTTCAGAGAGGTGGTTCCGGAGCAGCAGACTTGGATCGGCGTCGCGGGTCCAGCCCATGATGTACGCGGGCGAAACCTCGAGCACTTCGGCAAGGGCTTCAATTTTATCCGACGGAATGTTGGTGACGATGTCGAATTCGTATTTATACATGGTTTGTTTGGAAACACCGATAGTCCGCGCCAACTGTTCCTGACGGAAACCATGTTGGATCCGCAGCGTTCGGATGCGTTTCCCTTTTGTCATCACGGGATTTGATGTAGTAATTTGTTCTTTCTTCATTATTTTATCCATCTCATTTGTGAAATTTCTGATTATTTACATTATAACATGTAAATGAATTTTAATACAATTATAACTTGACAACCTTAGGAAAAGGTGAGAGAATAAAATTTACTAAGAAGATACTTAAAAACAAAAAAACAAAAAAACAACAACAACAACAAAAACAAAAACAAAAAGGAAAATGGTCGACACAATTAAATTGCGTAAAATTATGAAAGCACAGGGATATCGAGACGACGATCTGGCTGTTGCAATCGGTCTGACGCCGAATGAATTCGCTAAGCGCATGTCGAAAAGTGTTTTTGGAACGGATGAAATCGAGAAAATGATCGATATTTTGCAGATCGAAGATCCGGAAACGATTTTTTTCAAATAATTCAATTTATTCACGATGAAGTTGTTATTTCAACGCGGTTCCACTGTATTTTGAAAGTTTCGCTATACATTTAATTGTTTCGCTCAGATTGAGCGTTTTTTTATGCCCAAAAACAAAAATCACGAGGGAGTATCAGCATCGCTTATACGCAATTTAATAGTAACTTATTTTGTCAAAAAAAACAAAATTTATTTGATAAACTGAAACCGTATTTTTAATTAAAAATAAAGAAACAGTTTGCGATTTGATAAATCGCTAGCTGCATAGACACATTGACAAAATTTCAGGAATTTGTCGGCCGCAGAAGGATCGCGGTCATAACAAAGGCAGAGCGAGATCAAAGAAACGTTTGGCTGAGACACCATTGTCTCAGTCAAACGCTTTTGTATTATGCGGCAATACGGCGCGTTTACGCGTCTTCGCTGTCGGACAGGGCTTCGCGCTGTTCGACCAGCACCTTTTTGCCGTAGCAGGCAAAGGTGGCTTCGACGCGTTCAGCGTCGGGCTTCTTCGTGAACAGCGAGATGACGGGCACGATCACAAGGCCGGCGACCATGCAGAAGGCGCCGGCGTTGATCGGCGACTGAAGCACCGTCGGCAGGTGGGCGCCTGCAAACAAATCGACAAGCATAAAGCAGACCGCAAAGATGAAGCTGCACCAGCAGCCCGCGGCGGTGGTGCCTTTCCAATACAGGCTGTAGAGGAAGGGCGCTAAAAACGCGCCGGCCATTGCGCCCCAGGAAATCCCCATCAGCTGGGCGATGAAGGTCACGTTCGAGTGGTACTGAATCAGCGCGATGACGACGGAGATCGCGATAAAGACGACGATTAAGACGCGCATAATGGCGACGAGGGTGTCGTCATCCCGATGCTTTTTAGACTGGCCGCGGATCAAATCCAGCGTGATCGTCGAGCTGGAGGTCAGCACGAGGGAAGACAGCGTCGACATCGACGCCGACAGGACGAGCACGATGACCACGCCGATGAGAAGATCCGGCAGGCCTGAGATCATCGTCGGGACGATCGCGTCGTAGCCGTCCTTGACCACGTCAACCTGTCCCGCAAACAAGCGGCCGAAGCTGCCGAGAAAATAGCAGCCGCCGGCGACAATGAACGCGAAGATCGTCGAGACGACAGTACCGGTGTCGATGGATTTTTCGCTCTTAATGGCGTAAAATTTCTGCACCATCTGCGGCAGCCCCCAGGTCCCCAGGGAGGTCAGCAGGACGACCCCGAGCAGGTTCAGCGGATCGGGCCCGAAGAAGGACGCGAAGACGCCGGGGGTCTTGGAAATCGTCGGGTCGCTGACCCGGGCCATTTTGTCCAGCGCTGCCATGAAGCCGCCCTTGCTGGCGAGCACCGCGGCAATGACTGCGACAATGCCGACCAGCATGATCAGCCCCTGAATAAAGTCGTTGATCGCCGTCGCCATGTAGCCGCCGGCGATGACGTAAACGCCGGTTAAAATCGCCATGACGATGACGCAGACGCTGTAGTCGATGTGGAAAGCCATGCCGAAAAGACGGGACAGCCCGTTGTAGAGAGACGCCGTGTACGGGATCATGAAGATAAAGGTGATGATCGACGCGGCGATTTTCAGCGCGTCGCTGTCGAAGCGCTTGCCGAAAAAGTCGGGCATTGTTGCGGAATTGAGGTGCTGGGTCATGATGCGGGTGCGGCGGCCCAAAACTGTCCAAGCGAGGAAGGAGCCGAGCAGCGCGTTGCCGATTCCGGCCCAGGTGGCGGCGATACCGTATTTCCATCCGAACTGACCGGCGTAGCCGACGAAAACGACCGCAGAGAAATAGGAGGTCCCGTAGGCGAAGGCCGTGAGCCAGGGCCCGACGCTGCGCCCCCCGAGGACGAAGCCGTTGACATCCGTCGCGCGCTTTCTGCAGGTGAAGCCGATCGCGAGCATGACGGCGAAGAAAATGAGAACCAGTGCGATTTTAATAGCCATAAAATTCAATAACTCCTAAATTTAATAAATGATTAAGATTGATTATAGCATAAAAGCAGAAATTCTCAAAAAAAGACAAAAAAATAAGGTTCTTCACGAAAAACTGGGGTCAAATAAAAATAAGTATTGAAAAAGAGCACCATATTCCCCAAAATATAGTCGCTACAACCAAAAGAAGGAGAAGCCGGTGCTCATGTTTAAAATTATCGAAAATTGGTTCAATTGTCAAGGCGTGTCTTTGGAAAATGTGAT
>Ga0256406_1002196_pt1 | contig 28568 bp, 24 predicted proteins | sample RumenRJG_03DNA_FD_185986 | JGI IMG/M metagenome (GOLD analysis project Ga0256406, IMG submission 185986) | Bovine rumen microbial communities from Lethbridge, Alberta, Canada - RJG_03 | ecosystem: Host-associated > Mammals > Digestive system > Stomach > Rumen | place: Canada: Alberta | collected... | reverse complement strand
ATACAGCTTGCGTTACAAGGTATCGTATGTGTGGTTACGCATAAATCTGAGCCTCGGAGATGGGGCCGTCATTTCAGAGATGGGAAAGGACATAAGAAAATGGATGTAAAGGGAAAGAAAGTACTTGTATTCGGATGCGGAAAGAGCGGCATCGGCGCAACCCGTCTGCTTCTGGCAAAAGGGGCGGATCCGATTATCTACGACGGCAATGAGAAGGCGGACCGGAAGAAGATACAGGACAGCCTGGGCGCGGAAGTGAAGATTGTTCTTGGAAATCTTCCGGAAGAAACAGCGAAGCAGGTTGAACTCGTGGTCATGAGCCCGGGGGTTCCCTGCGATATTCCGGTTGTTCAGGATTTTTACGCAAGGAAAGTCCCCGTATGGGGTGAGGTAGAGCTCGCTTACCGGGTCGGAAAGGGAAAAGTACTGGCAGTCACCGGCACAAATGGAAAAACGACGACGGTGACGCTTCTGGGTGAGATCATGAAGAACTATTATCCGGAGGTCTATGTTGTCGGAAATATCGGAACACCTTATACGGACGTTGCTCTCGAACAGAGCGAGAACGCCTGGACAGTGGCGGAGGTCAGCAGCTTTCAGATGGAGACAATTGAGAGCTTCCATCCGGTTGCCTCTGCGATCACAAATATCACGGAGGATCATCTGAACCGGCACCATACAATGAAGGAGTATATCCGGTGCAAAGAGCGTATCGCAGAGAATCAGACGGCGGAGGATGTCTGTGTTCTGAATTATGAAGACGATGTGCTTCGAGAATTCGGGGCGCAGGTAAAAGCAAGGGTGATCTATTTTTCCAGCCGCAGAGTTCTGGACAGGGGCATTTATCTGGACAATGGCACCATTTATATCGCAGATGGGAAGGAGATTATTCCGGTCGTACGGACGGATGATCTTCAGCTTCTCGGCCTCCACAATTTTGAGAATATCATGGTGGCCGTGGCGATGGCGTATCATGCGGGCGTACCCATGGACAGCATACGGAAGACGGTCTGTGCCTTCAAGGGCGTTGCGCATCGGATTGAATACGTGGCTGAAGTGAACGGGGTAAAATATTATAACGATTCCAAGGGCACGAATCCCGATGCCGCGATCAAGGGAATTCAGGCCATGAATCGGCCGACCTGTCTGATCGGAGGCGGTTTTGACAAGGAACTGGCGTTTGACGACTGGATCAGAGCGTTTGACGGCAAGGTAAAGTTCCTTGCATTGATCGGACAGACGAGGGAAAAGATCGCCGAGACTGCCCTGAGGCTCGGTTTCCCGGAAAAAAATATTGCCTTTTTCGACAACCTGGAACAGGCGACAAAGGCGTGCGCCGATCATGCTGTTCCGGGGGATGCTGTTCTGCTGTCGCCGGCATGTGCAAGCTGGGGGCAGTTTGACAACTATGAGCAGCGGGGAGACATGTTTAAGCAGTATGTCAGAAGCATGGGTGGCAGCCGCGAATAAAGGAGTTCAGGTTGGAACAGGAAAAAACAAAGCATCTGGAAAAGAGAAAACGAGAGAGAATCCGGAAAAAAAGGCTTCGAATCGCGCTCGCAGCTTGTGGAGGAGCCTTGGTATGCCTCGTGATTTTCATTGGCGTATTCTATGTTCCGGATCGCGGTGCGGAAGTAACAGGAAGCTCGAGGTATACGGAGAAGGAAATCCGTGAAATGGTATTTGGAAGCTTTGCGGACCGGAATTCTCTGTATCTGTGCCACATCAGAAAGACGATAGAACCGGAAAATGCCCCGTTTATTTCCTCTATTCAGGCGGAATACGTGGGGCACAGCAGGGTGCGTCTTGTGGTGAACGAAAATTCTCCGGTCGGCTATATCCAGCAGGATGGGATTGATTATTATTTTGACGCGAACGGAATGGTGCTGGAGGCGGTCAAGGACAAAAATCCGACCCCGGATCAGGAGAAAACCGAGTCTGTCGTGTCTTCGTCAGCAGTTGCATCCTCATCCGTGTCTTCTTCCTCTTTCTCTTCCACAACAAAGACAGATTATCAGTCGCTGGGCCTTACGGCGACGCTGGTTGACCTCAACGGGGACGGGATGCCAGAGACAGATGCGAATGGGAACTGGCTTGTAGACACAGACGGAGACGGAACGGTTGACCAGACCACGTCCGGGGTATCCCTCATCGATATCGATGGAGACGGCATCCCGGATATTACACAGACGGATTACGACAACGCAAAGGCGGCAAAGGAAGAGGAGGAAAAGCAGAAAGCTCAGGCGGCAGCGAATGCGGCATCCTCTGAAAACACCTCTGGAAATCAGACAACAAAGACGGAGGCGGTTCAGTCGTCATCATCCGTTTCCGCTGTATCTTCAGACGCAGGCGCTTCTTCTGCCGATACAGAATATCATCCGGCATTAACGGATGTCACCAGAATCATTGGTCTGACGGATAAGAAGCTGACTGTCGGAAAAACGGTTCCGGTTTCGGATGAAAGTGTTTTTTCTACCATTCAGGCTTTGAGCCGGCTGATCAGTAAATTTAACATTCACCCGGATAAAATAATATTTGACAGTGATCGGAATATCTCCCTGTATTATAACGACGGGAAGATAAAGATCATGCTCGGAAAGGATACCCTCCTGGAGGACAAGGTTTCCAAGGCGGCAGCAATTCTGCCCCAGCTTTCCGGTATGGAGGGGACGCTTCATCTCGAGAGCTATACAGAAGATACCGTTAATATTGTCTTCGATACAACCGAGACGGGAGATGCCGCTTCTGAAAGCGGGACATCGGACAGCGGCAGCTGAGAGGTTACTGTCCCCCCAAAACTATGTACGGCAAGGATTTTACAGTCCTGTTGCCATTCGCAAACTGGCTGTAGCAAAGCTTTATCCTGATTTTATGAAGCTGCGGAACTCCTCAGGCGCAAGCGCCTTCGTCAGACAGTCCTCGCTATCCATTTTTTGAAGAATTCACGGATAAAACTTTTCACAGCCAGTAATGCTCAGGCAAAGGTGCTGTAAAATCTTAGCCGTTTTCGTGTTGCGAGAACGGTAACATTGAGAGGTTATGCGGTTTATGATTTTTTGAAAAAGTGTTGAATATTTCCAACGGAGATTATATTATAGGAAGTGTGTTATTTTCTTTGATTATAAGGAATGAGGGAAGATAAATAATTGACTGAGGTTCACAAAACGGGCCTTTGGTCAGATAAAGGAGGAAGCATTTTGTTAGAGATTATGACGAACGAGGCTGAGTCATCAGCGAAGATTGTGGTAATTGGTGTCGGAGGTGCCGGCAACAACGCCGTGAATAGAATGGTAGACGAGTCCATCGGAGGGGTGGAATTCGTTGGAATCAATACAGATAAGCAGGCTCTGACGCTCTGCAAGGCACCGACCGTTCTGCAGATCGGTGAGAAGGTCACGAAGGGACTCGGAGCAGGAGCAAAGCCTGAGGTTGGCCAGAAGGCCGCGGAAGAGAGCGCGGACGAGATCAAAAAGCTCGTGGAGGGCGCGGACATGGTATTTGTCACCTGTGGTATGGGCGGCGGAACCGGTACCGGTGCGGCCCCTGTGGTAGCGGGTCTCGCAAAGGAAGCGGGCTGCCTGACCGTCGGCGTTGTAACGAAGCCTTTCCGTTTTGAGGCAAAGCAGAGAATGACAAATGCTCTCTCCGGAATCGACAGACTGAAGCAGAATGTAGATACGCTCATCGTTATTCCGAATGATAAGCTTCTGGAGATCGTAGACCGACGTACCACCATGCCGGAGGCACTGAAGAAAGCGGATGAGGTTCTTCAGGAGGCGGTTCAGGGTATCACAGATTTGATCAATGTACCTGCGCTGATCAACCTCGATTTCGCAGATGTGCAGACCGTAATGAAGGACAAGGGTATGGCCCACATCGGAATCGGTGCGTCCAAGGGCGACGACAAGGCGCTTGAGGCTGTTCAGGAGGCGGTTCAGTCGCCGCTGCTGGAGACAACGATTGAGGGCGCGTCGAATGTCATCATCAATATCTCCGGTGATATCAGTCTGATGGATGCGAATGACGCGGCAAGCTATGTACAGAACCTTGCCGGCGATGAGGCAAATATCATCTTTGGCGCAATGTATGACGATTCCACGCCGGATGCGTGCAAGATTACGGTGATCGCGACCGGATTGGATGACGCATCTGCCAGAGTGGCGAATGTAAAGGATGCAGAGGCAGAGAAGATTGAGAAGACAGAGCCGACGATTCTTGGATCCTCGCAGAATCGGAGAAGCGGATCTGCGGCAAAGACACCTTCTTATTCGATGCCGAGCTTTACGATTCCGAAGCAGACGGTTGCACCGTCTACTTCCAGACCGACAGCTCCGAAGACACCAAAGAAGGATATTCAGATTCCCGATTTCCTTCAGAAGCACTGATAAATCAATTGAATCATGAGTGATTGTTGCAGCCCGGAATTTTTCCGGGCTGTTTTAGACTGTTACGTATAGAAAGGGGTTAGGGTTATGTGGTTTGCAAGACGAAGAAAAAGAAATGGTTTCCCGGGAAGAAAGAGCAAGGCGCTGGAGATTTCGGCAGACTCGACAGACTCCATAGAAAAGAAAAAACAGGCAGAGGCGGATACGGTGCAGGAGAATCCGACCGAGACGAATCCGGTGCAGGAGAATCTGGCCGAGACAAATCCGGCGCAGGAGAATCTGGTCGAGGTGAATCCGCTGCGAGGAAATTTGGCCGACGGTGATCAGCAGGGGGAAAACCGGGTACAATCGGAAGTGGTGAAAGACTCTGCGGAAGATACAATCTCCAGGAAGGCTGAGGATGAAGAGACAGCAGAACACGTTGACGAGGAGAAGCAGACAGATCGTACAGAGCCCGGGGAAAACAGTGCCGGACCTGGAGAAGGTGTGAAGACACGCGACAGCGCGGAGAAGGAACAAGAAAAGCCGCAACGGTCGCTCTATGAGTGGCACCGTGAAAAGCGGACAAACGCGAAGAAGCCTGCAAAGACGGCAAAGAAACCGGTTTCCCTGAAAAACGGTGTGATTCTTGGAGAGGGACTTCCGAAAATCTGCGTTTCCGTTACCGGGGAAAGCAAGGAGGAGATCGAGACGCAGGCGCGGAAGATAGATGCGGAGAAGCCGGATCTTGTGGAGTGGCGCGCAGATTATTTCCAGGATCTCGATGATCTGGAAAAGGTAACAGAGGTGCTGATGTCACTCCAGGATATTTTCGGGGATATTCCGATTCTGTTTACCATTCGTTCGAAGAGAGAGGGCGGAAAGGGCATGCTGACGGCGGAAAAATACCAGTCTATGATTCTATACGCTGCGGGACGACCTGAGGTTTCGTTGGTCGATATCGAGGGACTGGATCCGGAGATCAATGTGGAACTCCTGGTCTCACGGGTACATGAACTGGGAATGCCGGTGATCGCATCCTGGCATAATTTTTGCAAAACACCGAAGAAACCGGAGCTGGACCTTATCTTTGACAAGTTGGAGAGAACCGGAGCGGATATCCTGAAGGTGGCGGTCATGCCAAAGAAGCCAAGGGATGTGCTCCGCCTCATGAGCATGACCGAGGAGAAGAATCGTCAGGCGCCGTGTCCGCTCGTAACAATGGCAATGGGAGATCTGGGCAGGATCAGCCGGGTAAGCGGTAAGCTGACAGGATCGGCGATGACCTTTGGAACCGTGGGCGGTGCCTCTGCGCCGGGGCAGCTTCCGGTTGAAGATCTGAGGCGGATCATAGGGACGATCTGAAAATGGAAGGCGTAATACAGGAAGCGCATGGATTCGTGTGCTTCCGGATCCGTTTTCGGAGCGTTTTCGCTGAAGGTTGTATAATTCTGTGAACTGCGGTACAATGACTCTGGCTGTCATCTGAGGAGGGGCGGAAAGCAGCTGAAATCTTACAGACAGAGGATGTAGTATGAGGGATTTTTTGATCAATTCAGAAGAACTGCTCGATACGAAGGCGCTTGCCTTTGTCAATGAACAGGGTGCGGAATACGGATTATTCCCATGCTTCTGGATTCATTATAATGAAAGAATCAAGCTGGCGTTTTTCCCGGATCGATACCGGACGCTGGAAGACGCCACGCAGGATATGGATCTCAACGAGGTGACACGGATCGCACAAGCGCTTCTGCAGAGAGTGAGCGTTCTGACAGAGTATGAGGAAATTTCTCTTGAAAATGTCATCTGGGACACGGACAGTATTTATCTGGATGATGAGGATCAGGTGTATCTGCTTTGCCTTCCGGCGATGATCCCTGAGGAATCCAGACAGAGCGGCATTTATGTAAAGCGGCTGTACGCTCTTATTGAAGATCTGGTATCTGACCGGGACGGAGGTGCGTTTGTGTGCAGACAGATTGCATACCAGAAACAGCAGAACTTCGGTGACTGGAAGAGCCTTTCGGCAGCGTTGAATCAGAGATCTCCGGCGGAACTCGACAATGAGAGTCTCACGTTGAAAAGCATTAATACCCCGCATCCGCTCACGTTTATCATCAGACAGGAAAAGTTCCGCATTGGCACGGACCCGGGCGAGGCGGACGGACTGATTACGGATGTAGACACGGTGAGCCCAGTTCATGCGATCATCGGATGGAATGGCATCAATTATTATGTCAGTGACATGAACAGTGAAAACGGGACGTTTATCAACGATCAGAAGATTGCTCCCAATACGGAGATTCCGATCGGAGAGGGTACCGTGATCCGTTTTGCGGATTATACGTTTAATGTAGAGTGAGGACGACAGAGAGTATGGAAGGTAAAAAACCGCAGCTGATCATAATTGACACCGCCTCCGGTTTTCTGAAGCAATATGAGGAGGACATCATCAGGCGATATTCTGTGAATGCGGAGGTTCAGGTTATCACAGATCCGGGATATGTGGATGCGTATTTCTCCACGGAACAGGATCCGGATCTGATGCTGATCGACGAGGCTTCCTATGGAGATGGCAGTCAGTTTGCAGGGCATTCGATCAGAAAGATATATCTGCTTGTACCAGAAGTTGAGATGAAAAAGACGTACCCGGATAATGTGACCGTTCTTGTGGAATATATGCCGGGAGAAGAGATTTTTGAAAAGATAGATATGGCTTTGTGGGCCACAGAAGTCGCGGATCCTGCCTTATCTTCAGAAGAGGAGGCTTCTGCTCCGAAGCAGACCAAGGTGGTGGCTGTTTACTCGCCGATTGGAGGGTGCGGCAAGAGCCTGGTGTGCGTGGCGCTTGCCAGAAAACTGAAAATGCTGGATCAGAAGGTGCTCTTGATCGGATGTGACGACACGCAGAGCTTGTCCGTATACCTGCCGGGGGAGAATTACGCTTCTCCCGAGCTGGCGGAAAAACTGATCCATCCGGATGAGGATACCTACTGGACCATTTTGCAGAATATAAAGACGGATGTGGTTTCGTATCTGCTTCCGTTTGAAAAGTCACTCGGGACGATGCATATAGGACTGAACGAATTCGATGTTCTGATCCGGACACTTGAGGAAAAACAGGATTTCGATTTTATTGTGCTTGACATCGGAACGAATCTCAGCCTGGAGATGACAGAGCGGCTCAATAAGCTGAAGGCTCTGGTTCTGCTGACCGAGGCAAATGTGCTTGCAAATCGTAAAATGCAGAAGCTCTTGAAAAACAGTGAGCTTCTTCCGAAATGTCAGTGTATGATCGTCGCGAATGAATATCAGTCGGACGATACCAGAATTCTCCGAGACAAGGTTTTCGGAATCATATCTCCGTATACGAGCTGGGAAAAGGCTCTGGAGGATCCGGTCTTCTATCGGCTTGCGCTCGCTCTTGAGGAGAACAGCTGATGCAGGTAAAAATTGATTTAATTACGGGGCTTCTCGGGTCGGGAAAGACAACGTTTATCATCCGGTATGTGGAGAGATTCCTTCGCGAGGGGAAGCGTGTGTGTATTCTGGCGAATGACTACGGGGCAATCAGTGTGGACCGGGCTCTCCTGACGGAGGCTCTGAGAGAGAAATGTGATGTGGAAATGGTGACGGCCGGAGACTGGGACTGCTACCGCAGACGTTTCCGGACGAAGCTGATTTCCATGGGAATGCTGGGCTATGACAGAGTAATTGTGGAGCCGTCGGGAGTTTTCGATACCGATGATTTTTTTAACATTCTGAACGACAGCCCGATCGACAGATGGTACGCGCTCGGCAATATCCTCTGCATGGTGGATGCACATATGCCAGATCAAAAAGATGATACCTGGAAGTATCTGTTTGCCTCGGAAGCCGCAAATGCCGGCCTTCTCATCGTGTCCAGGGCGCAGGAACTGCCCGGATTTCCCTCCGCAAAGTCGTCAGGGGATCTCTGCGCCCGGATTCTGGCTGTTCTGAAGGAGGGAGCGGAAAGATACAGACTGAGCAGAAACTTCCAGAAAGAAGACATCCTGATTGCTGACTGGGATCGGCTCACAGAGGATGAATGGGAGAAGATTCTGAAGGCGGGTTACCGAAGCGGAGATATGAGAAAGCTTTCTGCCGCGGAAGATGGTAGCTTTCAGACGCTTTTTTATTATCATATTTCGCGACCCGCCTCAGAGGTTCGCGCAATCGTGCATGCGCTGCTCACAGAGGAGAATAAATATGGAAAAGTCATCCGCGTCAAGGGATTTTTCCATGCACCGGAGGAGGCTGAAGCGGAGGAGGCGGAAGCAACCGGGGAATCTTTGAAAGCATGTGATTCCGTGAGGGCAGAAGAACGGAAAGAGGAAGAAAGGTGGTATGAGGTAAACGCGACTGCGGAGAACACGGAGATCAAGCCGACGTCCTTCCGGAAAGAGGTGATGATCATCGTGGGAGAGCGTCTGAACCGTAAAGAGGTGGGAGAAGCTTTCGGAGAAACCAGAAGCGTCACATACTATGATGTATGAGAGGATTCTTTGAATATGAGAGGAATCTTTGAAATAGAGAAGTTATGAATGATGCCTTGTAAGAGCCGGCCTTCCATCGGGGAGGAGGCTCTTTTTCCGTGTATGGGGTATTAGAAATTGAGAATGCGCGAGACGTTATAAAAAAGAAAAGAGCTTCCGAACTCGGAAACTCTTTTTCTCTTAGCGTGTGATAGAGGATTCGAACCCCCGGCCTTTTGGTCCGTAGCCAAACGCTCTATCCAGCTGAGCTAATCACACACGGCTGTTTTTCAACCAGCGATGATTATAATACTGCATGCCATGCGCTTTGTCAATAGAAATTAGAAAAAATTCAATAAAACTTTTAACGGTCAAAACTTTTAACAGCCAGTATTTCTTTGATTTTAGATGTGCCTGTGCTATACTAAACAAGTAAATAGCGAATTTAAAAACCGGTGATGCCGGAAGAAAGCGGATATGGAAAGTGTGGAGGGTGATGTTATGGGAAAGACATTTAAGAAGGTGGCAGGTGTCTGCATCGGCGCAGTTGCCGCCTGGACGTTTGCGGTGAAACCGAGAATCTGGAACAAGCCGGATATCAGTGAGATCCGTCGCTATGACTATGCCAGAAGAGGATTCCGGGGCGCGGACGGCAAGATCCCGGAGAACAGCATGGCGGCTATCCGAGCTGCCATCGACCACGGGTACGGCTTGGATCTCGATGTCCGGTTGACCAGAGACGGAGTGCCGGTCGTTTTCGCGGACACAAGACTGGAACGGATGACAGGCATAGAGGGATCCGTGGAGAACAGCGTTCTTGACGAGCTGAAAGAGCTGAAGCTGGGAGATTCGGAGGAGGAAATTCCGACACTGGAGGAGGCTCTTCAGGAGATTGACGGCCGGGTTCCGGTCATTCTGAATATCCATACAGAGGACGACAACTTTAATGCGATATCGGATCAGGTATGTGAGGTTGTAGATGCCTACGAGGGCGTATTTGCCATTGAATCGATGGATGTGAGAGTTCTGAGGTGGTATCGGAAACAGCGCAGCGAATATATTCGCGGACAGATTTCGGATTTCAATCACAGAAGCGGCTCGTCTTTCATGAATCTCCTGCTGGACATCCTTACGAGCTGTCTGCTGATGAATTTCCTGACGGCGCCGGACTATATCTCCACCAATATTGATTCCAGGAACAACCCGAGTATCTGGCTTTGCCGACTCGTATACCGGGTTCCGAGGATGGATCGCACCGTCCGTTCGTTGGAGGACTATGAGCTGGTGAAGACAGACGGTTCAACCGTTGTGTTTGAGGATATTGAGCCATAAGAACGGTGGCCGTTCCGGAGATAAAAAAGTCCATGGGATTCTTGCTGATAAAGAACTCCATGGACTTTTTGCCGTGAATAAGGTATCTTTAGCGTGATAAGGAAATAAATATGAGTGTTTCAGATCAGGAAACTATATATATGAGTGCCTCAGATCGGAAAACTATATAAATATGAGTGTCTCGGATCAGAAAACTATGAGTAACCAAGATTGGTTCGCTTATAGAAGGCTGCTGTTTCGTTCAATGGTCTGCGTCATGACCATTCGGGTGTATTCACCGACGTGCTTCTTCTCCTCGCGCGCGAGAGAGGCGGGATCGATCGGTGTTCCGAATTCGATGATGACATGGGTGGCTTTTAACCACGGAAAATGCCGTTCAAAGATGTTGATGGAGTTGCAGATCGATACCGGTATGATTGGTGCGCCGGTTTTTGTGGCTACACGGAAACTGCCTTCGTGGAATTCGAGAAGAGGCGTGTCAGCCTCTGCCTTATTTCGAGTGCCCTCCGGGAAGATGAAGACAAACTTTCCGGATCTGACCTGGGCGATTGCATCGAGGATTACCTGCATGCCCTGCTTCAGATCGGTACGGTTCAGGAAGAAGCAGTAGATGTAGCGCATCCAGATATTGAAAATCGGGATTTTTTCGATGGAGTCCTTTGCGATATAGCCGCCCATAGTTTTCATAAATGGATAGGTCATAATGACATCGTAGATGCTGCGGTGATTTCCGACAAAGACGGCGCCCCGATCATCCGGAATATTTTCCTGTCCGATGGCGGTGATGCGTATGCCTGCCAGTACACAGAGAACGCGAAAGGCCCAGCTGACCATGGACTGAGAAATCTGTCCGGCCTTCTCGGGATTCTTCCTGTGAATAAGAGCGATGATCCCGAGAACGGGAAGTGTCAGAATCAGATACAGAACAGCAAATACGATAGATACTAGTGAACGAAGCATAAGAATACCCCCGCTAAATGTTTTTATGCTGATGGTTTGAATACCATGCGCTTTTGATTATAAAATTGAAGGCGTGTTCCTGCAAGCAATTTCGGAGCAACAGGTATAATGAAGGACGGCTTGCCGAAGTGCGAAGCACGGAGCAATCCGTAGCTTATACAGTTCACAACATAAAGTATCGTATGAGTGTTTGCTGGAAAATGGATACAAAGGATGGAGCGGTTATGGAATTAAAAGCAAGAGCTAAAATTAACCTGAGCCTGGACGTCGTCGGGAGGCGGTCGGACGGCTATCACCTAGTGCGGATGGTAATGCAGACGGTGGATATCTGTGATACACTGATTCTGCAAGAAAAGGAATCCGAAGGAATTGCGCTCACATGCGATGCAGCAGGAGTCCCGACAGACAGCAGAAATCTGGTATGGAAGGCAGCAGAGCTTTTAATGCAGGAATTTCAAATCAGACGCGGCGTCAGCATTCTTCTGAAAAAAAGGATTCCATCCGCCGCGGGACTTGCGGGAGGAAGCGCAGACGCAGCCTGTACGATGAAGGGAATCAACGAGCTGTTCGGACTCGGCCTGTCGGAGGAGGAACTCTGCCGCAGAGCGGTGAAGCTCGGTGCAGATATTCCATACTGCATCATCGGAGGAACGGCGCTTTCTGAGGGAATCGGAGAGGTTCTCACGAAGCTGCCGCCCATACCGGACTGCTATCTTGTACTTGCGAAACCGGAGGACAGCGTTCCGACGGGACAGGTGTACCATGACCTGGATCGGTTGAACGGTTATTCGCATCCGGATGTGGACGGGCAGGTCCGTGCGATTCGGGAAGGCGATCTTGACGGAATTGTCTGCCGGATGGGGAATGTTCTGGAACTTGTTACGATTCCGCGTCATCCGGCTGTTGCGGAACTGATACATATTATGAAAAAAAACGGGGCGGAAGGCGCAAGAATGAGCGGGAGCGGACCGACCGTATACGGGATCTTCCGGAGGGAAGAAGATGCCCGTCAGGCATACAGCGAACTGGAAGAGAACGGATTGGCGAAGGATGTATTCCTGACAAGGCCCTATCCGGCAGCAGGCGGCATGCAGGAGGACAATGGATGACAACAGATAAACTGGTACAGACGATGAGTGAATACGAGGGGATGCCTCTCCGGGATGTCGTTTTTCAGACGCTTCGAAAGGGAATTCTCCGGGGAGAGCTGAAACCCGGAGAGAGGCTGATGGAGATTCAGCTTGCCAACCGGCTCGGAGTCAGCCGAACACCGATTCGGGAGGCGATCCGGATGCTGGAGCTGGAAGGCCTGGTATACAATATTCCGAGAAGAGGCGCGCAGGTGGCCAAAATCACGGAGAAGGATCTTCGAGATGTTCTGGAGGTTCGTCTTGGGCTCGAAGAAATGGCGGTTGATCTGGCCCTGGAGCGGATCACGCCCGAGGGTCTGGATCGTCTGTATGAGGCGAGCCGCAACTTTGAAAAAATTCTGGGGAAGGCCGGAGTTACGGAGCTTGCGCGGGCCGATGAGGAGTTTCATGCCATCATCTATGAGGCGACCGGCAACCGGAGACTGGTTCAGCTCATCAGCAATCTCCGGGAGCAGATGTACCGTTACCGTGTCGAATATCTGAAGGACGAAAGCAACCGGAATACGCTGATCCGGGAGCACGATGAACTTTGGAGAAGCCTTAAGGACAAAGACAAGGAGTCCGCAGAGAAATATATGCGGCGGCACATTGAGCGGCAGATGGAGAATATTCAGAGCAATATCCAGTGAATTTTGCCGCAAATTCCAAAAATTCACTTGAAAATTATGGGATGAAGGTTTAATATAGACACTGGTTCTTGAAAGAGGGGCATTAGCGCAGTTGGGAGCGCGCCACATTCGCATTGTGGAGGTCGTGAGTTCGAATCTCATATGCTCCAGACAGGAGGGTGCCGCATGGGAAGATGCAGAGATGCATTTTTTCGTGCGGCAGCTTTTTTTTTACGCGAACAGTGAGCTGCAGCCGAATGCGAAGGATTCGTGTGCAGCGAGCTTCGCGATAGCGAGAGAAAACTCACGCAGCTTGTTTTATCTCGTGCTGTACATATGGAATCCAAAATGGTATTATATCTGATTAGTGAGTGCATGGACAATTGTAATTCCAAGTAGAGATGAGGTTAACCCTTGAAGCATTTTGTAAACAAATACCAATATGGGCCGAAGGAAGTGGAGGAATCTATGGGCGCGTGGTGGCTCCGGAAATACAGGGTTCCGCTACTGGCGCTACTGGCGATGTTCCTGGTGTTTGCCGGAGCTGCGGCTGTGACGGGGAACGCGGTCTGGATGGTGCCTGGAGTGACCGGTATCTTTGGCTTTCTGATGTTTCTTGTGAGAGAACGGCAGGCGGTCAGCCGCGAGAAGGAGAACATCGTCCGGACGTACCATGTGAGTGACCCGTTTATGCGGGTGGAAATCGATCATGAGATCCGCACCATCGTCAGCAATACGAGAAATTCCATCCCACTTGCTGGTGTCGAGGGTGTGATTGTGACGAAGCATATGATTGTGCTTCAGCTCAGTCACGATATGTCTCTGGGATTGAAGAAGGACTCTTTTGAGCGCGGCAGCGCGGAGGAGTGCCTTGCTTTCATGAAAGAGCAGGTGGAGAAGAACCGAAAAGACCGGAAAGAGTTCTCGCGGAAGAAGAAAAAGTAAAAAGTCGCTCTATGACAGCACCGCAAATTGCGTATCAGAGTGAAACAAATGAGGAGGGTAACACATGAAGCTGGTTTATGATGTTGAGGAGAAACCGCCGTTTCGAAAGAATGTGATCTATGCGTTTCAGCAGCTGCTCGCTATCATCGCAGCGACACTTCTGGTTCCGACGCTTGTCAACCTTGGGACAAAGGGGGCAACAGAGGTTGTGATGAGTCAGCCTGCGGCATTGTTCGGAGCCGGTGTGGGCACATTGATCTATGTACTTTGCACGCAGAAGAAGAGCCCGATCTTTCTGGGAAGCTCCTTTGCCTTTATCAACCCGCTGATCGGGGCCTGTACCTTCGGATATCTCGGAATCTTTCTCGGCGCCGTTTTTGCGGGGCTGGTGTACGTGGTAATTGCACTGATTATCGCGAAGGTCGGAACCGGATGGGTGGACCGCCTGATGCCTCCGGTGATCATAGGACCTACCGTTGCACTGATCGGATTGTCGCTTTGCGGTTCCGCGGTGAGTAACCTGCAGAGCAGCGCGTCGGGAGAATACAACCTGATCGCAATCCTCTGTGGGCTGTGTGCCTTTTTTACAACGATTGTGGTATCTGTCCGGGGCGGCAGATCTGTCCGCATGATTCCGTTTATCATCGGAATCCTGGTGGGCTATGTTCTGGCATCGATCTTCACTTTGATCGGTTATGTGAGCGGCATCGAGTATCTGAAGATTGTCGATTATTCGGCTCTCGTCAATAATTTCCGTACGCTTTCTGTCAGCAGCTTTTTCAGCATACCGGCTTTTACGTTTCTTGGAATTTTTCAGAACGGTGCAGACGCCATGAATGGAATCGTCGGCGTGCTTCAGGTCCTTCTGCTGTTCGGACCGGTGGCACTCGTTGTATTCGCCGAGCATATCGCGGACCACGAAAATCTGGGATCGGTCATTCGCAGAGACCTGATCCGGAACCCGGGTCTTCACCGGACGCTGATGGGCGACGGACTGGGAACCATTGTCGGTTCCTTCTTCGGCGGATGCCCGAACACCAGTTATGGAGAGGCCATCGGATGCGTCGCGATTTCCGGCGATGCTTCGATTTCGACAATTATCCTTACATCGTGCATGGCAATTGTACTTTCGTTTTTCTCTCCGTTTGTAGCCTTTGTCAATACGATTCCGGTATGTGTCATCGGCGGTATCTGCATCGCGCTCTATGGCTTCATCGCGGTCAGCGGTCTCCGTATGATCCAGACCGTAGATCTGAATGACAACCGCAACCTTTATGTGGTCAGTGCGATCCTGGTACTCGGAATCGGCGGATTGACACTGGACCTGAAGTATGTGCAGATCACAAGCATCGCCACGGCGCTTATCGTTGGTATTCTCGTGAATCTGCTGATGCACAGGGGAAAGAGTCCGGAGGAAGAGGAAGAAGAACAGGAAAAGAAATACGAGTACGACAAGAATGAAAAACTCTTTTGATTTTAGTTGAACATAAATTTACAGGAAAGAAGCTGTCACGTTGGCAAATCCGGCGCGGCAGCTTTTTCAGGAGGAAGAAATGAAACTGGCAGTAATCTTTCCGGGAATCGGATATCATTGTGACAAACCGTTGCTCTATTATTCTTCCAGAATCGCGAAAAATCTGGGAATGGAGATCGTGAAGGCGCCATTTCGTGATCTTTCCGGGAAAAAGAATCTGATCGGAAACGAAGAGAAGATGCATCGTGTCTTTGAAGACGCGAGAAATCAGGCCGAGGAAACACTTAAGGGCATAGAATGGGACAGAGCGGATGAGCTGGTGTTCCTGTCCAAAAGCATCGGGACCGCAGTCGCGGCGTCCTACGCAGGGGATCACGGTCTGAAGGCGCGCCATGTCTATTACACACCTGTCGCCGAAACCTTTGCGTTTATGGAGAAGGGCTCCGGAATCGCCTTCCATGGCACATGCGATCCCTGGGTCGATACCGAAGTTGTGCAGCGGGGATGCCGGGAAAAGATGATCCCCTTGCATATCACGGAGGGTGCGAATCATTCTCTCGAAACGGGCGATGTGAGGACGGATTTGAAGAACATGCAGATGATCATGGAAAGAACGTGTGAATATCTGACTCACAGTGAGAAGATTTTCCGCGTGCTTCGGATTTCGGAAGCTGACTACGGATGTGAGGAGCTTCCGGAAAATGTGGGCGTCCCGGTGTCGGTTCTGCTCGAGGATGCATTTGGGATGGAAATGACTTTTATGGCAGAGGATGAGGACCTGTACCGGAAGAATCTGAATGTGGGAAATCTTGCGGTGGTGCGGGACGGAAAGTTATTCCGAGCGTAAAGGATTGGCGCACGACGAGACAATGATCGGGCCATTTGGGAGGGCACGGAGAAATCCGTGCTTTTCCGCGGTGAGAGAGAGGAGAACATGTGAAAATAATACTTGTGGCGGTCAATGCGAAATTCATACATTCGAATCTCGCCATTCGTGACCTGAAGGCGTTTGCCGAAAAGAGACGAAAATCCTTGGGGATCTGTGACAGAGAAGGGCAAAGGGCATTAGCAGATTCGAGTGAGCGGGAAGGATATAGGGCGCCGGCAGATTCGAGTGAGCGGGAAGGACACAGGGCGCCGGCAGATTCGAGTGACAGGGAAGGACGCGGGACATCGGCAGATTCGAGTGACATGGGACTCCAGGGGGCGTATGCGGGATCATGTCGCTCGAAAATCAGGGCGATGCTTGGAGAGAAAGGTGCGGAGACGGTTATAGAACTGGCGGAATATACGATCAACCAGCAGCCGGACCGTGTCCTTGCGGATCTCTACCGCAGGCATCCGGATGTGATCGCATTTTCCTGCTATGTGTGGAATATGGCGTATATTGGATCTCTGCTCGCCGATCTCCATCAGATACTTCCGAGGGCGGAGTTCTGGCTCGGCGGTCCGGAGGTCAGCTATGATGCGGCGCAGGTACTGCGGAATTTTCCGGACCTCAGGGGTGTCATGGTTGGAGAAGGAGAAATCACCTTCACGAGGTTGGTAAGCGCCTATGAGTCGGCAGAAAGAAGCGGATCGGAGCCGGAATTCAGCGGGATCGGGGGAATCGTATACCGCAGTGACAGGAAGGATGGTTCAGGCAGGAAGGATGTTTCAGCGAAAAACGCGGTCTCGAAGGAAGAAACGCGGGAAATCCATAGAAACGTCCCCTCGGAGATGCCGGATCTCGATGAGATCCCTTTTTTTTACAGAGACGTCGAGCCTTCCGGCGAGGAGGTTCTTCGCGCGTTTGATCACAGGATCATTTATTATGAGAGCAGCCGCGGCTGTCCCTTCCAATGCAGCTACTGCCTGTCGTCGATTGGGAACAAGGTCCGCTTCCGAAGCCTTGAACAGGTAAAGCGGGAGCTTCAATTCTTTCTGGACGCGGGAGTTCCGCAGGTTAAGTTTGTGGATCGGACATTTAATTGTGATCACGCACACGCGACGGCGATCTGGCAATATATCCTGGAGCATGACAATGGAATCACAAATTTCCATTTTGAAATCGAGGCGGAACTACTGACGGAGGACGAAATCCGGCTGCTTTCGCGCATGAGACCGGGGCTTGTGCAGCTGGAGATCGGCGTGCAGTCCACAAATCCGGCGACGCTCTGCGCGATTCGCCGTCCGCAGAAGATCGATCACCTGCGGCAGATCGTATCGGAAATTCATGCGGCAGGCAATATTCACCAGCACTTGGATCTGATCGCGGGACTTCCGGAAGAAAATCTGGAGAGCTTTGGCCGGTCGTTTGATGAGGTTTACCGGATGCAGCCGCAGCAGCTCCAGATGGGATTTTTAAAATTGCTGAAGGGATCCGCCCTCTATAGAGATGTTGAAAAATTCGGCATCGTATGTCATAAGAGGGCGCCGTACGAGGTGATCCGGACGAAATGGCTGAGCTACGATGACGTCCTGCGACTGAAGGAAATCGAGGAAATGGTCGAGGTGTATTACAACAGCTGGCAGTTTAGCTGTACCATGCGTGTGCTTACGGAGCGGGACGGAAGTCCGTTTCATTTGTACAGCAGTCTGGCAGACTATTATAGCATGCATCATCTCACGGAGATCAACCTGTCCCGACCGGAGCGGTTTGAGGCGCTTCGCGGCTTCGCTAGGGCTTATGATCCGGAACATGAGGAATTGTACCGGGAACTTCTGGTTCTGGACCTGTATTTGAGGGAGAACAGCCGGAGCCGACCGGAGTGGGCGCGCGATCTCACCCCTTACCGTGATCTTTTTCACAGATGCTGCAGGGAAAAGATGGGTGAAAAACCAGACCGGCGGATGCTTCACGGGGATGTTTTTCTTCCGGAAACGCTGATTGTCAGCGGCTTTGCGGCTCCGGAAAGTCGGTTCCTGAAGGCGCCTGGGGACAAACCGGTTCCCGTGGTATTCGATTACCGTGAGCGGGATGGACTTACGGGAAATGCAAAGGTGACGATCCTGCCGGAACGCTTCGTAAAGGAGGAATAATAAACATGCTCGGTCCGCAGTCATTTATGTATGTGCGCTGACTTTGCACAGAGGTCGAAATGCACGTCCGGATTTTCATAGTTAGTCATTTAGGTATGTGTGCTGACTTTGCACTTTGCCGGTTCCAAATTTCAGATTTTGTGTTATGATCGGTGTATTGAACGAAAAGGAGAACAGCAATGAAAGAAAAAAAACTTACAATCTGGGAAAAGGACGATGAGCAGAAGCTGAATGCTTTCTGCGAGGAATACAGACGATTCCTTTCCGGACATAAAACAGAGAGAGAAAATGTCGCAGGCATGGAGGAAGAGCTGAAAAAGGCCGGAGCGAAATCCCTGGAAGAGGCTTGCGCCGAGGGCAGAGCTTTAAAGCCTGGAGAAGTAGTATATACGGACATGATGAAAAAGTCTCTGCTGATTTTCCGCATCGGACAGAAACCGATGACAGAGGGACTGCGTCTTCTCGGCGCGCATATTGACTCACCAAGACTGGATCTGAAGCAGCATCCGCTGTATGAGGATACCGACCTGGCAATGCTCGACACCCATTATTACGGCGGAATCAAGAAGTACCAGTGGACCGCGCTTCCGATGGCTCTTCACGGAGTGGTTGCGAAAAAGGACGGCTCTGTCGTGAGTGTATGTATCGGCGAGGATGCGGACGATCCGGTTTTCGGAGTCAGCGATCTTCTGATTCATCTCGCGGGTAAGCAGATGACAAAGAATGCCGCTGAGGTTGTCGAGGGTGAGAACCTGAATATCCTGGTCGGCAGCAGACCGCTGTCTTCCGCGGATGAGGACGAAAAGTTTGCCGTAAAGGCAAATATCCTGAAGCTGCTGAAGGAAAAGTACGATATGGAGGAGGATGACTTCGTCTCGGCTGAAATCGAGGTGGTTCCGGCAGGACAGGCAAGGGATTATGGTCTGGACCGCAGCATGATCATGGGATACGGTCAGGATGACAAGGTGTGCGCATATCCTTCCTTCCGCGCGATCATGGATGAGAAGAATCCGGAGTTCACAAGCGTCTGCCTTCTGACGGACAAGGAGGAGATCGGCTCTGTCGGGGCAACCGGCACCCAGTCCCGTTTTTATGAGAATACCCTTGCGGAGGTGATGAATCTGCAGGGCTGCTACAGCGAGCTGGCTCTCCGCCGCCTGCTGACGAAGACAAAGGTTTTCTCATCGGATGTAAGCGCCGGATTTGATCCGGACTATCCGGATGTGATGGACAAGAATAACTGCGCATATCTCGGAAGAGGACCGGTTTTCAACAAATACACCGGTTCCCGCGGTAAGAGCGGCTCCAACGATGCCAATGCAGAATACATTGCTTTTCTGAGAAAACTGATGGAGGAGAATGATATTATCTACCAGACATCAGAGCTTGGAAAGGTAGATGCGGGCGGCGGCGGAACGATCGCTTATATTCTTGCAAATCTGGGTATGGAGGTTATTGATTTCGGTGTCGCCGTACTCAATATGCATGCGCCCTGGGAGATCACAAGTAAGGCGGATATTTACGAGGCGTATAACGCTTACCGCGCATTCCTGAAATAAGGGAGTCCGGGTCCGGGAGGAGATATCTTCTCCCGGGACAGAAAAAGATCGAAACAGATCAAACGAAAAGAAGGTAAGAAATCATGCATGACAGACTGACACAGAGCGATATCGACAAGATGCAGGCGGAGATTGATCATCGGACCCTGGTGGAACGGCCCAGAATCCTGAAGGAGGTGCAGGAGGCGAGAGCGCAGGGAGACCTCAGCGAGAATTTCGAGTACTATGCTGCAAGAAAGGCCAATCGGGAGAACAACAGCCGGATCCATTACCTGGAGAAGATGATCGAGACGGCGATTGTGATCGAGGACCGTTCCAAAAGCGACGAGGTCGGGCTGAACAAGAAGGTCACGCTGCAGTTTGACGACGAGGAGGAGACCGAGACGTACAAGCTTGTGACCTCCGTGCGGGCAGATTCCATGCAGGGACGTATCACACCGGAGTCGCCCCTCGGAAAGGCGATTATGCGTCACAGGGTCGGCGACGTCTGCCACGTTAAGGTCAGCGATACCATCGAGTACGATGTCACCATCGTGGCCATCGACAATGTCGGGGAAGAGGAGACGGATACCATTCGCAGATTCTGATGTTTCCGGCGGGTAGCGACATCATAAAAATTGTATAAAATATATCTGAGTGCGGTTGACAGGAGACCGCCGGTGTAGGATACTGAACTATATCGGATTAGCCACCACGGAGCTCGGCTGCTAAAGAATGGGGAGAAGGGCGGACGATCCGACATATATGATATCAGTTATGAATCGGAGGTGAAAAGGTTTGAAAGAGGTAAAAAACGATAGGAAGCCGATCGCGTTTTATTATGCAATCGTGCTGCTGGTTCTGCTCCTTCTCAATTTCCTTCTGATCCCGCAGATCAACAGTGCCAAGGTGCAGGATACTACATACGGCAACTTCATTGAGATGCTCGGGGACGGGAAGGTGAGCCAGGTAGAGGTGAACTCTTCCGACAACGAAATCACGTTCAAGGATGAATCGGGCAATATGTACCGCACCGGCATGATGGATGATTATAAGCTGGTAGACCGTCTGCTCTCAGCGGGAATCAAGGATTTTGAGAGCCCGATTCAACAGCAGATGTCGCCGGTATTAAGCTTTATTCTCAGCTGGGTTCTGCCGCTTGTGATTTTCTATTTCCTTGGAAGATGGCTGATGACCTCCATGACGAAGCGGATGGGCGGAGGCATGGGCGATGCCATGAGCTTTGGAAAGAGCAACGCCAAGGTATATATCCAGTCCGAGACGGGCATCAAGTTCAAGGATGTGGCCGGTGAGGATGAGGCGAAGGAGCTGTTGCAGGAGATCGTGGACTTCCTGCATAATCCGCAGAAATATACCGAGATCGGCGCAAAGATGCCGAAGGGCGCTCTCCTGGTAGGCCCTCCCGGAACCGGTAAGACGCTCCTTGCGAAGGCCGTCGCCGGCGAGGCGAATGTTCCGTTCTTCTCTATTTCGGGTTCCGAATTTGTAGAGATGTTCGTCGGAATGGGCGCGGCGAAGGTCCGTGATCTTTTTAAGCAGGCCAATGATAAAGCACCGTGTATCGTATTTATCGATGAGATTGATACCATCGGAAAGAAACGTGACGGCGGAGGCTTCTCCGGCAACGACGAGCGTGAACAGACACTGAACCAGCTGCTTGCGGAGATGGATGGATTTGACGGACGAAAGGGTGTCATTATCCTTGCGGCGACCAACCGTCCGGATTCCCTGGATCCGGCTCTGACGCGTCCGGGCCGTTTTGACCGGAGAATTCCGGTAGAGCTTCCGGATCTGAAGGGAAGAGAGGAAATTCTCAGGCTTCATGCAAAGGACATCCGGATTTCCGATAATGTAGACTTTAATGCGGTGGCGCGCACCGCTTCCGGTGCAAGTGGAGCCGAGCTGGCTAATATGATCAATGAGGCGGCTCTCCGGGCGGTTCGTGACGGAAGAAAGTTTGTCACCCAGAACGATCTGATGGAGAGCGTTGAGACCGTAATTGCCGGATACCAGAAGAAGAACAAGGTACTGACGACGAAGGAAAAGCTGATTGTCTCCTATCATGAGACCGGTCACGCTCTTGTAGCCGCTCTGCAAAGCCATTCCGCGCCTGTCACAAAGATCACGATTATTCCCAGAACTTCGGGAGCTCTCGGATACACTCTTCAGGTGGACGAGGGAGAGCACAACCTGATGAGCAAGGAGGAGATCGTGAACCGGATCGCCACACTTACCGGCGGACGTGTCGCGGAGGAACTGATCTTCCATTCTGTGACAACGGGAGCGTCGAATGATATCGAACAGGCGACGAAGCTTGCGAGGGCCATGGTGACGCGGTTCGGCATGAGCGATGAATTTGGAATGGTTGCAATGGAAACCGTGACAAATCAGTACTTGGGCGGGGATACTTCCCTTGCCTGTTCGGAAGCTACATCGGGCAAGATCGACCAGATGGTTGTAAAGATCGTGCATGACGCGTACAGCAAGGCCAAAGCACTGCTTTCCGCCAATATGCCAAAGCTTCATGAGCTTGCCAAGTATCTCTATGAGCGGGAGACAATTACCGGTGAGGAGTTTATGGAGATTCTCGAGAAGAAGCCGGAGCTCATACCAGATCAAAATCAGAGCGCCGCAGGAAGCAGCAGCTCGGTTGCGACATCGGAATAAAATGATGTATAATGGGAACCAAAGTTCTGTCAGAAGGGACAGTGCTTTGGTTCCTGTTTTATCTCGTTTGCAGGATGGGGGAAAGCTTTTTTTTTCAGGAGGATACCAGATGAGCATGAAAGAAAGAATGGAAAGCAGAATCTATGACCTGATGGATTGGGCAGAGATCGAAGCTGTAGTGTACGCGGAGGAGGATTCCCCGAGGAAGGTTCTGGGACCGAAGGTAGTGCCGGGGGGCATCCTGATCCGAGCGTTCTTTCCGGGTGAGGAAAATGTCAGCGTGAAGATGGCTTCCGGGGATGTCGTTCCGATGGTTCTGGAGGACGAAGCGGGATATTTTGCGGTCATGCTGGATCGAAAGAGAATTCCGGATTACACATTTGTGATTCTGCACGAGGACGGGACCGTTTCAGAATATAAGGACCCGTATGCCTTCCCGTGTCAGATCACAGAGAAAGAGGAGATTCGGTTCCGGGAGGGCATCTGGGACAGGGCACCGGAGAAAATGGGTGCGCATCTGATGAATATTAATGGCACAGAGGGCGTTTATTTCGCGGTTTGGGCACCCAATGCGCTTCGTGTATCTGTTGTCGGTGACTTTAACCAGTGGGATGGACGAAGGCTTCAGATGAATCGCCTGGAGAGCGGACTTTTCGAGCTGTTTGTTCCGGGAATCAAGGCAGGAAGCTTTTACAAATATGAGATCAAGGCGAAGGCGGGGCTTGTCTACCTGAAGGCAGATCCGTTCGCATTCAGGTGCCAGCAGCTTCCGGAGGCAGCGTCGGTGATCACCGATACCGGTTATGACTGGAACGACAGCAGGTGGATGGCAGAGCGCGAGGCATTTGATCCGTCGCGCTCGCCCCTGGCGGTTTATGAATGCAACATCGGAACGTGGAAGAAGCCGGAGAGTGGAGAACCAGAGGAAGAGGAGCGGGAGGAGATTGTTGAAGAAGCGCCTGCCTTGTACCGGGATATCGCAGAGGATCTCGCCGGTTATCTGAAGGATATGGGCTACACGCACGTGGAATTCATGCCGGTCATGGAGTACCCGGACGATGAGACCATGGGATATGTCACGAGTGGATTTTTTGCTCCGACCAGCCGGTACGGAACGCCTGCAGATTTCAAATATCTGGTAGATACGCTGCATCAGAACGGAATCGGTGTGATTCTGGACTGGGTGCCGGGATATTTTGCAAGGGGGAACGACGGTCTTGCTTCCTTTGACGGGACCTGCCTGTATGAGCATATGGACCCGAAGAAGGGAGTATGCCCTTCCAACAATGCCCTGATTTTCAACTATGGGCGAGGTGAGGTCGAGAGTTTCATGAAATCGAGCGCGATGTTCTGGATTTCGGAATATCACGCGGATGGGCTGCGGCTTCCGGAGCTGTCTGCTATGCTCTATCTGAACTACGGGAGACGCGACGGGGAATGGATCGCCAATATGTACGGAGGCAATGAGAACCTGGAGGACATCGAGTTTCTCCGGAATCTCAATAACGACATTCGGGCAAACGGGCACGGAGCGATTACGATTGCAGAGGAGACGACCGGTTATCCGGCAGTAACGGGAAACACCAGGGAGGAAGGACTCGGATTCAGCCTGAAGTGGAACAATGGCTGCATGGACGATTATCTGAAGTATATCCAGCTGGATCCTCTCTTCCGCGGATCTCACCAGGATGACCTTACGTTCAGCATGGTTTACATGTATACGGAAAAATTCATGCTTGCCCTGTCGCACAATGTTCTGGAGAATGGAAGATCCCTTCTTCGCATGATGCCGGGAAAGGATGATTCTCTGAAGCTGGCGAACCTTCGTCTGACGTTTGCGTACCTGATGATGCATCCGGGCAAGAAGCTGATCTGCCAGGGGCAGGATTTTGGTCAGAAATCGAGGAAGAGCGCGTCGGAGGGCGTCGCGTGGGGCGAGCTGGAGAATGAAGAGCAGAAGAATATGCGGAATTTCAGCAGAGCGCTGCTGAAGTTCTACAGAGAGCAGCCTGCCCTGTACCGGCTTGACGAGGATGCGGACGGCTTCGAGTGGATCAGCAACCTCGACTGGGAGAGAAATCTTCTGGTATTCCTAAGGAAGACCGAGAATAAGAAAGACACCCTCCTGGTTGTCGCAAATTTCTCGAACGTTATGTATGACAATTTCATGGTCGGAGTACCTTATCCGGGAAAGTACAAGGAAATTTTCAACAGCGACGACGGGACATTTGGCGGCAGCGGTGTAACCAATCCGAGGGTAAAGCTCAGCCGTGCTGTGGAGCAGGACGAGCGAAAGGATTCTATCAAGATAAAGGTGCCGCCGCTCGGGGTATCGGTTTTCCGGTTTACGGAGGCCTTTGAACATACGACCGGCGGGAAAAAGGAGAATGTGGCAGAGTCGGCGAGGCCAAGGAAGAGGACTGCGGTAAAATCCTTACCTGATCCGATGCGTGAACAGTAGCACGCATCGGCCGCGAAGACAGGGAGAATGTTCGGAAACGCTTGCATTTACGCGCTTTTCGTGGTATTTTGTTTTTGTTAATAGTTGACTATGGTAGGAGTGGGCGAGCAGAGCCCACTCCTATTTTGTGAAAGGAGAGATTGCGTGAGCAGTAAGACGGAAGCGATCGAGCAGAAGGCAGAAGCGATTCTGATTCCGATTCTGGAAGAGATGCACTACGAATTTGTGGATCTGGAATACGTCCGAGAAGCCGGATGCTGGTATCTGAGAGCATATGCGGATAAGGATGGCGGAATCACAGTGAATGACTGCGAAGAGATCAGCCGCGTATTCGGCGAGAAGCTGGACGAGCAGGATTTTATCGAAGACTCGTATATTCTGGAGGTCAGCTCTCCGGGGCTTGGAAGGCCGCTGAAGAAGGAAAGAGACTATCAGCGCGCGATGGGGCAGCGAATTGAGATCCATACATTTAAGCTCATTGATCACGCAAAGGAATTTACCGGGATACTTACCGCCTATGACAAAGATACGGTGAGTATCGTGGAAGAAGAAACGGAACAGCCGATGACCTTTCACAAGAAGGAGATCGCCCTGATTCGCATGGCGTTTGATTTTTAACAGAAGCAGATTAGTTGGTTTAAGACCAGGAGGATAATGAAAAAATGAACAGTGAGTTACTGGAAGCTCTGAATACTCTCGAAAAGGAAAAGGGGATCAGCAAGGACACTCTTCTGGAAGCCATTCAGCAGTCACTTCTGCAGGCCTACAAGAATCAGTATGACCGAACCGATAATGTGACAGTCACCATTGATCCGGAGACCTGTGATTACCACATTTTGTCTGCAAAGACGGTGGTTGAGCATGTGGAGGACCCGGTGACGGAGATCGGACAGCAGGATGCCTTCAAGATAGATTCCAGGGCACAGATCGGCGACACGGTAAATGTTGAGATTCAGTCGAAGAGCTTCGGGCGAATTGCAACGATGAATGCGAAGAATGTCATTCTTCAGAAAATCCGCGAGGAGGAGAGAAAGTCCCTGTACAACGAATACTTCGAGAAGGAGCATGAGGTTGTCACAGGTGTCGTTCAGCGATATATCGGACGGGATGTCAGTATCAATCTCGGAAAGGTTGATGCAATCCTGAAGGCCAAGGAGATGGTTAAGGGAGAAAAGTTCAAGCCGACAGAAAGAGTCAAGGTTTATGTGCTTGAAGTCAGGGACACCCCCAAGGGTCCGAAGATTCTCGTATCCCGTACGCATCCGGAGCTGGTAAAACGGCTGTTTGAGGAGGAGGTCGCGGAAATCCGCGACGGTGTGATCGAGATCAAGGCGATCGCAAGGGAAGCCGGATCGCGTACGAAGATTGCCGTTTACAGCAATGAGCCGAACGTGGACGCAGTCGGAGCATGTGTCGGTGTAAACGGATCTCGTGTCAACGCTATCGTGGATGAATTGGACGGAGAGAAGATCGATATCATCAACTGGGACGAGAATCAGGCATATCTGATTGAGAATGCGCTTTCACCGGCGAAGGTTATCTCCGTGCTTGCGGATCCGGATGAGAAGCAGGCGCTTGTCATTGTTCCGGATTATCAGCTTTCCCTGGCCATTGGCAAGGAGGGACAGAATGCTCGCCTCGCGGCGCATCTGACGCAGTTCAAGATTGATATCAAGAGCGAGACCCAGGCGCGTGAAGAAGGACTCTTTGACGAATACGCGGAAGATGATGAAGACGACGAGGAGTATGAATATGACGAGGAGGAGTCCGAGGAGGATTCCGCAGAATCGTCGGATCCGACTGCTCATGAAACAAGCGGCGAAGATACAGAAGATACAGATAAACCGGAGACCGGGGATGCGGAAGATGAAACCACAGAGCCGGAGCATGTGAGCGAAGCTGGAGAAGAAGCTCCGGAAGATGCTGCGGAGCCGGAGGCAGACAGCGAACCTGAGGCATAATTTCGTAAGGGAGGCGCTCATTGAATACAACCCGTAAAATACCGATGCGTACCTGTGTCGGATGCCGTTCAAAAAAAATGAAAAAAGAACTGATACGCGTGCTGAAAACGCCGGAGGGCGAGATTCATCTGGATCCGACGGGGCGTCAGAACGGAAGAGGGGCTTATATCTGTGCAGATCCCGGATGTCTGGCGAAGGCAAGAAAAAACCGGGGCATTGAGAGATCCCTGGGATGCAGCATTCCTGACGAGGTATATGACAGGCTGGAGGAGGAGATGAAACAGATTGGACAGTAGAAAGGCACGATTTATGATCAGTATCTCCATGAAAGCCGGAAAAGTAGCCGCCGGGGAATTCGCTGCGGAGCAGGCGATCCGATCCGGAAGTGCGGAGCTGGTGATTGTGTCGGAGGATGCATCTGCCAACACAAAGAAAAAATTCTGCAACATGGCAGATTATCGGAGCATTCCCTTTGCGGTATTTCTTCCGAAATCGGAGCTCGGGGCCCTGATCGGAAAAGGGGACCGCTCTTCGGTTGTAATCACAGACGCGAATCTTGCGCGGGAAATCCGAGCTCAGCTGGAGCCGGAGAACGAACAGCAGTAATCACAAATTGATCAGGTTTTAAATAAAGAGGTAATCGATACATTGAATAATAACGAAAATGAAGGAAAGATCGTAAATAACCAGATAGATAAGGCAGCGAAGGCGGAAGACTCTAAGGCTTCCAGGGAAGACAGCGCTGCGAAGGAATCAAAGGAAGTCAAACCGGTAAAAAAGAAGAAGCGTCTGATCGCTGTTTTTCACCCGCAGAACGCCTCCAGTAAAGAGGGAAAGAACTTCCATCAGGTCATGGAAAAGGACAAAAAGAAAAAGACAAGAGAAAAAGCGGGCAGATCCGATACAGCTCCGGGACGTGTGGAGGGATCCCGACGCGGTGTTGTTCAGGAAAGCAGTCGCGGAGGACGGCCAGTCGGCAACCGTGCGTCTGCGGGGACACCGATCGTGAAGGTTCCGAGACCGCATCCGGTGATCCGGACTGAGGAAGCGCCGAAGGCAGCAGCGCCTGAAACGAAGAAGAACACGGCTAAAAACATGGCTGTGACGGAGGAGGCAAAGGCAATCGCTGCGGAGGAGACTTCTGCAGCAGTGACATCCGCAGCCGTGACATCCGCAGAAAAGGCGGATCAGAAGGAAGTGGTGAAGACAGATATGTCTGCTGCGACGGCTCCCACACAGACCTCTTCCTCGGACAAAGCACCGGAGACAAAGACCGTGGAAGGAAAGAGCGCGGAAGCTCGGACGGAGACATCTGCCGTTGAAACAGCAGAAAAAGAGGCGGCATCCCAGAACAAAGCATCAGCCGGAGCAGCGTCTGCCTCCGCGGGCGAGACCACAGGCCGTTCGAACGGAAGCAGCCAGGGCAGAAGCTACGGCGACCGGAACGGAAGCGGTCAGGGCAGAAGCTACGGCGACCGGAACGGAAGCGGTCAGGGCAGAAGCTACGGCGACCGGAACGGAAGCGGTCAGGGCAGAAGCTACGGCGACCGGAACGGAAACGGCCAG
>Ga0256406_1002195_pt1 | contig 28573 bp, 27 predicted proteins | sample RumenRJG_03DNA_FD_185986 | JGI IMG/M metagenome (GOLD analysis project Ga0256406, IMG submission 185986) | Bovine rumen microbial communities from Lethbridge, Alberta, Canada - RJG_03 | ecosystem: Host-associated > Mammals > Digestive system > Stomach > Rumen | place: Canada: Alberta | collected... | reverse complement strand
CAGGAGATTACCTTGGTAAAGAACTTCAGAAGTATTTCTGAAGATCATCGGACGGACATATTGGAAATCGCTAAGGCATTAACATATTTGGATCAGAGTACGAAAGTGCTCTCTTAGAGGAGGAGGCTTCGCTATGGATCTGGGCTTTGATGTGCTCCTCAAGGGCCGCAACATGATCCGCCTCCTGCAGGGTCTCGGCATTGCCCTCGAGATCTCTCTTGTCGCGGTCCTCATCTCGATCCCGATCGGCGTGGTCCTCGGAATCCTCATGACCTCGAAGAGCAGGGTCGTCCGGGCCATTCTTCAGGTATATCTTGAGATCGTCCGCATCATGCCGCAGCTGGTGCTTCTCTTTATCGTGTACTTCGGGACGACGAGAGTCCTTGGCATCAATTTAACAGGCGAGGTGTCGGCGGTCATCGTGTTTGTCTTCTGGGGCGCCGCGGAGATGATGGATCTTGTCCGCGGGGCCATCACCAGCATTCCCGTCCACCAGTACGAGAGCGCAGAGGCCCTCGGCATGACCGGGAAGCAGACGTACCTTTACGTGATCCTGCCCCAGGCGCTGCAGCGGCTGATCCCGCTCTCCATCAACCTCATCACCCGCATGATCAAGACGACCTCTCTCATCACGATGATCGGCGTCGTCGAGGTGCTGAAGGTGGCGCAGCAGATCATCGAGGCAAACCGCATGACGAGCCCGAACGCGGCGTTCGGTGTCTATTTCGTCGTCTTTGTCCTGTATTTCCTCTCGTGCTGGCCGATTTCTCTGGTCGCACGATACCTTGAAAAACGCTGGAGTGTGCAGTGATGGCAGAACCGATTCTATCCATAGAGCATCTCACAAAATCCTATGACGGAAAGGTGAACGTCCTCGACGACATCAGCTTTGACGTCGCAAAGGGCGAGGTCGTGGTCCTTTTGGGGCCCTCCGGCTGCGGCAAGTCGACCCTTCTTCGCTGCATCAATGCCCTGGAGAAGGTCCAGGGCGGAAAGGTCCTGCTGCAGGGAGAGGACGTGCAGACCGCAAAGGATCTGCCCGCCATCCGCCAGAAGATCGGCATGGTGTTCCAGAGCTATGACCTGTTCCCGCACAAGACCATCCTCCAGAACATCACCCTCGCTCCCCGGAAGGTCCAGAAGAGGTCAAAGGAGGACGCCGAAGAGGAGGCCATGCAGCTCCTGGAGCGCATTGGTTTGAAGGACCTTGCAAACCGGTATCCGAGGCAGCTCTCCGGCGGGCAGAAGCAGCGCGTTGCGATCGTCCGCGCCCTGTGCATGCACCCCGAGATCCTGCTCTTTGACGAGGTGACGGCAGCCCTCGACCCGGAGATGGTCCGGGAGGTGCTGGAAGTGATCCTGGGGCTTGCCAGGCAGAAGAAGACGATGCTCATCGTCACCCACGAGATGAGCTTTGCCGAGGCCGTTGCGGACCGGGTGCTGTTCCTTGACGGGGGACACATCGTGGAGGAGAACTCCCCACAGGGCTTCTTCCACAGCCCGAAGACGGAGCGGGCAAAGCAGTTCCTGTCCACCTTCAGGTATGAGAGGGATCGGGAAGAGTAAAAAACATGAAGGCATGTGAACATGAAGGCATGTCCAATACCTGCATGTATTAAATCAGGTATTCAGGAAGTTCACATAGAGGAGGCATTTATGAAAAAGAACGTGTTAAAAACCATCACGGGCCTTGCCCTTGCAGCCGTGACGGCGGTTTCACTCACCGCCTGCGGCTCGTCGTCTTCCACCTCGGGTGGCAGCACACAAGGCTCCACCGAGAGCGGATCGGGAGATATCTACCGGACTCTCGATGAGATCAAGGACTCCGGCACCATCAACATCGGTGTCTTCTCCGACAAGAGCCCGTTCGGCTATGTCGATGAGAACGGCGAGTACCAGGGCTACGATGTCTACTTCGCAAACCGCCTGGCAAAGGATCTGGGCGTTGAGGTGAACTTCGTCTCCACCGAGGCCGCAAGCCGCATCGAGTACCTGCAGACCGGCAAGGTGGACGTGATTCTTGCAAACTTCACTGTGACCGATGAGAGAGCAGAGGAGGTTGACTTCTGCCTGCCCTACATGAGCGTCTCCCTTGGCGTTGTCTCCCCGAAGAGCGCACCGGTCACCTCCCTCGACAACTGGGATGCGAACAACCAGATGATCGTCATCTCCGGCACCACGGCAGAGACGTACCTGACCGAGAACTATCCGGACATCCCGCTGCAGAAGTATGATACCTATGCAAACGCAAAGAACGCTCTGGAGAACGGCAACGGCGTTGCCTGGGCAAACGACAACACTGAGGTCATCGCCTATGCGAACACCAACCCGGACTTCGAGGTGAGCATCCCGCAGCTCGGCGATCAGGACACGATCGCACCGGCTGTCGCAAAGGGCAACACGACGCTCTCCGACTGGATCAACTCCGAGATCGAGTCCCTCGGCAAGGAGAACTTCTTCCACGAGGACTATGAGGCAACCCTTGAGGATACCTACGGCTCCGACTACGAGGATCAGCTCGTCATCGAGGGCGGCAAGACGGAATAAAAAATCAGATCAAAGCTCCTTCGGACCTTTGATCAGCTTTGCGGTCTCTTCCCTTCGGGGGAGGGATCGTTTTTTGTGCCCGGAACTTTTCTGGTTGAAAAGGAGGAGGGCGTGCAACAAAAGTGACTATCCGCTCCCGCGCTCCTGCCCTTATAATGGTCTTACAGGCGGGCCAGGCTGGGGCGCCCGCGGACAATAAGGAGGAAGACTATGATACCAGAGAGTACCGTTCTGAATGGGATTTACGGGGAAGATGCTGAAAAGGCAAAGGTGCGCTATGAGCACCTCGAGGAGATGTACAAAAAGACGTTCGGGGATGATAAGGTTTCCTATTTCTCCGCGCCCGGGCGCACGGAAATCATCGGCAACCACACGGATCACAACGGGGGCAAGATCCTTGCGGGCAGCATCACGATGGACACCATCGCCGCGGCGGCAAAGCGAGATGACGGGATCATCCGCGTTGTCAGCGAGGGATACAGGCCGATCGAGCTGAAGGCGGCGGATTTCGCCTCCGTTCCGACCTGCAAGGGAACGCTGTCCCTTATCGCCGGCATGCTGGAAGCCTGCAGCAAGTGGGGCTATTCCTTCGGGGGCTTCAATGCCTATGTCACCACCGAGGTCATCAGCTCGGCGGGCGTCTCGTCGTCGGCATCCTTTGAGATGCTTCTTTGCGCGATCCTGAACGCGTTCTTCAACGACGGGAAGATCGATGTCGCGGACTACGCGCGCATCGGCCAGTACGCGGAGAACCACTACTGGGAGAAGGCATCCGGCCTCATGGACCAGATGGCCTGCGCGGTCGGCGGAACGATCCTTCTGGACTTTGCGGACGGCGTGAAGTACGAGAAGGTGAAGTTCTCGTTTGACGAGCTGGGGAAGAGCCTCATCATCGTGAATACCGGCAAGGCGGGACACGCGGACCTGTCCGCGGAGTATTCCTCGATCCCGGAGGAGATGAGACTTGTCGCAAAGGCCTTCGGCAAGACGAACCTTTGCGAGGTCGATGAGGACGAATTCTATAAAAAGCTCCCGGAGATCCGGGAACAGATCGGCAATGACCGCGCAATTCTCCGCGCGATGCACTACTTCAACGAGTGCCACCGGGTGGAGTCGGCAGAGAAGGCGATCAAAAAGGGAAAGCCCGAGAAGGTCTTAAAACTCATGAAGGCGAGCGGCCGCTCCTCCTGGGAGCTTCTCCAGAACTGCTTTGTGCCCACGATGCCGCAGACACAGCCGATCTGTGTCGCCCTTGCACTCACCGAGCGGTTTATCCGGGAGCACGACATCGACGGCATCTGCAGGATCCACGGCGGCGGCTTTGCGGGCGTCATCGCGGTGGTCCTTCCGAAGGACTATGCAGAGGACTATGCGGCCTACATGGCGCCGTATGTGGGAGCAGAGAGCGTCCACGTGATGGGTATTAGGCAGACGGGTGCCGTGAAGGTCGGCGACTGACGAAAGAAGAGGGGGAGACCATGAAGATGCGAAGGTTTGCGGCACTGCCCGCAGTGCTCGTATCATTGACCATGCTCACCGCCCTGCCGGTACAGGCGGCGGGATTTGAGAGCGCGGGAGATACCATCGTCTACCGGAATGACGATGGGACGATTGCAAGGGATACGTTTGTCTATCAGGACGGAAAGACGTTCTATGCGGCGGACGACGGCGCTCTGCAGTTTGGGCTGACGAAGGTCGGCGATAAGACGTACTATTTTCCCGCAGACGGAGACCTGTCGTATGGCTGGCATGACTTCGGGGAGCAGGTAAGCTTTGTAAAGCGCGATGGCTCCCTTGTCACCTCCGACACCGTCGAGGGCGCACAGGTTGATGCGAACGGCGCGGCTGTCAGTGCGGTGACCAAAGCCTACGATCCCGCGGAAGTTTCCACGATGACGGATCCCGCGTTCTATGAGGAAGTCGAGAGTACCCTTCAGACCATCGTGACGCCGGGACTCTCTTCCCTGGAGCAGCTGCGGCAGGTGTATGACTGGGAGATCGCAAACTACTCCTACCTTCGAAATCCCGCGATCCCGGACGGGGACTGGACGACGGAGTACGCGAAGGAGATCCTCGGGAGCCATCAGGGCAACTGCTACCGTTACACGTCATCCTTTGCCTACTTCGCAAAGGCCCTCGGCTTTGATTCGAGGATCGTGACGGGGCATATCAATGCATCCCCGCACGGGTACTGCGTCATCAAGATCGACGGCACCGACTACATCTTCGATCCCGTGATGGGAGACGGACGGCATGATCCGGACGGGTTCTGGCAGGTACTTCCGAAGAACTACAAGCGCCCGTTCGTTCCGGAGAAGACCTGGACCGTGGCGTTCTGAAGATCGAGAGGACAAAGCAAACCAGAACGGACAAAAGAATATCAGCAGTGAGCAAAAGAGAGAGGCAAAGCCATTTGGCCAGCCTCTCTCTTTTTGCTGTGTTCGTTTTTTTTGGTCTGGATTCTCAGTGGAGGTCGAGGAGCGAGCGGTACATCACGTGGATGTCCTCGTAGACGCCCTTCTTGTCGAGGAATCCGCCGGGGATGACGCCAAGGTCCGTGAAACCGAGTCTCGTATAGAGGTCATAGGCGTGGACGTTGGACTGCACCACTGCGTTGAACTGCAGGATCCTGTAGCCCTGCTTCTTTGCCTGGTGCAGGCAGTCGCTGACGAGGGCATATCCCACTTGGTGGCCGCGGCAGTCCTTTGAGACCGCATAGCTTGCGTTTGCGATGTGCCCCGCGCGGCCGATGTTGTTCGGATGGAGGATGTACAGGCCGACGACTTTGCCATCTTCCTCCGCAACGGCGCTGTACTGTCCTGCAAAGAACGCCTTTGCATCCTCCAGGGTCAGGGACTCGATCTGGGGAAATGCCATTCCGTCGATTACGACATCGTTCCAGATGTCGGTCATCGCGGATAAATCGTCCTGTCTGTACGGTCTGATGATAAGGTCCATGGCTGTTTTCCTTCTTTCCTTGTTCCGTGTGTTTTTATCGTTGGCATTATACATCGAAACCTGGCAGAGGAAAGGCTGAAATACGGCAAGATTTCAGTTAGACAAATCGAACAGTTAGTTGTATCATACCTTTGCAAGTGAGGAAAAAAGGAGCGGAAAGCGATGACAATCAAGGACCTGGAACTGGAACAGAGCGCGATCATCACGAAGGTCGGCGGCACAAGCCCCTCCGAGCGGGCACTGCGGCAGCACTTCCTGGACATGGGACTGATTCCCGGTGTCGAAGTGACGCTGATGAAGTACGCGCCGATGGGAGATCCCCTCGAGGTGATGGTCACGGGGTATGAGCTGACCCTTCGCGTTGCCGACGCGGAGAAGATCGAGATCGATCCGAAGAGCGTGCACGTGGGAGATCCGGTGGAGGATGCGAAGATCGCGGACACGCCGGAGACCCCGATGGCAGATGATACGACGTTCGAACACCGCGTGCCGAACCAGCACGAGCACCCGGGCTACGGCGAGGGCGGCCGCTACCATGACAAGGCAACGGAGCATCCGCTCCCCGAGGGAACAAAGCTCACCTTCGCCCTTGCCGGCAACCAGAACTGCGGCAAGACGACGCTGTTCAACCAGCTGACAGGCTCCAACCAGCACGTCGGGAACTTCCCGGGTGTCACGGTGGACCGGAAGTCCGGCGCGATCCGGGGGCATGAGAATACCGAGGTCACGGACCTTCCCGGCATCTACTCCCTCTCCCCGTACTCCGACGAGGAGATCGTCTCGCGTCAGTTCATCCTCGATGAGCACCCGACCTGCATCATCAACATCATCGATGCGACGAACATCGAGCGAAACCTGTTCCTGACGCTCCAGCTCATGGAGCTTGACGTGCCGATGGTTCTTGCCGTCAACATGATGGACGAGCTCACCGGAAACGGCGGATCCATCCGTGTGAACCAGATGGAGGAGATGCTGGGGCTTCCTGTCATCCCGATCTCCGCGGCAAAGAACGAGGGCATTGACGAGCTGATCGAACACGCCGTGCACGTGGCAAAGTACCAGGAGAAGCCAAGGCGTAACGACTTCTGCGATCCGAACGATCACAACGGCGCGGTGCACCGGGCCATCCACGGCATCATGCACCTCATCTCCGACCACGCGGAGCGCGCCGGGATTCCGGTGCGGTTTGCGGCGACCAAGCTCATCGAGGGCGATCCCATTGTCACGAAGCAGCTCTCGCTCGACGAGAACGAGCAGGAGATGATGGAGCACATCGTAAAGCAGATGGAAGATGAGAGAGGGCTTGATCGGGCCGCCGCGATCGCGGACATGCGCTTCCACTTCATCCACGAGCTCACGAGCCGCACGGTGGTAAAGCCCCACGAGTCGAAGGAGCACGCAAGATCCCGGAAGATCGACAGGGTGCTCACCGGCAAGTACACGGGCATCCCGATGTTTGTCCTCATCATGATCGTCATCTTCTTCCTGACGTTCAACGTCATCGGCGCTTTCTTCCAGGATCTCATCCAGAACGGGCTCGATGCGCTCGCCGGGGTGATCGATGCGGCGATGACGGCGGGGCATGTGAACGGGGTGATTCATTCGCTGGTCATTGACGGTATCTTCACCGGAGTCGGCACGGTGCTCTCGTTCATCCCGATCATCGTGACGCTGTTCTTCTTCCTCTCGCTCCTCGAGGATTCCGGCTACATGGCCCGCGTTGCCTTCGTCATGGACAAGCCCCTTCGCAAGATCGGTCTTTCCGGCCGCTCCATCGTCCCGATGCTCGTCGGCTTCGGCTGCACGGTGCCGGGCGTCATGGCAAGCCGTACGCTCCCCTCGGAGCGCGACCGCAAGATGACCATCATGCTGACACCGTTCATGAGCTGCTCGGCAAAGCTTCCGATCTACAGCTTCCTGGTGTCCGCCTTCTTCCCGGGCAACGGTGCCCTTGCGATGATCATCATCTACTTCACCGGTATCCTCGTCGGGATCCTGGTGGCGCTGATCTCGAACAGGACAGCGTTCAAGGGCGATGCAGTACCGTTTGTCATGGAGCTTCCGAACTACCGCATGCCCACTCCCAAGAACGTGGGTCAGCTCCTCTGGGACAAGACGCAGGACTTCCTGAAGCGCGCGTTTACGGTCATCTTCGTGGCGACGATCGTCATCTGGTTCCTGCAGAGCTTTGATACGCACCTGAACCTGCTGACCGATTCGCAGAACAGCATTCTCGCCGTGGTTGCGGGCTTTATCTCCCCGATCTTCAAACCCTGTGGCTTTGCGGACTGGCGTGTGGTCACGGCCCTCATCGCGGGCTTCATGGCAAAGGAGAGCATTGTCTCCACGCTGACCGTCCTGTTCGGCTCTGCGGCTGCCATGACGGCGGTCCTGACGAAGCTGTCTGCGGCATCGCTTCTGGTGTTCTGCCTGCTGTATACGCCCTGCGTTGCAGCCATCAGCTCGTTCAAGAATGAGCTCGGTGCGAAGTGGGCTCTCTTCGAGGTGCTCTTCCAGTGCGCGATTGCCTGGGTGTGCGCAACGCTGGTCTTCCAGATCGGCAGTCTGTTCGTGTAGGAACAGAGTAAGGAACCAGAGAACAAAAATCACTGGTAGAAACTGAGCTGTAATACGATCCCTGCAGGCCTTGCAGTTACGGAAAAAGGCCTGCGGGGATTTTTGCGTCTGGGCGGGGTATATTGCGACTGATTGCGACCTGGTCGCAATGTGGTCGTAATAGGTCGCAATGTTTACTGCATTGGCCTTTGAAGATGCCGGCTTTGCAGAGCAGGGACATTGAGAGATAGGCCACGATCAATACGGACTTAGCACAGGGTGACTGATAGGGTGACTGATCAGGGTGACCGAAAGGTGACTATCCTCTGCCGGAGGAGTGGCAGCTGGAGTGTTAGCTGATTCGAGGGATGTCCCACTGACAGGAAGCCCGTATGATACTGGCCAAAGAGAATGATGCGCATGTTGATGATGAGAATGGCTGCATTCCGGACCCCCGTGAATCCGATCCGGAAAGCATTTCCGTCAGAACGCTGAACGAGATGGATCATGCTGTTCGAAACTTTGAGCTCGGAAACGTAGCAGACCCGACGGATCCTACGGATTTCTGAGCTTCTGACTGACAGGATTGAACCTGTATACACGAAACAAACCTCCCTTCGAAAGTCAGCTGCAGGATGCGGCTCTTCCGAAGGGAGGTTTTTGTAATGATTTCAGCAGGACTTGCTGCCGGCAGTTTCTCAGTTTCTGCTCTGTGAACGGAGCTTCTGCTCCTTCTGTTTTTCGGCGTACAGAGAGATCGAAAGCCCCTTCTGGAACTCCTCCAGCATCTGTTTTTTCGTCTCGTAGTTACCGGCAATGAACGATGCATGTTCCCCGGGGATTCCGTACCGGACATAGAAATCCCGGACCATTTCCCCGGAGGGAAGGGCGGATACGTCCACGACGTCCCGGTACTTCACGTGGCGAAGCAGCTTTTCCTCCGTGGACACAACGGCAGTTATCTTCTGCGAGAGGAGCTCTGCCCGGCTGAAGGGCTTTGTCCGAACCTGCTCGGTGTAAAACATGCTGTTTCCGGAGTCGAAAACAGGTGCAGGCCCAATGAGCGCCAGCGTATCCGGATCCCTGAGAACACCGAAGTTCCGGAGATGCTCGTCTGTATTGCTGATCACAAAGTCCGTGAGCGTCTGATAATCCATGAACTTCTGCATGACATCACGGTCCAGTCCGTGCTGTGCGCAGACTAAGATGAACTGCTCATAGTCGGTGGCGCTGTTGTTCCCTTTCTGTGACAGAACGATTTCATATGCAGGGATCAGCTCCAGCTTCTCTGACGTGAACGAGGGGCAGGTGCAGCACAAAACATCTTCTTCATTCCGATGCAGGGAATAGCTGACGTATTCGATCCCGGAGGACTGCAGCTGATGAAGGAGAGTGGCAAAGCACTCATTGACCGCCTGCTGTCCCTCAAAGCGTACGGCCTCCTTCACGAGGACCGGGGACTCCCTGGTAAGATCCCAGTGCTTTTCCATCTGTCCGCCGAGCGTGGCATTGGGGTCGAACGATACGGCATGATCATGCGGATGCGGATTGACGTTCGCCCAGGAAAGGGTGATTCCCGCAGGACGGACCCAGTACGTATCCGACAGGCTGAGGGCGAGGTTTTTCAGGAGGTATTCCATGGGCGTCAGACAGCCGGCATTCCGGAAGACCTGTGCCATATCCTCCCGGGAAGCGGGCACGGCGCGGCTGCTCCACCAGAGGCGCATGTGCGACAGATCGGCTGTCCCGAAGAACGGCATGGCGTCCCTGCAGACAGGATCCAGAGCAAGGAGATCTCCGGACTCTGCGTCCAGCAGCATCAATGCGCAGACGGTGTCTTTGTGCATGAGTTCGTACGGCTGTTCCATGATGAGTTCTCCCCTTCTCCGAATTCGTTTTTTCTGTGTGCATCCGACAGATTTGTTGCTCCATCATCCCATATCGGAGAGCTTTCTGCAACAGAATTTCGAATCAGGATATGAAAAGACGCCGACCATCCGGCCGGCGTCTGGGCTCTTATAGGAGCGATTTCTCGAGAAAGACCTGATCCTCATCGATGAGTCCCGCAAGGAGCATGCGGGCGTATCCGGCGATGGTATAGCCGTTCTTCTGATACAGCGTCTTTGCGGGTTCGTTGTGCGCCCAGGTATCGATCCGGGATACGGGGAGATGGTTCTTCCTGGCGAAATCTTCCACGAAGGCGAGCATCTTCGTGGCAAGTCCCTGACCCTTGGCGGAAGGGGAGACGCAGAGGGTGTGGATCACAAGGACCTTTCCTTCTTCTGCGGGGATCTTCCAGGGGACGTTCCTGTACTCGTCCGGTTCATCGGTGTTAAGACGCATGGAGGCAAGGACTCTGCCGTCACTGGTAAGGACATACAGGTCTCCTGCTGCAAGGGCAGCCTCTGCGGTCTTCCTCGTCGGATAGACACCTGCCTTCCAGTTGGAGGTGCTTCCGTGAAGCTTTTCAAAGGTGAAGAGCTCCTCATAGATGCCCGCGACAGCGTCGAGGTCTTCGGGGACTGCTTTTCGGATTTCAGTCATGGCTTCCTCCTTCCGGTTTTCATTTCCCTCTGGGGCTGCTGTTTACAGGGCTTCAATCGCCTCAATGAGGGCGTCCATCTCGCTCTCCTTCGTGCTCCAGCTCGTGCAGAAGCGGACCAGGGTGTGACTTTCATCTGCTTTGCCCTCGACTTCAAAGACGAAGCGATCCTTCAGGGCATCCATCTGATCATCGGTCAGGAGGACGAACTGCTGATTGGTGGGAGATTCCACGTACAGGGGAATGGATTTCTTTTTGAAGACGTCCTGCAGGCGCAGGGCGTACTCGTCCGCCTGTTTTGCGATTGCAAGGTAGGTCCCGTCTTTCAGGAGGGTCTCGAACTGCAGACCCATGAGCCACCCTTTGGCAAGGACCGCGCCGTTCTGTTTCATGTAGATGCGGAAGTTCTTTTTCAGGGTGTCGTTGGTGATGACCACGGCCTCGCCGAACATCGCGCCGCACTTCGTGCCGCCGATGTAGAAGACGTCGGTAAGACGGGCAAGATCCTCCAGTGTGAGGTCACACTTCGGGGACGCAAGACCGTATCCGAGGCGTGCCCCGTCGACGAAAAGATACATGCCATATTTCCGGCAGACCTCTTTGATGGCAGTAAGTTCGTCTTTCGTGTAGATCGTTCCGTACTCCGTCGGGAAGCTGATGTAGAGGAGCTTTGGGATCGTGAGGAAATCCTGCGGGCTGTCGTAGTAGGCCTTTGCCGCTTCCTCCACCTGCTCTGCGGTGATCTTTCCGTCTTTTGCAGGGAGGGTCGTTACCTTGTGCCCTGTCTTCTCGACGGATGCCGCCTCGTGGCAGAAGATGTGCCCCGTGTCAGCACAGATCACGTTTTCGACAGGGGAGATCGCGGATGCGATGACAATGAAGTTTGCCTGTGTGGCGCCGGGAAGGAAGTGGATGGCGGCTTCCGGTGCCTTGCAGAGGGCCCGTATGGTGCCTGCTGCCTTCTCGCACCAGAGGTCTGTCCCGTAGCCCGGGTATGCCTCGTCTGCGGTCTCCATGAGCGCCTTCAGGACGTTTTTCTGGGCGATGCGGTTGTAGTCGTTGTTGAAACGAATGAGCTGTTCCATGTGCTTTCTCCCGGTCTTTGTCTTTTTTATTCCGTCTCCTCATGGCTGGAGCCGTTCTCATCGAGGGCATCGTTGTAGTTGCTTCTCTCGAGCGTAAAGATGAACTCCGATCCGACGCCCTCCGTGGAGACGACGTTGATGTTTTCGCCGTGGGCCCTGAGGATCTCCCGTACGATCGAAAGCCCCAGGCCTGTGCCCATCTTGTCCTTCCCGCGGGAGAGGTCCGTCTTGTAGAAGCGGTCGAAGATCAGCTTCTGGTCCTCCTTCGGGATGCCGATGCCGGTGTCCTTGACGCTCGTGAACACCTTGTGGCCGCGCTCTGTCGTCTCCACCTTCACCGTGGAGTCCGGGTGGCTGAACTTGATCGCGTTGTCGACAAGGTTGTAGAGCACCTGCTGAATCCGGCCCGCGTCGGCGTTGACGTACAATTCTTTCCCGGTCAGGACCAGGGAGAGGGTGATCTTCTTGGTATGGCACTGATGCTCAAAGGATGCGGCGACCTGGCGGATCATCTCGTTGAGGTCAAAGTCCGTCTTGTTCAGGATCATGCCGCGGGTGTTCAGGTTGTTGAGGGTGAGGAGATCATTGGTCAGTTTTGTCAGACGGTCGGTCTCGTTGAGGCACACCTTCAGGTACTTGCTATGCAGCTCCGGCGGGATGGTGCCGTCGAGCATCGCCTCGAGAAAGCCGTGAATGGAGGTGAGGGGCGATCTGAAGTCGTGGGAGACATTCGCGATGAACTTCTTCTGGTCATCCTCCTTGCCCGCGATCTCCCCTGCCATGTAGTTGAGGGAGGCGGCAAGGTAGCCCATCTCATCCTCGGAGTCCACCGTGAAGGTGTAGTGCATGTTGCCGGCGGCGTACTGCTCAGTCGCCTTCGTGATCTTCCGAAGCGGCACGTACACGATCTCGGTAAAGAAGATGAGGATGATGACGGACAGAAGAAGCAGAATCAGAAGCTCCACGTAGGAGATCTGCAGCACCTGCTGGGCACTTGCGACCACAAGGCTCATCGGATAGCACATGATGACGTAGCCGACGGTCCGGTAGTTGCTCGCGATCGGAGCAAGGACGCAGATCTGGTCCTCATCGAAGGTGTCGTAGAACGTCCCCTCAAGGTACGGGCTTCCCGAAAAGTCCGCGGGATCAAACCCGTCGACCGTCACCGCAACGTCCGGGTCGAGCTCCTTTGCAGAGTCCACCACCATGCGACCCGAGGGGTTGAGGATCAGGATCCTCGCATTGTTGTAGGACGAGAGGGCGCCAAGCTGGGTGTAGACCGAGTCAATGGATGCCTCGGAGTTATACAGATCTGCCGCGTAGGTGTTTGCGATCGTCGTCGCCTCGGTCAGCAGCGCGTCCGCCTGCACCTGCTTTTCGTGGTCGAGGTCCATGTTCGAGATCACCGAGGCCACCATGATGAAGCCGAAGATCCCGAACAGGATGTAGGCCAGGACAAATTTGAGATAAAGGGTCTTTCTCATTCTTTTGCAGCGTCGGGATTCGTGACTTCAAACTTGTACCCGATGCCCCAGATCGTGGAGATGCGCCAGTAGGCGTTGTCGTGGATCTTCTCGCGGATGCGCTTGATGTGGACGTCCACGGTCCTGGTGTCTCCGATGTACTCATAGCCCCAGATCTGATCGAGGAGCTGCTCTCTTGTGAACACCCGGTTCGGGGAGGACGCAAGGAAGTAGAGGAGTTCCAGCTCCTTCGGGGGCATGTCGATGTTCTTTCCCTTGTAGGTGACCGAGTAGTTCGTGAGGTTGATGACAAGGTCCGGATACTCGACGACCTTGTCCCCGGGGTTCCCTGCGGGGGTGTGCTGTGCGGCGGCCGGGTTGTAGCGGCGAAGCACCGCCTTGACTCTCGCGACGAGCTCCTTCGAGTCAAAGGGCTTCTGCATGTAGTCGTCCGCCCCGAGCTCCAGTCCCAGCACCTTGTCGAAGACCTCGCCCTTGGCGGAGAGCATGATGATCGGCACCTGGGACTTCTGCCGGATCTCCCGGCAGACCTGGTAGCCGTCCTTCCCGGGCAGCATGATGTCCAGGAGAATGAGGTTCGGCTGATAGGTGTCGAAGGCGACAAGCGCGCTCTCGCCGTCGGAGACGATCTTCGTGTCGTAGCACTCCTTGCTCATGTAGAGCGAGATCAGCTCCGCAATGTTCTCATCGTCATCGACGATCAGGATTTTCTGCTTTGGTGTAGCCATAAAAATTCCATTCCCTTCCCTTAGAGTTCCACGATGGTGACGCCGGCATCTCCTTCGCCGAAGGCGCCGTCGTGGTAGGATTTGACCCATTTCTGTTTCCGGAGATATTCGCGGACCGCAGTCCTCAAAGCTCCGGTTCCCTTGCCGTGCACGACGCGCACGGAATCGAGGTGCGACATTCTCGCATCGTCGAGATACTTGTCGAGCGCCGGGATCGCCTCGTCGACGGTCATGCCGATGAGACTGATCTCGGAGGAGATGTTCATCGAGCGGGACAGATCGACGCCCCGAAGATCCGTGCGGGATGTGAGATCCGGTGCCGGCTTTTTCTGTTTCCTTCTCTGCAGGCCGGGATCGATGACCTGTCCGGTCTCCTCGTCGACGAGGGCGACGTCTTTGAGGTTCACGTTCGTGTTCAGGATCCCGCAGCGGACCTCGAGGTTCCCGTCCTTGTCGGGTTTTGACTCGACAGTACCCGTCATGCCCATGGACAGGATCCGGACGCGATCGCCCAGGTGCAGGTCGGAGGCTTTGAGTTCCTTCTTCTGCCCGATGTAACGCCCGTTCTGGCCAAGGCTTGCCGTCTTGATCTTCCCCGCGCGCTCGTTGGCCTTCGTGCGAAGGAGGGTGCGCTGCTGCTCCATGGTGTCAATATCGACACTGCGGCCGCTCTTTCGAACTTCGGAGATCGCCCGGTCTGCGGTGTGCTTGGCATCCTGCAGGATGTCCCGTGCCTCCTCGTTTGCCTTGTCGAGGATCTTCTGCTTCTTCTCCTCGAGCTTTTCCTCCCGGTCGGTGAGGATCTTTTCCTTCCGGAGGACCTGCGCCATGCGCTCGTCGGCCTCTTCCTTTTCCTTCCGGGCCTTCGTCCGTTCGTCCTCGAGCTGGCTTAAGACGTCCTCGAGGTTTTTCTGCTCGTTGGTCAGCTGCTTTTTCGCGTTCTCGATGATACCCCGGGAGAGTCCCAGCTTTTCCGAGATCGCAAAGGCGTTCGATTTTCCGGGAACGCCGATGAGGAGACGGTAGGTGGGCTGCAGCGTCTCGACGTCGAACTCGCAGGAGGCGTTCGTGATGCCCTTTGTCTGCATCGCAAAGACCTTGAGCTCCGCGTAGTGGGTCGTTGCCATCGCCGTGATGTGCCGCTCGTGGAGCCATGTCAGGATCGAGATCGCAAGGGCCGCGCCCTCGGTGGGATCCGTGCCGGAGCCAAGCTCATCAAAGAGGCACAGGCAGTTCGCGTCGCACCTCTTCAGGATCCCGACGATGGACGTCATGTGCGCCGAGAAGGTCGAGAGGTTCTGCTCGATGCTCTGCTCGTCCCCGATGTCCGCATAGACCTGCCGGAACACGGAGAGCTCGCTGTGCTCCGAAGCCGGGATGGCAAGTCCCGCCATGCCCATGAGCTCGAGAAGCCCCACGGTCTTTAACGTCACCGTCTTGCCGCCCGTGTTCGGGCCGGTGATGACGATCATGTCGTAGTCCTCACCGATGGTGAGCGTAATCGGGACGACGCGCTTTTTGTCAATCAGAGGGTGCCGTGCGCCGTAGAGCCGCACGATGTGGTTCTCATTGAAGACAGGGCGCACCGCGTCCATCGAGATCGCAAGGCGGGCCTTTGCGAAGATGAAGTCGAGGGTCGTGAGGTTCTTCGCATCATCGGAGAGCTCCGTCACGTGGGACGCGAACATGAGCGATAGGTCAGAGAGGATCTTTGCGATCTCCTTCTTCTCCTCGACGTCGTACTGGCGCATCGCATTGCCGAGCTCCACGATTCCCGCAGGCTCGATGAACAGCGTCGATCCCGTGGACGAGGCGTCGTGGACGATGCCCTTTACCTGGGACTTGTACTCGGCCTTGACCGGCAGGCAGTAGCGATCGTCCCGCATCGTGATGACGGTATCCTGCAGGTAGGAGCTGTAGGTCTGGGTCACAAGGCGGGATAACAGCTGATGGATCTTGTCGTCGGTAAGATTCCTCTGTCTTCTTATGCGCTTCAGCTCCGGGGAGGCATCGTCTGCGATCTGGTCCTCGGCGAGGATGCAGCGGCGGATCTCCTGAGAGAGCGGGGAGAGGGGATAGAGACAGTCAAAGAGATCAAAGAGCGGGTTCTTTTGATCCTCGGGGCAGGAGAGCTTCACCCGGGCCACGTTTTCGAGAAAGGATGCGAGGTGCAGAAGCTCCGGGGCGGTGAGAGAGCTCTGGATCTTCAGGGCACGCAGAACCTCCGTGATGTCACGGTTGGAGCCGAAGTTCACGTCGCTTCCGCTATCCAGCAGGGCAACAGCAGCCTGTGTTTCCCCCTGTGCCTTTTCGATGTCGACAAGATCCCGCATCGGGGACAGGGACAGGCACAGCTCCTTTCCGGGAGCGGACTGGGCAAGGGATGCAAGGCGCTCGAGAATGGTCGTGTATTCGACCGAGCGCAGGACTTTCTGATTCATGAAACGAACACTTTCCTTACAATTAAAATACGTACGGACCTAAGTATACCATGTTTGAGGGGAGGGGTCACAGGAGACAGAATCTGGCGTAAGAGGGGAAAATGAGAGCGCAGGGAAGGCCGCAAAGTGACAGTTTTCGGGAAAGTGTGGGATTTGCAGGGGGATTCATGATAAAATAATCGGAGCAGCAATTAAATTTCGGATTTTCGTCTGCTCTGCAAGAAGGAGGAGATGGTTTCATGGATGCCCTTCCCGCCTACAATATCTCCTACAACGTCTGCGCTCTGTTTGTCCTTGGCTACTGCCTTGCCAGTTTCCTCTACCGTAAATCCCTCCGGCAGCATGAGTCCAAACGCTTTGCCTGCCTGATCCTCATTCAGGTTGCCGCCTGCATTTTCAACATCCTCTCCGTATCGATCGGGAATTCCCCGGACCTTCGGCACACGGCCCTTCGCACCCTGTTCGAGGCGCTCTACCTCGGGCTCCATGCGTTCACCGTCTGCTACGGCTGCTGGTATGTCGTCCGCTTCATCGGCTTTGCCTGGAACCGGGGCAGGGAGATGCTTCTGTTTCTTCCGGAGATCCTGCTGGTTGCGGTGCCTCTATGTGTGCCGTACCTTCGGGATCAGATCTTCTACTTTGACGCCGCCGGCATCTACCGGCACGGGCCTCTCATGCTCCCCTGCATCTACGGGTCCTCGTTCTTCTATGCGGGGCTCCTGGTCTTTCTGTGGTTTTCAAGCCGCAGGCAGGCCGGAGTGAAGTACGCAAAGCTCTCCATCGGTATGCTGCTTCTTGCTGCCGCATCCGTCATCGCCCAGGGGCTGTTCTTCCCGACACAGCTTGTCAACGAGTTCTTCATCGCGATGGCAACGTATTCGCTGCTTGCCGTCCTCGAGGAGCTCGGGCACAACTACAACTACAAGACCTGCACCTACAACCGGCAGGCCTTCCACCGCGTCATGGAGGAGAGGCTCCAATCCGGGGAGCCGTTTTCCGCCATCGTGGTGACGCTCAAGAACAGAAACTATGTGAAGTCCCTCATGAGGGGCCGCGCGGTCTTTGACGGCCTCATGGAGCAGATCGGCATTTACCTCAATTCCCTCCACCCGAACATCGATGTCTATTCCTGTGATCAGGGGACGTTCTTCCTTACGACCTACTCGAAAAGGAGCCGTCTCGATCTCGAGCGGGTGGCAAAGCGCATTGCGGAGCGCTTTGAGAAGCCCTTCCGTGCAGGGGGGTGAGGAGTGGACCTATCCCGTACGGATCACGGTGCTGAATCTTCCGGAGGATGCGGGGACCATCGAGGAGCTCATCAAGATCGTCGGCATCCCGTTCCTTGCGGACTCGGAGCGTGCGCCGATGATCACCGATGCGAAGACGATCCTTGCCAGGCTGCAGGAAGAGGAGCAGTGGCGCGAAAAGGCGGAAGAGAGCGGAAAGAAGGGAACGAACCTGCAGGTGATCTCCGGTGTCATCCCGGAGGCACTCCGTATCATGCTCGATGACTTCACGAGCCGGATCGGGTCCCTCACCCAGGCGGAGAGCCAGATCCTTCTCTACTACATGGACGGGTATGACATCGCAGACATCCCGGAGCTTGCAAGCGTGACGATCAACACCGTCCGCAAGCACAACCGCAACATCTACAGCAAGCTTGCGATCAAGTCGAAGGAGGAGCTGATGCTCTACCTCGACATCCTGCAGCGCTGCGACATGTGCGATCCCATCGAGGAGCAGCTGAAGATCCAGGCAAACCAGCGGCTGGAGGCCGGTGCCTGACGTGCAGCAGGGCAGAGGGAAGAAGAAAGAGACTGCAGCAGAAAAGAAGAGTTAAGAAGAGAAGAGAGTAAGAAGAGAAGAAAACAAAACGTGGCCCGGAAGTCTTCCGCTGATGGAAGGCTGCTTCCGGGCCACGTTTGTTTTTCAGTCAATCTGATCGTTCTGGAACCTCGACAGGTGCTCGTAGGGCAGGATAAGCCGCCCGAAGTACAGGCCGCACCCGTCGTTGATGCGAAGGTTGTCGAGTGCCGAAAACATGTTTACATCGACCCTCGAGAGGTCCAGGTTCTGGAGGCTCACGACACGCTCATAGGCTTCGTCGAACACCGGGCAGGCGCCGACGGGAAGGGCTTTGCGCCGGCTTCGCTGCTTTTCCTGGGAGTGCTCGTACTCGTCGTGGTTCGCATCCCCGATCTCCGCAAAGTCGTCCATCTGCTTGGTCCGAAGCTGCACCTCGGTGTAGCTTCCCGCCTGCTCATCGAAGAACACGATGTGAAGCGACCGGTACCCTAGGTCGGAGGGGTGTTCGATGTAGTCCTTGTAGTAGGGCTGAACACTCGGGTCAAGGCGAGTGGAGATGAGAGGACTGTCCTCCGGCAGGGCCTCCGGGGTAAAGCCGCGCTCCCTGAGGAACCCCGGCAGGATGTCCGCGATCTCATAGAGGAGGTTCTCCTCGACTTCTTCCCGGTCATCCCCTTCCCTGAGGTGACACTTTGGCATCGAGAGCACGATCCTGTAGGCGATAAGGTCGCGGAATCTCCCCACCTGCTCCGGGATGGAATCCATATCCGGGAAGGCGTGGTTTTTCACGTAGTAGTCGTAGATGTAGCTTACGATGTAGCCGTTGAACTTCTCCTCGGTCCGGATCAGAGACTTGATCCTTCCGCGGAAGGTGAAGGCAAGGTGCGGGTACTTTGCCGCCATGTACTTGTAGAACTCCCGGATCCTCTGGGACTGGGAGTTCAGGAAGTCGTTGTGCTCGAGCATGTCGGACATGCCAAAGAGAAACGCAGCGTGGCGCGAATCGATGGGATTGCCGGTCCTTTTGGCATCCTCCTGCAGGTCGGTTGCATATTTATGCAGGATGTGGAAGAGCGTATCGCCGTTATAGAGATAATCCGTCAGCTGAATCATGATATCTTTTTCGCCGGGAAGCAGTCCTTTCCGGGAACTGTGTAAAAAAAGTAAAATCGACTACCGTATTCAGGATATTATAGCAATACCGGGCGGTTTGTGTCATCTGTTCCTTGACGGAACAGGCCTTCATTCTTATAATTACGTGGCATGAGTGGCAGTCTCCGGAAACCGGAAAATGCCATTTCGGGCAGTAAGGTAAGAAGGTTGAGGTATTACGGATATGGCAGAAGAACAGCAGCAGGAAAAGAAAAATATCCTGACTTATGCAGGACTCAAGAAATACGAGGACGAGCTTCATGATCTTAAGGTCAACCGCCGTCAGGAGGTTGCACAGAAGATCAAGGAGGCCAGAGAGCAGGGCGACCTGTCCGAGAACGCGGAGTACGATGCGGCAAAGGATGAGCAGCGCGACATCGAGGCGAGAATCGAGGAGCTCGAGAAGATCCTGAAGAACGTCGAGGTCGTGGTCGAGGAGGATGTGAATCTCGACAAGATCAGCGTCGGCTGCGCCGTCAAGATCTACGACATGGAAGAGGACGAGGAGCTCGAGTACAGAATTGTCGGTTCCACCGAGGCAAACAGCCTCGAGGGCAGGATCTCGAACGAGTCCCCGGTCGGCCGTGCGCTTCTTGGTGCAAAGGTCGGCGATGTGGTGAGCGTCGAGACCGACGCCGGCACGTTCAAGTACCGCGTGGATGAGATCCGGCACCAGGATTAGTTTTGTCTCTTAAGGACGAACAGGTACGGTTCTTCGAGCAATCGGAGGACCGGTTTTTGATGTTGGAAGCATGTTTCAGGTTTGAGAGGAAGAGAAGCGATGGCAGAAGAGAGTAAGAGTGCAGCGACCCAGGAGATTTCCCAGCTCGAGAAGGTGCGCCGGGAGAAGCTGAAGGCACTGCAGGATGCGGGGAAAGATCCGTTCAAGATCACGACCTATGACCAGACGCACCACACGAAGGAGGTCATCGACCACTTCGGGGAGCTGTGCGGCGAGCAGGACCAGGATGGCAACTACACGAAGGAGCCTGCAACGGTATCCCTTGCCGGCCGCATGATGTCCAAGCGTGTCATGGGCAAGGCATCGTTTGCAAACCTGCAGGACCGGGACGGCAGGATTCAGATCTATGTCTCCCGCAATGATCTTGGCGATGAGGCCTATGCGGACTTCAAGCACATGGACATCGGCGACATCATCGGCATCAAGGGTTTCCCGTTCCGCACAAAGACCGGCGAGATCTCGGTCCATGTAAAAGAGCTGACCCTCCTCTCGAAGTCCCTGTCTCCCCTTCCGGAGAAGTTCCACGGCCTGCAGGATACCGACATGCGGTACCGCCAGAGATATGTGGACCTCATCATGAACGAGGACAGCAAGAACGTGTTCCTGAAGCGCTCCCTGATGATCCGCGAGATTAGGAACTTCCTTGCGGGACGCAATTTCATCGAGGTGGAGACCCCGATCCTTGTCTCGAATGCGGGCGGTGCTGCGGCGCGTCCGTTTGAGACCCATTACAACGCCCTCGATGAGGACGTCAAGCTCCGCATTTCCCTGGAGCTGTACCTGAAGCGCCTGATCGTCGGCGGCCTCGAGCGTGTGTTCGAGATCGGCCGCGTGTTCCGCAATGAGGGCGTCGACACGAAGCACAACCCGGAGTTCACCCTGATGGAGCTCTATCAGGCGTACACCGACTACAACGGCATGATGGAACTGACCGAGAGCATGTTCCGGTACCTGGCAGAGAAGGTCTGCGGCACCACGACGATCACCTATGGTGACCGTCAGATCGATCTCGGGAAGCCGTTCCGCAGGCTCACCATGAACGAGGCCATTAAGGAAGAGACCGGCATTGACTTCGACGAGGTGAAGACTGACGAGGAGGCTAAGGCTCTTGCGAAGGAGCGGGGCATCGAGTATGAGGAGCGCCACAAGAAGGGTGATATTGTCAACCTCTTCTTCGACGCATACTGCGAAGACAAGATGATCCAGCCGACCTTCATCATGGACCACCCGATCGAGATCAGCCCGCTGACCAAGAAGAAGCCCGATGATCCCACAAAGGTAGAGCGCTTCGAGCTCTACATCAACGGCTGGGAGATGTGCAATGCGTACTCCGAGCTCAATGACCCCATCGATCAGCGTGAGCGTTTTGCGGCACAGGACGCCCTTGCTGCAGCAGGCGATGAGGAAGCAAACCACACCGATGAGGATTTCCTGCACGCCATGGAGATCGGCATGCCTCCGACGGGCGGCATCGGCTACGGCATCGACAGACTGACGATGCTGCTCACCAACAGCCCTGCAATCCGCGATGTCATCCTGTTCCCGACAATGAAGACCCTCAAAGACAGCACATGCACAAATGTTGCAGAGGACGAGGACAAGGCAGAGGAGCCGAAGGCGGAAGAGGCGAAGGATTCTTCTGCTGAGAAGAAGGAAGAAGCTCCCGCAAAGGCCGCAGGTGCCGTAGAAAGCACACCTTCGATCCCGGAAGGGACGAAGCTGGACGCCGGAATCTCCTATGAGGATGCGCTGGAACTCCTGAAGAAGTACAACGAGGATCCGTTCCACATCACCCACGGCGAGACGGTTTCGAAGCTGATGCGCTACTACGCAAAGAAGTTCGATCCGGAAAATGAAGACTTCTGGGCGGTTGTAGGCCTGCTCCACGATCTCGACTGGGAGAAGTGGCAGGACGCAAAGCTCCACACCATCAAGACCGCAGAACTCCTGAAGGAAGCCGGTGTGAACATGCAGGTCGCACATGCGATTGAGACGCACAACTACGACAACAACAGCGATCTGCCGGCACCGGAGCACAAGATGGAGCGTGTTCTGTGGGCCTGCGATGAGCTCTCCGGACTTCTCGGAGCGGTCGTTCTGATGTATCCGTCCCATTCCGCACAGGATCTGAACCTCAAGTCCGTGAAGAAGAAGTTCAAGGACAAGAGATTCGCAGCAGGGTGTGACCGCGACAATATCCGCCGCGGCGCCGAGCTGAACGGCATCGAGCTGGACGATCTCATGAACTCCATGATCGAGGCCTACAAGGCGACGAACGACTGACTCTTTCATTCGTCTCCGGACTGTCGGAAGCCGAACGCCAGATGCACTTTTGTTTCACCGATTTTTGAAGGTTGTGTAGAAAACCTGTGTACTACACAAAAACTACACAGAAACCGCCAAGAACCATACGTCGATATACGCTGATTCAAAGTGGAATTAAAGATTTGAGCCCGAAAAAAATGTAGCACATCCACATTTAACCGGGCGGGATCCCTGAGAAAGAGATCTCCTGAAGTTTAGTTATTTAATGCTTCGGGAGGTCTCTTTTTTGTTATCCGGGATATGTGGTATGCAATACGACATGTGCAGGATGGAGGAAAACGCAATGTAAAAGGTATGAAGAGCAATGAGAAATGGCAACAGCAGTTTGAGATCAGGCAGATCCGGAAATTTATCTAATATTCCAAATATTTAGAAAGCAAGGAGACTGTGATGGCAGAAGAAGTCAGTTGGAGTGATCTTGAGAAACTCGGGGTGGACCCGGGAGTAACAGCGCGGAATGCGATCCTTCGGTACAGCAAATTGTACCTCTCATACAGGGAGGCAGAGATTCTGTACGGGCTGGAGCACCGCGTGATCCGAAGGCTCGCGGAGGAATCCGGAGCGTTGTACCGGATTGAGGGAAAGGACGCGACAACGCTCATCAACCGCGCCATCTTCGATGACTACCTGGAGCAGTTCCGGCAGCCGCCAAAGGTGAGAAAGGACGCCCCACACCCGGAAAACCGGTATGTGCAGGCTAAGGAGACAGACGATGGCGATGATTAAGCGGCAGTACGTGAGGAAGTTCTTAAGGCCCAAGGACGCCGAAGTGATCTACAGCTTCGGAGCCAACAAGATCCTTGAACTTGCCGACGAAGCGGGGGCGATCTACCGGATAGGCAACTATACGCTGATCAACCGGGAGATCCTGAACGGGTATCTGGAACAGTTCCTGCTCCCCGCAGATACGGATAGCTCTTATTTCTACGGACCGGTCCGGTGAAGGGAGGTTCTCATGCACGAGGACATCTGGAAATACTCCGGGAGAATTGATGAAGAGGACCTCTGGTACCTCAGTCACGACCTGGTGTCTCTAAAGGAGGCCAGGCAGCAGTACAACATCGGCGAAAAGCTCCTGCTTCGCATGGCAAAGCACTCCGGCGCCATGTACAAGATCGGCAAGAGTGTCCGGCTGGACAGGGCCAGGTTTGAAGCCTACATGCGTCAGATGGCAGGGCTTGAAGAAAAGAAAAAGGCAAAGAAGGAGGAAAAGCATGTTGAATGATGAAGCAACCTGCATGGACGAGATGCTGCAGGACGGGGTGCTGGCGAAAACAGTTCCGGCACAGCGCCGGTATATGCGCTACAAGGAGGCCAGCACCTACTACGGGGTCGGCGTCTCGAAGATGGTAGAAATGGCACGCGAGGCAAGGGCAGTTCGCAAGGTCGGAAAGCTTACGCTGGTCAATCTCGATGTGATGAACAGATACCTGGAGTCATTTGACGAGAAAGGAGAAAGGCAGGATGTGTAAAGTCATTGCAATCACGAACCAGAAGGGAGGCATCGGGAAGACCACCACGGTGCACAGCCTTGGAACGGGTCTTGTGGCGCAGGGGAAGAAGGTCCTGCTCATCGATCTCGATCCCCAGGCGAATCTCACCATGTGCTGCGGCCTTCAGGAGCCGGATAAACTCGACTACACGGTGCTGGATGTCATTGATGCGGTCGTAAACGACGAGCCTGTGAATGAGAAGGTCATCGTGCATACGAATTTCGGAGTGGACCTGATCCCGTCCAATATCGGGCTTTCCGGCGCGGAGATATCCATTGCAGGCGTCATGAGCCGGGAGGTCATTGTCAGGTCTTTCATCGAAGAGATCCGGGGCAGCTATGACTATATCCTCATCGACACGATGCCTTCCCTGGGAATTCTGACGGTCAATGCGCTGGCGTGTGCAGACAGTGTTCTGATCCCGGTTCAGCCGGCTTATCTGCCCGCAAAGGGCCTCCAGCAGCTCCTCAGGACCGTCAGCATGGTCCGCAAGCGCCTGAACCCTTCACTGAAGATCGAGGGCATTCTGTTCACGCTGGTGGACTCCAGAACGAGGAACGCCAGGGACATCATGGACCAGATCACGCAACTGTACGGGCAGAAGATCCCGATCTTCGTGTCCAGAATCCCGGTGTCGGTCAGAGCAAGCGAGATGCCGCAGTCCTCGATGAACATCTTCGACTATGACCCGGAAGGAAAGGTCGCGATGGCTTACGGCGCATTCACAAAGGAGGTAATGGAAAATGGCAGCAAATAAGAGACCCAGAGTGCATCTGGCGAGTGTGGAGGAGCTTCTCGGAGCGCCGGAGGACGCGAAGGAATCGGTATTGATCCGGGTCGATCAGATCTTCCCCTTTGAGAATCACCCGTTTCAGGTCAGGGACGACGAGGATATGGAAGACCTCGTGGAATCCATCAGGGAACACGGAGTCCTGACCCCGGTGCTGGTACGTCCGGACGATGAGGGTACCTATGAGATGATCTCCGGACACCGCAGACTGCATGCGGCAAAGCTGGCGGGGCTTACGGTCATTCCGGCCATCGTTCGCAACATGACACAGGACGAAGCCACCATCGCCATGGTGGACTCCAATATTCAGCGGATAGGGCTCCTCCCCAGCGAAAAAGCTTATGCCCTGTCCATGAAGATGGACGCCCTGCGGCGTCAGGGAGTGCGGCTCGACATTTCGGATGATGGTAGGACAACCCGCACGGAAGACAAAACCGTGATGCTTACGTACCAGCGCAAGACGGCAGAGGCCGTCGGCGGGAATATCGGACTGAAAGGCCGGCAGGTACAGAACTATATCCGACTTACGAAGCTGAACAGGGACCTGCTGAATCTTGTGGATGAGAAGAGGATCCCCATGATGCTCGGGGTGACCATCTCCTACCTGCCGGATGAGATGCAGAACTGGGTTTACGAGTACTACAGGGACAACGGAGTACTGAGGATCGAGCAGATTGAGCACCTCAAAGAGAACGAAAATCTCGAAAATCTGACACAGTACACGACGATCCAGATCCTGAACGAAGGACTGCGGGAGATCACAAAGGTCCCGAAACGCAAGATTTCATTGACCGCCAGAAAACTGGATCATTACTTCCCGAAGAATTATTCGGTCAACAAGCGGGAACAGATCATCATGGAGCTCCTGGAGACATGGAAAGAGGAGCATGAGGACGAATTCACAGCACAGGCTGAAGAAGAGGCACAGAATCCCGATGCTGGGGAAGAACAGGAGGAAAAATATGATGACATTTGATTACATTCTCGAGTCGGAAGTGGACAAGTATTCATATATCTATGTCCCAAAGGCTCTGATGCTGGACGATGTGTTCTCGGAGCTTTCGCTCCAGGCAAAGATTACGTACGGGCTGATGCTGGACAGGCTCTCACTTGCCGGTAAGAACAACTGGCAGGACGATGAGGGACGGGTCTATGTGATCTATCCGGTGTCGGAGATCATGGAGGATCTGAACCTGTCCAAGACGACGGTTCTGGAGTGCATGGACGAACTGGAGAAGATGGGGCTGATTGAGCGCGTAAAGCGCGGCAGAGGCCTTCCCAATATCGTCTATGTCAAAAACTACAGGGAATGCGCATAGAACGTGTTGTGGCTCAGGAAATATATTTTTTAGGATAAGCACCGGAGGTCTGGATGCCGGACCTCTAGAGAGGAGGAGTACGTGAAAGCACACCGTGAGTTCAGGTACATCACCGCAAAGGACGTATATAAATTCGCGTATTTCCGACTGCCGAGAGCATTTTTTGACGATCCGGACTTCATTGGGTTATCTCTGGAAGCAAAGGTACTGTACAGCTTTATGCTGAGCAGACTTGATCTGTCGAGGAAAAACGGCTGGATTGATGATCAGGGTCACACATATATCATTTTCACGATTGAAGAAGTGAAGAAACAGCTGCATTGTGCCCATGAGAAGGCTGTGAAGGTGATCCATGAACTGGACTCCGAAAAGGGAATTGGGCTGATCGAGAAGCACCGACAGGGACAGGGCAAGCCTGTGATCTTTTATGTGAAAGCGTTCGATGAAGACGGAGTACTGCCGGAGAGTTCAGGACTTCCAGAAGGAGACGTTCAGGGCTATCTGGAATCGAATGTCCAGACTTCCGAAAATAGTAAGTCAAGACGTCCAGAAACCGGAAGTCAAGGCATCCGGAAACCGGAAGTCAAGACTTCCGAAAATCGGAATTCTGGACTTCCGAAAACCGGAATCCTAGACTTCCGGAATTCGGCATCTAGTAATACAGAGAATAGTAATACATACCGGAGTAATCCATCTAATCAGATCACAGTAACCGGAAGTCAGATGGGATCAGATGGCGATGGATATCACCGGAATCTTGAAACAGTCCGGGAAAATGTCAGCTATGAGGACCTTGTCCTGAGCAATCCGGGTCAGCAGCAGATGATTGACGAGATCTGCGAAATTGCGGCGGAGGTGCTGACCTCAAGGAGAAACGAGATGGTGATTTCCGGGAGCAACTATCCGTTTTCCCTGGTACAGGAGCGCATGAGGGCGCTTCGAAACGACCACGTGAGGTATATTCTCTCTTCGCTGTCACAAACGACCACTAAGATCCGGAACATCAAGAAGTATCTGATGACCGCCATGTTTAATGCACCTGTGACGATTGACAACTACTATTCGGCGGAAGTGAACCATGACCTGATGGCGTAGGCAGGCAACATGCCGCAAAAATTGCGACAAGTTCTGGAAACGGCATTGACAGCTAGGCGGCAAATCCGAACGCATGGAGGCAGTGCAACATGTCGCAAAAATTGCGACAAGTTCGGTAAATGGCATCGACAGCCCGGCGGGGAATCCTCCCGCATGAAGGTCGTGCAACATGTCGCAAAAATTGCGACAAGTTCAGGAAACAGCATCGGCAGCCTGATGTGGAATCCACACGCATGGAGGGCAGGCAACATGTCGCAAAAATTGCGACAAGTTCGGAAAGCAGCATCTACAGCCAGATGAAAACCCACTCGACCGGTAGAGGGAACACATTGCACTCCGTACCACATGTTTAAGCGGAAACTCCAACCAACGTCATGTACAATTTCACTCATCAGTCACAAATGCAGAATGCCCTGTTGACGTAGGAGAAGCATTCGGCAGACAGGCAACTCGGACGTACCAGAGACGATCCGATATTCAGTAAGGGAGGGACACAATGGTTTCCGGAGTATTCACGATCATCATCATTGTTATCAGTCTGCTCATCAGAATAGTTGGTACGCTGATACATCTATGCTTTACCAGGATGCCATATGTCTTCGGTCTAATTTTCAGTGTGCTGTTTACGTTTGGACCGGAGATTATGAGTGAAGTTGCAGAAGCACATCCGTGGCAGTTGTTTTTGACGGTACTTGGTATTACGGAACTCGTGATCTTCATCATGCTCCAGATTGTGCCGATCAGAAAAGCATTTGCAATCCTGTGTTGCCAGATCGTGGTTACTATCATTGGTGGCTGCTTTGTGTTTTCCGACAGGAGAGTGGACGTCACTTCCTGGCAGACCTGCCTGATGATGACGGTCTGCTATTCCGTGGCCAGCCTGATGATAGCTGCGTCAAACACGGTGTACTTTACAGAAGATTCCGGATATGAGCACCCGGTTTCAGCAGTAATTTCCTCCATAATGTATGCACTGACAGGGTTGCTGTTCATCATGGCGCCGGCAGAGAGTCTGTGGCGAGACTGGTATCTTGTGACTGGAGATGAATCAGTCTGGAATATTGCATATGTGATCGTAAGGCTTGCACTTGTCGTAGCGATTGCCACGATCGGCTTTATTCATTACAGGAACCAGCAGGATACGTTTTCACCATTTGAAGATATGCTTTTTACGAGGTGGCAACAGGAAAAGGATAAGAATCTTGAGCAGCAGGAATCATAGCTGATATACGAAGACACAACTGTATCCCACTGTTGGCGATACAGTTGCGATATGCTGTTTATGGAGATCCTCAAGGAACAACATGATAGGCGGGACTACGGCTAGACTGGCAACGGTTAGTGAGTATCCGTTTGTTTACTTTGAGACATTCTTTTTATGGTACTAGTGTAGCGTCGCAATCATCTTTTATGCCAACTTAAGCTACTTACTGCTAAACTATTGACATGACTGTCCTCTTTTGTTAAACTAACATTAGTCTATAGTAGTTTAACGGAGGCTGCCCATGTC
>Ga0256406_1002194_pt1 | contig 28582 bp, 28 predicted proteins | sample RumenRJG_03DNA_FD_185986 | JGI IMG/M metagenome (GOLD analysis project Ga0256406, IMG submission 185986) | Bovine rumen microbial communities from Lethbridge, Alberta, Canada - RJG_03 | ecosystem: Host-associated > Mammals > Digestive system > Stomach > Rumen | place: Canada: Alberta | collected... | reverse complement strand
CATAAAAAAAGCTCCGAGGAGAATCCTCGGAACCCTTGATTTTACTATGGTGGAGATGAAGAGGCTTGAACTCTCGACCCCCAGATTGCGAACCTGGTGCTCTCCCAGCTGAGCTACATCCCCATGTCTTAACGACAAAAATTATTATAGCGCTTTCGACACTGTTTTGCAAGAGGAAAATAGTCGGGATTGCCATAAAAAATTTTTACGCTTTAGCAGGAATTTGCTCTTGGTATGGCGAAAAGGAATAAAAAACCAATCTGTATCCCCAGTAGGAGGATACGGGATAGGGATGTGCGTAAAATAATAGGTAGCTATTTTACGCACATTAGTGTATAATTAGTGTTAATGGTTTATTTACCAACTGTCCACGACGATTTCGGACCGAAACTAGGAGTTATTATGGCAGGTCATATCGGCCCGAGCGTCTATTGCAAGTCCATAAAGGACGAAAGAGGAGGTAAAAACGTGGATAAACGGGAGAGCATGTGGGATGTATATCTCAGAAAAGGCATGAGCCGCCGCAGCTTCCTGAAGGGATGCGCCGCTCTGACAGCCATGATGGGACTCAGCTCGGACAAGGTTGCCAAGGTGGCCGAGGCGGCTGAGAAGAAGCCCCTGCCGGTCGTGGTCTGGATTCACGGTCATGAGTGCACGGGCTGCGATGAGTCCTTCATCCGCTCGGCTGCACCGCTCGCATCCGATGTGGTGCTGAACGAGGTCGCGCTCGAGTACGATCATCTGCTGAGTGCCGCCAGCGGTGCACCTTTCGAGGCGCACCTCGATGAGGTTATCCAGAAGTACAAGGGGCAGTATATCCTCGCGGTAGAGGGTGCTGCCTGCACGAAGGATAACGGCGTCTACTGCATGTCTGGCGGCCATACCTTCACGCATCTGCTGCAGAAGGCAGCGGATGGCGCGGCAGCCATCATCGCCTACGGTACCTGCGCGGTCTCCGGCGGTATCCAGGCTGCCAGCCCGAACCCGACGGGCTCCTCGGGCATCGCGCATTTCACGGGTTCCAAGCCGGTCGTCAACGTACCGGGATGCCCGCCGATCCCGGAGGTCATGACGGGCGTCGTCATGCATGTGGCACTCTTTGGTACGGTACCGCCGCTCGACAGCGAGGGTCGTCCGCGCCAGTTCTACGGCAATCGCATTCATGATACCTGCTATCGCCGTCCGTTCTTCGATGCCGGCATGTTTGCCGAGAACTTCGACGACGAAGGCTCGAAGGCTGGCTGGTGCCTCTACAAGCTCGGCTGCCGTGGCCCGGAGACTTACAACTCCTGCGGCAACATGCGCTGGTTCCAGGGCATGAGCTATCCGATCCAGTCCGGTGCACCGTGCATCGGCTGCTCGAATGCGCATTTCTGGGACGAGGGCCCGATGTCGCGCCGTCTGCCGCAGTTCAGTCCGGCCGTGGATGTCGATACGATTGGCGCAGGCCTCGCGGCTGTCACGGCGGTCGGCGTCGTCGGCCATGCGGCGGCATCCGTCGTGCAGAAGAAGAAACGTATTGCTGCCGAGCAGGCTGAGAAGGGGTCAGGTGAAGAATAAATGGCACAACATATCGTAGTAGATCCGGTCACTCGTATCGAAGGTCATCTCCGCGTAGAGGCGACGGTCGACGAGGGCGGCAAAGTAAGCGATGCAGTATCCTCCGGCACGGCCTGGCGCGGCCTCGAGCTCGTCATGAAGGACCGTGACCCGCGTGACGCCTGGGCCTATATCCAGCGTATCTGTGGCGTCTGCACGACGGCGCATGCCCTGGCTTCCCTGCGTGCGGTCGAGGATGCCCTCGGCATCACGATTCCGAAAAACGCGAACTATATCCGCAACATCATGGCGGCAACGCTGACGGTGCAGGATCATATCGTGCATTTCTATCATCTGCATGCGCTGGACTGGGTATCCCCGGTCGAGGCGCTCGCGGCTGATCCGGTGGCCACGGCGAACCTGCAGAACACGGTGCTGAACACCTACAAGCTGCCGTTCCGCGCGCCGGATGTGTCCTCCACCGAGGCTTACGACCATGCATTCCCGGCGGCAACGCCGCAGTACTTTGCTGAGATTCAGGGCAAGGTCAAGGCTATCGTCGAGAGCGGCCAGCTGGGCATCTTCTCGGCGAACTGGTGGGATCACCCCGACTACAAGCTCCTGCCGCCTGAGGTACACCTCATGGCCGTGGCGCATTACCTCGAGATGCTCGACAAGCAGCGCGAGCTCGTGACGCCGCACGTCATCTTCGGTGGCAAGAACCCGCATCCGCATTATGTTGTCGGCGGTATGCCGTGCTCCATCTCGCTGAACGATGGCAATGCGCCGGTCAACACGGCCCGCCTCGACATCGTGGATCGTGCCATCAACCTGGGCCGCACGCTGGTCAATAACTACTATATCCCCGACCTGCTGGCCATTGGTACGGCCTATGTCAAGGCCGGCCGCGTCGATGGCGGCGGCATGGCGAAGAAGTGCGTTCTCGCCTATGGTTCCTATCCCATCGAGCCGTTCTCCGGCACGAGCAACGGCGACTTCTTCAAGAATCTGCTCATCCGCTGCAACGGTGTGGTTGAGAACTTCGGTCAGGGCGTGGCCAATGCGAAGTTCACGGAAATCAACGGCGACGACGTGACGGATTCGTCCGTGCTCACTGAGAGCGTCGAGCACTCCTGGTATTCGTATCAGAAGAGCGACAGCGACGAACTGCATCCGTGGGATGGCGAGACGAAGCCGAACTACACGGGCCCGAAGACGGGTACGGGTACGGAGTGGCAGGAGCTCAACGAGCAGGGCAAGTACTCCTGGCTGAAGACGCCGAAATGGCATGGCAAGCTGGCTGAGGTCGGTCCTCTGGCCCGCTACATCATCATCTACACGAAGGCACAGAAGGGCCTGCTCGGCGAGCCGACCTGGGCTGAGAAGATGATGCTCGACCAGATCGATGCGGTCTCGAAGGTGCTGAACCTCGCACCGGAGGTCTGGCTGCCGACGATGGTCGGCCGCACGGCTGCCCGTGGCCTCGACTGCCAGCTGAATGCGGAGATCAACAAGTTCTTCTTCGACAAGCTCATCGCGAACATCAAGGCCGGCGATACGAAGGTCGCCAACTCCGAGAAGTGGGATCCGTCCACATGGCCGAAGACGGCCAAGGGCGTAGGCCTCTACGAGGCACCGCGTGGCGGTCTGTCCCACTGGATTGTCATCAAAAACGGCAAGACGGACAACTACCAGTGCGTCGTGCCGACGACCTGGAATGCCTGCCCGCGTGATGACAAGGCGGGCCATGGCGCCTATGAGATGGCCATGATGGAGACGCAGGTCAAGGATCCGTCCAAGCCGCTCGAGATCGTCAAGGTCATTCGCTCCTTCGACCCGTGCATGGCCTGCGCAACGCATATGTTCAACGCCAAGGGCGAGCAGATCGGTGTGCTGACGACGGACCCGTACTCCGGCACGCATGTCGAGATGGCAGATAAGGCTGACAAGGCCGATAAGTAAAGGACTCAGGACTCTGAGGGAAAGGAAAGTAGAATGAAAGAGGAAAAACGAAAAGTCTACTACCTGTTCAGTCCGTTCCTGCGGATTTTCCATTGGATCATGGTCCTGTCCATCGTCGTGCTGTTCGTCACCGGTATCCTGATTACGAAGCCGGCCACGATTCAGGCCCTCGAACCGACGTTTACTTCCATGTCCATGGACTGGGTAAGAAATATCCACTTTATTTTCGCGTTCCTGTTCTGCGCATCGTTTATCCTGCGCATCTACGGGTTCATCATCAACAAGGGCGACCGCCTGTTCCCGCGCGTCTGGGAGGGCCATTTCTACAGTGAGACCATCGACGTTGCCATGCATTACATGCTGCTGAAGCCGAGTCATGCGCCATTCCTGCGCAACCCGCTGGCGCGCAGCTCATATGCGGGCCTCTACGTCATGGTGCTCATCGAGATCCTCACGGGCTTCGCGATGTACTACATGACGGAGCCCGGCAATATCGGCGGAACGCTCTTCGGCTGGGTGAATGTGCTGCTCGGCGGTGAGATGGTGACGCACTGGGTTCATCATATCGTGGCCTGGCTCATCATCGTCTTCGCCATCGGCCATGTCTACATGGTGCTGCGCGCTGACCTCATGGAGGCCGAGGGCGAGGCATCGAGTATGTTCTCCGGCGTGAAGTTCCTGGAGCATGTGCCGAAGGATGCCTGCGAGGTAGAGCCGCCGACGAACGCGAAGTGACATCCCCTATGGGGGCTTTCCGCATCGCGGCAGAGCCTGTATAATGGGATTGAGCAAGACTGACCATAGAACCATAGGAGTGATTCACGATGTGTAAAGAATGCGGCTGCGGCCAGACGAACGGCAACACGCGTCTGCAGTTCCTCGTCAAGGGTTATACGGAAGAGCTTTCGAAAGCGGTCGAGAAGACCCTGCTGGGCCTGCCCGGCGTGCTCTATGTCCATATCCATTGGCATGAGGGCGAGACGACGGTGGATTACAATCCGTCCAAGACGAAGCTGACGGATATCCTGAAGGTATTCACGGATCGCCAGCTCGAGGCCGCTCTGTAATACGCAGAATAGCATAGTAAAAGAAGACGCCTTTCCGGCTATCGATGATGGCGGAGAGGCGTCTTTTTTGTCACAGCCTGCCCTTAGGGGACAGGGTGTATAATAGAGGTATCACCATGCATGAAATGTCGATTGCCGAGGGCGTCATGGATATCGCGCTCGATTATGCGAAGAAGAACCACGCACAGAAAATCACGAAAATCGGCCTGATTATCGGCGAGATGTCGGGCGTCGTGGAAGAATCGCTGACGTTCAGCTTCCGCATGATTGCCGAGGGCACCATCGCCGAAGGAGCAGAGCTTGCGATTCGCCAGACGCCGCTCATGGGGCGTTGCACGAAGTGCGGCAAGTCCTTCCATGTCGAGCACTATAACTTCTGGTGCCCGGAGTGTAAGGATGGCGTGCTGAAGCTCGAGTCGGGGCGCGAGATGCAGGTAGAATATCTGGAGGTAGACTGATGGAAATCAAGGTCATGAAGAATATCCTGGGCGAGAACGACCGCATCGCGGCCGAGAATCAGGCTCTGTTCAAGGAAAAGAACGTCTATGTCATCAACCTCATGGGTTCGCCGGGGGCGGGCAAGACGTCCGTGCTGGAGAAGACCATGGAACGCCTGAAGGACAAGGTCAACATGGCGGTCATCGAGGGCGATCTCTTCACGAGCAAGGATGCGGAGCGCATCGAGAAGCACGGCGTGCCGGTCATCCAGATCAACACGGCGGGCGGCTGTCACCTCGATGCCGCGATGATCCAGCAGACGGCACCGCAGCTCGACCTCGACAAGCTCGATCTGCTCGTCGTGGAGAACGTAGGTAACCTCGTCTGTCCCGCGGAGTTCGCGGTGGGCGAGGATGAAAAGGGCGTCGTGCTTTCCATTACCGAGGGTGACGACAAGCCGATGAAGTACCCGCTGATTTTCAAGGAGTCGGCCATTGCCCTGCTCAATAAAGTTGATCTCGTGCCGTTCTGTAACTTTGATTTAAAGAGTGCCGAGGAGGATATCGATACGCTGCATCCGGGGATGAAGGTCATCGAGGTCTCCTGCACGAAGGATCAGGGTGTCGATGCGTGGTGTGACTGGCTGCTCTCGCGCGTGCGCGCCAAGCAGGGTAAGTGAGGAAAATGCTATGAATGCTATGGCAGATGTATTTGGCAACGGTTCGGCGCGGGTCTCGTCCCTCGACGATGTGCTGCATCGCGCCGAGGTGACGATTCTCGGCGTTGGGAACGTGATTTTGCGCGATGAAGGTTTCGGCGTGCGCGTCATGGAATACCTCGCGAGCCATTACGACTGGCCGGACACGGTACAGCTCGTCGATGGCGGCACGCTGGGCATCGAGCTTACGCAGTATGTGACGGGCACAGAGAAACTGCTCGTCATCGATTCCATCAACGGTCATGCGGCGCCGGGCACGAAATTCCGCTTGCACAACGAGGCTATCATGGAGCATTTTCAGGATAAGCTGAGTGCGCATGAGGTGGGTATCCAGGATGTGCTGGCGCTGCTCACAGTTACGGGGCATAAGATCCCTGATGTCGTCGTCATCGGAGCGCAGCCGTACGATCTCGAGGCCGGTGTGGAGCTCAGCGACGGCATGAAGGCCCTGCTGCCCGAAGTCGCGGACGAGGCGCTCGCACAACTCAAAGCCTGGGGCATCGACCCCGTGCCACGCGAGAATGCGGACGAAATGGACTACACGACGGTACCCGAAGAAGCAGTAAAGTAAAGGCCGTGAAATAACGGAGGCGATAGATATGTGTTTAGCCGTACCAGCGAAGGTACTGGAGATCAAGGATGCGGTCGGCAAGGTGGAGATAAGTGGCGTCACGCGTGACGTCTCGATGATGCTTCTGCCGGAGGCGAAGCCCGGCGATTACGTGCTCGTGCATGCGGGCTTTGCCATGCAGATCGTGACGGAGCGCGATGCCGATGAGACGGATGCGCTGCTCGCGGAGATGCACGGCGCACCGCGCACGGTAGAGAGTCTGGAGGAAACCGTCGGTGGAAGATAAAGCAAAAGAACGCGCACTCGCGCAGGAGCTCGTAGCGGAGATTCGGCGGCTTGCTGCCGGGGCGGATCAGCATTTCCGCTTCATGGAGGTATGCGGCACGCATACGGTGGCGATTTTCCGCGCCGGCCTGCGCCAGCTGCTGCCGGAGAACGTGGAGCTCGTCTCGGGGCCGGGCTGCCCGGTCTGTGTGACGCCTGATGACTACATGGACAAGGCCATTACCTATGCGCTGCGTGACGATACGATCATCACGACCTTCGGTGATATGCTGAAGGTGCCGGGCTCGAAGTCCAGCCTCATGGAGGCAAAGGCATCGGGTGCGGATATCCGCATCGTCTATTCGCCGCTGGATACACTGCAGGTGGCAAAGGAAAATCCCGACAAGAAAGTCATCTTCCTCGCCGTGGGCTTCGAAACGACAGCACCAACGGCGGCGGCCACGGTGCTCGCGGCGAAGCAGGCGGGGCTCACGAATGTCTACATGCTCTCGGCGCAGAAGCTAGTGCCGCCCATCATGTACGCGCTGCTGCACGACCCACAGGTCAAGGTGGATGGCTTCCTGCTGCCCGGCCATGTGGCCGTGATTACGGGCACGCGGGCCTTTCAGTTCCTCGTGGATGAGTACCATAAGCCTGGCGTCGTCGCGGGCTTCGAGCCCTTGCAGCTGCTGCGTGCCATCGTGCGCCTGCTTCAGCAGGCGACGAAAGGGGAGGCGCGCATTGAGAACGAGTACGAGGATGTCGTGCGTCCTGAGGGCAGTCCTGCGGCGCAAAAGGCAACCAGCGAGGTCTATGAGCCGGCAGATGCGGGCTGGCGTGGCATGGGCATCGTGCCTCTCTCGGGCTTGCGCATGCGTGAGGCCTATGCGGCCTACGATATCGAGCGTCTGCTGCCCCTCGACATCCCGATGGGCGAGAACAAGCCGGGCTGTCGTTGCGGCGAAGTGCTGCGCGGCATTGTGACGCCGAAGGAGTGCCCGCTTTTCGCGAAGGCCTGCGTGCCGACGCATGCCGTCGGTCCCTGCATGGTGTCTGTGGAGGGCGTCTGCGCGGCCTGGTATAAATATGGTCAGGGGAGGTTCCAGTATGGCAAATGATGTCGTTACGCTCGCCCATGGTGCGGGCGGCAAGATGAGCCACGAGCTCATGGAGAAGGTGCTGCTGCCGGAATTCGGCAATCCGCTGCTGAACGAGCTGCACGATGGTGCGCAGCTCGGCATGAGCGGTCATATCGCGCTCACCACGGACTCCTACGTGGTGCAGCCACTCTTCTTCGCGGGCGGCAATATCGGCAAGCTTGCGGTCTGCGGTACGGTCAACGATCTTTCGATGACGGGCGCGGTGCCGCGCTACATCACCTGCGGCATGATCATCGAGGAAGGTTTCCCCATCAAGGATCTGCGCACGATTGCGCATACGATGCGCGAGATGGCCGATCTCGCGGGCATCAGCATCGTGACGGGCGATACGAAGGTTGTGGAGAAGGGTAAGGCCGACGGTATCTTCATCAACACGGCGGGCGTTGGCGACATCATTCCCGGCACGCACATTACGCCGCAGAGCGTAAAGCCGGGCATGCAGGTCGTGCTTTCCGGCTACATCGGCGATCATGCGGCGGCCATTATGGCGGGGCGCCATGGCCTCGACCTGCCGGATTACATCCATACGGACTGCGCGCCTCTCGCGAGCCTCACCCAGGCCATGCTCAAGGCCGCTCCGGATATTGCGGTACTGCGCGATCCGACACGCGGCGGCGTGGCAGCCGTGCTCAATGAGATCGCGGAGGCATCGCAATGCGGCGTGCTCATCGAGGAGGATGCAATCCCCATCCATCCCGAGGTGCAAGGCGTCTGCGATATCCTCGGCTTTGACCCGCTGTACCTCGCGAACGAGGGCAAGTGCATCGCCTTCGTACCGCCGGAGCAGACGGAGGACCTGCTTACGGCCATGCACAAGAATCCCTACGGCCGTGAGGCGCGCGTGATCGGCGAGACGACGGCGGAGGCACCGGGACAGGTCGGTCTGCGCACGGGCATCGGCGGCATCCGCATTGTCGATATGCCGCTCGGCAACCTCGTGCCACGCATTTGCTGAGATATACGGATATCCGTATGCTGCGGCCCGCTTGACGCTGTTCCGCGAAGTCCTTATAATGGGGAGTCGAAGCCACTATAGCGTATAGATTGAGAGATTGGTGGCGGGCATAGAGGAGGATTTGCGTCATGCTTTGGCGAAGAATAATCGTATTAACGGTATCATTGCTCATGCTGCTGAGCTCCGCCTGTTTGGCCGAGGAGGATATGGAGTTCGTTGATGCGAATGGCGCGACGGGTTACTATGTTGATGTGGCCTCGATTTCCTTCGAGAGCGATGACATAGCCAATGCGCGCATTGCGGTCATCAAGGCGAACCAGAACCGCCGCTACATCTATGCGGCACGCTTCGACCGGCAGCAGCGTACGTATCAGCTCTACTCCTCTGTGGTGCAGCAATATGATACGAAAGCACAGCTGGAGAACAGCCCGATCACGGATACGCCGCATCCCTACGGCGTTGCTTCGCCGATGAAGGAAATGGTCGATTTCATTTTTCAGTATCGGGGCAAATAAGGCAGTACCCTGCAAATAAAAAGACTACGTCTGGAGATACCTCCGGTACGTAGTCTTTCTTGCAAAGAAAGCGCTTTTGGGGCAAAAAAAAGACGCCCGCAGGAACAGGCGCCAAAAGCATAACGAATAAAAATATAAGTGCTTTTGAGTATGTCGATCTCTCGACATCCTCATTATAATCTGCCAGGTGCCGCTTGTCTATAGCTGCATAAAATATTTTTTGTAAAAAAATATCGTTTTGGGGGTGTCCACTATGTCAGAACATGATATACTAAAAAAGCATACAGCCTGGTTGTCGATTATCTCGAACACCACGTTGGTGCTGCTGAAGCTGATCGTCGGCTTTATGGTCGGTGCCGTGAGCCTGATTTCGGAGGCTTTGCATTCCGGCGTTGACCTCGTGGCCGCCCTGATTGCGTTCTGGGCCGTGCAGAAGTCCGTGACGCCGCCGGATATGGAGCATGACTACGGCCACGGCAAGTATGAGAACCTCTCGGCGGCTGTGGAGGCGTTGCTCATTGTCGGCGCGGCACTGGGTATCGTCTACGAGGCGGTGCAGAAGTTCAGTGAGAGCCAGGTGCCGGATATGCTGGGGTATGGCATCGTCATCATGGCCATTTCCATTGTCATTAACCTCATCGTATCGCGTCGCCTGATCCATGTGGCAAAGCTCACGGGCTCGCAGGCGCTGGAGGCCGATGGCCTGCATCTGCAGTCCGATATATGGACATCGGTAGGCGTCCTGGGCGGCCTCGTGCTCATGCAGCTGACGGGCTGGGCCTGGCTCGACCCGGTCATCGCCGTCTTCGTGGCCGGTATTATCTTTCGGGCTGGCTGGAAGATGGTGCATGAGTCCGTGCGGGAGCTCACCGATGAGAGTCTGCCCGAGGAGGAAGAGGCGCGCATCAGCGAGATCATCCGCGAGTGCCCCGAGGTGCGCGGCCTGCACTGTCTGCGCACGCGCAAGTCGGGCTCCTACAAGCTGCTCGACGTGCATGTGCTCTTCGATGGCAATATGCATCTTTCGCAAGTCGATGCCATTTGCGATGAGCTGGAGGAGAACATCCGCAGGGAGTTCGGTACCTTCGACGTGATGATACATCCCGAGCCCGCGCAGTATCATCGGGAGGAAAGCAAAGTCAGCCAGTTCGAGAAGGCCAAGGGCGTTCAGCATAGTTAAAGTGAATTTTCATAGGTATTTCAAGTCGCGGACGTACAATAGCATTCAGATAATTATATGGTTGGGGAGGAAATTTCATGTTCAAGCAGATTTGCAGTGTGGCGGTCAGTGCCGCTTTCCTGATTTCGTCGACGGCCATCGGCTTTGCAGCGCCGGAGACGGTGCAGGCGAAGCTCACGGCCATTGAGACGGATACGTATGGCGTCGAGCAGACAGGGGCGCTGGTGGACCGCATTAATAAGTTGGAGAAAGATTATGATGGTACGCATCGTACGGGCAGCATGATGGCACGTGTCGATGCCCTATACAATGAAATCTATACGAACAGCACCAAGCCGTCCGTGCTTACGGACCTCAACGCCATCGAGTGGAATATCGACCATGAGGTGAGCATGGCGTCCGTGGATAAGCGCGTGGCGGATATGGAGATGAAGCTGCAGGGCACGACGCGCGAGGGGACGTATCAGTACCGCATCGCGGAGCTCGGCAAGGTGTCATTCGGTTCGGCGGAGCTGCCCATTGGGCAGGCGCAGGTGCCGGCCAATACGCTGGTGAAGATCGAGCTGGTGACGCCGGTCAGGAGCAAGCAGCTCAAGGAGCAGGATGTCATCAAGTACAAGGTGGCACAGGATGTCATCGTGAACGGTAAGCTGGTGTTCGCGAAGGGCGCACCGGGTGAGGGCGTCGTGACGAAGGTGAAGCAGGCGCGTAACTTCGGCCGCAATGCCGAGGTGAGCGTGGATTTCCACAAGACGAAGTCGATTGACGGGACGTATGTGGATACGTTCACGGGTGAAGAGGCCAGGAAGGAGATGAAGTCGCTGGCTATGGCGGGCGGCGCTTCGCTGGCGGGCATCGCAATCCTCGGACCGATCGGTATCGTAGGTGGCGCGTTTGTGCACGGCAAGGATGTGGATCTGCCGGCGGGAACGCAGCTGTACGTGCAGACAAAGGCGGATAGCACGCTCTACGGCGTGGAGACGACGCTGGCGCAGTAAAATGCAGGCTCGAGTACGAAGGACGAGGCAGGGGAAAACGGGGTTCCTTTTCCTCCGCTCCACAAACGACCCTCCGCTGGGGCGTTTGCTATCGCTTAAACAATGGGCCGGCAAGCAACGGCCCGAGTATTCATTGAGCCCGTTACCAATAGAGAAGGGAGGGCCGCCGGCTGCGCCGGTTGCAGTGTTCCGCTACGGAAAAGGAACCCCGTTTCCCCTGTATGGCGTTCGCAGAGCCCGCTGCCAATAGAGAGGGGAGGGCCGCCGACTGCGCCGGTTGCAGTGTTCCGCTGCACAAAAGGGACACCATGTCCCCCCTGTGTTGTGCACTGCAGTAGGCAGAGGCGTGAAAGCGCGGCGGTGCGGTCGCCCTGTCTCCTGCGGAGAGGCGGGCTTGTTCGTTATGTTATATGGGTCGTTGCAGTTGGTACTGCGGCGGCCTTTTTATTTTCATGTGCTTGTGGTAGTATAAAAGATAATAGTATTTAAATACAAGGGAGTAGGATTGATGACGGATAGATTGGGCGCACGGGTGGCGCTGGGGCTTTTGGCGGCTTTGCTCGCCGTGCCGGGGACGGCGGCTGCGGCGTATCATGCGGATTCGGATACGGGCGTGGAAGCGCTGGATTATATCGAGAACGAGCACCGCTCGGCGCGGGAGCAGAAGCTGACGGCAGAGCAGAAGCAGCTGCTGGCCGATGCAGAGAACATGAGCAAGCATCTGCGGCGACCGTACGATAAGACGGATAAGACGCAGACGATGCCCGTGGCCTTCGAGGGCGATGAGCTGACCTATGACGAGCGTACGGGCGATTTCTCGGCGAAGGGTGAGGTGAACATCCTGCAGATGGATGCGCACCGCTTCCAGGCCGATGATGTCTCGGGCAATACCCAGAAGCAGCAGATTGTGGTGCCGGGAAAGGCGCATATCCTGCAGATGACGCCAGGCGAGGTGCGCGTGACGCTCGATGGCTATGATGTGAACTATAACTATGGCCTTAAGACGGGCACGATGGGACAGGCCATCGGCAAGGCGGGCAGCCACTACATTACGGGCAAGCGCTTCGAGTTCTATCCTGATCATATCGTGGTCTATGATGGTACGGAGACACGCTGCAGTGCCAAGAGCCCGGACTATCACCTGGCGGCTAGCAAGATCGTGCTTTACCCGAACGATCGCGTGGAGATGGATAACGTGCGCTTCTACCTGAAGCACGTGAAGATCCTGCAGAAAAAGCACTATGTGAATGATAAATTGGGGGGCCAGAACGGCGGCCAGCCATCCTTCCCGCGCATCGGCTACAACGATGACGATGGTATGTGGCTGAAGTGGCATCTCGACCAGGATTTGGGAAATCACGTGCAGGCAAACGAGCATCTGCATGTCACGAAAAAGGATGGCTGGCGCTCGAACTACGATGTCACCTATGCGCATGCAGGGCTGCGGAGCGGCATTACCTACGGTCATTTCGAGGATGGCGACGAACATTGGATCAAGAGGGAACCGTCCTGGGTCACGAGCTTTGATCATCGCCTCGGCCATTCCCATTTCCATTATGGCCTCGATACGGAGTATGGCCGCTGGTATGGCGATGGCGTGCATAGTACCCATACTTATGGTGGGGTGCGCCTTTCGTATGATCCGATCAAGTGGTCGCGCAATACGCTCTATCTTGGCACGGGCTATGATATGACGCACGAGTCCTATGATGATTCGAATGTGCATGGCGCGCGGTTCGATGCGGTGCTGACGCGGGATATCGATCTGCGCTGGGCCGCCTATGTGGGCTATCATTACAGCAAGAAGAACGAGGAGAATTCCCTCTTTAACTACGATACGGATGATTTCAGCAAAAAGGCAGAAGGCGGATTCAGCTACCGTGTCGATGATAACAACCGGCTGGTCGTGGGTACGCGTTATGACCTCGACCATAGTGAGTGGAATCACGTCGATTATTATTGGTACCATAGCATGCATTGTGCGGAGCTGGTGCTGCGTTATAAATCCATGGACAACAGCTGGAATGTACGGTTGCAGTTTACGCCGTGGTGATGGGAGCATAGATGAGCGAAAATCTGACCAGGATCATTGACGCTTTTCAGGGGCGTAAAATCCTCGTAATTGGCGATATGGTGGCGGATGTCTACCTCGATGGCCGCATTTCGCGCATTTCGCGCGAGGCCCCGGTGCTCGTACTGCAGCAGGCGGGCGAGCGCATCGTGGCGGGCGGCGCGGCCAATGTCGTGAACAACATCGCGACGCTGGGGGGTGAGGTTTATGCCGTAGGTGTCGTGGGCGATGACCATGCGGCAGCGGGCATCGAGAAGGCACTGGCCCGGAATGGTGCCCATACGGAGGGCCTGATCTGCGATGCGACGCGGCCGACGATCTCCAAGACACGCATTATTGCGGGCGGCCGCGCGACGGTGAGCCAGCAGATTGTGCGCATCGACAAGCAGAGCGAGGCACCGCTTGATGAAGATGTGGAGCAGCAGCTGAGCGATTATATCGAGACGCTGCTGCCCGGTATCGAAGGTGTTGTCATCAGTGACTACGGCGCGGGCACGGTGACGCCGCGCCTGCAGGCGCAGCTTATCGACTACTGCCGCGAGCATAATATCCCGAGCATGGTGGATTCGCGCTACGAGATCCGCCGTTTCCAGCGCATCGGCTATGTGAAGCAGAATGATGCGGAACTGGCGTCGGCGGTGGGGCGGACGCTGCCCGATACGGCAGCCATCCACGCGGCCGGGCGCGAGCTGCTGGCGGCGATGCAGGCGGATGGCGTACTCGTGACGCGCGGCGAGCTGGGGATGTCCCTGCTGGAAAGGGACGGCAGCGTCCACGATATCCCCGTGTCCGACCGCAGTGAGGTCTTCGATGTCTCGGGTGCGGGCGATACCTGTGTTTCGACTGTCATCCTCGCGCTTGCGGCTGGTACGTCTCCCGCCCGGGCCGCAGAGCTCTCCAACATCGCCAGCGGCATCGCCGTGCGCAAGCTCGGCACTGCCACAGTTTCGGCCCAAGAATTGAGAGCGAGGCTATAAAAGAGCTGGGAGTTGGGAGTTGAGAGTTGAGATGGAGGCAGCCGTAACTCCCAACTCTCAACTCTCAACTCTAAAAAGTATTATGAATGGGGAAACGTAAATCATGTTGATCTCAAATAAGGACATAGAGTTTTTCTGCCAGGTCCTGCGTGCTGGCGGCAAGAAGGTGGTCTTCACCAATGGCTGCTTCGATATCTTGCACGCCGGGCATGTGCGCTATCTCGCCAAGGCCCGCTCCTTTGGTGATTGCCTTGTGCTGGGGCTGAACAGCGATGCTTCCGTGCGCCGCCTCAAGGGGCCGGAGCGGCCTATCAACAACGAGCAGGACCGTGCAGAGGTCGTGGGTGGCCTCCAGTCGGTGGATTATGTCGTAATCTTCGATGAACCGACGGCGGAGCAGCTCATCGCGAAGGTGAAGCCGGACGTCTATGTGAAGGGCGGCGACTATACGCTCGAGACTCTGCCCGAGGCGAAGATCGTGCAGAGTTACGGCGGCCGCGTGGAATTCGTGCAGATGGTTGCAGGCCGCTCGACGACGAATGTTATCGAGAAAATCAAAGGGATGAAATGATGCTCAAAGACATAAAAAATGTCCTCATCGTGAAGCTCAGCGCCATCGGCGACGTCATTCATGCGCTGCCGGTGAGCTATGCCATCAAAGAGACCTATCCCGAGGCGAAAATCACCTGGGTTGTGGAGCCTCCAGCCTATGACCTGCTGGCCATGAATCCCTGCGTGGACCGGATTATCGTTTTTCACAAAAAAGATTTCAAGTCGCTGGGCGGATTTCTGCAGCATATCGGTCCCTTCAAAAAGGAATTGCAGCAGGAGTCATATGATGCCGTGCTGGACTTGCAGGGCCTCTTCAAGTCGGCGGCCATCGCGTATCTGGCCAAAGCACCCGTGAAGCTCGGCATGTGCAATATGCGTGAGCTCAGCGACAAGGTTTCGCGCCCCGTCATCGGCCCGCACGCGCAGGGGCATATCGTGGAGCGTTATCTCGACGTGGCGCGCGCCATCGGCTGTCGCGTGGACGAGGTGAAGTTTCCCCTGCAGGTGCCGGAGCGCGAGCAGCGCATTGCCCGCGCCCTCTTTGAGCAGGCGCACGTGTCCATGGACAGGCCGTACGTCGTGCTCGCCGTGGGCGCGAACTGGCCGAATAAGCGTTGGCCGGAGGATAAGTTCGCCGCGCTCTGCGACTGGCTCTATCAGCAGCAGCTCATCCCCGTGCTCGTGGGCGGCGGCCCCGTCGATGAGCAACGGGCGACACGCATCGCCCGGCTCATGGAGGTGCCGCCGGTGAATCTCGTGGGCCGCACGACCTTCCCGCAGCTCACGTATATTATGCAGCAGGCGCGAGCCGTCGTGGGCGGCGATACGGGCCCCGTGCACCTCGCGGCCGGGGTACGGACGCCGACAATCATGCTCATGGGCCCGACGGACGCGAACCGCAACGGCCCCTACGGCCAGCAGGAGCACGCCATAGAGGTGGACGGCCCCTGCCGCGCTTGCTGGCAGCGCGCCTGCCCGAAGAAGCTGGACTGCCTCGCGGCCATCACCACGGCGCAGGTCAGCGGGAAATTGCAGGCTTTCTTGTGAGAGTCGTGTTCTTACTGTCCGCAGCTTGTACTCATGCCTGCTACCCCTGATGCGTCATTTGAGACTGAGGCTGGGCGTAGGAATGAGCTGATTTCCGCAGGAGTATATCATGCGTTTATCTCGTTTTTATGACAATATCCAGCGCGATCTGAAACTTTTCACGTTTGTGCTGTTTTTGCTCTGTCTATACCGTGTCCTTTTCATGGGACTGGAGCATCAGTATATCGCATCCGGCACAGGCTGGGCGGCTGTCGGGCAGGCGAACTGGACGGGGTTGCGTCTCTCGCTGAAGGGCGCGGGCGGCGTCATGCTGCTCTCCTTTGTTACGACGACGTTGCCGGAGCTCATTGTACCGCGCCTGCAGCTGCGGCGTCTGCGCCTCATCTGGGGGACGCTGATTTCCTTCGTGCTGGCGGTGCTTTTCATGGCGCGCTTCCCGTACTATGCGGAATTCGGTCAGACCTATGGCATGCAGGTTATGCAGGGCTGGCATGATGATCGTACGGCACTTTTCTGGACGATGATGCAGGAGTATGGCCTGCCCTGGCGACTGGCGCTGGCCATCGGCCTTACGGCAGGCTGTTGGTATGTCTTGCGGGCCCTGCTCCTGCGACGTGGGACCTGGCCGCTGCCGCAGCTGGCTTCGCGGGGCAGGCAGGCGGCGTTTACCGCGCTGTTGGTAGTGGGACTGGCTTTTTTCACAGTCTTTGTGCGCTTCGGCGGCGGTTTTAATTATGCGACGGGCATCAACTGGGAGAATGCGGCCGTGACGGGGGATAACTTCCTCAATGAGTGCATTCTCGACGACATCCAGGCGCTCTACCGCGTGCGTGCCATCGAGAAAAAGATGCAGGGCGGCATGATTGCGGGCGTGGATAAGGCGCATGTGCGCGCCTATGCCGCACAATTGCCTGGCGGGCAGACGGCAAAGGGAGATGACCTGACGCCGTATCTCGCGCGGCAGGCTGCGGGTGCGCGTATCGCCAGGCCAAAGCATATCTTCATCGTGCTGGGTGAATCCTGGGCACAGTGGCCGATGTTGCCGCAGTATGACGATCTGCACGTGGCGGATGGCATCAAGTCACTGGCTGCGGCGGGCTGGAGTACGCCGTATTTCATGCCGACGGGTGAGTTCACCTCGGCGGCCATCTGCGGCGTAGTCACAGGACTCGTTGATGCCGGCGCGCGGCCGAATTATCAGCCGCGCAGCTACAAGGAGCCGTATCCCACGGCGCTGGCGGAGCAGTTTCGTGCGCTGGGCTATCAGGTGGATTTCTGGTACGGCGGTGCGCCGGATTGGGACAATCTTCGCCGCATGGCGCTGGCACAGGGATTCGATCATTTCTATGGCTATCCGGATTATGGTGCGCCAAAGACGAATACCTGGGGCACGAACGATAAGAATCTCTTTCAGGCCCTCGTCACGCATCTGTCCGATGAGCCGCCGACCGTGCACCTCATCATGACGACATCGAATCATCCGCCCTACAACATCGATCTCGCGGCGGAGGGGCTCGATATGGCAAAGATGGAGCAAAAGGTGCGCGAGCTCATTCCCAATGCCAGGGATCCGGCTGCGTTGGCGAAGGAACTCGGCCATTACTGGTACATGGATCAGGTCGTGACGAGGTTTGTCCATGAAGTGCAGCAAGCATATCCGGACAGTCTTTTCGTCATCACGGGTGACCATGCTGTGCGCACGGATCCGGGGCCGACACCGACGCTCTACGAGCATCAGAGCATCCCCTGTGTTATCTATGGCGATGGCGTGACGGCTGCGACGCTGCCCGCCGGTGCCGTGGGCAGTCAGCCAGCTATTGCGGCGACGCTCGTCGAGCTCATCGCGCCTGCAGGTTTCACGTATCACACGCTCGTGCCGCCCATGACGGAGCCGGACGCACCACAGGGGGCTGCGTTCAACAGCTCGACATGGCTTACGAACAGCGTAATCGGCAGCATCGAGGGCAATGCGCTGGAGCCTCTGCCGCAGTTTACTGGCGAGCCGGATTTCGATGCCGAACGCGCGAAGCTCACCGCCGTGCTTTCCCGTCAGCGTACGCTCTCCTGGTGGCTGCTCATGCAGGGGACGCAATTACCGCTGCAGCAGGCAGGGGAACAGTGATATGCAGGACTTCAAAAATATTCTGGTCATCGACCTGGCCTTCATCGGCGATGTCGTGCTGGCGGGCTATGATGCCCAGCATGCGGGGCGGTTTCTTACTCATGTGCAATCGCATATGCGGCAGGGGCTTAAGCATGAGCGGCTGAATCATCTGGAAATCCTGCAGTGCCTGCGTATTCCCCCGAGTGAGGATACCAGCCTGCAGCTGCGGGTGCCGCCGGAGGTCGCTGCCTCCGTGCAGCAGAAGTTGCCGCAGCTGGCAGTGCGCCCATACGTCGTACTGTGTCCTTTGGGCAATTCCCCGAAAAAAGCTTTGCAAACCGCACAGTTGCAGGCCGTCGGCGAAGCGCTGAGGGCTGATTATCAGCTGTTCGTTATCGGCGGGCCAAATCAGAAGGCGGCTTTGCAGGATATGGCTGCAGCCTGTGCGATACCTGCCTCGCATGTCCTCGCGGGGAGGCTGACCTTGCCAGAATTGGCTGCGTTCCTGCAGGGGGCAGTCCTGCTCGTTGCGACGGATACGGGACCCGCGCATATTGCGCAGGCTGTGCATTGCCCGTCCGTCGTGGTATATGGGCCGATGTCCCCGTTGGTTTGGGGGCCGGTGAATGCGCGTGACTGTGCCCTTTGTGCGGATTTGCCCTGCGTGCCTTGCAACTGCAAGGGAAAGTGTCCTGCCGTGAACTGTATTGCGCGGATTACGCCTGTCGAACTGGTCGCGGCGGTCAGGAAACGTTTAACGATTGCGGAGAGATAACGTTGCAAAATTATCAGAATATCCTCGTCATCAACATGATGCATATCGGCGATCTCATGCTCGTGACGCCGGTGCTGCGCACGCTGCGCACGAACTATCCGCAGGCGCGCATTACGATGCTTACGGACAAGGGCCTGCGCGAGCTGGTGGAGGAAAACAAGCACATCGACGAATGCCTGCTCATCGAGAAGCATGGCAGGGACAACGGCATTGCGGGGCTTTGGCGTTATATCCGTCGTGAAATCCGCCCCCGGCATTTCGATTTGGTGATCAACCTGCATCGCAACGAGCGCGCTTCGGCCATTGCGGCCTTTTCGGGGGCAAAGCGCATCGTTGGCTACAGCAAGCCCTTTTTCTCGCTGTGGTTCGATAGGGTCATGCAGAATCCCTCTGTGGCGCATCATATCGGCCATGGGCCGTGGCAGCTTTTCCCGCCTTTTCGTTATGTGCCGGGGTGGAAGCATCAGGTCACGGCGCATCTGGAGGTGCTGCAGCAGGCTGTGGGCGTGGAGAAAATCGACGACGGTGGCCTCGAAATGTGGCTGCCGGTGGCGCGTGAAGCGGAGGCGGAGCAACTCTGGGAGACGGAATTTGCGCCGGAGGACAAGGTCATCGCGTTCAACATTGGCGCGAGCTGGCCGACGAAGCGCTGGCTGGATAAGTATTTCGCGCAGTGCGCCGACCAACTCATCGCGCGCGGCTATCACATCGCGTTTTTCGGTGGCCCCATGGACCGCGAAATGGTCGATGCCTGCATCGCGCAGATGCAGGCGAAGGATAGCGGGCAGCTGCATATCTTCACGGGGCGTGTGAATCTCGCGGTGCTTGCGGGACTTTTGCGGCGCTGTTGCCTTTTCCTCACGACGGATTCGGGGCCGATGCACATCGGCGTGGCGATGAATGTGCCCGTCGTGACGATGTTCGGCGCGAGCCCGGTGCCGGGATTCTATCCCTACGATGCGAAGGATGTGCTCATCCGCGCACCGGAGCCCTGCCATCCCTGCGGCCAGCATACTTGCCCGCGCGCGGGTGAGGACAATCTGGCCTGCATGAAGAAAATTACGCCGGAAACGGTCATGCACTATGTGGATGAACTGTTGGCAAAGTATGAAGGCCAGCCCGCCTGCGAGCTGCCGCCGCACTATGGCGAGTATCAATGCCGTGTTGTAGACGTGCAATAAGGAGCAAAGGATCATGGAACAGCCAATCGATAAGCAGAAACTCTACGATTTCACCGCCACGCGCACGGCGCGCTGCAAGATTCTCGTCGTCGGCGATGTCATGCTGGATAAATACTACTACGGTGAGGTCACGCGCATTTCGCCAGAGGCCCCGGTGCCCATCACGCATGTGACGGGTTCGAAGGAGACGCTGGGCGGCGCGGCGAACGTTGCGCACAACCTCGCGCTCCTCGGCTGCCAGACGAGCATCGCGGGCTTCGTGGGCGAGGACTATCACTGCCAAAGCCTCATGGACAAGTTCACGGCGCGTGGTATCGACTACAAGGGCCTTATCACCACGGATCGCCCCACGACGACGAAGATGCGCATCATGGGCGGCCATCAGCAGATGCTGCGCCTCGATTTCGAGGATGCGCACGATGTGTCAGGCCCCTATGCCGACCGCCTGCGCAACTACGTGAACCAAAAGCTTAACGAAAGCCTCGACTGTCTTGTGCTCTCCGACTACGGCAAGGGTACGCTGACGGAGGAGACCAGCCAGCTGCTCATCAAGGCCGCTCATGCGCATGGCGTGCCCGTCGTCATCGACCCGAAGGGCATGAACTGGACAAAGTATGCGCACGCGGATTACATCACGCCGAACCTCAAGGAGATCAACCAGGTACTGCTGGAGCCGATTGCCAACGAGGATACGGCCGTGGAGCGGGCTGCGCATTACGTCATGCGCAAGTACAAGCTCGCGAATATCGTGGCCACGCGCTCCGAGGAAGGCCTTTCCTTTGTTAACGACCAGCAGAGTATCCATATCCCGACGAAGGCGCAGGAGGTCTTCGATGTCTCGGGTGCGGGCGATACGGTCATCGCGGTCTTTGCCATGGCGCTGGCGGGTGGCCTGAACCCCGTGGCGGGCGCCTACATGGCGAATCTGGCGGCCAGCGTTGTCGTCGCGAAGCTCGGCACCTACGCCGTGAGTCGCGAAGAACTGCTGGATGTGCTAAAATAAGGGTGTTATATCGTTCTGTATCAACATGGTGTGTCTGCAGCAGCCCCTGCAGGCGCTGGTTTAACCGGGAGGAATCAATATGATTATCGTCACTGGCGGCGCCGGCTTCATCGGCAGCAATCTCGTCAAGGAACTGAATCGCCGCGGCCGCACGGATATCCTTATCGTCGATGACCTGAAGGATGGCCAAAACTACAAAAACCTGCGCGGCCTGCAGTTCATCGACTACCAGCACAAGGACGATTTCCTCAAATCCATCGAGGAAGATGACTTCGACGGTGCCGATGTCGATGGCGTTTTCCACGAGGGTGCCTGCTCCGATACGATGGAGTACGACGTGAATTTCATGATGCACGTGAACTACGAGTACTCCAAGGCCGTGCTGCATTTCTGCCTGCAGCATCGCATCCCGTTCCTCTATGCCTCTTCGGCCTCGACCTACGGCTCGGGCAAGAATGGCTTCCGTGAGGGCGACGAGTGTGAAGATGCGCTGAATCCGTATGCGTTCTCGAAGCTCGCCTTTGACCGCTATGTGCGTCAGGTCATCCCCGAGGCCAAGAGCCAGATCGTTGGCACGCGCTATTTCAACGTCTACGGTCCGCAGGAGTTCCATAAGGGCAAGATGGCATCCATTTTCCTGCAGCTCTACAACCAGATCAACGAGACGGGCGTTTGCAAGCTCTTCACGGGTACGGATGGCTACGAGGATGGCGGCCAGCGCCGTGACTTCGTCTACGTCAAGGACGTCGTGAACGTCAACCTCTGGTTCTGGGAGAACAATGGCCCCTCGGGTATCTACAACTGCGGTACGGGTCACGCGCATAGCTACAACGAGGCCGCGCAGGCCGTCATCGACTCCATGGGTAAGGGCCGCATCGAGTATCGCGAGTTCCCGGAGATTCTCAAGGGCAAATACCAGAGCTTCACGGAGTCCGACCCCGCCCATCTGCTGGCCGCGGGCTACGACGAGGGCTTCCACGAGATGGCGGACGCGGTAAAGGAGTACGTGGACTTCCTCAACGCGGGCGGGTATTTCCAGTATGGCAAATAAGGCGGTTTTCTTCGACCGGGACGGCACGCTGAATGTCGATATCCACTACCTGCACCGCCCCGAGGATTTCGTCTGGATCCCCGGCGCCAAAGAGGCCATTCAATACGTGAATGAGCGCGGTTATCTGGCCTTCCTCGTGACGAACCAGAGCGGCGTGGCGCGCGGATACTATCCTGAATCCGATGTGGTGAAAGTCTACGACTGGATGAACGCTGAGCTCGCGAAGCTCGGTGCCCACCTCGATGGCATGCGCTATTGCCCACACCATCCTGAGGCGGCGTTGCCGGAGTATCGCCAGGCCTGCCATTGCCGCAAACCTCAGCCGGGCATGGTGGAGGATCTATGCGCGCAGTACGATCTCGATAAGAGCCAGTGCTATTTCGTCGGCGACAGTGAGGGCGACATGGCTTGTGCTGCCAATGCGGGTGTAAAGGGCGTCCGCTACACGGGCGGCAGCCTGCTGGCGCTGGTACAAAAGCATATCCCATGAAGAAACCCCTTCGGCCAGTAAGCGGCTGAAGGGGTTCTCGCCATAAAATTTTGTTGATTCCGTTAAGACTTTTTCTGTCCGTACAGTTCCGGCCGCCGGTCGTGGTAGACATCGAGGGTCTGGCGGATCTGGGCACGCAGCATGAGGCGGAGGTTGGCCTGCAGGATCTGTTCCTCCTCGCCGGCGCTGGCGAGGATTTCGCCCCAGGGATCGATGACGGCAGAGTTCCCTGCCAGCGGTTGGCCGTTCGGCAGCGTGCCACAGGCGTTGCAGGCCACGACGAAGATCTGATTCTCGATGGCGCGGGCGCGCAGGAGCGTCTGCCAATGGATGAGGCGGCTCGCTGGCCATTCGGCGGGTACGAAGAGCACCTGGATATCCTGCAGCGCGAGATAGCGGGCGGCCTCGGGGAAGCGGATGTCGTAGCAGACGAGCACGCCGCATTTTACGCCGTCCAGCGTGAATGTGATGAATTTTTCTCCTGCGGTGAAATATTTGTCTTCATCGGACAGAGAGAACAGATGCGTTTTGTGGTAGGTCGTGAGTTGCGTGCCGTCGCGGTCAAAGACATAACAGGTGTTGAAGACCTGCTTACCGATGGCGATGGCGACGGTGCCGCCGACGATGTTCACCTGGTGCTCGCGGGCGAGGCGGGCGAGCGCACGGCGCGACTCCATGCCGTCGGGGTCGGCGTAGTCGTGGATGGGCTGCGGGTAGAAGCCAAGCCGCCACATCTCAGGTAGCAGCAGCACGTCGGGACGCGCCTCGCAGGCCTGCGAGGTCAGGCGGTACATCGTGGCCAGGTTGCGTGCGGGCTCGCCCGCCAGCACCGGCATTTGCAGAACGGCAACTTTCATCTTGGCACCTCGTGGAAAGGAGATTCTCATGGAAAAACATAACTATCAGGTCGGCGAAGTCGTGCGGCTGAAGAAGCCGCACCCCTGCGGCAGCCATGACTGGGAAATCCTGCGTACTGGCATGGATTTCCGTCTGAAATGCTGTGGCTGCGGCCATCTTGTGATGTTGCCGCGCCCCAAGTTCGAGAAGATGGTCCGGGCGGTCGTCGCGTCACCCGGGGCCTGAATGTCCTTTTATTATATCATATTGCGGAATCTCCGCCTATGCACCAGCCTGTGAAAGCGTTACAGTTTTTGCGGGCTGGTTGTTCGTTATTCAGTATACATGTAAAGAATCGTCCGTAAAGGGCTGACTCTTTGTTCAAAGCATGTTATTCTACTAAACGTGTTCGTTGTGGGAGGACTTCAAAACAAGGAAACATGTAAACTTGTAAACCTCCCTCCTATGGCGAACTGGTCGTATTCCCGTATTATTTTTAGGAGGAGTTCCTATATGAAGAAGTCTCTAGTATCCGCCCTGACAACCGCGCTGGTTGTGGGTGCAGCCAGCACGACGTTCGCGGCAGCGAACCCGTTTTCCGATGTACCGTCCGGCCATTGGGCCTATGATGCGGTAGCACAGCTCGCGCAGGATGGTGTCATTGACGGCTATGGCGATAACACGTTCCAGGGCGATAAAAATATCACGCGCTATGAGATGGCACAGATGGTCGCCAAGGCCATGGCCAAGAGCAACACGAGCAAGGTGAGCGGAGCCGACCAGGCGCTTGTGGAGAAGCTGAAGGCCGAGTTCTCCGATGAACTGAACAATCTCGGCGTGCGTGTGGCAAACCTCGAGAAAAATGCCGACAAGGTAAAAATGACGGGTCAGATGCGTTATGATTATTGGTCGAACCGTTATGAGAATCGCGCCAATGACACGAAATTCAATCACGTGCTCTACCGTCTGTACCCCACGGCTGAAATCAATGACCATTGGAAAGTGATGGCTCGTTTGCAAGGCGTATGGGATCCAAAAGCTGATACGACTACAAATATGAAGCTCAGCTATACCTACGCTGAGGCACAATACCCCGGCTTCCGTGGTGACTTTGGTAAAATGCCGTTATACTCCGAGAGCGATGAAGGTCTGATCATGGATGGTCAGTTCTCTGGTACGCAACTTTTCTTCGGCAACAAACTGAAGGCAGTTGTCAGTGCTGGTCGTCAGGACATGACGGCTGATGGTTATGAGGTTACGTGTGGCAGCGATGCTGATCGGGGTAATGCTGGCGACGCTAAAGCTGCACTCGGTCGGAACGACGTAGCTGATTATGCTTCCTTGCAGCTCATGGATTCTTTCGGTAAGCTGAATGCGGGCGTTGCGTATCATTATTTCAAGAGTGCTGATTTTGCGTACTTCAGAGGTTATGATAAAAAACATAAGGAAGATAAGGCTGGCATTTGGACACTCGGCGGTCGCTATGCGTTTGACAAGAACACGTCCCTCGCGGGCTATTACGGCGAGAACTCGAAGGCTGATGCCTACGAGAAAACTGGTAGCGTGGAGCTCGATTATAAGGGGGCTTCTGCTGCTAATGCTGGTTCTTGGGGCGCTTTCGTGGCTTATCGGCACCTCGGCTCCAATGCCTCCTTCTCTCCAACGTACGATGATATGTGGGAGGATATGAAGGGCTATTCCTTCGGCGGTTCTTACGCTCCGATGAAGAATGTCACCGCGTATGCTTCCTATACGGTGGGCAAGAGCCTGTTGACGGACAAGGACGAGAACATCCTGTTCGGCCGCCTGAAGTTTGTTTGGTAATTCTACGCAGACTAAAAGTTCATCATGTTTTGCACAGGCTGTACCTTTTGGGGTGCGGCCTTTTTTCTTTCTATCTATTAATAGAAACTTTCTTTTTATTGATTTACTTTCATTGGTTGCTGTTCTTTGAATGCTTCATGTATACCTAACGGAAAGGGGAATTTTCTCTTGAAATCGTTCAACAAAAATGATATGATAGCACTAATCATTTGGCCATGAGCTGGAGACTGAGGAAACATGGAAACTCGTGTACATACAGTATGGCCGGTGAGAGTGTATAGTTTCTTTCTATGGTTGAAGGAGGAGTTTCTTTATGAAAAAGACTCTCGTATCTGCTCTGACGGCTGCGCTGGTTGTGGGCGCTGCCAGCACGACGTTTGCTGCGGCAAACCCGTTCTCCGATGTACCGGCTGGCCATTGGGCCTATGATGCGGTAGCACAGCTGGCGCAGGATGGCGTCATCGACGGCTATGGCGACAACACGTTCCAGGGCGACAAGAACATCACGCGCTATGAGATGGCGCAGATGGTCGCGAAGGCTATGGCCAAGGCAAATACGGGCTCTGTGAGCAGTGCAGACAAGGCTATGGTAGATAAGCTGGCGGCTGAGTTCTCCGACGAGCTGAACAACCTCGGTGTCCGCGTTGCCAACCTCGAGAAGAACGCCGACAAGGTCAAGTGGAACGGTGAGATGCGTAACCTGGCCTACAGCGACCGCGAGGAAGGCCAGCATATGTCGAATAGCTACAAGACGCGCTTCCGCCTGCTCCCGACGGCTGAGGTCAACAACAATTGGAACGTCAAGGCTAAACTGGATGCGGATATTCATCCCAACAACGATGATACGGCTGAGGCAAAACTGAAAGAGGTCTATGCTGTTGGTTCCTATCCGAACTATACGCTGAAGGCTGGCAAGATGCCGTATTTCTCCGATGCGGATGAAGGCCTGATCCTCGATGCGGATTTCTCCGGTGCGCAGGTCACGTTTGGCAAGCAGGTTACGGCAACGGTCTCCGGCGGCCGCTTCAACCTGAGCCAGGCGATGGGTGGCTGGAGCAAGAGCGAGGCTGCTGACGCCGCTTCGCTCGATCTCGGCGCAGGGGTCGGTAAGCTGCATCTCGGTGCTGGCTACTATTACTTCAAGGCGGATACGTTCAAGACCGCTGAAGGTTATGACAAGGCCAAGAAAGAGGACAAAGCATCCATTCTGACGGGCGGTGCTCACTATACGTTCGACAAGAACGTTGCTCTCCTTGGTTCTTATGCAGAGAACTCGAAAGCAGATGCCTATAACAAGTCCGGCAGCGTAGAACTGGACTATAAAGGCGCAGACAAGGCTAATGCCGGCAGCTGGGGCGCTTATGTAGCCTACCGTCATCTCGGTGAGAATGCTTCGGTAGCACCGACGTTTGATCCGATCCGTGACAAAAGCAACGTCAAAGGCTGGGAAGTCGGCGGTACTTATGCACCGTTCAAAAACGTCAAGGCTTGGGCTTCCTACTTTGGCGGCAAGGATTTGAAGACGGATAAAGATGCGAACATGCTGTTCGGCCGTCTGAGCTTCTACTTCTGATCGATGGTTCCCAGGCTGTTTTAGCCAGATCAGGGTCCCGCGTAAGCGGGGCTCTTTTTTTGTTCGGATGTATATCAATACGCATATTTCTTCCTATTATATAGAAGGAAATGAATAAATTGTTCTTTTGTTTTTACGAAAAATCGTTGAGTCGGTCATTAAATTTTGGATTTTAGCTGAAATTAACCGTTATCGCAGTTGAATTTTGAAGAAATAGATGCTATGATTGACTCAATCAAAAGGTTGAGCGTTGAGACTGAGGAAACATGGACACTCATGAGGATATGCTCCGTACCTTTTGAGAATACAATATTATTTGTATCTATATAAAGGAGGAGTTTCTTTATGAAAAAGACTCTCGTATCCGCTCTGACGGCCGCTCTGGTCGTGGGCGCAGCCAGCACGACGTTTGCTGCTGCTAATCCGTTCTCCGATGTTCCGGCTGGCCATTGGGCATATGATGCTGTAGCACAGCTGGCTCAGGATGGCGTTGTCGAGGGCTATGGCGACACGACGTTCCAGGGCGACAAGAACATCACGCGTTATGAGATGGCGCAGATGGTCGCTCGTGCTATGGCCAAGACGAACGGTGGCACGACGGTGAGCGGCGCGGACAAGGCTGCTCTTGACAAACTGGCAGCTGAGTTCTCCGATGAGCTCAACAACCTCGGTGTTCGCGTAGCAAACCTCGAGAAGAATGCCGACATGGTGAAATGGAACGGCGAGTTCCGTGTGCAGGCCAACAGCGAGCGTCATGAAGGCGAGCACATGAAGAACACGTATCCTGCTAAGTTCCGTCTGGATCCGTCCGCTGAAATCAACAGCAACTGGCATGTAAAGGCTCGTATCGATGCCGATACGAATCTGAACACGGATGCTGGTGAGAAAGATAAGGATAAAGCTACGCTGAAGCGTGTCTATGCTGAAGGCGTTTATGGCAAGACGAAGATCGATGCTGGTAAGATTCCGACGGTCTTCAACACGAACATGCTGTTCGATGGTGAGTTCTCTGGTGCCAGCGTGACGACGGGCAACAAGCTGAAGGTTACGGTGCTCGGCGGTCGTTGGAGCCAGGTGAAGGACACCACGGATGCAGCTGCTGATGTCTATGGCGTTGGTGTGAAGTATGCTACGGGCAAGCTCTCTGCAGGTGCTGCTTATCATGAGCTCAAGAGCGATGCGTTCAAGACGGACACGACGACGTTCCCGTCCTACCGCAGCGGTTCTTCCAAGTCCGATAAGGCGCAGATCTGGTCGGTCGACGGCTTCTATCGTTTCGATGCCAACACGGCTCTCGGCGGTGAGTATGCACAGAACGAGAAAGCGGATGCCTATGACAAGTCCGGTACGGTCGAGTTCGATTACAAGGGTGCCAAGAAGGCCAATGTTGGTACGTGGGGCGCTTATGTCGCTTATCGTCACCTCGGCCAGAACGTCTCCCTCAAGCCGAATACGCTGAATTATGCTGCGATGAACGGCACGAAGGGCTGGGAGATCGGCGCTGACTACGCTCTCTTCAAGAACACGGTTGCCTATGTGAAGTACTTCGACGGCGAGAAACTCGCTGGCGGCAAAGACGCATCCAAGCTCATGGGTCGTCTGTCCTTCTTCTTCTAAGACCTCCTTTCCCCTCTACGAGATTAACGGGAGCCACCGCATTTGCGGTGGCTCCCGTTGTCTATGCAGAGGGGTTTTTTACTTTAATTTTGGTTCAATCACAAAACTTGTGG
>Ga0256406_1002193_pt1 | contig 28584 bp, 33 predicted proteins | sample RumenRJG_03DNA_FD_185986 | JGI IMG/M metagenome (GOLD analysis project Ga0256406, IMG submission 185986) | Bovine rumen microbial communities from Lethbridge, Alberta, Canada - RJG_03 | ecosystem: Host-associated > Mammals > Digestive system > Stomach > Rumen | place: Canada: Alberta | collected... | reverse complement strand
ATAAATGAATATGATGGCAGGCAACATATAAACACAAACAATATCTCCACCTTTTTATCTGGATGTGCAGTAAATACAGGATAATTCAAAAAGGTGGAGATATGTTTTTAGTTGTGATAATTTGATACTTGGTAAATTCTGTGCGTATTCTTTTAAATATGATAAAATAATCAAAAGAATCTATTTTTAAGGAGAAGTATACTTTATGAAGCATGAAAAGAAACCCGCCAAGAAGGGGGTAAAAATCGCGTGCGCGGTTATTGCTATTATTGCAGTTTTTGCATGTGTTGCAGTACTGGTATCTAGTATGGGTTCAAAAGAACCGGCGTCCTCTTCAGAATCAAATGCATCTAGCTCTTCAGCAAAAGAGGAAGATAAAAAAGAAGCAAATACTATAGGAATAACGGATACACTACATGCACAAAGCTTTGATTTTACAATCACGTCTGCGAAATATTATGATTCAATTACGAATCAACTCGGTGTAACAAGCACACCAGATGAGGGTAAAAGATATCTGGTATTGGTAATAAAAGCCGAAAATACTACGAATGAAGATCAGAATGCCGAAAACGTTAATTTCAATAGTTACATCGACAATTCTAAAATCACTCCCGAATCGATCACAGGGGAAGTAGATGGAACTATGCCTTTGCTGGGAGCAGTATCAGCAGGAAAGACATTCGAGGGATATACAGTATGGCAGGTGCCGCAAAACTGGGATACTTTTACCTTTTCCTATATTGATGCGCTGTCAGGAGAGGATAGTGATTCGTTCACTCTCCATTCAACAGATATTAAGTGATAATTTTCACTGGGGCTTTATATCCAAGAAATAAGTATTTAACAACGAGCACTGACCGATATGGTCGGTGCTTTTTTCATGCCATGAAGGGAGGAGAACGCTATGGCAGATCGAATTAAAGGCATAACCATTGAGCTGGATGGCGATACGACCAAGCTTTCCAATGCCCTGAAAGGCGTGAACAAGGAAATCCGGGATACCCAGAGTAACCTTAAGGATGTGAACAAGCTTCTCAAGATGGATCCGGGCAATGCAGATCTTCTGGCACAGAAAGGAGCAGAAAAAGAATCCCAAGGCGATCTACACCAAGGTGTGCGCGTATTGCGGGAAGACCTTCGAGGTCTACGGCAATAAAAACCGGAAGTACTGCTGCCACGAGCATTACGTGGCGGACTACTTTGGCAGCTGATGAGACCGCATATTTAACCGCAATTATATAGGAAGAAAAGGGCAGAAATGACTTGATAGAATCGCAGATCAGAGTGATGGATAGACTACCAAAAGAGAAAGGAGGCAACGATGGAACTATTGACAACCATTACAGACAGGGCCGTTCTCGTGCGGTTTCTTGAAGAGAGCACCGGGCTTAATGCCGAATACGACGGAGCACCGACCTTCCACTACAGGATCGGAGACTACACGGTTCTTCGAAACGCACACATCCAGGTTCCGGATGAAAAGGCAGATCCCGGGCTGATCGGAAAGCTGAAAGAAAGCGGTCTGATCGTGGATGAAAAGAAAGACACAGGCATCGAGGCAGAGATCGCAGATGACGTGACGGCCCGGGTCAACCTCATCCACATGCTTTCTTCGAAGGGCGTGCTCATCAACAAGGCCATCGGACAGCCGAACGCCTTCTTTGTATCGGCAGTCCTCCTCAAGAACCTGAAAGAAACAAATCCGGCAAACCTTTCTGAGCTTCAGACTGTGCTGGTAAAAAGCGGCGCAGAGAAGGCACTTAGGGGTATCACTTTTTCTTCCACAAAGGTGCTCTTTACCGGATTCCCAAAGGATCGGACGGTGGAGGAGATGTCGGCCTATCGGGACTTTGCAGAAGGACTTGTCAAAGCCTGTGAGAAGGCTGCCTGGGTAAAAGCAGATCCGGTGAAAACCAGCAATGAACGATACACGTTCCGGAGCTGGATGAACAGCATCGGCATGGGCGGCAAGGAACACGCAGATACCCGGAGGATTCTGATGGAGCGGATGGGTGGAAATACAGCCTTCCGGACAGATGAACAGAGGAAAAAGGCGATGCGCCGTCGCCGGAAGAAAAAGGAGGTGGGAAAGCATGAGCAAAAAGCAGAGCTGGACTTCATCGTCCTCGGATCATGTGATCGTGATTCCACACATAGAGCGCCCACAGGATCAGCGGATCAAAACAGCGGTGTACTGCCGGGTGTCCAGCAAGCATGAAGACCAGGAGTACTCACTGGAAAACCAGATCGCGCACTACAAGGAAACCATCGGAGAGGACCCAAGGTACGAGCTGGTCGAGATCTACTACGACTTCGGAATCTCCGGATTCAAGGCAGCACGGCCTGGGTTCCAGAAGATGCTCGAGGAATCAAGGAATGGGAAGTTTGAGCTGGTCATCACAAAGTCCATCACCCGCTTTGCCCGTAATACTGGGATCGTTCTGGATGCCACAAGACTTCTCAAGGAGCGCGGCATCGGGGTGTACTTTGAGCTTCAGGGGATCAATACGCTAGGACAAGGCGGCGAGCTTCTCATGACGCTCTTTGCCGCATTCGGTCAGGCGGAGAGCGAGGCAAACCGGCTCGGGACCAGGATGGCCATTCAGCGGAAGGTACAAGCACAGGAGCCCATCCAGCAGATCCAGCGGGTGTTCGGATACACGAAGAACGAGGACGGCGAGATCGTGCCGGATCAGGATGCAGGCCGTGTGCTGGAGATTTTCGAGATGGCCGCCGATGGATTCACGGTCGCACAGATCACAAACTACCTGAACGGGGAGGGAGTACAGACCAAGAGTGGTGCCAGATTTTACCGGAAAACGGTGGCCAGGATCCTGGGAAACGAGGAGTACAAGGGCGACTTCGTACAGTTCAGGCACTTCGTGGATGAGCACCGGAAGGAGAGGAAGAATACCGGGGAACACACCATGGTCTACTACAAAGAGAATCATCCGCCGATCGTGACGAATGATCTCTGGGAGAAAGCCCAGAAGGCACTTGGTGTCCGGAAGTTGCCAAAGCAGGAGCCGGAGAAGAAACTGCCCCTGGAGACATTTCCTTATAAGGATCATGTGGAGACGGTAGCATTGATGTCAAGGGTCAAGGACTAAGGTGTGAGAAAAGCCTTATTTTAAGCCATTCCTGCACACCTGACCTCTTTTCAAAAGGATGGTTCAACTAAGAAAAAACTCTCTGGGGAAACTTATCGAGAGCGCATTTTTATAGGGTTGAGTTTCGTGATTAAATATTCGGTAGGTTGTGGCTCGTGATTGGATGTAGTGTTCAGGTTGGATGTCAGAAAAGATAAAAAAAGCAGGTACTCCGTATGGATGCCTGCTTTTATTCGTATGCAACGGTCAGTTGACAATATGTTTGATGCGACATATAATTAAGAAAAAACAAGGACAGAAGGAAATGTTTGAGATTGAGTTTTATGATACGGAAGACGGAAGCACGCCGGTGCAAGAGTTTCTGGATTCCTTAGAGCCCAAAATGAAAGCAAAAGTATTCAGGACAATTGATCTTCTGGAGCGGAATGGACCGGCACTTAGACTGCCATATTCAGGGCCGCTTGGAGATGGAATATTTGACTTAAGGACGAAACAAGGTTCTGACATTACGAGGGTTCTCTATTTTTTCTTTATAGGAAAGAAAGTGATTCTGACAAACGGTTTCGTAAAAAAGACACAGAAGACGCCTCCCGCGGTTATCGAACTGGCAAGGAAATACAAAGCGGATTATGAAAGGAGATTCGGACGATGAGCAGCTACAATGATTACAAAAGAAAAGCGCTGGCAGATCCGGAAGTGAAAGCAGAGTATGAGGCTCTCCAGCCGGAATACGATATTATTCAGGCGATGATTGACGCACGGAATAAAGAAGGTTTAACACAGAAAGAATTGTCTGAAAGGACAGGGATCACTCAGGCGGATATCAGCCGCATTGAAAGTGGAACCAGGAATCCATCTCTTGGAATGGTAAAACGGCTGGCACATGGCCTTGGGATGAGATTGAAGATCGAATTCATCCCGGAGAGTACAATAAAGACCGCGAAATAAATATGTAAAGAATATCTGTTAAATTGAGCAGGCACTCCAGATGGAGCATCTGCTCTTATTCTTTTACATCGACGTTGATACCGGATTTGAATTCTATTGAGAAGTGGTCATCGTAGACGGTGATCGATCGGATAAGCTCACGGACAAGGCCTTCATCGAACTTGGTGATTCCGGTCTGCTGTTTTTCGATGAAGTCCTGCAATTCGGCTATCCGTTTCTGTGCTTCTTCACGGCTTCGGGTGTCGGCCTCGGCTTGTGATTTCTGTTCTCGCAGGCGAAAGATCTCATCGGCGATGGCGTCGTAGTCCTGCTTACTGTTAGCTTTCCGGATAAGTTCCTTCTGCAGCTCGTCGAGCCGCGCCTGGATGCCGTCCGGGCTCATCGTATCCGCAGTCGTTATCGCTTTTGCGATGTTCTCCTGCATCTGGCGGATGAAGCCATCGCGGTCGGTGAGTATTCGGTTAAACGCCTCGACCGTAACCTCCTGCAGGAGTTCTTCCTTGACAGTCCGGCTTGTGCAGTTCATTGCCGTATGGCTGGGATCAAGACGGCTTATGCAGCGCCAGACGATAGACCGGCAGCCGTGGTTGTTCCAATGGACGCGCCGGTATAGATCACCGCATTCTCCGCAGACTATCATCTGAGAAAAACAATTGTTTCCGGAGTAAATGCGTTTCGTGCCGGAGGGAGAACGGTGTACACTGCGACGCCTTACAAGTTCTGCCTGCACCTGCATGAAGATGTCCTTCGGGATGATGGCCTCGTGATCGTCCTCCACGTAGTATTGCGGCACGGTGCCGTTGTTCCTTATACGCTTCTTAGTGAGAAAATCCGTGGTGACGGTCTTCTGCAAAAGGGCATCGCCCATATATTTCTCGTTCCGTAGGATCTTGTTGATTGTGGAGTCGTACCATTTCGTTCTGCCCGCTCCGGTGAGGATGCCGTCTCGTTCCAACCCCTGTCATAATTAATGGAGTATATCTGCACAGCAGTACAGCAAATAATTGGAGCGGAATGGCAGACAATCTGCCTTTTTACAATATGATCTCCACGCAGGACATGGCGACAGGATCAAAATGGATTTTTGATACAGAAAATCATGGAGATACCGGTCATTATGACGGATATTACAGAGTTGAATTTTATCTGTGGTCCCAGAACCTAAGCGGGAATTTGAATGCTGTATATATCATTCAAACCAGATATGACGCAAAGGGTAATGTGATCCGTTGATACTGGCGGATGATGCCGGATATTGCCGGATAAATATTTTCTACAGAAAAGGATTTAAGCATGAAAAACAAGAAGGGTTTTACCCTTGCGGAGCTTCTGATCGTTGTCGCTATCATAGCTGTGCTCGTCGCCGTCAGCATTCCGATTTTCTATGCACAGCTCAGGAAATCAAGACTTGCTGTGAACCAGGCAAATGGAAGCTTAATCTCAATGTTGATGATATCGTAAACATGAAGATGGAGCAAAATGAATCGAAATATCCGGTTGAAAAGGCAAAAGGCAGGTCAGATAAGTACGATCAGTTATAACCTGATAATACTGATGAAAGGGGACTGAGTCATCTTGCGATTGCCAGTGACGCGAGGATCCTTGATGCCGGATGCGGTGGCGGAGCAAACGTGAAACGTCTGTCAGGCAGAGTTCCGAATGGACATGTTTTTCGAAGATCATTGATGGTATGTCCCTTTATGAGGCGGATGCACTGAAACGTCTCCTGACCAGCGCCGGTTCCAGCAGGGTTGAGACAGATGTAAAAGACATCTGGCTCTGCGTCAAAGCGGTGAAATAAACCGGAGGATCGGGGGAAAAACAGGCATGAAGAGGAAAAAATTGATGTATTAGATTATGCCGGAACCATACTGAATGCAGTAAAAAAAGGAGTTTTACTGACGGTAAAAGCAGGTGATAAAGTTAACTCGATGACAATCAGCTGGGGAACTCTCGGTATTGAGTGGGCCGTTCCGATTTTTACAGCCTTTGTCCGTGAACACCGTTATACAAGAGAACTTCTGGACCATGCCGATTCTTTCACCATTAATATTCCACTGGAGGGCGCGAATCGCAAAATCCTCGGGTACATGGGGACAAAATCTGGACGTGATACAGACAAAATTGAGGATATGGGTCTGACTCTTGTGCCATCTGAGAAAATAGATACACCCGCAATTAAAGAATATGCCCTTACGCTTGAGTGCAGAATCGTGTATAAGCAGCTGCAGGACCGCAACAGAGCAGGCTCTCCGCTGAAATGAAGAGCCTGCTTTTATTTATGGATATGAATCTGTATATGAAGAATCCATCAGATCGAAAAGACTCTGCCTTCTTTTCTCGGTGATGCCTTCGGGATCGGACCATCTGCATAGCCGACGATGACATTATCGATGCCCATATACTGATCAGGATCGATGCCGGCCTTTCGTAAAATACCTCTGCCTTCTTCTGTTTCAAACTGCTCTTTTCCGCGATGAATCCAGCAGGAACCGAGGCCCAGAGAAGCAGCCTCATTCAGCATATTTGAGATGATGCTGCTTCCATCATATACTGCGGTGGCAACATCTTTGGGAGAAAGTACGGAAAGAACCACCGGAGCGCCATAGAAAGCATCCATGCCATCATGGCCCATGATTTTTCCATTTATTTTTCCGAGAGCACGCACTGTTTCAGGATCTGTGATCTTAAGGATTACAGCTTTCTGCCGTCCCATACCGGTCGGTGCATACAGCCCGGCTTCAACGATTTTTTCGAGGAGTTCCTCCGGGACCGGTTTATCTACATACTTACGAACCGAACGTCTTGCTTTTAATTCTTCTAAAATATCTGCCATATTTTTTCCTTTCGCTGAAGTTTATTGGATCCTTCTATAATATCATATAAATTCGGACTTGAATTCCACAGTGAAGTTGTCAGGGAAAACGGCGATTTTTTCAATCAGTCTTCGGACGAGGCGTTCGTCGAACTCAGATCGCATATTATGCGCAAGAATAATCACCATCATTTGATTGCAAATGATGACGAATTGTACTATTATAGATGCAAAGAGGAGGTGTTTTTATGGCAAACACTCTAATCCAGTTTCGTGCAGATGAAACAGAAAAAGTGGAAGCTACAGAAATCCTGAATCAGTTGGGGCTCGATATGCCTTCTTATCTGAGAATGTGTGTATCCAGACTGGTCAGGGACAAGGGTATTCCTTTTAGCATGAGAATTAATAGCTTGTCTGAAAATAAAGGTGTTTCTGCTATGAAGCGTGCCAGTCAGATTGCAGAAGAAAATGGAATTTCCGATATGACGCTTGATGAAATCAATGCGGAGATTGCAGATGCAAGAAAGTGAGGCTGCCGTGACGTATTATGCCGTAATAGACACAAATGTTCTTGTTTCGGCGGCGTTAAAATGGAAATCTGTTCCAGGAAGTATTATTAATCTTGCTTTTAATAATGTAATAGTTCCACTGGTAAATGCTGAAATTCTTAAAGAATACCACTCCGTTTTAATGCGTCCCAAGTTTCATTTAACGGAAGAAATAGTAAATGATATCGTGGATGAGATAGCCTCTCATGCAATTGTAATTTCAGAAGAACATATGGACATAGATTTTCCGGACCCGAAAGACAGAGTATTTTATGAAGTGACTATGCAGGCAAGAAATGATGAAGAGGCATATTTGGTTACAGGAAATATTAAACATTTTCCTGTGAAACCGTTTGTAGTAACTCCAAGACAGATGCTCGATATTATCTTGGATGATGAACAAGGTGATGAATGATCGGTATTGCGGCTGGAGGTATCACTAATGCGGAAAAAGCACTCATGTATGTCTGTAAGATCGAAGGACATACCGGCAGCGTTAGCTGTTTTCAGGAGAATCTTTACTTTTTCTGCGGAATACCGTGTAAAATCTTTACTTTTATGGCAATAAAAATATAATAAAGTAAAGATTGGAGGCCGGATATGATCGATTATACTGGGCTGAACAGTATTCTGAAAGAACGCAAAATCACAAAATCGGAACTGGGCAAACATCTGGGCATTTCGTCGAGAACTATTGCCAAGATCGCAAAAGGAGAAAATCTTTCAAAAAATGTCCTGAAAAAAATCAGCAGTTATTTTGGATGCACTCCGGAAGAACTGTGTGAAGAAAAAGCAGACAATCCGCTGCTTCAGACTCTCAGAGAAGAAAAATCGGCAGGGATCTCCGGCGGCATCTATCATGAGTTACAGGTGCGGATGACATATAATTCCAATCATATGGAAGGAAGCAGACTGACGGAAGATCAGACGCGGCTGATCTTTGAGACGAATACGATAGATGTCGGAGATGGTATTCCGGTAGATGATATTCTGGAAACAGTCCACCATTTCAGAGCGGTCGATTAATTCAACACTTTCATGGTTTGCCGTTGGCGATTACAAAAAAAGGCCCAATGTAGTGAACGGAAAAAGGGTATCTGATCGGCACTTGTCTGGATGGACAGGATACGGTTAATGCGCTGCTAAAAGTATTTAGCATCAAGCTTGAGCCGCATTAATGATTGGGAAAATGCTGTCTGAGGGTACATTCGTTGTGAAGCTTCACAGTATTTTTACCCGCTGACAGTTTCCCTGTAATAGCAAACAGAATAGGATTTGGCATCAGGGAAAACAGCAAAGCCTGCATGAAAACGCACCTGCAAAATGCTATATTTTACCTGTATCGGATGATCGGTTTAAATGTTACCGGCAAGGAGGAACATGCCATGTGCACCTGTGCAACGTATGCAACCAAAGATCATTATTTTGGACGAAACCTGGACCTCGAGTTTTCCTATGAGGAGTCCGTCACCATAACGCCAAGGAACTTCCCGATTCCGTTCCGGACAAAGGAGACACTGACACACCATTATGCCATCATCGGCATGGCATTTGTCGCAGGAGGATTTCCGCTCTACTATGATGCGACGAACGAGTACGGACTCTCGATGGCGGGACTGAACTTTCCGGGGAACGGATATTTTCCGGATCCCGAAGACGCCGCTGCAAAGAGGAAGGATGCCATCTCACCTTTTGAGTTTATTGCGTGGATTCTGGCACAGTGCAAAGATCTCATCGAAGCAAGAACGCTCCTTGCCAGAATCTGCCTCGTGAATATCCCCTACAGCAAACAGCTCCCCATCACCCCTCTCCACTGGATGGTGGCGGATCAGACCGGATCCATCGTCGTGGAGTCTGTGAAGGACGGAATTCACATCTATGACAATCCGGTCGGCGTCATGACGAACAACCCGACCTTCGACAAGCAGCTCTTCCGCCTGAACGACTACCGCGGTGTATCCGCTGCAGCATCAGAAAACACCTTTGCCAAAGGCCTCGATCTTGATTCCTACAGCAGAGGCATGGGCGGGATCGGCCTTCCGGGAGATCTCTCCTCGGGCTCCCGCTTTGTAAAGGTCGCCTTCACGAAGATGAACTCAACATCCGCAGATGATGAGGACTCTTCGGTCAGCCAGTTCTTCCACATCCTGGGATCGGTGGAACAGCAGCGGGGCTGCTGCGACTTAGGGGATGGAAAGTACGAAATCACGATTTATTCCTCCTGCACGAACATCGACAAAGGAATCTATTACTACAGGACATATGACAATTCCCAGATCTCTGCCGTTGACATGCACCGTGAGGACCTGAATTCAAACACCCTCGTCTCCTATCCGCTCGTCACAAAGCAGCAGATCAACCGGATCAACTAGACCGGACAGGGAGGAATTTTTATGCCCAAAAACAAATTTCAGGATGCAGTTTTTACAGCCATTATGGCGACTGTCATGGTGTACGGTATGATCGTCTACAATGTCGCGCTCAACATGGGCGGCGTAAAGACGGAAACCTTTCTTGCGGCGTTTCACGAACTGCCGATCATGGCGCCGATCGCTTTTATACTGGAGTTCTTTATCGTCGGAAAAATCGCCCGGATGCTGGCATTCCGTGTCATGAAGCCGACCGACCGTCCTCAGTTCATTACGTATGCGATTTCCATCAACATCTGCTGCATTATGTGCCCGGTCATGAGCCTGATCGCGACCTTCCTTTTTAAGGATACGAAGAATTTTGCTGTATGGATCCAGACCTGGGCCATGAACTTCCCCATGGCCATTCTCTATCAGATGTTTTACTGCGGTCCGCTGGTTCGTCTGATCTTCCGGGCGATTTTCCGTGAAAAGAAGGTCAGCGCCGCCGGTCTGTCCCCTGACATGACTATGATGCAGGAGAGCAGCGTCGAATGACGGCTGCTCTTTATCTTTATCTGATTTTTATCTGATGCGCGAAACGTTTTGATTCTGCTGAATGATTATGGTAAATTGGTAAAAAATCCGCACAGGGAATCTTTGGAATATGCCGGATTTTAGAGACTGAAGACCTGCAGAATGACATTCAATCAAAATCTGACATTTCCGGAGAGACAGGGATGAAGACGCATAATAATACAGAAAAAGCACATGCCGTTTCAGATCAGGATACAAAGTTTTCTGCACTGCATGTTGTGCTTATGGTGATCATCGTTCTTCTTGAGCTGAACTGCGTTTTTTTCATCAATTCAAGAATGCTGATACGCAGAAATTCGGAGATTTCCTACAACAGCATTCTCAAGGTAGAAAAAAGCACGTTAAAATCTGCTGTGGACAATACCGTCCGCGACATCGAGAGTACACGGATGCTGCTCGAATCGCAGGGAGAGACGGATGAGGAGGTTGAGGCAGACATTCAGAACAGAATGTATGCCAAGATTCATTCCGATCAGTACGATGACGGCAGATACATGTGGATCAATAAAATTCTGAATTATAACGGCGGCGATGATTATGCTGTCCGTCTGATTCATCCGAATCCCACTTCTTCAGAAGGCATGATGCTGTCGACGGAGACGAAGGATGCAGAAGGTGAGAAGCCCTATCAGACAGAGCTGGACCTGATTAAGAAGTCCGGCGGCGGATTTTATACGTACTCGTATCAGCCGGATGAGAACACCAGTCCGGTAGAGAAGATCACGTACTGCGCTTATTACAAAGATTACGACTGGGTGATCTGTGAAGGCGTAAATCTGAGCAGTATTCATGATTATGAGACAAGTCAGAAGAAACTTCTGCTTCCTCATCTGTACCATGCCAGCCTGATCATGTCGCTGGTCTGCATGGTCATTACACTGTTCACGACCTGGGGATTTGCCAGCAGGTATAACCGCGTTCTTGTAAGGAAAAATAAGGAACTGAACGACATGGCCTATGGGGATTTCCTCACCGGTCTGTATAACCGCGGCGGTCTGATCCGTCAGCTGGACACGCTCATTCATGAAGACAGCACCAGAAAGCTGACCGGCATGTTCATCGACCTGGATGACTTCAAGCTGATCAATGATCTGTACGGTCACATTGCCGGTGATGAGGCGCTCCGTCATCTGGCGGATTTTCTGCGTCAGTCCTTCCCGGATGCTGTCATCGGAAGGACCGGCGGCGATGAATTCTGCGTTGTGATCCGCAACAAATCTCCGGAAGAATGCTCCGCGCTGCTCGAGCAGGTGATACCGGGAGAAAAGAGAATTTTCGTATAACGGTCAGACCATCCGTTATACGATCTCCGGCGGATATGCGGATTATCCTTCGCAGGCGGTGTCCCGTGAGGAACTGATGTCCATGATGGACAGTGCGCTCTATGCCGCAAAAATCGGCGGGAAGAATTCTGTCCGTCATTTCCGGCTGGATATGACGGATATCAAGAGAGATGCACTGGGATTCAATGTGAAAAACATGGCCATGGGTCTGCCCGGCGCATTCCTCATCTACAGAGCGGAAGGCGATGAAGAGATTCTTTTTGCCAATGATCATCTGATCAGGCTTTTTGAATGTGATGATTATGAGGATTTTCTGAAGTATACGCAGTCGAGCTTCCGCCACATTGTCTTTGAGGAAGATCTGGACCGGGTGGAAGAATCGATTCGAAAACAGATCGAGCAGGAGAGAAGTACAGCCGGCACCACGCAGGACAGCTATGATGACTACGTGGAATACCGGATTCAGACGAAAACAGGAAAAATCAGGACAGTCATCGATATGGGACGGCTGGTGGATGATGTTCATTACGGAGAGATTTTCTACGTGTTTATTCTTGACGTGGAGAAGCTTAACCGGGAGCATATCCTGGAATCCCTCTCCGGCATGTCAGGCACGCCGGAAAGGGTAAACTGAAGGCACGCCGGAAAGGGTAAACTGAAGGCACGCCGGAAAGGGTAAACTGAAACGGTTGAAAACGTGATAATAGATAATAGCGGATTGTCAGTATGATCCGGATTTTTCCGCGCCTTCTCTTATCTCTGCGTACAGATTCAGCTCCGGATGAAGCGAGCGCTCGTATTCCACCATGGCCAGAGATTTCGGTTTGTAGAAGTAAAATCCCTGAATGAGATCTATTTCGGCTTCTCTGGCAAACTGATATTGTTCTTCGGTCTCCACACCCTCAATCAGTGTCTCAATACCCAGCTTTTTCGCGGCCTGAATGATGGCGCGGATGATGATTTTGTTCGGCTCATCCAGATTTTTCATCAGCTTCTGATCGAGTTTGATCAGGTTGCAGTGATACCTCGAGAATACATTCAGGCTTGAATATCCGCTTCCGAAATCATCACACCAGATACGGAATCCTGCGTTCCTGAACCTGTCCAGCTGACCGGTAAAGGTGGTTTCGGATTTCGCAATATCCTCCTCGGTGATTTCGATGACGATTTTCTCTTTCGGCATATCATATTTCCTCAGCAGATCCGAGATCTGCTGAAACATATCGGCATGGTCAAAGTCCTGGGAAGACAGATTGACGGAAACCGGAACAAGGGCATAGCCGTCCTTCCGGCGTTCGGCATATTCTCTGCATACCTGTTCCACGATGTATAAATCCAGCTTATAGATCAGATGATACTTTCTTAACACCGGGATGAACTGACCCGGCGAGATGATGCCCTGATTCGGATCAATCCATCGGGCGAGGGCTTCTCCGTAACGGATCGACCTGCTCGTACTTTCCACTATGCCCTGATAAAACACATGAATCCAGTGGTTCCCAATGGCCTGATTAAAATGATCAATGATATACCGCTGCTGCAGGTAATCCTCTTCAATCTTATGTGAATAGACGGCCAGTGCCATCTTCTGATTTTCCAGAAAACTGCTGATTGCATCACTGAACTGGTATACCATTTTATTCTTTTCTCCTTAGTGACAAACGGCTGCATTTCTGTGATACAACTGGAAAATAATGATATATTCTATTATTATACCAGTTAATAATTATGTCATCAATCAGTATTTCGTGTGTCATTCGCTTATGGAATGGCGAATAATTCCATTTTTGCTGAAGCCGAAAATACGGACTCATGTTATACTGATGATATTCAGAGGTTCTGAAGATGGAGCCGCGGCTGTGATATCTGCAGGCAGGCGGAGGATTGCGGCGAAAGAGACACCCTGATACAGGAGGAGCTCTCATGAGTAATGAGTTATTTGAATTTACATCCGGAGAACTTGAGGCGTTACGGGACATCCCCGGGGCTTTCGGCGTTTTTCAGTCTGTCAGGGGAAAAATCGTCCCGGTGTTTCTTTCGGAGCAATTTGTGTCACTTTTCGGCTTCGATTCTGAAGAACAGGCGGCGGACGACATCAGGAGAGATGTGTACCGGGGTATGCATCCGGATGATGTCGCAAGGATTACCGTGAGCAGATATCAGTTCGCCGGAGGTGCTCCGGCATATGATGTCCTGTACCGCAATAAAAACAGATTTCAGTCCGATTACCATATCATCCACGAGACGGGAAGACACGTGTGGAAAAGGGGAACGAGACTCGATTATATCATCTATACGGATGAAAGTCAGATTGCCAACGGAGAACAGGGCGTAAAACTGCATCTGTCAGAATCGTTTGAACAGAAGATGTCTCTCGAGAATGATCTGCACAGAAAGCAGTTTGATGATCTGACAGGACTGCCGCTGATCGGAAGATTTTTCCAGGAGGCGCAGGAAGAAATCCATGAGATACGAAAGAAGGGCAGGGTGCCTGCCATTCTGTGGATCGATTACAGCAGACTCCGTGATTATAACGAAATTCACGGCTTTGAGACCGGTGATGAGCTGATCCGGGGTCTTGCATGGCTGATCCGGGACCAGTTCGGTGTCGCGAATACAGCAAGAATTAACAATGACTGTTTTGTGGCCTGCACGGATACGGAGAATCTGGAAGAAGATATCCGTCATATCTTTGATGAGGCAGCGAAGCTCAACCGGGGCAATTCACACCCTGTTGCCGTCGGCATCTGCGTCATGAATGAGGAGAATATCGGGCTTTCTGCAGCTGTAGACCGGGCGAAGCTTGCCAGTGATTCTCTGAATGAGCCGATGCACTCCTCTTATGCCTATTTCAGACAGGAGATGCTGGACAGGGCAGAACTGCAGCACTACATTATTCAGAATTATCAGAAGGCAATGGATGAGGGATGGATCCAGGTGTATTACCAGCCGGTGATCCGTGCCGTGACAGGCGAACTCTGCGGTGCGGAGGCACTGTGCCGCTGGAAGGATCCGGTATACGGCATGATCTCGCCGGGTCAGTTTATTCCCGCACTGGAAGAGCAGGGGAGAATCTGTGAACTGGATCTGTACATGGTTGAAAAAGTCTGCCGGGACGGCCGGAAGCTGATAAATTTCGGAAAGGATATCGTACCTGTATCTGTCAATCTGTCCCGCAAGGACTTCCGTGAGCCGGATCTGGTTGACCGTATTGAAACGCTGGCAAAGAAAAACAGGATTCCGCGGGAGCTGCTGAATATCGAGATTACAGAGAGTGCCTTTGTCAGACATACGGAGAGACTGAGCAGGTATATCAGTCTCTTCCATCAGCTGGGTTATCAGGTGTGGATGGATGATTTCGGCACGGCGTATTCCTCTCTGGGTTCTCTGAAGGATCTGAAGTTTGATGAACTGAAGATTGACATGAGTTTTCTGTCCACTTCCACGGAGAAGGCGAGGACCATCATCACGTCTGTTGTCCGGATGGCGAAGGAGATCGGAATCCAGACACTGGCGGAGGGAGTGGAAACAGAGGAACAGTATGAATTTCTGAAGCGGATCGGCTGCGAGAAGATACAGGGTTATTATTTCGGGAAGCCGATGGAAAAAACTCAGTTCATGCAGCATATCAGGGACAGAGGGATTGCGATAGAACCGCTCCGCTGCAGACGTTATTATGACGCGCTGAGCAGAATCAATTATCAGACAGATGAACCGCTCTGCGTCATTGAGGATGATGGTGTCAGGCTGAAGAAGCTGTTTGTCAATGACGCTTATCTTCATGTGCTTGGACGCGACAATATCGACAATGTTGATCAGTGGCTGGATGAAATCAATTCGGATAATAATCCTGCGCATGACTTTCACCGGAAGTTTGCCGATGAACAGCTGAGAAAGCTTTCAGGCCCGCAGGTGATGACCTATCCGTCAGGCGATCATTACATGGAACTGACCGGCACTGTCGTGACGCATCATGATAATTACTATATTTATGCGCTGAACATCCGGTATATCCAGCTGAACGCGGTATCCGAAGATGAGAAGCGGGCGATGTATGTTCAGTACATCTTTTATATGTGCAGTGATATTGCCGTCTGTGATCTGAAGGAAAATGCACTTTACGGTCTGAAGTCCAATGATTCTTCACAGCCCATCGGAACCGGCGGAAAAAGCGTTGATCTGACGGAGGCGGTGAGAATTTACAGAGATAAGTTTATCTATGCCCCGGATCAGGAACGCTATTTTGCGTTTATGGATCCCGACACACTGAAGGAAAGGATGAAGCAGAAGAGAGGGCAGGATCTGACTGGATTTTTCCGGAGCAGGACGGGTAACGGGGAATATCGGTGGATGGTGCATGCCATTATGCCCATACCGACCTCGGATTTCAACCGGTATCTGTCGCTGACACTGCCGGTGGATACGGATGCGGAATTACACGGCATTCTGCAGGACAGAACGGGAAAAGACCGGGATCTGCCGGAGGAAAAGGGGGAACTGATCCCATCCCTGCTCTGGAAAAATTTGGAGACATACAGCCAGGGCATGTATTTCTGGAAAGACAGAGATCGCAGATTCCTCGGTGCAAGCCGCAGTTTTCTGGATTATTACGGGTTCAGTTCGGAAAAGGAGATCATCGGAAAAACAGACGAAGACATGCACTGGCATGTCAGTCCGGAAGAATTCAGAAGGGATGAGCTGAACGTCCTCCGGCACGGGAAGCGAATTTTTATGGCACGCGGAAACTGCATCGTCAGAGGAGAACAGCGTACGATTCTGGCCACGAAAATTCCGATCTACAGAGATGGCAAAATCGTCGGTCTCATGGGAACCTTCTCTGATGCTGACAGGTTTTATCATGTCCTGAATGATAAATATCATTCGATGATGATCGATCATGCCACGGATCTTCTGAATGCCAGGGGAATCGCCGGGAGTCTGAGGGATTTCCTGGAGGAGCTGTGGACAAAAGGCACGGATTTTTCACTGATAAGGGTTCACGTTCCGGAATATCCGGCTTTTATCAGGATATACGGGGAAGAAGCGGGCGATACGCTCCTCCGCAGCGCAGGTGAGGAGCTGAAAAAGATATTCGGAAAGAAAAGCGCCATCGGCAGAATCACCGGCAGCTACTTCGCGATTCTGACGCAGGATGTCGATCCGGAGGAAATGGAAAAGGCAAAGAAACGGATAGAAGAGGACATCTCAAGCCTGCGGAAGTTCGGAGAATGGACCTGCGCGCTGACGGCCAGGGTGAATATCACGGTTCTGAATCCGGATAATGCCAGCAGGGATCATTACGCGCAGATCCTGGAATATCTGCTTACTCAGTTTTCAACAGGCAGTCTGGACACCTTCTGTAAATTATGATACGGCTTAAGCTTTCTCAGTACATGCGGTTGTGTGCCTCATCAATGGCGCTGACCAGCGGCTCAAGTATATTCATGATACCCGGTGCATTGGACATGATCGCAAGGATGTAGCGGTGATGGTTTGCATAAACGATGCCCGCATCATTCGTTGATCTGTTTCTGATGATGCCGATCCACCCGGCTTTGGTGCGTGTCGTGTACTTACCGCCAAGCCTGGTGTGGATCGCGGAAACAACAGGCCTTTCAAACCAGCTTCCGACCGTTGCCGGTGGCTTCTGTCATGTCAGTTTCCTGATTCTGCATCGGGAAAAACGAACGGAGAGATGAAGACATGGGGAGCGGAAATGAATAAGAAATTTTTAATACCACTGATACTGACGACCGTGCTGGCGACGGCCATGACGGCGGCCGCGGAGGTTGCCGGCGATCCGGAGATTATTTTTCCGGAGATCGCGGCACTGGCTGTCGGGTACCTGTACGCACCGAAACGCTCATGGCAGGTGAATTCGACACGGCTGTTTATTCTGATTTCGGGATGTGCCGTCATCGGACTGCTGATCAGCATGTATATGCCGGGACCGCTGTATCTGAAAGTTCTTGTGTCCTTTCTTATCGCGCAGCTGATCTATCTGTACTCGGGAACGACGCTCGCACCGCTCAATTCCGCGATCGTCCTTCCGGTTCTGATCGGTACACGCTCTGTTTCCTATCTGATTTCCGCAGCAGTGATGACGCTGTCTGTGATAGTGTGCAGGGCGCTGCTGGAGAAGACCGGTATCAGAGAAAAGGAAAAGTTTATCGTCCAGCCGCGTCCGGACCGGGAGGCATTCCTGCGGATGCTGCTCAGAATCTGCGTCACAGCAGTACTTGCCGTACCGGCGATTTTTGCAGGACTAAGGTTTATCATTGCGCCGCCTCTGCTTGTGGCGTTCACTGAGCTGGTGGATCACTGGAGGCCGGGGACGGCGAAAAAGCCGCATCGTGTCATCCTTCTCCTGACCGCCTGTGCTGCGGTGGGAGATCTGAGCAGATACCTGATCACGGTAAGGCTGCATCTGCCGATGGCGGCAGCCACGGCGGCCGCGATACTGATCGTGCTGCTGATCCTGAAAGCGACGGGGCTTTTCATGCCGCCTGCCGGGGCCATGGCGATTCTTGCCATGCTGATTCCGGAGGAAGCGATGGCGCGGTATGTGCCGGCGGTTGCTGTCGGCTCCACCGTATTCATGCTGACGGCTGTTGCCTGGAACGTGACACATCATACAGGAACAGAAAACTGTGCATAGAGTTCATGTGAAACGATATTCACTTTGTTTAAGATAAATTTTATCAAAAAGGGTATTCTACCCGACGAAAGAGTTTGTTATAATCAGCACAAATATGGAGGTTCCCAAATGGAAAAGAATAATAACGAAGAAACATCATTTGAATTCAGGGATCTTGGTGCAAAGGTAAGAAAACTCCGTCTGAACAAGGGGCTCACCCAGAAGGACGTAGCAGATAAGCTTGGCGTTACCCCGGGATATATCAGTAATGTAGAGAACAGCCGTACGGCAATGTCATTGCGCGTACTGACTTATTACGCACAGCTGATGGGCCTGACGCTCGACGAACTGGTGGGCAAAATCCAGCCCGAGTACCGCGAATCATCAGCTTACAATACGCTGGTTTCAGAAATCCGCGGGCTTACGACAAAAGAACAGGAAAAGCTTGTGGAGATGCTGAGAATCTATAAGTCGAAGGAGAGCTGACAGGCACGACAGCCGGAACGGATGACAGCAGTGCCACACATGAATCCGCAGATGTTGACAGGAAAGAAGATGATCATGACGGAAAAGCTGAAGGAGAGAAAAGGAATTTCTCTCGTCATTTTTCTGCTTCTGCTGGGAATCCTGTGTCTTCTTGCCGTCATTGTCTTTACTGCCGGTACTGAGAGACTTGAGATTTCCCGTGAGAAGGAAGATCTGGCAGATCTGCGTGACGCCTATGCCGTGATTGCTGCGGCGAAGGCCGGAAATGACCGGACGGTGACGGAAACCTATGACAATAACCCGGAGCAGATCACATACGAGGTGACGGACGGACCGAATGGCATAAGGCTTTATCATGCGACGGTCAGGGCTGTCCAGCGGAAGAAAGGCTGGCAGTACAGATCAGCGGATGATGTCAGGATCAATGGCGTGAGAGCGGGAGCGAAGCTGAAGGGGGATGCGTGGGAGATGACGCTTACCTCGAACGGTTCATTTGATCTGGAATGAACAGATCGTCATGTCAATACGGACAGTACGGATACAAAAAGGAGCGGCTTAATCAGCCGCTCCTTTTCCTTTTCATCAGTCGGTAAATCTGGAAAGACGGGTGTGCAGCACCGGCCCGATCAGCATTGCAAGTGCCATCTTGATGAGGTCGTTGACGATGAACGGTGCGCAGCAGGCAGCAAAAGCTGTGGCAAAGTCGGATTTCATCATGAGAATGAACCAGACGAGGCCAACGGCGTAGAGAACCACGGTGCCGATGATCATGCTGACCATGCAGAAAATATGATCCTTCAGGGAGCCGGTTCTGTGTCTCTCCATCAGAACGCCCATGACGATAACCATCGGGATATAGCCGATGATGAAACCGCCGGTCGGACCTGCGATGACGCCGGGACCGGCATTGCCGCCGGAGAATACCGGGAGACCGATCACACCGAGCAGGATGTAGATCGCCGTCGAGATGACTGACCGCTTCCAGCCAATGATATAGATCATGAAATAAAGAACAAGCGTTGCCAGGGTGATCGGAACAGGTCCGACGGGAACGGCGAACGGTGAGAGCACACACATCACTGCGGCCATCAGCGCGCAGAACACAAGGTTTCTGGTCCTTGTGTCGGTACGCCTGTTCTTTTCTTCTGTGTTTTCAGTAACTGCTGTCGTAGATGCCATAGTTATCCCTCTCTTTCTGTACATGACGATGCTCATTGTACATTCAGAGAGACGCCATGTCAACTGTTAAACCGATCGTGGTTAACATGAGGAGCACAGTTCAGACGTCCGCCAGAGCAGCCAGGGCCACGGAACACATGGAGACTCCCAGGCCGAGACCTCCGCAGGCGTCGGTGGTTAATGAGTCCGAGGACAAGCGAGAGCGTGTCGAGGCTGGAAGTCTCCATGTGTGACAGTGGCTGGCAAAGAGTGAACAGTAACACATGAGGACCGGCATGTTATGCTTCAAAGTATATCTCATACCATACAAGGAATGTGTAGATGGTCCAGATCTGTCTCCAGAGGTCTGAGTTTCCGCCCGTGTATTCCTGATAAAGCGCCTCAAGTTCATCGGTGTGGAAGAATTTTTCTGCCGTACTGCTGTGGAAGAGGCGGAGTACATCACTGTTATAACGGGTATCGGCCAGCCAGTAACGGATCGGTACGATGAATCCGAGCTTTTTCCTGAAAGCGGTTTCGTGCGGAAGCACTTTGGCTGCTGCCGTGCGGAAGGCAACTTTATTCTGGGTTTCGCTGACCTTGTATTCATCCGGCAGCCGGGAAGCAATATCAAACATACGCGTGTCGGTGATCGGCATTCTGATTTCCAGTCCGCAGGCCATGCTCATCTTGTCTACGTTGAGGTAGATGTCGCCCTCCAGCCACAGGCGGATATCAATATCCTGCATCTGGCAGAGAGGACTGAAGCTCTGATTTTCATCAAAGAGAGGTTCTGCCAGGTGAATCGGAAGGATGTCAGGATTGTAGTGCTTCAGGAGGCGCTTTTTCATATCCTCCTTCATGATATTGGTGTTGCCGATGTAGAAGGTGCGGAGATTTTTACCGTAGCGGGATGCGTTGCGGTACATGTTGTATCCGCCGAACATTTCATCGGAGCCTTCTCCCGAGTAGCAGAGCTTTGTGTGTTTCGATGCCGCCTGACAGCCAAGCGTGAATACGATCGCAGAAGCGTCGGCGAGAGGCTGCTCCATATGCTCCATAACGAAGGGAACCGTGCGGAAATAATCTTCAGGCGTCACATTCAGGCGCGAAAGCTTCCGGCCAAGTGCGTCAGCCGTTTCCTTTGCAAGCGGTGATTCATCGAACTTCGGATTGTCATAGCCGCAGGTGTCTGCCATTTCGGCATCGGAAAGCGCAAATACATAGGAAGAATCTACGCCGCCGGAAAGAAAAGATTCCGCATGCTCGTCAGGTGTCTTTATCTCGCTCATCATCTGGATCATGGTGCGGTGAATTTCATCTGCGTAATCGTCCAGTGATCCGGCATCATCCGGGTGAAATTCCGGGCGCCAGTAGCGGGTAACGGTAAGCTCGGGGCGGGAGACTGTCGTCATCGGCAGCGACTGCTCCGCTGTATCCTGCATGCCGTCGGCTCCTGTCCAGGTCAGAAAGTGGCCGGGCATCAGTTTTTTCACACCCCTGAAGAAGGTGTTCTCGCCGGGGGTATAGGTCATGGTGAGATAATACTGAAGCATCTCTTCATTAAGTTCTTTTACGAATCCCGGGCGCTTCATGATATCGCGGATAAAGGTTCCGTAAAGCAGTTTCCCGTCAGCTGTCACATAGTAATAAAAAGGCTTTGTGCCGAACTGATCCCGGAGCGCATAGAGCATGTGACGGGTCTCATCCATGATGGCGAGCGCAAACATGCCGTGCAGGTGATTCCCCATAGAAGTTCCCCACCGTTCCCATGCTTTCAGAAGGATGGTCCGCTCCCTTTCCTCACGGGTCATGGAAGAGGCATTCTCGATATTCAGTTCAAAGGCAAGTGCCTCCCAGTTGCGGATATGTCCGCGGTAAGTTCTGAGTTCTGTCATCATTGTGTTTTCTCCTTTTTTTGTCTGACCGATCCTTCATCGCAGAGTGCGCGGCGCACCATCTGAAGCTCCACATCATGGAGACAGTTTTTCAGCGTGCCGTCTGCCTGCCGCCGGATAATCTCATCGATATCCATCCACATGACCGATTCAACCTCTGATTCCTGCAGCACGAGATCTTCGATGCGAACCGGCCGGTCGACCAGATAGACGTAGCTGAGTTCGTTGTCGCGGAATGGCTTTCCGTAAAAAATCTTCTCGGAATAATTCGGGCAGAGGCCGATGAACCGGAATTCGTTATCTTCAGCCTGAATGCCGAGCTCTTCGGAGAGCTCGCGCCTTGCGGACGGGAGCGGCTCATCACCCGCATCTATGTGCCCGGCGGATGATATATCATAGCATCCCGGGTTGGAATCCTTATCGGCGCTCCGTTTCTGGAGCAGCAGCTGCGTCCGGCCGTTGATTTTTCTCCAGATCCAGAGGTGCACTGTCCGGTGGTGCAGTCCGAGGCGGTGTACGACGCTGCGTTCCTGAATCTGTCCGGTTACCTTTCCCTCATCATCCAGGATATCAAAGAGTTCCATCGGATGACCGTCCAGAGCCGCCCCGCGTAGAATGCCGTTCTCATCATAACGGAGTTTCAGTGAGAAAAACGGCTGTCCGTCGGCGAGAAGCTTCAGGAAAATGAAGTCGCCTGCCCACAGATCCAGCTTCGTCATTTCCTCAGCCGGCACCCATTCGAGCACACCTTCGTCACAGGGCGGAAGAGGATCCGGTACTTCAAAATCCTCAGAGGTGAACAGTGCCATGTATTCCGTGACGTCCCGGTAAACGAAGGTGACAATGCCGCGGAACACCTGCGAACGCAGGGTGATGCCCGTTTCTTCCCTGACTTCGCGGATCACGCAGTCCTCGGGACTTTCTCCGGATTCCATGTGGCCGCCGACGCCGATCCATTTGTCTTTGTTGATGTCATGCTTCTTACTGACGCGGTGAAGCATCAGATAGCGGTCACCCTTTTTCAGATAACAGAGGGTTGTACATTCCATACTCATTTTCTTTTCTTTCCGGGTCTGCAGCTTATCAATTAACACGTATGAACCGATAAAAGTAGTGTAGCAGTATGCACAGGAAGATTTTTCACACGAAAGACCCTGAACATTGTATCGCGTGCCTGCAGAAGAATGCAAGAAGATGCTGTTTCGTACAGGGAATTATTTAAAAAATAAGTCCGAAATGTTACAATAATATGATATCCAAAATCTTGCATGAAGATATTCTGACGGGAAGGACCAAAATGAGTAGCGGGAATCTGAAAAAAATCAGACAGGGGATCAAACAGAAGATCCGGTCTTCGGAAGGAGTCACTATCCTGCTGGCGCTGCTGTTCTTCATGCTGTGTTCCGTCGTCGGCTCTATCATTCTTTCTGCCTCAACAGCTGCCAGCGGAAGGCTGGCCGGCCTGAAGGAACAGGAGAAGGCTTATTACGAGGCTGGTTCGGCTGCGTCCTTTGTGGCCGGGATGTTTGATGATGCTGTGATTGCTGTGGATCAGCAGGATGACGGAAAGAAAGTTTACTATGCGCTGGATGAAGATACACTGAAGGGCCTTGATCTGGAATATGGTGATATTCCGCATGATTATCAGAATGAGTGGAGTAAACTTAAACTTGATGAGGGCGATTTATTCACAAAACTGCTGAATAACAGAGGCACTGAACAGACTTTTATGCTGCAGATCGATACCGGATTGATGGATTCCGACAGTGATATCAGTCTGGCTTTCAAAATTCATCTCACAGCAGATGATGAGGGACTGATCAAAGGAACCGTTCAGCTTCAGAAGAGCAGTTCAGACGCTGCAGACAATCAATATTGCTATGATCTGAAGATTCCGGCTGAGAAATCAGCACTTTTCGTAGAGAATGTGGATGACAGTAATACCACCAGTGCTGGTTCCGGGACGGAAAGCGTCGGTAATGTCTCCGGATCTCAGGATGAAGAAGAGGATGAGCAGAAGGAGATAGATATCTTCAGATGGAAAAATCCGGTGATAACGCTGCATAAGGAAGGGAAAAATGAAAGTACGGGACAGGGCACAGAAGAAGGAAAGGCTCAGAACTGAATTCAGCACTAAATTAAAGAGCTGCAGAGGAGAATCCATTGCGGAGGTTCTGGTTGCCGTGCTGATCGTGGCACTTTCCTCCATCATGCTTCTGACGATGGTTCAGAGTTCGTCAGAGATTGTGAAGAGCTCTGAAGCCGGCATGAAGAAAATCTACGATCACGAATCGGCGGCCAACGAAGAGACATGGTCCTCTGCAGATTCGGAGATAACCGTCAAGCCTAAGGTGAACATTACATTAAAACATGGTGATGGAGGAAATTCCAGTCCACCGATCTGGAAGATCGCCGGAAAGAGCATCGAAAATGATTATAAAGTGAATGTTTTTTATGACAGTTATTCCGGGATTGTTGCTTTTCGTAAAGCATCAGGAAGTTCCGGCGCGGGCACAGGTGCAGGCGCGGGCTCAGGCGCAGATGCGGGCTCAGGCGCAGATTCCGGCGCAGGAGCGGGTACAGATGCCGGCTCAGGCACAGGTTCTGCAGCGGGCACAGGGTCAGAGACAGGGACAGGAACAGGTTCCGGTTCATAATGACAGATTCTTCCGGTCTGGTAAGGGTGAGCAGATTGACAGGTAAAATCAGAGAAAAAATCAGAAAGAAACTGAATAACCGTCATGGTTTTACGCTCGCCGAGACGCTGGTGACACTGATTATCGTCGGACTTGTTACGACAGCGGTTGCAAGCGGCGCCGGAATCCTGAGAAGTGTTTATAAGGATGTCACGCTGAAGGCGAACGCGCAGACGGTGATGTCGACTGCCATAACAGCGATGCGCAATCATATGGAGTTTGCCTCACCGGTTGATCCGGATGACAGTAAAAATGTGGTTTTTAAGGATGAAGACAGCGGAACAGCGATGGCATTTGTAAACGCATCGAAGAACAGTACTTCAGGAAATCAACCCGGAAACGGATCTGCTCAGACGGTTTATATTCAGTATTACAGTATCAGCGATTCATCTGCTCAGAACGGGGAGACATCGAAAAAGCAGGTCACCGTGAGCCCGGCGGGCAGCCCGCAGAAACTTGTTCAGGATGCAGCGTTCGGCAAGACGCTGGGGTCGGATCTCAGTCTCACGATCGAGAACAGTGACAAAACAGGACCATATGATGTGAGCAGCAGCGGCGGCGTTCTGACGTTTTCGTTTCACATTTCCGTGACAGACACAGGGAGCAGCACGGTTCTCGCGGAACAGGATGTCACCATCCGTTCCATGGAGAGCATACAGGAAGACAGTAAAGCATCGAACGATAAATCGAAAGACAGCTGATATGAAAAATAAACGACTGGGAGATATGCTCATTCAGCAGGGTTACATCACTGAAGACCAGCTGAGTGACGCGCTGAAAAAACAGAAGGAACACGGGAAGAGGCTCGGCCGTGAGCTGATTGATGACGGATATATCACGGAAACGCAGCTGATTGATACCCTTCGTATTCAGCTCGGCATTGATTTTATCGATCTGACAAAGACCGAGATCGATCCCTCGATGGCGAAGTACGTGCCGAAGGCACTGGCACGCAAGGACTCCATCATTCCGGTCAGAGTATCGAGGGACACCCTGTTTCTGGCGATGGCCGATCCGCTGAACTTCATGGCGCTGGAGGAAGCGCACGATACTTCGAAGAAGAAAATCGTTCCCATGATTGCGACGCAGGCTGCCATAGATCATTCCATCAGCGTGCTTTACGGTAATGAGGGCGCGACAGAAGCCATGGCACAGATGCGTGCCGAGGCCGGATTTACGCCGGATGAAGTCAAGGCGGCGCCGGATCAGGAAGAAGAGGAAGAGGACGCACCTACCGTCCGCCTGGTCAACTCCATCATCGAGCGCGCCGTCAACGAGAAGGCATCCGATATTCACCTGGAGCCGACGGAGCACGAGATGATCATCCGGATGAGAATCGACGGCAGACTTCATAAGGTACTTACCGTTCCGGAAGACCTCCGGGATGCGGTGATTTCCAGACTCAAGGTAATGAGCCGCATGAACATTGTAGAGAAGCGAATCCCGCAGGACGGCCGCGCCATGATCAGGATGAAGGATCATGAGATTGATATGCGTCTTTCGACCCTGCCGACCATCTACGGTGAGAAGGTCGTGATCCGTATTCTGGGTACCGAGGGACAGATGCTGACCCGGAAGGGCATCGGTATTCCGGAGTCGGAGAACAAAAAGCTGGACAAGCTTCTGGCCAACACCAGCGGCGTTATCATGATCGTAGGTCCTACCGGTTCCGGTAAATCTTCCACCATGTATGCGCTGATGCAGGAGCTTCTCTCTGAGAGCACAAACCTGATCACGCTGGAGGACCCGGTTGAGTATCATATCGCCGGCGCCACCCAGGTTCAGATCAACGAAAAAGTCGGGCTGACCTTCGCCAGCGGCCTTCGTTCCATACTGCGTCAGGACCCGGATATCATCTGTGTCGGCGAGATCCGTGACGGTGAGACGGCCGAGATCGCGATGCGGGCGGCCATGACAGGTCACCTGGTGATCACAACCATTCATACGGAGGATGCGGTATCCGCCATCGACCGTCTGAAGGACATGGGCGTTGCGCCGTATCTGATTTCCGCCGGATTAAGAGGCATTATCTCACAGCGTCTGCTGAGAAGAATATGCCCTCACTGCAAGGAAGAATATATACCGGATCCGGCAACAATCGAGCTTTCAAAAATCCATGCGTATCCCGGCAGAAAGTATTATCACGGCAGAGGATGCGATTACTGCTTCGGCAGCGGCTACAGGGGACGAATCGGTACCTTCGAGGTGCTGACCATGAATGACAGGCTTCGCCACTGCATTACATCCGGCGGAGACAAACAGGAATTCACAAGACTGGCAAAGGAAACGGATTATGTGACCATGCTGCAGCATGCCGATGAACTGGCAGAACAGGGCATAACGACGATTGACGAGATCATCCGTACCATCAGCATAGGAGACTGATACGGAGACAGGAGGATATCCCGATGGGCGATTTTTCTTCAGATTATCTGGCGCAGCTCAACGCCATGAATGCGGGAGAAATGCAGGAAGATGACGAGGATTACGCATATGAAGGCGGATCCGGAAAAGCGGCGGCGGGTGTTTCCGCGGAGCGGTATATCGCCATGGCGGCGGCCAGAGGAGCGTCGGATGTGCATCTGGTCAAAGGCATTCCGCCCAAATGCAGACATGACGGACAGATAGAAAATATCGAGGACCGCGTGCTCACGGATGAAGACTGTGAGGCCATAGCAAAGGAACTTGCCGGCAAGTATTATCAGCAGATCGCCGAGATCGGAGAACTGGACCTGGCAAAGACGATCGCGGGAGAACGTGTCCGTATCAACCTGTTCAGACAGCAGGGAAGCATCTCCGCCGCGCTTCGAATCCTGTCAGATCACATTCCGGATCTGGAAGACCTGGGTCTGCCGGAAGTCGTTTATCAGTTTCCGAAATACAACAAGGGCATTGTTCTTGTTACAGGAGAGACCGGAAGTGGTAAATCGACCACGCTGGCGGCGGTCCTGGACAGGATCAATCACACGAGACAGGAGCATATCGTTACGCTCGAAGACCCGATCGAGTATATCTACAAGCCGGACCGCTGCATCATCAACCAGCGTGAAATCGGCAAGGATACAAGGTGCTATGCGGACGGTCTGCGTGCGGTGCTCCGTGAGGACCCGGATATTATTCTGATCGGCGAGATGCGTGATCCGGAAACGATTGAGACGGCACTGACAGCCGCCGAAACCGGACATCTGGTTTTTGCAACGCTGCATACGAACTCGGCGGTGGATTCCGTCGACCGTATGGTGGGTGTCTTCCCGGAGGAGCGTCAGCCGCAGATCAGAATGGAGCTCTCTACCTCCATCAAGGCCGTGCTCTCACAGCAGCTTCTGCTGAGGGCCGGCGGAAAGGGCAGAATCCTCGCCTGTGAGGTGATGATCGCCACCCCTTCCATCCGGAATCTGATCCGGGAGGGCAAGACGCCGCAGATGCAGTCGGCCATGCTGACTGCGGCTGCCGAGGGAAGTATTACCATGGATAACTTCCTCCTGAATCTGGTGACGGCGGGGAAGGTGACACCGCAGACGGCTTATGAGGCATGTAATGACAGATCCTATTTCCTGAAGCAGTGTCCGGAGGCCGGATTTGATCCGGCGGAAGGTGCAGCCGTGTCATCAGGCGAGACGAAGACGGCTCCGTCCGGCAAAACTTCCAGGGGAAGCGGAAGAACCTTCTTCACGATTCACTGACGGGGAAGCACGGATCTGCTGAAGTACACAGGGCGTTGTTTTTTCCGCCTGAAGATTTTTCCGGCTGACATCAGATATGCTTTATCAGAGGAATTGATATCATGCAGACTTACAATTACAGGGCAATAGGCAAAGACGGAAAGGAAGCGCGGGGCATCATACAGGCCTCCGATGAATTTGCGGCGGCAGAAAAGGTGCGCCAGACCTATCCGATCATCACGGAACTGACCGAGGTGAAGGAAAAGAACTCCACGAATATCCTGAATATGGATATCGGCGGAAAACTGAAACTGACGCCGCAGCAGCTCTCCGTCATGTGCTCGCAGTTCGCCATCATGCTGAAATCGGGCATTCCGGTCGCACGAAGCATTGAA
>Ga0256406_1002191_pt1 | contig 28596 bp, 34 predicted proteins | sample RumenRJG_03DNA_FD_185986 | JGI IMG/M metagenome (GOLD analysis project Ga0256406, IMG submission 185986) | Bovine rumen microbial communities from Lethbridge, Alberta, Canada - RJG_03 | ecosystem: Host-associated > Mammals > Digestive system > Stomach > Rumen | place: Canada: Alberta | collected... | reverse complement strand
AACTTCTTGAGATACCTCGCTTTGTTATTCCCTTTTTGTCTTTTCCAGATTATTCCTATGGGAATCGTTTGATTTTTCTCAACGATATTTCCTATCATACAAAAAAAGCACTTGCCGCCCATAGATGCGGCAAGTGCCTTTTCATCTTATCCTTTTTTACGAATATAGTTCATCCCACAATTCATTTTCATATCCAGCGCATCTCACGAAGATACCTTTCAGCATCTCTGCCATGTCACGGCTGATACTCTTCTATCATGATCGATAAGAAATGGCGCTTCCCCGCATCGGTGCAGTACAGCTCTCAGCTTTGTCAGACAAGAGAAATCTGCTTCCATCGTATCGTTCAGCTTTGTATATCCTTCATCGGTCAGATCATCCAGTACTTTAAGGAGCTGTTGGCATGCGTTATCTTCTATTTTGCTTTATCCAGCCTTACGGCTTTTCTTATAATCGCACCTTTGATCTTCTTCAAAGTTCGTTTATCTTTTACTATCAGGCTTACAATAAACATTTTGATTCCTTCCTCCGGGATTTCCGGCTGCAATAAAAATACTCCGCGCCTCATTGCACGGAGCTATGTAGCAAGCCGGGATACGGCGGCAGTAATCGTCAGTCCACGAACTTTATCAGGAGATCATCTATTGCATCGGTGTATCTACCTTCAGCGAGAAGCTGATTCTTAAACTCAACAAGAGCCATAACTATTATCCTGACCTCATCATGAGTGAATCTGAATTTAGGTCTGAGCATATTTCTCACATATCGTTTGGTGATCCTGTTGAAACAGCGTCGGTGGCGATGCACAAATGATCTGTGTAGACGAGAGGAAAACGAAGAGTTCAACTTCGTCGGGAAACGTCGCCGCAGTACAAGTGCGACTGACTTTCTCATCATCGATGCATTCCGGGATCTGAATTTGACAGCAGTGGACATCGCCAGGAAATTCCACACATCCGACACACATGTACTGGACATCTTTAACCATTACGTTCGCATGAAAAGGCTTCCTTTGAGTGATGTGGTCAGCATCGATGAAGTCTATCTGAACATGGATCCATGGTCCAAATATATCCTTGTTATCCAGGATTTCCGTACAGGAGAAGGCCAGAAGTTCATCCTCAGTGCAGTCATACTTTTCAAGGATCGATTCCAACTCTGCGTCTAAAGTTCGTTGTCGGGTTTTGAGAACGGTGCTACGGTATCGCAAAGAATGCGGCCTGTCCTGTTTCTCGAATTGACGGCCATTCAATTCCGGATCCAGACGAGTGGCAAAAAGGAAGCGATTCCGAAGATGATCAAAATTGCGGAATCCTCGCGCCTGGCGCTTCAGATCCTTGGCCTTTCTGTTCATGGATTCAATTGGGCCGTTCGACAATCTGGAGACGATCGATACACCTTCGGTGTCGAGCCGCTCAATGAGAACGAAAGAATTGATGATCGGTTCACGATGACGTTTCAGAAGTTTTGAGAAACGAACGAAGATATCCTGCCCGCAATGAGCGTAGAATTCTATGAGTTTGTCCAATTCAACAGCGGCCTTGCGAGGCTTTCCGGCGTTTACGGTATTGAAGCGCACGTATCGCTCCTTGAGATCCCGAAGTTCTCTCAGCGCGGGATCGACACGGAAGAAACGATCTTCGTAATCTGATGTCCTCATCAGGAATCGGAAATGGCGATCTAAATGCGGCTCATCATGGTACTTGATCGAATCCGCATTGGAGAGCAGAAAGAACCGGTAGTTTTTCAGAAGATACAACTCATCTGACATGGGGAGCCGGAGTTGTCTGCCAGCCTTAGCAGATAGTTCTTCCTGTCGTTTTTCATCACGTTCAGCGATCGACTTTTGCAGAGCACGGACGAATCTGTCCAGTTCCGCATTGATCCACTGGATCACGTGGAAAGAATCTACGACAGAGACCGCGTTGGGGAAGTATTTTCCTACGTAACTCAGGTAATCATTGTTCATGTCACTGATGAGGTAACGAACAGCAAAACGCTCTTCCTTCGGGATGGAAGCAAAGTACGGCTCTGTTTCGCTTTGTCTTCGACTTCGAAGAACGTCAATGGGTTGCGTCATTGGGTCTCTGAAGGCAACAGCCCCTTTGAAAACCCCGACGGCATCTTCAATGACGCAGGCCTTCCGTGCGATTTTATCGCTGCAAGCAGAATCCTGGATGCTGCTTTTGACGAGCTCAAGGAAGGAGGCACTTTCAAATGATCGACTTAGACGAACTCTTTGAGCACATTAAAGATCTTGAAATGGATCTTGAATACTGCAACAAGAAATTGGAATATCACAGTTCATTCTTGTCCTGGAAAGGACTCTGGGACGACTTCGCGTATTTCCACATGAATGCACATCTGGAATATCCGAAAGATGACGACGATGATCCATTCCCACGATATGTGCTTTAAGAATCTATTCGTTATTTCTCTATGATCGTTGCAACTTAAAGCGGAGGACGACATACCGTTCCTCCGCTTCATCACTATTCATTTTCTATGGTCAGACCCGATGGATTGTCCCCACGGAGCGACCCCTCTGAGTGTCCCCACTACCAGACCCCATCGACTGTCCCCACTGGCAAACCCCATGAAACTTTGGGAAACCCCACAAAACTTTGATTATCCGTAGTAGTTTGCTTTAGAATTAATAAGGATAGCCATCATAATCCGTTCTCGGATCATATGAGTCTGGGGCCATCAGTTCATCTATTAGCTCTTGTGGCATTGGTTCGTCTGGATGATCGATATAATAATCCAGATCATTGCTTGGATAGCCACGTTCAACAGGCGTTTTGCTTAGATCTTCAGTAGTTGGCTCCGTAGTGGATTCAGTAGGTCTCGTTGTTGTTTTTTCTTCATTCTCCTGCGTATCATTTCCATTGGGGTCTTTATCTCTCATGTACTTATCATATTCGTCTTTATCCACTCGGATATACGTGTCTCCATCAGATAGCCATACATAATCATCATCTGAATATGCATCATATCCGGCTGCAAAAACCATAGTTCCGCAATATGAAAGAACGACGAGTGCCATAATAATTCTCTTCAGCCAAATCTGAATCGGCGAATTCTCTTCGGTCTTTATGTCGATCCTATACATTATTGGATCCGCTATAAATCTCGCTATACAATAAAACAACAACGCCACTGCAATTGCAGCAAAAACTCCCAAAATGAAACCGCCGATACTCAACAGATGATCGCTTGTTGACGCCCATTCATGGCTGTAGACTTCATACGTATCACCCATCGGTGCCCCATCACTCTGATAGCCCTGAAACGTTGCCGATATTGGCTGCGGTGTATGGAGAATGTTATCATTCAGAAAAAAGCCAATTGGTCCAATTCCTCCGATGGCTGCCCAGATTGTGGCTTTTTTATATAGATCCAATCTACAGCCCTTATTGAATTGTGCATGTTCTTCTCTCGTCCTTATTCCCCGCATATTTCCCCTTACAGATTAAATGTCATCTGTTTTCCTCCACTGTCGCCATTCTCATATATGGTCGCAAATTCATCCGGTGATGACGTTTTAGCTTCAAGTTCATTCTTCTTAACAAGACTAACAAATATCGCCGCAGCACGCGCCTGACAATTGATTGATTTTTTATGATTGAATTCAATATCAGTAAAGATATCGTAATCAACTATTTGCTTCGCAAGTGCAGACTGCCGTTTTAAAGCTGTAATATAAATCCAGTCGTAGAACATTGTCTTTGGTTCTAGCGGCCAATCTATTCCATATAAATTGAATGCTTTAAGCTTACCCGATGTCGTTAATCGTTCATCACGCTTTGCATCTTTGGGCGCCACATTAAGAAGGTCTTTATATGGACCACCATTTTCAAATACCTTCGCTGATTGAAACACATTTTCTATCCATCTGTAGTCACCTAGTTCCTCGTGGTAAAACTTCAGATTAAATGCGCTCAACTGAATGCCCAATTCATCTGTTGATTTTGTTGATACTTCTAGTATCTTTTTACCGGGAAATTCTTCTTTAAGTGTTGAATGCAAAGACGCAATACTCTTCTGCTTTTGGCTTACGGCAAAGCCGGAGTAGTATGTATATTTGACCATATGTTCGGTGTAATAGTTGTCTGCTGAAGTGATAAAAACTTTTTTCTCTGCCATTACTGAACCTCAAAGATAAAATCATTCCTATAAAGATTAAACAACTCAGGAAATACATGTGCATTTATATGCATGTTTTCAATTAAATCAATGTAATTGTCTTTATCATTCTCACTCATAAAAACAATATCCATTATGTGTTCTTTTTCAATCTGGTGTTTTATCAATATCTCTGCTTGATAAGATGTTGGAAGACAACAAATATCTTTCCTCATTTCTCGTCTTGAGAAGGTTTTAACACTGCCATCATCCATTTCTTTCCCATAAACAGTACTTGCGAACATCCCCTCAAAGGCTTCTGCTGTTGTTCGCGACTCCAAGCTGTTTTTTATTCTCCTAGTGGCAGCATTGTGCTCAGCAAAGTAACACTCATGATTAAGAATCACTTTTGCATCTATTGTGATAATAACCCACCTGGCATCTGGATACTCGTCTCGATATTTTCTTAAATTAGCCGTGTTCGGAAATTCAACTGATGTACAAATACAATTTGTTTTATTATCCCACCTGTCCGCATCATTATATAAATAGCGTATTCCCCTCTCACAAAGAAGATCTACTGAGAGTAATCCATACCTTAAAATAGAGTTTAAGTTTTCTATCCTTGTAAAGTGTATCAACTCTGTGATTTTTCGGTCATTTAGCACTTTCTCAATTGTAAAGCATTCGCTATTATTACACTGCCTATTAATTGCCTCAGGTTTCCATGATCCGTTTTCCCTATCATCAATTCTACTATCTTTCTGCTGTGTATCATTATTTTGCTTTGCCCTGACAAGCTCCCGCTCTCTTAGTACCTGATTATGTTTTGCTATCTCTTCTTTATGTGTTTCGGTAAGTTCATCCAAGTAACCTATCAACCGTGCAATATCATCGCGTGGCAAAATGTTAATTCTCCCGTCTTTTTCACACATATGTGATAATTCAGCAAAGGTTGAAATATTCTTTGTTTTTAAGGCTCGAAACAAGCTCGCATCAATATCCTGAGTGTCCAACTTTTCCGTGTTATTAGAGTTCAGTATGAACTCAATCCGATGAGCCTTTTGAGAAGCGATTTTGGACAGACTTCCTATATATGTTCCGTATTTGGAATAAATCTCATTTGGATCTATAAACATATCGACTAGTCTCCCTTATCCTATTTCTAATAGTACAAATGCCTTATGCTGTTATTATCAGATTCTTCTTCGTCATCATATTCCATCTCATCTTCGCCCTGATAATATGCGTAAGCCTCAGATAAACTCAGTTCGTTTGTGTTGAACTCTTCTTCCCATTCTTCCCAATCTGGTTCCGGTTCATATTCTTCCGCATAGAGTTCTTCAATCCGATCATCGCATATACGCTCGCATTCATCAAAAAGTGCTGCGCTATTCTTCCCAGTATTTATGTATAGATACAGAACTTCTTCGAGACTCAACCCATATATCGCACGTATTTCCTCAAGATTCACGATCGTATCATATGTATCCAACAATCCTTTCGCCTCTGGGTCTGCCTTCACGCTTCTTAAGATACGGTTTCTTACTTTTTCTTTTCCTTCATCCGTGTAGCTGGTAATCCGAAAAGCTTCTTTTAATATTTCCCCCATAGCATTGATTTTCCCGGGATTTGCTTCCTCTTCAGGAATTACATCTGGTGATAAAAGAAATGGATCGTTACTAATATTTGAACCCTGCACATATATAATCTCAGGGTCCTTTTCTACAAATACTGTCTCTTTAATTGTCTCTTTTTTTATCACCACATTATCTTTGCTGATGTAACCAGGTTTCATTTCCATAACATTTACTTTGAGTCCTTTTGGAAAACTGTCCGGAGACGTCCCAAGGAAAGCCTTAAATCTCCTGTGGAATGTTGAATATTCAAACATCGAAAACTCAGCAGCAATATCTACCCAGGCTTTATCTGGATTGGTCAGTTTCTGTTGAGCGCATCTGATTATTTTTCTTCGCTTGATGTACATACTGTAATCTTCGCCTTCGACACTTTTGACGATTAGTGCAGCTTCCCTTCTGGACAAACCGGCTGCATTGGCAGCCAACTCATATAGTTCTTTTTCTCCCGCATGTATGTTTTCTTCAATGGCTTCTATGATTCTATTGTAGTTATAACAGTCTTCCATATTAACTCCCCCATATCTTTGCTTCGTCAATGAAGTGATAAAGTCGAGAGCATTCCTTTTCATTACACTGATGTTGCCTGATCATTTTTTCGGTTAAGGCTCCCGAGTGCAGGCTACAATCACAGTAGCCCGCACAAAACTTCTTATTTTTTATTCTACCATTAATGTATCTGTAGTTAATACCCCTTAATTCTATCGCCAGTACATTAGGACTGTCGGCATATACGGAAATCAGCATTGGTTCCCCCTCTCTAGCTAAAACTCTTTTCACATTTCTCAGCATCAAATTCATCATCAGGCATCACAGCAAAGCGCCCTACATCCACCAGATATTCATTTGCCTGATCTTCACCGATCGAGTTTTTCATTTCAAAATACAGACGATTCAAAATGAAAGTAATCTCTGTAAGAAGTGTCGATAGCTCACCTGAAATCATTATTTTGTTTGCGTCAGCTTTAATCATGCAGTGCTCCTTTCGCCTTATCTTAGATTTAACTTGGTTTTAGTTTAGAGCATCATCATCAAAACAGGCATTGCAATTGATGTACAAAAAACATTATTTCACGTTTTTTAGGCTCTTTGATTTAATATGTGAGACACGCCTAAAAGACTTGCCCCACATATTATTACTTTCACCTCTCAAAAAAATCTGAGCGCATGTTTTGTCTGATCTCATCCATCAGTCCGTTGGCCTTGAAACTGAACAGCTCTCCTGTTCCGCCTGCTATGATGCAGTGATCGAGGAGCGGTATGTCCAGGTACTTCCCCGCTGTTGCGAGCTTTTCCGTTACCGCTTTATCCTCTTCACTTGGCTCCGGGTTTCCGCTTGGATGCACATGGAAACAGATGAATGAGCCGGCGTTTGACAGGATCGCCGACTTGAAGACTTCCCGTCCATTGACCATGGAAGCGTTCAGTGTCCCTATGCTGCATATGTTCATATTGATGATCTGTCCGTTGGTTTTCAGATTCAGGATCCCGAACACCTCTCGGTCATATGTCGCGAACTCTTTGGCTATGACTTCCATCACATCCTGCGGCGTTGAGACCGGCGTTTCACTGTAAAGGGACGGTTCCCTGACCATCCTGATGTTCACGACACGGATCTCATTCGGATTCCCCATCACTCTGCTCATTGGTCAGTACCACCTCCATCGTGATCGAATAAACCGTCCCCTCTGGGATCTCATCGATGATCTTCTTTAGTTCTTCCTGGCTGGCTACTTCGATCGTCTCTCTCTCTTTTTTACACATACTGTCCCTCCCTCTGTGCAGGTTTTGCATCCGACCCATCGCACAGATACGCAATCTCGCGATGCGCTTTGATAGCATCCTGCAGGTCGATGATCCCGCCGATATCATCATCCAGTCCGTGATTCCGGGCTGCCCGCATATCGATCGCAAGGATCTTCTTATGCGTATCGAATCCTTTGTCGCTGAGCCTTGTCAGCGTCTTGAGCTTCATCTTGTTGATTGCCATTTGTCTCCTCCTTTTTCTTAAGATCGCCCATAATATCGATCAGGCAGTATCCGCAGAATCTGGCCTCGTGATTCCTGTAGATACAGTTTTCCGGACATAATCTCATCGCTTTTGTCCTGCCTTTGCTCATGAAAATGTGCCCGGTTCCATCATCTCGCACCCGTAGTCTGTGAATGCGTACCAGTGCGTGTGATCGAACCTGTCATCATTGAACACGCCTCTCATGATGATGCCTTCCTCGGCGAGCTTCTTCAGTGATCTGCGGGCCATATCCACACTCATGAACGGCAGCGCGACGGTGATCATTCTCTGTGAGATGCGCGTCCACACCCTGCCGTTTCGCTCGATGGATTCCATATCCCTGTCTAGAAGTTCCCATAAAAAAGTTGCGATCACGGATTCTCTCAGGCCGTAATCTCTGGCGATATCCTTATTAAACTCGATCGTGTTTACCATTTTCTTTACCTCCATATGGTGAAGGGAGACGGTCATCCGTCTCCCTGTTTGCTTTATTCATCTGTTTCTTCACTGTCATCTTCGCCGGTCTTTCTGCGTCTGTACAGCGCATATGCAAAGGCCGCAGCCGTCAGCATCAGTACTGCCGCGATCAGAATAGGCGCGTCATCTCCGGTCTTCGGAGAATGTTCGATTGGCGTTCCCGGCTTGACCACCTTGATGGTCTGGCCCTTGTCCTTCAGGTCCTTATGCTCCGCGACGATAACGCCCGGCATCTTGCTCACATCATCGCCCTTCTTGTAGCCTTCCAGGCGGTAAGCTGTCTCAAAAGCAACGAGTTCCTTTCCTTCCAGACCTTTGGTGCTGATCTCAAATTCGACCTTCACCTTTCCGTTTTTCAGGAGCGGTTTGAACGGTTTACTCATGGCCGCAACCGGTGTTCCGTTTTCAACGAGCGGATCTCCCGTATCCTTGACCATGAGGGTTCCGTATACGACATACCACTGGGAGGTGTCCAGCCCTTTGTATTCCACCGTGTCAACCAGGATGGTCTTATCCGATGTCACAACGGATTTGTTGTTCTTTTGATCCGTCAGCGTGGTGCCGATCTCCGGTTTCTTCCAGGTGACGGTCTGGCCTTCGTCGTTGATATCCTCATGCTTTGCGGTAAGGTGTCCCTGCGCGTCATAGAGAGTCTCAAAGACTACAGTCTCCTTGCCACCCAGGTCGCTCCCATCGAACTTGAAAGTGACATAAGCCCTGCCTTCTGCCGCGGGTGCTGTGAATGGTCGCTCTGCTGTGATCTCTTTGCCGGAAGAGTCTTTGATGACTTCGCCCGTAGCTTTGTCCATGAGTTTGCCTTTGGCAGTATAGGTCTCGCCCTTCTTCAGGCCTTTATATTCGATCACATCTGTCAGCTCGATTTCCTTCTTCGGAAGGACGTCTGTTTTGATTCCGTTTACAGAGGCCATCGTGCCAATTTCAGGCACGTCGTCTGTGATTGTTTCCAGGTCTACAAAGCCGTTCTGGGACTTCTGATCCACGGTGAAATAGAATCTCTGCAGTGAGTATCCTTCATTAGCCTCACAAGGCATTTCCTCAAGGATATAGGAATCATACGGAAGCGCTCCAAAGCTGCTGTTCATGGCAGCTGTGCTTCCAAACTCCCCAGTGCCGAACCACACGCCCTGCAGGATCTGCTGCGCTCTCTTCTGTAGGCCTTCTGTTTTAATGTCCTTAGCCTCAATTAGATCATCAAACGGATTCTGGACTCTCGCCGTGTCTGCGTCCTCATCCTCGTCCAGATCTCCCGCGGCTCTCCTGTCTTTTGTGGAGAAGAAACCGTTCTTATCGGTCACGACCACATGAGTCTCCTCGTTGGTCACGCTGATGATCTTGAATGGCACGAAGCTGAATCTCTTGGAATCGCCGTCGCCGATCTTGGTGCCCTGCACGTCAGAGCGGTACACGTAGTTATCGAAGGTCAGCGCCGCCTCATTGGCGCCGTCATCATAAGCGTAAATGGTTCCGTCTTCTCTGACTTCAAACATGTGCTCTGTTTTGTCGGTTCTCTGGTAAGTGGCGTTGGTCTTTGACTCACGGATAGTGTAGGTCCCATATGGCAGATCATCGCTGAGGGTCTCCGCGGTGTAGGCTTTCTTCTCTTCATTCCAATGGACGGTGATTTTACCCACATCCTGTCCGGAACTTACTCGTTTGATCGACCCGTTTTCGAACAGCGCGCTCTTGGATTCGAGCTTCTTCCAGTCGACCTTGTCGGTCTTGTTGTCCAGATCCTTTCTCACGACCACATCGCGTCCGGAAACGTTCTTGATGGTCATGACGATCCCGTCAAGGGTCGCTCCGCCAAGTGCTTCAGACTTCTTCAGTTCCTTATCACGCTTGATGATCTGTACGCCACCGCGCTTGACAGCCTCTCTGACCTTGTCTGCAGTCAGATCGATCATTTCACCGTCCGTGCGGATGCGGAAAGCTCTGGACCACTTCTCATTGAGCAGGTATCCTTCGCTCGGTTTAGTCTCCTTCACAAGATAGGATCCATAGGGGAGGACCTTTTCCGCGGATGCCGCGATGCCCTCTTCGTCTGTTTTGATCACAAGGGCCTCACCGTCCACCGCGATCTCCTTACCATCCACCATGATGGATTCCTTGGATTTGTTGTAAATGGTGAACTCTGCGCCTGCCAGCGTGGCGTCGCCCTGAGCGTAGTTTTCGTCCAGATCATTGTCGATCTTGGACAATTTCACGCCGCCCCGGATGATGGTCTCATCGCCCTTGATGGACTCGTTGTAGGTCTTTACATGGAGATTGTCCGTGCCGTCCTCTGTGATATGGACGACCAGTTTCACACTGTTTAGAAGATAGCCTGTTGAAGGCGTCACCTCCTGGATGACATAAGTCCCCAGCGGATAGCAGATCTTGCCGTCTTTATCCTTATAGAAGGCGGAATTGGTCTTGCCTTCCACAGTGGCCGGCGACTGGCCGCTGATTTTACCGTTGGCGTCCGTTACCAGATGCCATGTGGCAGTCGCGTTTCCGGATCCTTCGGCGGCAGCAGCTGTACTGTACTGTCCGTCATAGTAGCTGAACTTATAGATGGCTCCTTCCAGCGTGGCATCGCCCTCTCCGTGATCATGAGGATAGCCTGCCGGATTCTTCGTCAGAAGCAGATTCACCAGATCTGTGATGGGTTCTTCCTTTGCCGTGAATGTCGTAGTCTCATCGGATTCCACGTTCACAGTATAGGTGGAGGTGTCCTTTGCGTATCCCGGAGGTGCTGTAGTCTCCTTGACGGTGTAAGTTCCTTCCGGAACATCGATGGTGTTGCTGGTTCCGTCCTCTTTGACCGTCAGTGTCCCGACGGACTTGCCGGAAGAATCATAGACGGTGTAAACTGCGCCTTTGAGACTGTAGCACGCGTTGCCGTTTGTGATACTCGTTCTGTTGGATGCCTTTTTCATGTTGATATGGCCCGGCGCTTCCAGATATCCAACGATCATGTCCTGCACGCCGGACATATAGCAGATGAAGACCTTGAAGCTATCCGGAACAGCGTCATCCTTGGCGGAATCCGGGGCCCACATTGCATCGCCCAGTCTCTTTGCCTTTGTCCAGACTTCTCCAAGATCCGATGCGTGAGTGCCGCCCCAGGTCGCCATATCTGACGGTCTTCCCGCGTAGATATATGACAGCGCCATGTGAGCGATGCCCCAGTCCTTGCTGAAGTTTCCGGTATAATAGGTTTCCTTGACGTTCTTCACGTTGTTCTCGTAACCTGGGTAGGACGGTGAATAGTAGACGACATTTCTCAGGGCGTTCCATTTGCCCGTGTCATTATCGTCGGTGATGACCTTGTCTACGGTCACAGTTCCGGTTCCCGGGGATGCCTTGGACGGCTGCACACAGTAGGAATACCGGGTGCCCAGTTCATCATCCAGATCACACTTACGGGAGTTGCTGTACCCACCGTTTCCGGATCCGTAAGTGATCTGTCCGCCATCCCAGACGGTGTACTTGCTGCCCTTTTTTCCGGTGAAGGCAGCATAGGACGGATCAGTGATCATGGGCACAATCAGGCTGAATACCATCAGCACTGCCATTCCCATGGTCAGGATCCGTTTCAGGTTATCTTTGTTTGCATATTCGGTCATTGATGCCTCCTCTCTTAGATCATGACTGCCAGAATGATGAACGGCAGGGTCAGAACTCCGATGGCCCCTGTCAGGACCCAGGCGATCCTGGATGCCGCTTCCTCTGACAGCGCTACGTAGATGCCGTCGTCGCATCTGCAGATGATGGTTTCTTCGTTTGGTTTTGTTTCTTTCATGAATCTCCTTTCCCGCATCAGGGCATGAAAAAAGACCTGAATCTCGATAAGAAACTCAGGTCTGTCATGATCTGTATTGCGTTGTTGTTTTAAATATATTCTCTTTTTTCCGTTAGTACTGGTTGTTTAAACAGGTTGGGTTACAGGGAAGGATCGTGGAAAAAGTGCTCTCACTGCGATTTTTCTACCTCGCATCGTCCCTGCTCTTCTGCTTCGCACGGTGTCTTCCGTAAAACTCCATGGCAGCAGCTACGTAGTCTTCCCTTTTGGAAACGGGAAGATCCGGTGGAAACAGTTCTTTGAAGCGAGCTCCCCGCAGCACGATGCGTTCTCTCTGGTTCGGTTTCTCCTCCAGCATGATCGCTTCGATAACTTCCGGCGTGAGCTTCCCCTCATCCTGCATCCTCCTCATTCGGATGGCCTGAGCGTGGGACGGACTGCATTGTTCCATGTCCATGCATTCCCAGAGCTCGCCCTGGATGGTCTTTGGCAGATAAGATATCTCGACTGCCGGTCTGAGCGCGATCTTTCCCTCATCGACCATATCCAGAAGTTCGGGGATCAGTTCGGTCAGGCGGATATAGCGCTGAATCTGACTGCTGCTATCACCAACTTCTTGTCCCAATCGTTCAATTGAAACAGTTCCTTTTAAATTCTGCCCCACTGGGGTAGAATTTCTCCCTGGCCTTCCAGGCATCCGTTTCATAGCCTCCAGCCGCATTTTATACGCAAAAGCCTTTTCACTCGGCAGAATGGTCGTCCGCTGGAAGTTCGACTCCACCATGAACACGGTCGCCTCATCCCGGTCCATATCCACGACCTCACAACGCAGAGTGCCCATCCCTGCGATTTCACAGGCCCTCATTCTACGGTGCCCTGACAGCAGCTCATACCTGCCATCTTCTTTCTTCCTGACAGTAGCCGGGGTGATCACTCCATTCGCCTTGACCGACTCAACGAGATTCATCATGTCCTCATCATCCCTGACATGGAACGGATGATCCGGGAACGGGTCGATCTCCGAAATTGGAATCTCATAGATGCGCTTCAGTTTTGCGTCATCCCGTTCTTCCTGCGAGGAAAACAGCTCATCGAGCGATGGAAGCCTCATCTCTTCGTTTTTGTCTTTCGCCAAGCTTCATCACCTCCTTTGTAAGCTGCTCATAGGCGATGGCGGGTTTGCTGTCCGCGTCATAGGCGAAAATGCTCTTCCCTGCCTTTGTAGCTTCCGCTGCCTTCACTGCCACCGGGATCTGCGTATCAAAGATCCTGAGCATCAGTCCGTAATTGGTGCGGATCGTACTGATCACCTCTTTGGCCAGGTTGGTCCTGCTGTCTACCAGCGTCATCACGATACCTGCAACGTTCAGGCCTTCATTGGTATGCGTCCTGACCATGTTGATGCTCTTCAGAAGCTGCGTCATGCCCTTTGCAGGAAGGTACTGCGCCTGCACGGGAATGATCACGCTGTCTGCTGCTGTCAGGGCGTTGATCGTGACCATGCCAAGAGACGGCATGCAGTCGATCAGGATATAGTCGTAATCCTTCTTTACATCCTTCAGCAGGTTTGTCAGTACCTTCTCCCGGCTCATGGCGTTTACCAGCAGACTCTCCATGGACGAAAGGTCCAGATTAGAAGGGATCAAATCCATTCCTTCCTCGTGATGGATAATGGTATCCTTCACGATGGGCCCGCTGTCCTGAGTCACCTGATACATGAGGCTGCCCAGTGATTTCTCAAGCCGCTCACCCTCGATTCCAAGAGCTGACGTGAGATCGCTTTGCGGATCGCAATCCACGAGCAAAACCCGTTTTCCTGCCTTTGCAAGACCTGCGCCCAGGTTCAGTGTGGTGGTGGTCTTCCCGACCCCGCCTTTCTGGTTGCATATGGCGATTGTTTTACATTCACTCATGCGGCCCTCCTAATTCAACTTGCTGTTGTGCTCTTTCGCTTTTTCTCTGAGCAGGTTCTCGATGGAGTACCAATCCATAGCATCTGTATCCCAGAACGCATCTTCAAAGAAAAAAGCCGCATCCGCTTCGTACTCTTTACAGCGTTCCAGCAGATGCAGTTCGTGAGCAGCATCATACATTCTGTCGCTGAGAAATATGGTTTCCAGTATCATAACGAGATAATCCGAATCAGCTGCAAGCAGGCATCTCGTAATCGCCAGCATCGCCTCAGTAGACAGATCGTTTTTCTCTTTTATCATCATGAGATGATCCGATGCCCTGCTTCCAAGCATGAATGCGATATCCATTACCAGTTCCTGTACTTCCGTCGGTTCCACCTCTTCATCTTCTGTATCGGCGTTATCATTCTGATCGTCTTCAGTGTGCAGATTATCCTTATCCTCACATTTGGTGATCATCCCGCCAATCAGTCTTTCGAATGCCTCCGCCAGCTCATCCGGCACCTCTACAGCGATTACTTTCCCTTCCATAACGACTTCCGGCTCTTCCTTTTTGTCCGGTCCCCCTGCAATAACTTTCATGCTTTCTTTTGTCGTTGCCATAATGTTTCCTTTCTCCATAATAGGTGTTCTGAAATAACAAAAGCTCTGCGAAAATGCAGAGCAATGTATTCAGACGCCCGGATGAAAGGGGCCCTAGTCGACAAATCTCATCAGGAGCTCATCTACCGGGTCTGTGTATCTTCCTTCCGCGATCAGCTGGTTCTTCAGTTCCACCAGCGCGATCACAATGACTCTGACTTCATCGTAAGATAACTTGTATTTTGTATTTGACATGGTCTGCACCTCCATTTCCGTTCCCTTTTTCTATAGTATAAGAGCGGGAGGCGCGACCCACAATTGTGCGAACCGCGCCTGTTCGGGTATGCAAGGGGTCAACATACCCGAACGATAAAGCGTAATTCCTCGCTATCATATCCGTATTCAATTGGATCCACCATATTGATGAGCTGACTGCAGATATATCCTGTACTGCAGCGGTCGATATACGCGATGTGCCCGTACTGTTTTCTTGTCTCCGGATCCATTTCAGCGGCCACCTCAGGAGTTTTCACCCAGATATCCCATATTGCGTCCTGGCTGTAATGTTCAGAGGCGACCATATTCAGTTCCTCCAGTGTGACATACCCCTGGACGAGCCCGTCATCCGCGAGTGCTGCGATATCTTTGTATGGGATATAGTATGATATAGACTGCCGCTCGTCACTGATCCATCCAGTGTCAGTAAAGAACTCGATCTGATCCTCTGCCATCTTTTCTATCGGCAGATCCCAATATCCAAACTCATCCCATTGAATGAACGAACGGCTGCGGCTTAATATCGGCGTCAGACGATATTTCCCATCTTTGCAGACATACGGCCCGATTGCCTCAACCTTCCCGTCTTTTTCTACGGCTGCATAGAATTCATAATATGTGCTCATACCTTTCCCCTCCTTCATCTCCAGTGATAATGTAGTAGCATAATACGCCGTGAGTACAAAAGTCTGTACTCAGAACCCGGAAATGAAAAAGACGCCGAAACCATTGAAATTTCAATGTTTCAGCGTCTGATAAAATCACTGTATTTTTAGAACCATTTTAGAACCACGCCGCTTCTTCCGATTGGCCAAAGCCAGTCATACCAAGGGTTTCAGCGATGTGGTAAGCCATCCGCAACTATTCCCACTCTATCGTGCTCACGGGCTTATCGCTCACATCCCAGAGGACGCGGTTTATGCCGGGAACCTCGGCGATGATCCGGTCGCGGATGCGGCAGAGCATCTCCCAGGGGATCTCAACGGACTCGGCCGTAACAGCATCGACGGTGTTGATGGCGCGGACCACTGCCGCCCAACCCATGTAGCGCTTGTCGTCTTTGATGCCCGTGGACTTCATGTCCGGGATGGCGACAAAGTACTGCCAGGGCGCCGGATCCATCTTGCCTATCTCCTCGCGGACTATGGCGTCGGCTTCGCGGACTGCCTCCAGACGATCGCGGGTGATGGCTCCCGTGCAACGGACTCCAAGTCCCGGTCCCGGGAAGGGCTGACGATAGACCATGCTGTCGGGAAGGCCCAGAGCCTCTCCAACCACACGGACCTCGTCCTTGTAAAGCAGCTTCACCGGCTCCACCAGTTCGAACTGAAGATCCTCAGGAAGACCGCCAACGTTGTGGTGAGCTTTGACGCCGTCGGATTCAAGGATGTCCGGGTAGATAGTCCCCTGTCCCAGGAACTCGACGCCCTCCAGTTTAGAAGCCTCTTCAGCAAACACATCTATGAACTCTGCTCCGATGATCTTTCTCTTGGTCTCAGGATCATCGACTCCCGCCAGTTTATCGAGGAATCTATCCACCGCATCCACATAGATCAGGTTTGCGCCAAGCTCCTCTTTAAAAACGCGCACTACCTGCTCCGGTTCGCCTTTGCGAAGGAGTCCGTGGTTCACATGGACACAGACCAGCTGATCGCCGATAGCCCTGATCAGCAGAGCAGCCACGACGGAGGAATCCACACCTCCCGACAGTGCCAGCAGCACCTTCTTATCGCCCACCTGCTCTTTGACGGCAGCCACCTGCTCATCGATGAAAGTCTTCGCAAGTTCGGGCGTAGTGATACGTTCCATGGTTTCCGGTCTCTTGTTTGGATCCATTACATTCCTCCTTGTATATCAAAACAGTATTTACTAAATAACTATATAAGTATACCACTATTTATTCTTCCGCTCCACCGCCGCCGGACTATCCACCTGCCGGCTGTAGTGCTTCGGATCGATCAGATCCGAGTCTATCCCGCCTTTGTAGGGATCCGCGGCACCTTCTCCGCTCAGCTGATGCAGGCCCTCCGGCGAGTATCTGTTGATCACCAGCCTGTCGGGCCAGATCTGGATCACGCTTCCCGTCAGCGTCTCGTCCGTCGCCCGGTACTGATCCAGAGCGCCCGCCGCAAGTTCCGTCGGCCCGCAGTTCATGTAGTATCCCGTGTAGCCCGCATTCATGTATGTAAAGGCAAGGGTCTCCTCCGTAAACTTATCCGTAGTGATGCTGTTCTCGTCGTAGTCCGGGATCAGAACCGTCTCGCCCACGCCTTTGTAAGTGGTCGATCCGCCCACATAGCAGTCCCAGCCTTTGGAATGGTTGTGGCCGAACAGGTAGACGATATCCAGGTTCTTCCCCGCCTCGTTGACAACATCGAAGATCAACGACGAGTAAAGGTTATCGCCGGTAGTGTGCCTTGAAGATGTGCGCGCCGTATAGTGGAGCGGCACGTGTCCTGCGATGAAGACCGGTCGCTTCTCTCCCCTGGCGATGAGTTCATCGAAGCACTTCTTCATCTCCCCGGAAGACTTTTTCACCTTGGAAAGGCAACCGTAGGTGCTGCCCTGCTTCCACGGGAAATCTTCCTGAGTGTTGAGTACGTAGATCAGATAATCATTGTATTCATGAAGCCCTGTCTCCGTCAGCGACTCCGTCATCCTGTCGTGATTTCCCTGAACGAACACCGGATCGCCACCTCCCGGATAGATCTCATCCAGCACACTGCGGATCTCGTCGACAGAATCCTCAGGACTCAGCTGATAGTCGTGGAGATTGGCATCGTTGGTGTAGTCCCCCAGAAATGCAAAGGTCTCCGGTTCCTTCTCCGACTCACTCACCGTTGACAGTATCCCTTTAAGGGTCTCCGCCGGCGCCGGCCATCCGTCCATCTGCTGATAATCAGACGCGAAGAAAACAGTGGCTATCGGCTCTGTCGCCTGAGCCTGTGTCTCCTCTGTAGTGGCCTTCGCAGCTGACGTTGCCTTTGCAGCATCCGTCGCCTTATCATCGCCTTTGCCGCAGCCGCTCATGAAAAAGCAACAAAAAACCAGGATCACAATAACTGCGATCACCATCCTGCCGGATGCTCTTCCTGATCCGGCCCACCACATTCTATTGTCTCTGCCGTTTCCTGACTCCATAATCCTTCTCTATCTTTATCGCCAGTTCGACATTGTCGCTGAAATATCTGTCCACGCCCATGTCGATGGCATCCTTTATCCACCCTTCTGAATTTATTGGCCAGGAGCAGAACTCCTTGCCCAGATCGTGGGCCCGCTTCACATTTGCCTCGGTCATCATGAAATCCCTGGGCGCGATGATGTCCACATAGTCCGCTTCATAGCCCCGATCCAGCAGGTTTTCGTACTTGCAAAGATACATCTTGGGCATGTCCGGGAACACATCCTCCAGTTCCTTCAGAGTATCCAGGCTGAAGCACTGGGCCGTTACCCGATCCTCGTATCCATGCTGTTTCACCAGATCGATAAAAGGCTGAGTCATATCCACTTCCTCATCCTTGAGCTCGACTACGTACTCGATCCCGGTCCCGTATTTGTCGAAGATCTCGCCGAGCCTGTGCACCTTCTCTCCCGACGGGGTGGTCAGCTGATCGATCTCTGCGTCGGTCATATTATAGAAAGCCTTATTCACCCCGCACATTCTGGATGCGTTGTCGTCATGAGAAACATAGAGGGTCCCATCCTTTGAGACCACAACGTCCTGTTCAAGACATGTGGCTCCTGCCGCCAGGGCTTCATCGTAGGCTTTGAATGAATGCTCCATTGTGCTGCCCGAACTTCCTCTGTGAGGTATCACCCGGGATGCGGCCCTTTTCTCGACATCGGCTCTTGCCTTCGCCTCATCGATGGCATCAGCGATCTCGGATACCTCTGCCCCCACTGAACCTACAGCATCGCCTACAGGTCCTGCGATCCGGATATCATCTCCTGCGCCCTCGCCATCCTGCCTACTGACCGCGAACCCGAAGATCCCACCGGTAACGAATACCAGCACCACGATCAGCGTTATCATCATGTTCCTGCGACTGAATTCCATATCAGAATGATACACCCGTTTTCCCTCTCACGATAGTCCCTTCTCGAAGAAAACCCTGTGCATCGTTTGAGCAACGGCAGTTGCGACTTTGCACAGGGTTTCATATTGTTCGGGTTATAGCGGAGGCTTCATCGAAACCGACGGGATTTTTACATCATGCCCGGCATTCCGCCGCCCATGCCGCCACCCATGGGTGGCATCGGGGGAGCATCTTCCTTGATGTCGGTGATGCCTGCCTCTGTAGTCAGGAGCATTGCCGATGCGGATGCTGCATTCTGCAGTGCGGAGCGGGTGACCTTGGCGGGATCTACGATACCGGCCTTGATCATGTCCTCATACTCCTCGGTAGCCGCATTGAAGCCTACGCCCTTCTTGCTGTCGATGACCTGAGCCACGACCACGCTGCCTTCGTGACCTGCGTTCTCGGCAATCTGACGTACGGGCTCCTCCAGAGCTCTTACGATGATGTTGCCGCCGGTGCGTGCGTCACCTTCCAGGCTCTTGACGTACTTTTCGACTGCGGGGATCGCGTTGACCAGAGCCACGCCGCCTCCTGCAACGATGCCTTCCTCGACTGCTGCCTTGGTAGCGTTGAGGGCATCCTCGATGCGAAGCTTTCTCTCCTTCAGCTCTGTCTCAGTCGCTGCACCGACCTTGATGACGGCAACGCCGCCTGCCATCTTGGCCAGTCTCTCCTGAGTCTTTTCTCTATCGAAATCGGAAGTGGTCTGCTCGATCTGTGCTCTGATCTGTGCGACTCTTTCCTTGATATCTCTTGCCTTTCCGGCACCGCCTACGATGACGGTATTCTCCTTGTCCACCTTGACTGTCGCTGCGCTTCCCAGCATATCCAGGGTGGCTTCCTTAAGCTCGTATCCCAGGTCCTCGGAGATCACGGTGGCTCCTGTCAGGACTGCGATGTCCTCCAGCATTGCCTTTCTTCTCTCGCCGAATCCGGGAGCCTTGACGGCTACGCAGTCGAACACACCCTTGAGCTTGTTTACTATGACCGTTGCCAGAGCTTCGCCCTCCAGGTCGTCGCAGATGATGAACAGCTTCTTGCCCTGCTGTACGATCTGCTCGAGCAAAGGCAACAGTTCCTGTATGTTGGTGATCTTCTTGTCGGTGATCAGGATGTAGGGATTCTCGACCACAGCCTCCATCTTCTCGGTGTCGGTGACCATGTACGGTGAGAAATATCCTCTGTCGAACTGCATACCTTCGACAACATCCAGAGTGGTTCCCATGGACTTGGACTCTTCAACGGTGATGACACCTTCCTTGCCCACCTTGTCCATCGCCTCAGCGATCAGTCCGCCGATCTCTTCATCAGCTGCGGATACTGAAGCTACCTGTGCGATGGCTTCTGTCGTATTTACGGACTTTGAGAGTCTCTTGATCTCATCGACCGCCACATCCACGGCACCTGCGATACCTCTCTTGAGGATCATCGGGTTTGCGCCTGCGGCTACGTTCTTGAAGCCTTCCTTGATGATGATCTGTGCCAGGAGGGTCGCTGTGGTGGTTCCGTCACCGGCCACGTCGTTGGTCTTGGTGGCGACTTCCTTTACCAGCTGTGCTCCCATGTTCTCGACAGCATCTTCAAGTTCCACTTCTCTTGCGATGGTAACGCCGTCGTTGGTGATCAGGGGTGCCCCGAAGGACTTCTCAAGAAGAACGTTCCTTCCCTTGGGTCCCAGTGTGATCTTGACTGTATCGGCCAGCTTGTCTACGCCGGCCTGGAGACCTCTTCTGGCCTCTTCTCCGTAGTGTAATTCCTTAGCCATTATGTGAATACCTCCTTTTATTTATTTAACAATAGCCAGAACATCTCTCTGGCTCAGGATCATGACCTCTTCACCGTTGAACTTGACTTCGGTGCCCGCATACTTGGAGAAAATGACCTTATCTCCGACTTTGAGCTCCATCTTCTCGTCTTCGGTTCCCGGTCCTACCGCCAGGACTTCCGCCATCTGGGGCTTTTCCTGCGCTGATCCGGGGAGAACGATCCCGCTGGCCGTCTTCTCTTCGGCGACCATTTCCTTGATTACTACACGTGTGCCTAAAGGCTTGATTCCATAACTCATTGTGTCATCTCCTTTTTTTAACATATTATTAGCACTCGTTGTGTTTGAGTGCTAAACATACTCTACCCCTATTGATTGGCTTTGTCAACCCGTTTTTAGAACTTAGGCCTCTTTTTTGGCCAGCTGCTTCTCTATAGCCTCATCCAGGGGATCCTTTTCCACTATCTCGGGCTCGGGCCTTATCAGATGGCGAATCTCAAGATCGAGTTTTCTCAGATTGAACATGGTCATAGCCTCTATCTGCTCAGCCACTCTCTTCTGATAATCCGTTGCCTTTTCACGAATACCCGATGCGTAGTTGAAGTCGGCGATGATGAACACATCTATGCCCTCTTCATTGTCAACCCGGTGGCCGCTGACGATCACCTTGACGACGTCGAAGACCGTGCCCAGTTCCTGCCTGACGCAGTCGGCTATGTCTGAGAGGACCTTCTCCGATATCTTGTACTCGCCCAGATAACTGTAGGTGGGCCTTACTACGGACTTCTCGCTCTGTTCTCTTCCCGGAACTCCAGGTACCAGATCCCTCAGCATCCGAAGAGGTGACATGAAGTATCCGGAGAACTGACGCTTCAGCTGGAAGGTGGGCGCAGGTATAACGTGCTGGCCCATGTCGTTCCTCTGCTTGTAGGCGATCTCACGCTCAGCTTCCGTAGTGATCTCTTCTATATATATCCTCTCGTCGATCTCGTGGAGTCCAAGGCGGGCGGCGATCTTATCCACCATGCGATCCGAGGTGCCCAGCACCAGCATTGACTCGGGGGCCGCCTCCTCGATGGCCGCTCTGACCTTCTTCATGTGATCATCGTCCGTGAACAGAGCCGTCCTGACTGCCGCTATCTTGGTGGGCTGACGCTTGGCGGAAATGCCTGCCATGACCTGGTTACGGCAAATAAAAAGCCCATCGTCGATGATGCTGACGATGTCCTTTTCCCTGCACAGGTTGACCGCCTGATAGCTTTTTCCCGTGCCGCTTTTGCCTACAAGTCCGTATATTTTCATGACCTGTTTTCCGGTCCTCCAAATACTTGATTTAGCTTGTTCGATTTGCTATAATCTGCATGACAAGTTGAAATAATAAAGGAGGTATAACTATGGCTTATATCATCAATGATGACTGCATCAACTGTGGTGCCTGCGTAGACGAGTGTCCTGTAGAGGCTATCACCGAAGGCGATGACAAGCACGTTATCGACGCAGAGTCCTGCATCGACTGCGGAGCATGCGCAGGTGTATGTCCTACCGACGCAGCTCAGGAAGGCTAAAAGCAGAATTCGATCATCGAATCAATAACCGTTTCTCATCGAAACGGTTATTTTTTTCTGCTCCTCTGTTGTTTTCTCTCTCCGGTCCTGCTCATGTGATAGGCCAGTGAATGCAGAGACTCGCTTATGTGAACGTTCTCCACGGCCACGTGAGCAGGGGTCTCGATGTCCACAGGTGCGAAGTTCCAGAGCCCGTTCACTCCTGCGAAACAAAGCTTGTCCGCCACTTCCTGTGCAACATCTTTGGTGGTACAGATGATCCCGATATCTATATTCTTCTTCTCCACATATTCCACAAGATCCTCGTAGTTCATCACATCGATACCGTTGATCTTGGTCCCGATCAGTTTCGGATCTACCTCGAAAATCCCATTGACCACGAAACCGGTCTTGTAGTAATACGTATGGTTCACGATGGCCTGGCCCAGGTGTCCTGCACCGACGACCACCATCTTGTACTCTCTATCCAGCCCCAGAATGGCACTGATCTCATTGTAGAGACCATCCACGCTGTATCCGTATCCCTGCTGACCGAAGCCTCCGAAGTTGTTCAGGTCCTGCCTGATCTGAGAGGCCGTATATCCGGTCAGTTGACTGAGTTCATTGGAGGAGATCTTATCGACTCCTTTCTTCCTCAGTTCGTTCAGGTATCTTCTGTACCTGGGCAGTCTTCTGATGACTGCATTGGATATCTTCGCCTGCTTTCTCATCTTACTCAGCTCTCCTGCCCTTCTACATATTCCACAAGATCTCTCACCCTGCGGAATTTCTCGGCGTCCTCATCGGGGATGGCCAGATCGAACTCCTCCTCCACCGCCATGATGATCTCGACGGAATCCAGAGAATCCGCTTCAAGATCTTCCATCAGGTTGGTGTCCATCTCTATGACGCCCTTGTCTATGTGCAGCTGCGTTGCGATTATATCTTTGATCTTATCAAGTTCCATATTGCTTTCCTCTTCTCTTTCTCCCTGCCGCAGGGCCTTAAGCCCTTCTGCGGTCAGCTTCCCTATTATACTAAAGCTGGTCCTCTAATTCAAGCCAGCGCCCCATGCGCTCATCGACCTCAGCCCTGAGTTCTTCGAGCCTTTTGGAAAGGCAACCAAGCTTCTCATGATCGCTCATGATCTCAGGTCTCGTAAGCTCCCGGCTGATATTCTCCATCTCCTCCTCGGCCTCTGCGATAGCCGCTTCAATAGACTCCTTTTCTCTTCGCCTGCGCCGCTCCTCGGCTTCTCTTTCCTTCTGGAGCCTGCGCCGTTCAGCCGAGGAAAGGGGGGCCTCGTCAGACTGAGCCTCATCGGCCCCGTCGGCCCCGGAGCCTCCTCCTGCCGCACCCCGGCCCCCGGCGCCACCTCCTGCTGCGCCCCGGCCCATCTCCTGCAGATAGGCCTTGCCCGAAGTGATCATGTCCTGCTTCTTTTCCATGTAGTAGTCATATTTGCCCAGGAAGTTGATCAGTCCCGCCGGCGTCAGTTCCATTATCCTGGTCGGGATCCTGTTCAGAAAATATCTGTCGTGGGAGACGATGATGCAGGTCCCGGGATACTCCATCAGCGCTTCCTCGAAGACCTCCTTGGACTCCACGTCCAGGTGGTTGGTGGGCTCGTCCATGATGAGCAGGTTTGCGCCCGACATCATCAGTTTGAGCAGAGCCAGCCTTGCCTTTTCGCCGCCCGAAAGGTCCCCCACCCTCATGAACACCTGATCCCCTCGGAACAGGAACCTGCCCAGCATGTTCCTGAGCTCGCCCTCGGTGTAGAGGTGGTAGGCGTCGTGGAGCTCGTCGATGACCGTGTTCTCATCCTCAAGGCCCTCCTGGGCCTGATCGTAGTATCCGATCTGGACGTTGTGGCCCAGCTTCACCTTGCCGGCGGCAGGCTCCATCTGACTCACAAGGATCCGAAGGAGTGTGGTCTTGCCCGTGCCGTTATCGCCAACGATGCAGACCTGCTCGCCCCGCTTTATGTCCATGGACACTTCCTCGAAGAGTTCCTTTCGATCTCTGCCGTAGCCGTAGCCCGCAGCCAGGCCCTTGGCCAGGACCACGTCGGATCCGCTCCTGAAATTCTGATGAAAGGCGATCTTCATCTTCCCGTTCTCACCCGTCGGCCTGTCGATCCGCTCCATGGCATCCAGCCTCTTCTCACGGGAGCGGGCCCTCTTGGCCAGTTTCTCCGTGCCGTGCTGTTTGAACCTGCGGATCATCTCCTCCTGGCGGGCGATCTCCCGCTGCTGTTTTTCATAGACCTTCGCCTGGGTCTGGCGAAGCTCCCTGCGTTTCTCCGCGTAGACGTGATAATTGCCTTCATATATGGTCAGCCTGTGCCTGTCTATCTCGAATATCCGGGTCACCGTCTGGTCCAGAAAATATCGGTCGTGCGATACCAGGATTATGGTCCCCCGGTAGCCTTTAAGGTATTGCTCCAGCCACTTCAGCGTCCCGATGTCCAGGTGGTTTGTCGGCTCGTCGAGAAAGAGGATGTCCGGTTTTTCCAGGAGGAGCAAAGCCAACGCAAGCCTTGTTTTCTCTCCCCCGGATAGAGAGGATATCTTCTTATCATACATGTCCTCGCCAAAAGCCATGCTGGTCAGGATGCCCCTTATCTCGCTCTCATATGCGTAGCCGCCCATCCACTCGTATCTGTCGTGAAGGATCTGATGCCTCTCCAGATACTTCTGGCTGTTTTCCGGGTCGGCCGTTGCCTTTGCGAGAAGCTCCTCCATCTCCTGCTCCATCTCCGGAAAATGTGCAAATACGGCCCTGACCTGGTTGATCACCGTCTCCCCGGAGTCCAGTCCTGCGTCCTGTCTCAGGTAGCCGATCCGCTTGTCCTGAGCAATAAAAATATCGCCGCCATCGGCCTCAAGGCTCCCTGCCAGCACGTTGAGCAGCGTGGTCTTGCCGGCTCCGTTGACGCCGATCACACCGATCCGATCCCCCTGATTCACATGAAAAGACACCCGATCAAGGATGATGTCGGTACCGTATGATTTAGTCAGTTCTTTTGCGGAAATATCTATAGCCATAGTCAAATGCTTAAATCACAGGGGCAGGTCCGCCACCCCGTCGAGATCCAGCCCGTCGAAGGCGCCGGCCATGTATCTGTAGTGGGCAGCGCAGCCTATCATTGCGGCGTTGTCCGTACAGAGGATGGGCGGAGGCGAATACAGCTTCAATCCGTGCTCATCGCACCGGTCCTGGAGCATCTGCCTGAGCCTGGAGTTGGCAGCCACACCACCGGCCAGGACGATCCTGTCCTCACCGCGGGAGAGTGCCGCATCCATGGTCTTGTCAACCACCACCTCCAGGACCGCCTCCTGGAATCCGGCGGCAACGTCGGGGACACTGATCTCCCTTCCCTGCTGTTGTTCCTGATTTATGTAGTTCAGCACACCGGTCTTGATGCCGCTGAAGCTGAAATCGTAACTTCCTTTTTCAAGATAAACGCGCTTGAAGTGGACCTTTTCCGGATCGCCTTTTTTGGCGATCTCATCAATGAGAGGCCCGCCCGGATACCCAAGGCCCAGCACCCTGGCCACCTTGTCGTAGGCCTCGCCTGCCGCATCGTCTCTGGTGCCGCCGAGGATCGTGCAGCTGTTGTAGTCATTGACTTCAACTATGTTGGTATGCCCACCGGAGATGACCAGAGCCATGAAAGGCGGCTCAAGATCCGGATGTGCGATGTAGTTTGCACAGATATGGCCATGGATGTGATGGATCCCTATGAGAGGCTTGTCCGTTGCCAGGGCATAGGCCTTGGCCGTAGCAAGGCCGATGAGAAGCGCCCCGATCAGCCCCGGCCCGCATGTGACCGCGATGGCATCGATCTCGTCCATGGTCGTATCCGCATCACAAAGAGCCTGTTCCACCACAGGATTGATATTGTCCAGGTGATGACGGGATGCGATCTCGGGGACCACACCGCCGTAGGCTTTGTGGATCTCTATCTGAGACGATATGACGTTGGACAGGGCCTGCCTGCCGTCAACGACTACCGCCGCCGCCGTCTCATCACAGCTTGATTCAATTGCAAGGATGGCTGTCTTGCCGTCTTTCATTCTTTATCTCCTGCCTCGCGGTCTACTCCTGCCTCGGGGCCTACTCCGCCTCGCGCTCACTCATCCTGCCTCGGGGCCTACTCCGCCTCGCGCGGTCTACTCCTGCCTCGGGGCCTACTCCGCCTCGCGCTCGCTCATCCTGCGCCAGAGGACGAGGGCGTCCTCCCTGTCGCCGCTGACGCTTCGGTAATAGTTCTTGCGCTTGCCCTCTACGGTAAAGCCGTATTTCTCATAAAGGGCCCTCGCCGCATCGTTGCTCTCCCTCACCTCAAGTGTAAAGTCGTCGATGCCTTCCTCCTGTGTGTACTCCAGCAGAGTCTCCAGGATCTGTGAGCCGATCCGCCGGTTCCTGTATCCCGGCCTTATCGCTACGTTGGTGATGTGGCCTTCGTTCTCGATCCACCAAAGGCCGGCGTAGCCGACGATCAGCTTGTCGATCCCGGCGACCGGGACGTCGCTGTCCCCAGCCTTGACGCTGCCCTCCTCGACTGCGTCGGCTGCGTCGATCTCTGCGACCACGTACACCGCCGCCGGATTCTTCTCCAGCTCGTATTCTATTGACTCCAGGCTCCAGGGATCCGGAAAGCAAAGGTTTTCGATCTCGAAGATCGCCTCCGCATCCTCACATGTGGCCTGTCTTATTATCATGTCAGTCATCTGTCTCTATTCCCGCCGCCTGCTCACTTCTGTTTCCCGGCCGCCTGCTCACGTCTGTTTCCCGGCCGCCTGCTTCTGCCGCAGCTTTCGTTCTGCCTCGGCCATCCGCATGTATTCCGGCTCCAGCTTCATGTACTCGCAGCCCTTCCCTTCTTCCAGAAGCTGTGCCGCCCGCTGCACCACAGTGGATGCATCCTGATAACGTGCTTTCTCCTCCGCAAAGGCAACCCACTTATTATCCTCATAGGCCCAGGCCCTGATCTCCTCGCCGCAAGTATCTATACCGTCACCCAGGAAAAAGATCCGCTCGTATTCGGACCGGCCATTGATCTCGTCGATCTTTTCAAGAAACTCGCCTATGAGATACGGACCTGCCGGCAGGACCTCTTCCGGAACCACATCATTTGTATCCGGCCTTAAGACCAGTCTGTATCCTCCACCATAGACCTGCTTCCTGCGCGCATCCAGTATGGGACAGAACAGGACTTCAAAGTCCTCCTCTGAGCAGTCGTCATCCGCGGCCTCTCCGGAGCGACCCTCCTCCATCTCGCCTCTGCCTTTCATGGCACAAGTCACCGCATCGATGAACTCCGCACCTCTCATGGCCAGAGCCTCAAGGCTCGAGACTGCAACACACGGCACCCCCGTCGCCTGGGACAAAGCCCGTCCCGTGGACACGCCTATCCTTATCCCCGTAAAGGAACCCGGGCCGTGGGATACGGCAATGGCATCCAGGTCAGCGACCTTCAGGCCGTTGCGATCGAGCACCTCTTTTATCTGAGGCGTCAGATTCTGCAGATGAGAAAACCTGTCGTTTCCGTGTACCACGTCGATCTTCGCCATCTCTTCGGAGGCCTCGCTCCGGTCCTCCGTTGCAGCAGAGCGCAGCGCCACCGAAGCATACGCTCCCGTAGTCTCTATGCCCAATATGTACTTGTGCGCCTTGTCTTTCATCATGCTATCTATGCTTCTGACCGCTCACTTCTCGGTCTCAGCGATCCCCTCGCCATCGATCTTAAATCTCGAGTTCTGTCTCACCGAGAACCGCAATCGAATGTGACCACTCTCTCGCCCTCGTTTTCTCCGTAAGCGATGTTGATCCTGACCGCATCCTCGGGCAGCAGCTCCTCAATGACATCCGCCCACTCTATGACGCAGACACCGTCACCAAAGAAGTACTCCTCATACCCAAGCTCATAAAGCTCGTCCGGATCCGCCATCCCGTCGTCTCCGGCCAGCCTGTAAACATCGAAATGATAGAGAGGAATCCGGCCGCCCTTGTATTCCTTGACGATCGTAAAAGTAGGGCTCGTGATCATGTCCTCTACGCCCAGACCCTCGGCTATTGCCTTTGTGAGAGTCGTCTTGCCCACACCAAGATCGCCGGTCAGTGCGATCACCGTCCCCGGCACCGCCTTTTCGGCCAGTTTACGCCCCAGCTGGCGAGTCTCATCCTGACTTGTCAGACGCAGTTCCTCCGTCCCTCTGGTCATCTCATTCTCGGTTACCTTATTCATGCCTATCATGTTACCACAAAGGCGCTCACTCTTCCAACACTCCCCGTCGCGGCCCTTCACTGTTCGCTGCCTCGCCGCCCTTCACCGCTGCCTTCCCTCTCCTCGCCGCGTCCCTTCACTGCTGCC
>Ga0256406_1002190_pt1 | contig 28600 bp, 20 predicted proteins | sample RumenRJG_03DNA_FD_185986 | JGI IMG/M metagenome (GOLD analysis project Ga0256406, IMG submission 185986) | Bovine rumen microbial communities from Lethbridge, Alberta, Canada - RJG_03 | ecosystem: Host-associated > Mammals > Digestive system > Stomach > Rumen | place: Canada: Alberta | collected... | reverse complement strand
TTGGGGCTTCCGCCTGATTTATTTCGTGGTGCTTCCGTCGCTGCTGGTGCTGTCGTTCATCATCTCCATCTATTGGTCGGCCGACGTATTCAACCTCAGCGATCTGACGTGGAGAATATTCACAACCAACTATATCGACTCTAAGAACTTCAGGCTGAGCATCTTCGCGCTTGCCCAGGTACTCATCATGTGGTTCCTCTTCAACTATATCAACCACACGGTGAAGGATGCCGTGAAGCTGCATCTGATGCGTGTAGATCCCACAACGGCTGCCAGCCGCTCCGTATTGTTTATTAATGTGCTGCAAGTTGTGGTATGGGGCATCTGGCTCTTGGCCTCGCTGGCCATCTTCCACGTGAGCAACACCTGGCTGGTGGTGGTGTCGGGCGGACTGTCTACGGGCATCGGCTTCGCCATGAAGGACATCCTGGAGAACATCTACTACGGTATATCGCTCATGGCAGGACGCATCAAGGTGGGCGACTACATCGTGTGCGACGGCGTGAGAGGCCGTGTGTCGTCTATCAGCTATACATCTACGCTGCTGGAAGGCATCGACGGATCGGTCATCGCCTTTCAAAACTCGCAGCTGTTTACCAAGAATTATAAGAACATGACGCGCAACCACGGCTACGAGCTCGACATCCTGGAGGTGGGCGTGGCTTATGGCACGAACATCGAACAGGTACGCAAACTGCTCACCGATGCCATCATGGGCTTGAAATGCATCTATAAGAAGCGCGGCGTGAAGGTGGTGCTCAAATCGTTCGACGACAGTTGCATCACGCTGAAGGTGCTGGTGTGGGTGAACGTGCTCACGCAATACGGCGACGACGGCACCATCATGGAATGCATATACAAGACACTTAACGACAATAACATAGAGATTCCGTTCCCGCAACGCGAGATAACCATCAAGCACGAGAAGGAATATGAGGAAGAAAGAAATGAGCAATAAGAGCACGAAACCCGTTATCATAGCAGGTCCCTGTGTCATTGAGAGCGCCGAGCTGCTAGACACCGTGGCCACCGAACTGGTGCGCATCAACAGCCTGCTGGGCACAGACATCATCTTCAAGGCATCGTTCGACAAGGCCAACCGAACCTCGCTACACTCCTTCAGAGGGCCGGGCATAGACCGGGGGCTGCAGATGCTGGCCGACGTAAAGGCCAAGCACGGGCTGAGAGTGCTCACAGATATTCATGAAAGCTGGCAAGCCGAGCCCGTAGCCGAAGTGTGCGACGTGCTGCAAATACCCGCTTTCTTGTGCCGCCAAACCGACTTGCTGGTGGCCGCGGCGCGCACAGGGCGCATCGTAAACATCAAGAAGGCACAGTTTATGAGCGGAAAAGATATGCGTTATCCCGTGCAGAAAGCCGTAGAAAGCGGTGCAAAGGAGGTGTGGCTCACAGAGAGAGGCAACTGTTTTGGCTATAACAACCTGGTGGTTGACTTCAGAAACATACCCGATATGAGGGAAATCGTGCCCACGGTTATCATGGATTGCACGCACAGCGTGCAGAGACCGAGCGCCGGAAACGGCAAGACGGTGGGCGACAGACGCTTTGTGCCGGCCATGGCTATGGCTGCCAAGGCCTTCGGAGCAACGGGCTACTTCTTTGAGGTGCACCCTAATCCTGACCAAGGACTAAGCGACGCGGCCAACATGTTGGAACTGTCGAAGCTGGAAAAGCTTGTGGAAAGAATCATAAAAGAAGACTAAGGAGAAATCATGGACAATAAAATAGAACAACGACTGAAGCATTCGCTAGACTACGGAAAGGCTTGTCTGCGCGAGGAAGCGCAGGCCATACTGGACATCGTGCCCGAGATGGACGGCAGCTTTGAGCAAGCCGTGCGCATGATGTACGGCTGTCACGGCAAGATAATAGTGACCGGTGTGGGCAAAAGCGGCAACGTGGGCGCCAAGATAGCTGCCACACTGGCCTCAACAGGCACCCCCGCCTTCTTCATCAACCCACTAGACGTTTATCACGGCGACCTGGGCGTGATGACATCCGATGATGTTGTGCTGGCATTAAGCAACAGCGGACAGACCGACGAGCTGCTGCGCTTCATCCCAATGGTGATACACATGCACGTGCCTATCATTGCCATGAGCGGCAACGAGCACTCGCTGCTGGCCAAGTATGCCAACTGCCACATCCTTGTAAAGGTGAAAAAAGAGGCCTGCCCCCTGAATCTGGCACCCACAAGTTCCACTACCGCCGCCCTGGCTATGGGCGACGCGCTGGCCGTAGCCCTTATGCAAGTGCGCGATTTCAGGCCTCGCGACTTCGCGCAATTCCACCCCGGAGGCGAGCTGGGCAAGCGTTTGCTCACCACAGCAGCCGATGTGATGCGCACTGAAGACCTGCCCGTCATACCGCAAGACATGCACCTGGGCGAGGCCATCATACACGTAAGCAAGGGCAAGCTGGGCCTGGGCGTGTCGCTTGACGATGAGGGTAAGGTGGCCGGACTGATTACTGACGGCGACATACGCCGTGCCATGGAGCGCTGGCAGGCCGACTTCTTCAACCATACCGTGAGCGACATCATGACGCGGAAGCCCAAGATGGTGACGCCAGGCACGAAGATTACGGAGATACAACACATCATGAACACGCATAAGATACACTCTGTGCTGGTGACAGACAATGAGTTGCACCTGCTGGGCGTGGTAGACCATTACGCTTGTATGCTATGAGGCTTAGCCTGAAAATATTGTTTTTGGTGGTCATTCTGGCCTTTTCTGTAGGCGCACAGGCACACAGGCCCGACAGTACATCACAGCAAACGCGGCCTGCGCAGACCGACTCTATGCTGGCAAAGGTGTTGCGCGAGGAGGGAATAACCTTCTCGCACGACAACTCTGTGACGCTGCTCACCAACGGAAGAGAGAAGTTTGACGACCTCTTCAAGGCCGTAGAGCAGGCCAGAAGTTCCATACACATGGAGTATTTTAACTTTCGCAACGACTCCATTAACAAGGAACTCATCACCCGACTGGCGCGTAAGGTGGCCGAAGGGGTTGAGGTGAGGCTCATCTTTGATGGCTTCGGCAACATGTCTAACAATCAGCCGATGCGCAAGAAAGACATTCGACGTATCAGGAAGACCGGCATACAGATCTTTGAATACAACCCGGTGCGCTTTCCCTGGATAGATGACGTGTTCAACAGAGACCATCGCAAGATAGTGGTTATCGACGGAAAGATAGCCTATACGGGCGGCATGAACGTAGCCGACTATTACATCAAGGGCACCAGAGCCGTGGGTTCGTGGCACGACATGCACTGCCGCATAGACGGAACGGAGGTAAACACGCTGCAAAAGATATTCTTGAGGATGTGGAAAAAGGTGAGCAATGAGGACGTTCACGGCGCTAAGTACTATCGGGGCATCATGCCTGCCGACTATTTTCACGGGCTGAAGCCGGACACAACGGCTACCCGATACCATAAGATGGTGGGTATCATCAACCGCGAGCCGCATACCTCCAACGCCATCATACGCGACTTCTATCTCAATGCCATCAATCTGGCACGCGACAGCATCAAGCTCATCAACCCCTACTTCACCCTTTCGCACAAGCTGGTCAAGGCTTTTGAGCGGGCATCTAAACGTGGTGTAAAGGTGGAGATACTGCTCTCAGCCAACAGCGACATACCCCTTACGCCCGACTGTGGCTTTTATAACGCCCATAAGCTGATGAAACACGGGTGCAAGGTGTGGATATACACGGGCGGATTTCACCATACCAAGATATTCATGGTGGATGGTGAGGTGTGCTCAGTGGGCAGTGCAAACCTCAACTCACGCAGCCTTAGATGGGATTATGAGGAGAACGCTGTGATCATGGATACCTCGACGACGCACGAGCTGAACAATATCTTCGAGGCTCAAAAGGTTTCTTCCTTTCTGCTCACGCCCCAATCGTGGCGCGCATGGCGCACTCCGGCGCAGCGACACGTGGGCTGGTGGGCGCATTTGCTGGCACCTTTCTTATAACATACCCAGCATAGACGGGTCACGGGCAACGCTGAAAACTAGATAGAATTGATGTCTACATAGCCATGCATCACCGCGTAGATGGTGAGAGCCGACACGCTTCGCATGCCCAACTTGTCCATGATGTTCTTACGGTGGGTGATGACGGTGGTGAGACTGATGTTGAGTTGTGAGGCTATCTCCTTATTAATATAGCCCTGAACGATGAGCGAGAGCACCTCAATCTCGCGGTTCGACAAAATCTTACTGGTAAGAGCCTGCGGCATAGCGGGCAGGTTCTTACCCCCGTGATGGCCATATTGCTCTATGCGCAGTATCTGCCTGACGAGTGTTTCCTCCGGTTGATTGATGCAGAAGCTATGATACCCGCTGAGCTGCCTGTCAGGATTGCGCTCTGAGGTGAGCACGATGGTGATGTGCTGACGGGCATCAAAGAAGGCTTTATGCGCCAATACAACAGTCTGATCTACAAAAAAATGAAAGAAGCGCGTCGCGTCGGCCGCCTCAAAATCCTCGAATGAGCTGAACGCCTCGATGGTCACGATGGGCATAACATTCTCAAGCACCTGCTTGAGGCCTATGGTAGCCAGCGTATTAGGCTCTATGATGGCTATCAGGGGGCGTCCGCCCAGTGTCATCTTGGCATGGTTTTGTGGATCTGCTGTATGCATTTGCTGTTGTATAAACGATATTTGAGTATTATAATTTCACGTTGGATATATCTACCAAATTGTTTACTATGGCATAGATAGTGAGGCCGGCCGAAGAGTGTATTTGCAGTTTACGGGCGATGTTGCGCCTATGCGTGATGACCGTACTGGTGGCAATGCACAGATGGTCGGCTATTTCCTTGTTGGTCATGCCCTGCACCACGCTCACGATGACCTCCTTTTCGCGGTCGCTCAGCTCCTCATCGGCGTTGGGACGCTTGTTAATCATGTGGCTGATCTTCATCGATACGTCGCTCTGCTTCATCTTTCTTTCCAGCAAACGAATGGCAGGGACAAAGATATTGTCCTCTACATCGGCGTGCTGCGACAGATATTCCTCGCAGTTGTATATGTCGTAGAGAGTGGCCATGAGCTGGTTGTTGTGCAGCTTGTCAGACGGCAGATACTTGATGATGACACTCTTCAGTTCTCTGAGCTTCTGCGTTGTCTGGCTGTGATGCTTGGAGAATGTGTCTACGTCATAGTTCATATCGGCCTGCCCATCAAGCAAAGACTGCACGTAAGGAAACACGGTGTGTTCCTCATAGAGCATGTGTCGGTGCACAGACTGGGCAAACTCGTCATACAACTTCAAAATAAAGCGCGTCACACTGTCGTCGCTGTCGAGCGCGCCTTGCAGCTCTTTCTTGATGAAAGGCAACTCGAAGCCCAGATAATACTGATGGCTTGCTCTGAGATACTTGAGCAACGTGTCTACCGAAAGCTGCCCAGCGTCGTCCGGACTCAGGAAGTTGTTCACCGTAAAGTTTACTACAGCCAGGAAGGTGCGTGTGTCTACGCCCTCGCTCTCACACACCTCGCTCACCGTTTTGTCGCCAAATCCCAAGCTGATGCCAAAGCTTCCCAGGTTCTGGAGCACGCTATAGTTATCGCGTATCAGCGAGATCATCTTGTCATCGGCCTCATACATTTTTTGCTTCTTCATCTCTTCATATCCCTCTCATAATGTTTTAGTATGATGCAAAATAACATTTGTTTTGTGTAAAATGCAAATTTTGTCAAGCTTTTGGGGTAGTTAAAGACTCAAAATACCAACAAATGGGGATGTTAAACATCTATGGTCATACCCTCGTCTGTGAGATAAGACTGTGGGAAAACGGCCCTCGCCTCGCTCAGCAACTTGTCTTCGTCATCATAGCGCGCGCTGTAATGGCCCAGCAACAGCTTGCCCACATGAGCATCCTTGGCCACCTGGGCAGCCTGAGCCGCCGTGCTGTGAAAGAAGAGCTTGGCCCTTTCGGCATTGTCGCTGGCGTAGGTGCTCTCATGATAGAGCGTAGACACGCCGCTCACCAGCTGGTGCAACTGGGGCAGATAGCGGGTATCCGAGCAATAAGCATAGCTCCGGGGCTTGTCGGCCGGCATGGTGAGCCGTTCATTAGCTATCAGCTGGCCGTCGGGAGTGGTCCACGACGCACCATTCTTGATGTTGTTGATCTGGCTCAGGGGGATGTGATAGAAGTCTATCATGTCGCGTCTGATGTGCGGAAGCGAAGGCTTCTCGCGGAAGAGGAAGCCGTTGCAAGGCACGCGATGCGACAGAGGGATGGTCTCTACCGTGACACTTTTGTCCTCGTATATCACCTTGTGCTGCGTGGTGTCTACTGCATGAAAAACCACATCATACTCCAGTCCGTTGCAAAACAGCTGCATCTCAGTGTGCAAGAAGGCTTGCAGCGCCTCAGGGGCATAGACATGCAGAGGTGCCGTGCGCCCCAACATGCCGAAGGTGGAAATCATGCCGATGAGCCCAAAACAATGGTCGCCGTGCAGATGAGAGATAAACACGGCTCCTGTCTTGGTGAACTTGAGGTGGCTACGACGCAACTGCAGCTGCGTGCCCTCGCCACAATCTATCATGAACTGCTTTCCGCGCAGCTCAATAACCTGCGACGACGGGTTATGCCTCATGGTGGGCAAGGCGCTGCCGCAGCCCAGGATGTGCACTCTGAAAGGCTCGCTCATGCTACAGTCTCCTTACTTCTTCATTCGCTTAAAGCCGAAAATGCCGTCATGGTTTTCCAGATAGAGCGAGTCGGCACCCAACTCATCAATGTCGAACGTGTCGGCATTGAGCAACAGATGGCCGTTGAGTATCTTCCAAGTGGTCCACGGATTGCTCTCAGCACGGGCGTCAGACGCCACCACACCGCCGTCTTTTATCTCGAAATTCTTATCCAGACTCTGCCACGTACCCATAAGTGAGGTGAGGTTGATAATCTCATCGGCTATGGTGTCGCCATACTCCACGTGGCTCACCACGGCCATGCGGTCGCCTGCCAGCAGACCTCCTTTCACCACAGACAGGGTAGAATCGTCTACGTCGATGAGATAATGATGCACGCTGCCATCGTCGCAAACCAGTTCAAGCGAGTGCATCGACGTGCCATCACCACACGTACCATATTGCGTGGTGTCGGCAACGGTTTGCTGGGCAGTGTCTCTCAGTTCTATGTCGGCACGGTTGTCTTTTTTTTGCTGCTTGCATCCGCTCATGGCAAACACCATAGTAGCGAGGGCCAGCAGAGCCAATATATACGTTTTCTTCATATTAATTGTGTTTACTGATATTTATTACTTCTGTTTCTTTTCCAGCGCCTTGGCCTCGTTCCACAAGGCATCCATCTCGCCCAGCGTCATGCTCTTCAGGTCACGGCCTTTCTTGAGCGTCTCACGCTCTATATAGTTGAAGCGCGAGATGAACTTGCGGTTGGTTTCTTCCAGCGCGTTGTCGGGGTTGAGATGATAGAGGCGGGCGGCGTTGATAACGCTGAAGAGGAAGTCGCCAAGTTCTTGCGTAGAGGCTGCCTTGTCTTCCTTGGCCAGCTCGGTCTCCAATTCGGAGAGCTCCTCATGCACCTTCTGCCACACATCTTCTTTCTTCTGCCAGTCGAAGCCCACGTTGCGAGCCTTGTCTTGTATGCGATAGGCCTTGATGAGCGAGGGCAGCGCGTCTGGCACACCTGACAATACGGAGGTGTTGCCATGCCGTTCTTTCTGCTTGATTTGCTCCCAAGTCAGTTCTACTTCGCCTGCCGTACGGGGCTTATCCTCTCTTTCTGCCGTGGCCGTGGTGTCATCTTCCTTGTACACCACCTGCCCCTTGGCATTGATGGTCAGCTGATTGCTGCTCACGGTGAAAGGCTGGTTGTCGATACCCCAGTCACCTTTCTCCTGCTTCCAGTTGATAAACGGATGCCTGAACATGAGTTTGTCGGCCAGCTGATTGCACACGTCGGCCACGTCAAAGTCGCCGTCTTCATTGCCTATCATGGCATAAAACATCACATGTTCGAGCACATCGCCCAGCTCTTTGCATATATTCGGCGCGTCGTGCTTCATCAGCGCGTCGCAAAGTTCAAAAACTTCCTCTATCGTATTGGGGCGCAGGCTCTCATAAGTCTGCTTCTTGTCCCACGGACATTCTTTTCTCAGCCTGTGCTGCACATCAAGCAGTCGGCCGAAAGCCTCCATCTTCTGTTGGCGGGTATGCTTATTCTTCATAATGCAAAGATAGCTTTTTTTTCTCATTAAGCAAAAAAAACCGCCAGGATAGTTGGCCTTGAGGCTGAAAAGAGGGGCTACGTGTGCCGGAGAGTCTACAACGTTGAAAGACAGCAAAATGGGAGAGCCTTTGCAAAAGAGGCCTTTTCGCGTGCCAATAATGCCTATTTTGGAAGCCAAAAGCACCTATTTAGCAACGCAAGAAGCAGGGTTTTGGAAACGCGGGAAAAGCCGCAGGCTGATGGAGGCGTACAGAAAGGCACAGCCCAAGTAGCAAAAGAAAGGAGCGCACCCCGAAAGATGCGCTCCCAAGAAAAATGATTAAAAAAATGATGATTACTCAGCCAATGGGTCGAAGGTGCCTTCGGCTCCTGTTGTGCCATCCTTCCAGCCAATGGTTTGTGCCAATCCCTTAGCATCGTCTGTAGCCTTCTTGGGGAAGCCCAGCAGATAATAGGTGGGATAATAATGCACATAGTAGGGCTGGTGGGCAGAGTCGTAGCCGTCGCCCTTCTGCGTCTTGCGCACCAAGTGGGCCTTATACCATGCAGCCAAGGTAGAAAGTTGCGAGGCAAGAGGCTGGCGAAGGTCTACGCCTGCGGGGCGCTCAACATCCTTCAATGGGTCGCTGGCTGCTGTAATGCCACCCAGGCCGTTGCTGAAGTCGTTGCTTACGCGGAACACCATGTTCTCTCTGCGCTGACCGTTGAGAGGCTTCACGCCAAGCCACGTGCAGGTGTTGCCGCCCCAGCCGGTGAGCTTCCATGAAGCCGGAGCACCGGGTATCTGGTCGAAGTAGGCACCACCATCGAAGAGCAGCCAGCGGTGCATGTCCTCATAGCGCTTGCCCTCGTAGGCAAACTCTATCTGACGCTCGTATAGAATGGCGCTCATGCAAGTGGCCTGGTCGCTGGTCAGGTTGGCCTGAAGACCGTAGTTGTCGGCTGCTGTATAGCCTGCGCGTGCACGAATCATCTGCAGATACTTCACGGCCTCGTCCAGATGGCCTGCTCCACATGCTGCCTCGGCAAGGTTGAGTATCACCTCGGCATAGCGTATCTCCATGTACTGCTGGCCTGAGTGAGCAAAACCACCGTTGCTGTTAGTGGCAATAAACGAATAGAGAGGCGACTTGTTGATGTCGTAATCGTCGCTGCGCTTACGCACATATACGCCCGACTTGCCCTCGTTGAGCAGTCCGTCGCTGAAGTAATTGTCCGAGCTCTCGATGTCGTCGCGGCCCGAAACGGTTGTAAACCAGCAGTAGTTCCATAGTGTGTAGTTGGTTCCGTCGTCAGGATAGAGGTTGTTAACCTTGCTGGCACCCGTACCGTTGTAAGCCCAACGGAAGCCGGGGAAGGCGAAGGTGCGGTAGAAGCGGGGATCGCGGCTCACGAAGGGCACGCTCTTGTCATAGCTCTCAGACGATGTTTCCAACTTGGTATAGGTGCCGGTGCCTGCAGGTATCTTGCCATCGGCCATGGGGAACTCGTCTACTATCATGGCAGAAGCATTCAGACCAGAGCCTGTGGTGTTCTTGGGACGTACCCAGCGCTCCCATGATGAGTTCTTATCGGCATCGCCCAAGCCACCACCTTCGCCCGTGGCAGAGGTGTTGTAAAGGGTCACGAACACAGCCTCGGGGTTCTGAGCCGGCTGCAGAAACTGCATGGCAAAGTCTGAACCGTTAACGTTGCTGCCCGTTTGATAGAGCGAATAGCCGCAAGCATCGATGGAGTCTTTCTCTGCCTTCATCGTTTCATAGGCATTCTCCCAGCGCGATACATCGTTGGCGCGGTTGAAGAGCGGGCTGGCCCAGAGCAGCAGCACGCGGCCCTTCAGAGCCAGGGCGGTGCCGGTGGTGACGCGTCCGAAGTCGCTTGCGTCCCAACCACCGTTCATGGTGTAAGGCGCGAGCATCTTGGCAGCCTGGTCAAGCTCTGAAAGAATGTAGTCCTTCACATACTTGGCAGTGCGCCTTTCGTTGTGAACGCCCTCTACAGGGTTTTGCACCTCTGTCACAACAGGCACGCCACCGTAGCGGCGGAACAGCAGGTAATAGCACCAAGCCCGGAAGAAGTGAGCCTGGCCCAGGGCCTTTGCCTTGACAGCATCAGAGCATGTGCCACCCTCAACACCGGCTATCAAATCGTTGATGTCGCGTATGCGGCCATACACAGACTCTTGTATATTGGTCTTCGTACCCTCTATATAGTCGCCCACCTGATTGCTCCCGTCAGAGGTGAGCTCTATGGTTGGGTTGGTGAAACTGGTCAGACCGCTATACTCTTCGGTCGAACCGCTGAAGTCATCCTTCGTACCTACAGACGGATTACGCCAATCCTCGCTCCTGTTTACATCGGGCAGGCACATGTAATAAACCTGATTCAGGCGGGTCATAACGCCTGTTTCATAATTGTATATCTCGGAGGTCACGTTGTCATAGTTTTTCTTGTCGTCGAGGAAGTTGTCGCTACAAGCTGACAGCCCCATGACCGCAACGAGGCCGAGACCCATATATTTGACTGTTGATTTCATGTTTATGACATTAAATGAATTGTACATTAGAAAGTAACATTCACGCCCAGGGTCCACTTGCGCAGGTTAGGATAAGAGCCATAGCTGCCTGCCATTGGGTTCATGAAGTGGTCTGGATAGGGGTTATAGAAGTTGATGAGGTTCTGACCCGTGAGGTTGAACCTTACACTTTGCAGCCCGATGGCTCTTACCCAAGCCTTAGGCAGAGCATAAGCAAGCGTGAAACGTGAGAGCTGCACGCTGGCTGCGCTGACGCGCCAGAACGAAGAAGCCACTGAGTTTACGCTGGCATAGGCCAGGTTAGGATAATAAGCATCACGGTTCTGGCTCATGACGAGGTTGCCGCTGCCATCATATATATCCTGATAAACGAACATGTTGTCGGGGTTCCAGAACGAAGGCATGTTGGTGTAAGCCAGTCCGTCGTTCTTAAGAGCAGCACCCGGCAGCACCGTATAGCCACCCCATGCTGCACGGAACTGGAAAGAGAAGGAGAGCTGCTTCCACTCTGCGCCGGCGTTAATGGTAAATCCATAAGGGTTGCTGCGGTGTGACAGCTGCACCTGATCGTCGTCTACGTTCACCTCTCCATCGGGTCCGCCCAGGCCGTTGCTGCCTCTTACATCTTTATACATAAGCATACCGGGACGTATCTGGTCCTTGGTCATGCCGAGATACTTGGTGATATGGTATTTCTCGAAGTACTCGTCGATGTCTTGGAACGAACGGAACATGCCGATGCACTGCAGGCCCCACGTGCCGATGTCGGTACGGCCGCCATACTGGATGCTCTTGTACAGGTAGCTGGTAGCCCAGTCCATGTTGAGCACCTTGTTGTCGCTGTAGCCGGTATTCAGGCCGATGTGGTACTTGAAGTCCTTTCCTATCTTGTCACGCCAAGTAAGCGCGAGCTCATAACCCCAGTTGTCCATCTCGCCTTCATTGACTGCGGCACTCTGTGTACCGATGGTGAAGTCTACAGCCTGCGCAAGCTTCAAGAGCATATCACGGTTCCAGATGCGGTAAGCATCAAACGTTACGCCCAAACGCTGCTTGAGGAAGCGGGCGTCAACACCGAAGTTGAACTTATAAGACTTATCCCACGTAACGCCACGGTTAACGGCTGAGATGTTCTTATTGATGTCGATACGGCTTCCGGCATCCACTCCATTGTTGCCGAACACCGTTCCGTGGTTCTTATCCTGGGCGTAAACCTGCATCCACTGCCATGCATAGGTGTTGTCACGACCGGTAAGACCGAAGCCTGAACGCAACTTCAGGAAGTCAACCCAATGCACATTGTTCTTGAACCAGGGCTCTTCGCTCATCACCCAACCGGCACTCACTGCGGGGAAGTAGCCCCAACGGTTCTCCGGAGCAAACTTGGTGGAGGCGTCGGCACGCAGCAAAGCCTCAAAGAGATACTTGTCGGCGTAAGAGTAATTGATACGTCCGATGTAGCTCATGTCGCCACTCTCGTAGCGGGTAAAGGTGGTTGCCTGCTGGCTACCGTCCTTAACGCCGTTGCTCTGACCCGTAGAATACTCGGTGGGTTGCGTAACCTGACCGGTGAGATACTCACTTTCGGCCTCGCTGCGCTCGATAGAGAACAGGCCCTGAATGTGGTGCTGGCCGAAGTTACGGCTATATTGAGCGGTGAAGTTCATCTGATAGTTGTCTGCACGCGTCATGGTGCGTGACAGATAGTTGCCGTTAGACACCGTGGAAGGGTTGAGATTGGCATCAGAATAATAATAATCTACGTCGGTGTAATCACCGAAAGGAGTATACAAGTGACTGCCACTTCCAAAGCGTTCGTTCATCTTATAGATGGTGTATTGCGAGCCCACCTGGTTTGTTTTCTCGTTGCTTACGCTCTTGCTGTAGCTGAACGAGAGCTTCAGGCCCTTGAGAATCTTGCTCCAACCAAAGTCGTAGTTGACGCTGGCATTCAGGGTTGAGTTAGTGGTCTTGGTCTTGCTGTAGTCGCCATTGTTCTGCAACACGCTGAAACTATAATCCTGGTTAGAGTTAGAATCGGTGTTGTCAGGGCCCAGCACCATGGGAGCTATACCGTCAGCGAGATATTCAGGGATGTAACGGGGGCGCGTGAGCAGCAGGTTATACTCCTTCTCGGCGCTCGAACCGCCCACTTTCACAAACGGAGTCTCATGGTTTCCGTCGTCGCCACTCACGTTCAGGCTCACGCCCAACCACTTGCTCACCTTCACATCTACGCCGGCACGATAGTTGAAACGGTTATAGTCGAGCCGTCCCAAGTTACCATCCTGGTCGAAATAGCTGATGCCTGCGAAGTAGTTCACACGGTCGCTGGCACCGCTAACGTTCACGCTGTGCTTCTGTGTGAAGCCTGTTTCCCAGTACTTATCGAGCAAGTCGTAGTTCAGGTTCTTCATAGCTTCAAGCTCATCAGCCTGGAACAGAGCCGTCTTATGATTAAGAGTGGTGTTGGTAGGGTCGGCTGCCGTGATGGCATTGTATAGTCTTCCGTAGTCATAAGCGCTCAACATCTTGGGCCTAGCCACCTCGTCTGTAAAGCCGAACGTGCCGTTATAGCTGATGACGGGCGCGCCCACCTTGCCTCGCTTGGTGGTAACCAGGATAACACCGTTGGCACCACGCGCGCCATAAACGGCTGCCGAAGCATCCTTCAGCACGCTGATGCTCTCCACCTCAGAGGGGTCCAGATTGTTGAAAGCCTCGGCACCGAGGTTCTGATAAGAGTTTCCCACCTTCACATCATTAGGATAGATGTAGCCGTCTATAACGAAAAGAGGCTGCTGAGTGGTTGATCCGATGGCACTCAGAGAGTTGGCATCGCGCACCGTAATAGTAGCGTTCTCGCCCGGACGGCCATTGCCTCCGCTCACGCTCACGCCGTTCATCAATCCGCTCAGGGTGGTGGCGAGGCCGCCGGAAGACAGATCGCTGATTTCGTCCATAGGCACAGTGGCCACCGAACCGGTGAGATGCGCCTTCTTCTGTGTGCCATAACCCACTACAACCACCTCGTCGAGGTCGGTCTTGGCAGCACTCATCTGCACGCGTCCGCCCGTTGTTGTAGCGTCCTTATAACCAATATAAGAGATGGTAACCTTGGTGTTGGCCGGAACATCAAGCTTGTATCTACCGTCAAGATCGGTCACAGTGGCAACTTTGCCAGCCCGCACGGTGGCTCCGATAACGGGTTCTCCGTTCTCGTCAACAACAGTACCACTTACTGTGTGCTGGCTTTGGGCCAAAGCCGGAGCGGCGCATGCGAGTGCTGCCGCCATGGCTATAGATTTTATATAGTTCTTCTTCATTTTCTAATCGTATAGGTTCTTAGTTATTTTATCCATCGTGGGTCACCACACTTATTCTGTATTTGTGCGGCGCCAGAGACAGTAAAGTCGCCGTTGTCGGCATCCTTGAAGCCCGGATCGCCTGCAACGATGGTGCCACTCTTGTCATATTGGGCCTCACCCGTCCATGTTGTGGGATCTGAGGCATCGGGCATGGTCCATGCATCAGCACCGTCGATGAAGTAAGTGTTATACTCTACGGTAGAGCCACCGGCGCTCAGAACATTATCCCAAGATGAACCGCCAAAGAATCGACGCACAAACTGCTTGTTGCCTGTATTGACAACGATGTTGTTCTTCAATATATACTTCACTCCGTTAGAAGGCTTCCAGCCACCGTAGTTGCATATCTGCCCGCTCTTCACTATATTATAGAAGGTACAGTTAGAGAATTCTACCGAGCCATCCGTATAGCCTTGGCGGTCGGGACGGAAGGCATTGTTGTAGCGCAAGAAGTACTTCATCTCATGAGAAGTGGTGTTGTAGAACGTTGAGTTGGTTGCCTTGAAGTACTCAACACCTCCGTTGCTATACATATCAAAGTAAGTAGAGCTTGACATAGAGGATGATGTAGCGAAGCGGAACACGCTGTTGTCTACGATGAAGTTGGTGACGCAGTAGTTTGTCTTGTTAGAGTTTATCACCTCATCTGCCAAGTCGTTTATCTTACAGTTGACGATTCGCATCGGGTCAAGTATGTAATAATAATTGCCCTTAGTAGACACCAGATTTTTGATAGACTCATCCGGATCGTTGTCAAGCTGTATAAGCGGGTTGGTTTCTTCGGCACAATTGAGCACCAAATTCTTGAGCAGCAAGCCCGAATAGGTCTTGATGCTGGCATCACCGCTAATGGTTATGGTAGCCGGATTAGCCTCGTTGGTGCACCTGAGGGCTGCTCTGTTGCCACGGAAGTCGATGTTGCCCGACATGGTGTAATGTCCGCCGGCCACAAGGTCGAAGGGTTTCTCATCACGGCTCACGCCATCCGGCAGCGGATTCTCCTGGAAGTAAACAGTCAGGTCGGTGCCGTCAGGAATAGTGGCATAGGCAGGAGCGAAGGTAGAGAACACCTTATTGGTAGCCTCAGCAGCCTCAGTGTTGTCTAGTTCGGTATTGCCAAGCGTGCGAATGGTGAAGGTGTACTCCTGGTCTTCCATACGCGGAAGCACCACTTTGCTGCCATCCACAACGCTATCCTTCACAACGGGATTGCCGGGATCGGCGTCATTGACGAGCGATACAAGGAAGCCACCCGCCCCAGGCACCACGGGCCAGGCTATGGTCATCTGCGTTCCGTCGGCATTAGGCGTTATGGTGATATCGTCAGATGCCGGAGAAGCAAGTTGAACACCGGAAGTGCGATCGAACTGCTCATCATCATATCCGTCAATGGCGCACGATGACAAGAGCACAGCTGCCGTACAGAAAGACAGCAGAACCTTGCCAAAATGCGAAATAGAAAGTTGTTTGTCCATATTACATTGTTTAAAGTTATTGTTTCAGATTCATCATTCAGGCACGCGTCAGCACCTTATTTGAACACCGTATGCAGATAGCAGGCATTGCGCTTGAAGTTGTAAACCACGTCACGCACTCGTTGCGCGTCGCGCGAGCGCTCCAAAACGAGCCATCCCTTCCACTTCATCGCGTCAAGCGTGCGCCTTACTTTAAGCATGTCGATGGCCTTGTCGTCTATCAGATTCACGCCATCGGTGTTGGTAGCAAGTATCTGCACTATGTTCTTACGGCCCAAAAGGGTGAGCTCGTGGCAGATGTCACGATGATTGTCTACGGCATCCTGAAAGCTATAGAATATTTTAATACCTTTGCTCTTCACTTCCTTGAGCAGCTGCAGGTTAGCCTCTGCGCTGAGCGCCGTGCGTATGCCTATCACCACTCCGGCCTTTCTGGCCATCTCGCCGGCCACATGCAGACGGGCCACCAGGCTGTCATGATCGGCTCCTTGCGCCTGCCATGTGTTGCCACAACCGCCAAGAGGCAAGAAGGCCACGTTGGTTTGCAGCGTCTGGCAGGCATCCAGACATTGCCGGATAAGGCTCACGTAATTGGCACGTTTAAGGAAACTCTGCGCATAGAAGCCACTCATAGCCACTGAGGATATGCCTATGTGCAGGGAGTCTGCCGTATGAAGGAAGTTGCGCACAAACTGCCTGTCGCCCAACTTGCTCTCAAAGCGCACCCTATTGCCCAACGGGCCCATGTCTACCACAAGGCCGTCAGCCCCTATCTCGCTGGCTCTGGTCACTGCGCCCAGCTTCTGACGCTTGAGCATCATCCAGTCACAAGCCGACACTTTGTAGCGTTTTGCACCCGAATGCTCGGAGGCTGCCACGCCCAAAGGCAGCAAGGAAACGAACATCAATATTAATAAAAAGAGTTGTTTAGACCGCACAACAGTAGAATTTAAATTATTCTTACAATGAAGAACAGATATTTACGATTTGTTTATTGGTGGCAAAGATACAACTATTTTTTTGTTATTACAAAAAATAAACAACATTTTATTTCTTTAAAGTGTTAAATATCAGAGTGGTGAACTTCTATTCATTCTCTTTCAGTAAGCAAAAAATGTGAATGGCGACAATAGGTTTACTGGCCTGCACCTAATGTTTCGGTTTACATAGCTTACTATCAAACCATTACGCGAGCCACATACTTCCTTTCAGAAGCAAGGGCACAAGTCTGTCAAAGCCATGTCAATGCCTTGGCGAAGGCCTGTGTCAAGAAGCAACAAAGGCAGATTACCCATTAGTGGGTATTGCACAAAAGTGCCAAGAGCTATAACTTTGCAGACGATAAAAGCGCAGTGCAATGATCACTCTTGCGACTGAATCCGGGCCCATACAATCATTTCAACAAAACCATTCAGCCCAGAAATCGGCAAGAACATCATCAGACACATGCGCTTTTTTTATTTTTTTTCTTTCTAACAGCACTGCTTTAACCGGCTAATTAAAGAAGTTCCAGCTCACGCCGAACCTGAAGATGCGCTGGTTGAGCGGATAATGGGGCGTGAGGAAATACTCTCCTCCACTTGAAGAATAGTTCACGTGGCTCATCATGACGAAGAAGCGGGTGTGCTTCAGGAAGAAGTTGGCATAGACATTCACCAGCGGATAGTTGCCCGTCTTCACCCTGCTGGCCTGCGTTTCCTGTATGCCAAACTGACCAAGTTGCGGGTTATACTCCGGCGCATAGTAGCGCGTGAAGTAGCGCAAGTCGGCTCCGAGGTCACAGCGCAACACTTTAGCTATGTGAAAGCGCAGGAAGAGATTGGTGTAAACATTCAGATCGGGCACGGGCAGCACCTCTTTCTCGCTCGACTTCTGATAAGTTAGCTCTGTCTGCCAGTTAAGCAAGTGCCAGAACTCAAAATTTTTGCGCAGCTGGAGGGTCAGCAAGCTGATGGCTCCGGTGTGTTGTCGCACTGTGGCCTGATAGTCCGTGCGGTTGTAGGTGGTTCCGTCAATGTTATAAGCCATACCTATATAGGTATAGTTTTTGATGTTGTCGTAAGCCACGCGCATTCTCACGCCTGCCTTTTTCAGGCTGAACGTGCCGCTCAGACGGGTGCGCAGCTCGTCAGAGAGGTCTTGATTGTCCCACCAGAAATGCCGAGAATGATAGTTGGTTTGATAGAATGTGGGCACAAGACGATAGAAGTGGGCATGGGCGCGCAGCTGCACGGTGTCGCCCAATAGCGGGAAGTTGAGCTCGCCATTGCCGTCTATCTTGAGCTGCCCGGCATCAGAGCCTGCCAGCCACGTCTCAGCCGACACGTCATAGTGCACCGTTGTGCCCTGCGTCTTGAGCAGTTGTCCGCCCACGCTCAGGTTGTGCTGGTTCCATTTGTCGGTAAGGGCATCTACAGAAGGCAGTTCGAAGTGCCTCAGCTCATACGAGGCAAACACCTTGAGTCCGGCCTTGGCCCACTTGTTGAAGCCTTCCAGCAGTGCCAGGGCAAAGGTGTTGCGCAACGACCAGTGGCGCGTCACGTCGAAGATGGAGTCGCCCGTGAAGGTGAGAGGGGTGTAAAAGTCGTTGGCATAATAGTTTTCGGGACTCTCATAAGCCTCGTATATGCGGCGGTAGTGATTGAAGTCGAGCGTGTGTATGAAGCTTGTCACGGGCACATACTCGCGCTTCATCCACTGGTCGGCCGTGTCCTTGCTCGCCACGATGGCCGGAACAGAGTCAGCTCTATTGGTCTGAACCCGTCCGGCAGCGGCCCCTTCAGCCTCCTTCACCACAGGTTCGTCTCCCGCAATGCGCGAGTTTTCCGGTCGGCCTGTAGAGCGTTGCTCCCGGTCGTACTCCGTTTCGTCGAAGTCCTCGCCCGACTCTTCAGCCTGTTTGCGGGCCTTTTCCTTGGCGTTGCGGGCCTGCTCCTCCTTCTGACTCTTCATGGCGAACTTCTTGGCCTCTATTTCCTCGGCCGTCATAGGCACCTTCTTAAAGAAGCCTATGCTGTAGCGATGATTGAAAAACACGTGCTGATTGTCGTTGCGGTTCCAGTTGCGCTCCAGCACGGTGGGCAGTTCGTCGGCCGAATAGTTGTCGTTGAACATCTCGGGATGGGTAACATAAGCATCGTTTGTGATGCCTCCGTTCTCCGCAACCTTCTCATGATTGGTAGAAAAGAGCAGATGTGCCTGATAGCGGTCGCCCAGATAGCTGCCCCACATGGTGTAGTTGAAGTGGCTGGTGCTCTGGTTGCTGTAGTAGCCCCGGCCGTAGATATAGTCGAACTTAAACCCGAAGCCGAGCCGTTTGCCCGCGTTCACGGCAAAGAGGGCCTTGAAATGGTCCTCGCCATTGGTGCGGTTGCCGGCACTGTTGAGCGACACATTGGTGATGGGCGAGAGCGTATTGGTGAAGTGAAACTGCGAAGGTTTCACAATAAAGTAATCATATACGTCGAGAAAGGGGAACTGGCTGTCGCGCTCTCTGTCTACAAATATTCTGTTTTGTCGTGCAGAGCCCACGTTGCCCAAGGTGTTATACTCACCATGAAGGCCCGTGGTGAAGATGGTGTTCATATACATATCGGGCACCGTATCAGGCACAGCGGGCGTGCGGTCGCCGAACTTATCGTCTATGGTCCACACTTTCAGCCCGCGGGGTATCTCCTTATGATTGCTCTGCACGGAGTCTGACCGCCCGAAGTTACGGTCTTGCTGATAGCCTTGAGCCGTAAACGTGCCGTCGTCTGTTATCTGATTATAGTCCTGAGCATACGTGGCTGCAACGCTCATGAGCATCACCGCGGCCAGGGTAATGAGTTTCTTCATTTAATGAATAAATCGAATGGCACACTCAACAATCTTGAACACCATGGCACCCAGAATAACAAAGGTGGCCACGGTGGTGCTTCCTGCAAAGTAAATGATCACGCCCACCAAGGCGCCCAGCATGAAGATGGCGTTGAGCCACTGCCTCACGGGCAGCGTCTTGTCGGCATTACGGGCCGGGTTATAGTGATGGTGGGGACGGCGCAGCACCGTTGTCGGCTCAGTCTGCGGCTCCTGGGGCGTGGCAGATGCGTTCTGCCTTACTTCCTGCTTGTTGTTTTCTTCTGTCATTTCAGCGCCTCCTGCATTCCGTTGAATAACACTTGCTGACGCTTGATAGTCTCTCTGCGGAACTTACCCGATATGGGCAGCAGCCGGGTGTGCTTCTTATTCACTGCCTCAGCGTCGGTTATCCAGCTCTCTGCCTTATATCTGTAGTCCTTGCCCTGCACATCATACTTATAGGTGAGGCGCTGCATGGTGAGCGTTACGGCACCGTCGGTGCATGTGGCATTGAGTACATAGTAGAATTCGGCACGATCCAGCGAGATAAGGTTATCGCGGAAGGTGAGCCACTCGCGCATGGTAGCCACGATGCTGTGCTCGCCTGGGTTTACGATAGCCACCTTAGAGCCCGGCAGCTGACCGTCGGCTTGGGTGAGAGAGGTGAGATAGTCGAGCGTACGCTTATAGGCTTCGCCGGCCGAAAGACCTGGACAAGCGAAAGTTTTTGTCCACATCACCTGTCCGTTCACCACGGGCACGGCTCCCGCCTTCTTGTAAGGAGCATCCTCATCTACATCTTCTTTTCCGGCAGCCTTAGAGGTCTTGACAGCCTGCGAAGGTGCCGGCGTGGCGGGAAGTTCCCACTTATCGCTTTGGGCAGGCGCCTCAGCATGTTGCGTAGCGCCCGTCACGGCATCGGCTTTCTGAGCAGCCTTATCTGCCTCCTTGGCCACCTTGTCAGCCTTTTGCATGGTGGCCTCGTTAGCCTTTTGTAGTTTCTCGGCAGCCTGCGCAGCCTCCTCAGCCGCTTTCTGCGCCGCCACGGCAGCCTTTTGCGCCGCTTCGGCCTTGGCCTGAACGTCGCGTTGCAGCTGCTCAATGCTTACATTCTGATTGTCATTGGTGTTCTGCGCCACTGCCACAAAAGGCATAAAGGCGAGCATGGCCATGAGTATTTTCTTCATATCTGATGCCAGTTTGTTTATATTCTGATGGGCAAAAATACAAAATATTATGAGAATATCATCCTATTAAGGATAATTTAACGCTACACCCCCCCACTCCATCCGCAGCGCCGCGCCGTGGCGGTAAAGGGGGCTGAAGGAATATATCAGCGAGCGGCAAAGGCGGGATGGCCAGCCCAAAAGGGCCTTTTTGCAAGCCAAAACAGGCCTTTTCGGAAGCCCAAAGTGCCTATTTTGAAGGCTCAAAAGCACGGTTTTACATTCTCGTTTTCAACAAACTGAATATCAGTATGTTACGAATAAACTCCGAAAAGAGTATTTTAAGGGGGATAAGGAGCGACCCTATACGTACTCAAACTTGCAGTGGGGAAATCAGAAAGAAATATACGCGATTTCAAATAATAGTTACTATTTCTGTAATACAAAAAAGAAAGGAATGGAAAAAGAAACAACAATGACTCGTGATATGCTACGCTTATAATGCGCAACGACAATCCTCAATACGCAAAAGTATTAAAAGAATTTGGTGAGACAATCCAATTATTAAATGACAAGCCTATAGTTTGATTTGTTTCTAAACACTTGAATATCATCAAAAAAACTTAAAACATTTGGACGTATCACAGTTTTGAAGTATATTTGCGGTAATGAAAAAAGCAGCAATCATATTTTCAGCTCTCCTTCTGTGCACGCAGATAAACGCACAAGATGGGGTTTACGGCTCTGGGACAGCCGACACGGCCAACGTGCAGCCCATTGAGTCGGCCAGGCTGCAAGGTGCCCGCAAGGCAACAGAGGCCGAGAAAGAGTATGCAAGGGCACTGGCACACGAAAGGGAGGAGCAAAACCAGATAGACAACAACCTGCCGCCTGTTGACAACAACGGACAGGTGATTACGGAGAACGATTATTACTATCCCACATGGAACGGCCTTTACGGCTGGGATAGTTGGGCTCTGCACAAAGGGCTGAACGTTAACTTAGGCGCTTCGGCCTTCTTCCAGTCGGGCAGAGGAGCACGCCACGGTGCCGGATTTACGCAAGACGTGTCGCTCATGTATGTCACCAACCTGGGCAAGAAGGGCACGCTGGCCGTGGGAGGCTACTTCAACAACCTGACATGGGGCGGCGACAACTATACAACGGCCGGCATATCGGCCCTGCTGGGCTATCGCTTCGACGAGCATTGGAGTGCTTATGCCTTTGTACAGAAGGCCATGACAAGCAACAACGTGTTCCCCACAGCCTATTATGGCTATCCCTATTACGGCGGATATTATGGCTACGGCTACATGGGAGCGCTGGGCGCAGACTATGGACCGTGGGCCAACAGATTCATGGACAGGATAGGTGGCGGCGTGAGGTATGACTTCAACGACCACAGCTACATACAGATTAACGTGGAGTATGACCGTATGCCCAGTCAGAGAATGCCGGGCTACGACTATCACCGCTACGACTATCCAGTGAGATAAGCTCTCTCGTCCCTGGCCGGCAGCATGACATGCCACCGGACAGGGGCTTTGAGCGACACCTTATATAATAAGCGCCCGACGATGGAAAGGGGCGCTGACAGAACTACCAAAACCTAAACTATTTAAACAGCATACCTTTTCATGAAACACATCAAGCACATTCTGGCTCTGCTCTTACTGGCTATTGTCATGCCCGCAGGTGCCCAACAAACTTTCACTAATCCCATTCTGGGAGGCGACTTCCCCGATCCATCGGTGATGCGCGACGGCAACGACTACTTTCTGGTGAACTCTTCGTTCGACTATGTGCCCGGACTGGTGGTTTATCACTCACGCGACTTGGTGCACTGGGAGCCCATCAGCTTCGCCCTGAGGGAGTATATCGGCTCTATATGGGCGCCCGACATCAAGAAGATTAACGGCAAGTTCTACATCTACTTCACCGTGCACGGACAACGACGCACCAACTGTGTGGTGACAGCAACATCGGCCTGGGGACCGTGGAGCGAGCCCGTCGATCTGAACATAGGCGATATAGACCCCTGTGTGGTGCCCACACCCGACTCGCTCTATCTGGTGATGAGCGGCGGAAAGAGGTGGACGCTGGCCGAAGACGGTCTTTCGGTGAAGCCGGGATCGCTGGTGAAGTTCTACAACGGATGGCAATATCCTGCCGACTGGATAACAGAAGGCTTCTGTCTAGAGGGTCCCAAGGTTTACAAAATAGGCAAATACTTCTATTATCTGAGCGCTGAGGGCGGCACGGCAGGCCCACCCACCAGCCACATGGTGACCGTGGCACGCTCTACATCCATCAACGGACCGTGGCAAAACATGCCCACCAACCCGCTCATACATACCTACAGCCGTGACGAGAAGTGGTGGTCTAAGGGGCATGGCTCGCTTATCGACACGCCCGACGGCCACTGGTTCTGCATCTATCATGCCTATGAAAACGGCTACCTGAGCCTGGGAAGGCAGACGCTCATGCAACCAGTGCACTTCACTTCTGACGGATGGATAAAGGCAGACGGGGGCGATGCCGGCAAACCTATGCCCATCACGCTCAGGCAGGAAAGCACGGCAAGCCGCACTAGCAGGCTGAGCGAATTCAGAATAGGGCTAGACTGGAGATATTATAAGCACTATGACCCACGACGGGCCACCATCATCCATAACAGCATCACATTGCAGGGACAGGGCCAGACGCTGGGCGATTCGGCCCCACTGATGTTCATAGCAGGTACACACAGCTACGAGATAGAAGCTGAGATAACGCTGAAGGGCATGGCAAGGGCTGGCTTGTGCGTTTACTATAACCTGAACTACAACGCCGGTACGGCCTTCGACAGCTCGGCACGCTACCGCTATAGGCGCAACGCAGCCAACAAGGTAGGAGCCAATAATGGCCATCACCTGTGGCTCAGACTGCGCAATGACAGAAACATCATAACGGCCTATTGGAGCAACGACGGCCGGACATGGGAGCGCGAGAGCTGGGCTCAAGAGATAAGCGGCTTCAATCACAACACCCTGGGCGACTTTCAGAGCATTCTGCCCGGCATATTCTGCGAGGGCCAGGGGCAGGCCACATTCAGCAACTTTAAGTATACCATATTGCCATGAAGAAGAGAGCAACTGCTGTGTGCGCCTTGCTGCTAATGCTGACGGCGCCCGTCTGTGCCCAACAAGAGGCCTTAATGAAGACCATGAAGAGGGCTACGCAATACATGATGGACAGCCTTTCCTGTCACGGAGGGTTCGTGTGGAGCTATCTGCCCGACCATACAAGACAGTGGGGAGAGATAGAGGCCACGCCCACCATGATATGGATGCAGGCTCCTGGCACGCCCGACGTGGGCCAGCTGATGCTGGACGCCTATGCCGTGACGCACGACGAATATTATTATCAGTGCGCACAGCGCGTGGCCTCGGCCATCTTAGACGCCCAGCTGCCTTGTGGCGGATGGCATTACATGCACAACTATGCGTCGGAAACCGACACCCGACAATGGTATAACACCATAGGCAGACAGGCTTGGAGGCTGGAGGAGTTTCAACATTACTATGGTAATGCCACATTCGACGACCTTGCCTCTAGCAGTCCGGCCAACTTCCTGCTGCGACTATACCTCACCAAGCACGACAAAAGCTATCTGGCACCCTTGCGCAAGGCCATCGACTTCTTCATAAAAAGTCAGTATGCCAACGGCGGATGGCCCCAACGCTATCCGCTGAAGGCCGATCATCCCTTCAAAGGCAATCCCGACTACACACCGTTCATCACCATCAACGACGACGTTTTGCCGGCCAACACCGCCTTCTTGCTCAAGTGTTATGCCCTGCTGAAGATGCCGCAGCTGAAAGACAACATCACTCGCGCGCTGGAATTAACACTGCGTTTGCAGCAGCCAGAGCCACTTGCAGGCTGGGCTGACCAATATGACGAAGACAATCTGCTGCCGGCTCCGGCCCGAAGCTATGAGCCGGGAGCGGTGAACACGGGCACTACGGCAGAGATGATAGGCAAGCTTATTGACTATTACAAGCTCACGGGCGACCCGAAATTTCTGAAAGGCATACCCGCAGCCATCTCATTTATACGTCTAGAGGCACTGCCCGACAGCATGGCGAGGCTGGCCACGCACCGCCCCATGGGCGCCAACGACATACTCACCGCACGCTACATCAACCCCTCTACGGGTAGGCCGATGTTTGTGCACCGCATGGGCAGCAACGTGAAGAACGGCCGTTACTACACCAACGAGGACATACGCAACACGCTGGCGCACTATGGCTCAGTATGCGTGATAGACACCCTGGAGCTGAGAAGGGCATACAACGAAGCGCTGGGTCTGAATGCCGACTCGCTCAGGAGGCACTCTCCTCTGCTCAAGCCATCTAACTACAAGGCAGAAAAGTACTTCTATCTGAACGATGACGGCAGCTTGCGCAGGGCCAGAAAATGGACCTACCAAACAGCAGAGCAGCTCGTCAGGTCGCTCACGCCACAAGGTTATTGGCTCACCGTGCTGGGGCAGAACTCTCATCCCTATAAGCCTATACCGGAAGACATGCCCGACAGCAGCTTGGAGACAAAATATGCCACGACCATGGTGGGCGATGAGTATGACACGTCATGCTTTCCTGACAACACGAAAGGCATATCCACACGCGCCTTCATCAACAATATGACGGTGCTGATGGCCGCTTTGACAAAGTAGATAAAAATGGTATGAGGGATGCCCCCACGGGTATCCCTCATGCTAACTGATAATACAATAAATGCTAAAACACTGAACCTAAATAACTATTTTCATACCATCAGGAAACTATCTGTCTAAGTTCATTATCAAGAAACATCTTTCTCTATTATCAAAGACTAAAAGTTCTCAGTGGTATACATACCAAAAACATTTGAAAAATTTATGAGTTATCTAATCATGCCTCGTACTTTCACAAGCACAATGCAAAGATAAAGCTATTCCGCAATAACAGTCATATAAAGTGAAGAAGAATGATGCAAACAACCATGCAATCGTTTTCATTCTCTTGCATTTGCATGAAACAATTTGCAAAAAAGAAAGGCAAGAACCAGACATGCAGATTCTTGCCCTAGGAATAGAATAAATATTTATGCTCAAAGCATATAGAATGTCTACGACATATATCTGAGCCGGAGGCTGTTGAGCACCACGCTCACACTGGAGAACGCCATCAGGGCACTTGCCAATACGGGCGTTATCTGCCAGTCTATGCCAAAGGCATGCAACAATCCGGCTGCAAGGGGTATGCAGATGATGTTGTATATGAAGGCCCAGAAAAGGTTTTCGCCTATCATGCGCACTGTTTTGCGGCTCAGCTTCACAGCCTCTGGTATGGCACGCAGGTCGTCGCCCATCAGCGTTACCTGCGCAACGTCCATGGCAACATCTGTTCCCTTGCCCATGGCGATGCTCACGTCAGCCAGCGCAAGTGCCTGTGTGTCGTTGATGCCGTCGCCCACCATGGCCACATGCTTGCCCTCAGCTTGCAACTGCCTCACCAGATTTTCCTTGTCTTGAGGCAATACCTTGCTCTGATAGTGCTTGATGCCGGCCTTGTCTGCCCAATATCGTGCGGCCTCTTCTTTGTCTCCACTCATCATATACACCTCTATGCCATGGCTCTGCAGGTCTTCCATAGCCTCGCGGGCATGGGGCTTGAGGGTCTCGCGGGCCTCCAGCGGGAGGTTATCCGACTTGGTGAAGTCTATATTCTGATTAGGTATGGTGAGTGTTCCGGTCTTATCGGTCACCAAAGCGTCTATCTTGCGCAGGCTTTCCAAGGCCGTGGCGTCCTTGATAAGGATGTTCTGCTGCGCCGCCTTGCCTATGCCCACCATCAGGGCGGTAGGCGTGGCAAGACCCATGGCACAAGGGCAGGCCACCACCAGCACGGCTACGGCACTCAGCACGGCCTGAGCCACGTTGCCGGCCAGCACGATCCAGAGCACGAAGGTGATCAGGGCAAGGAGGGCCACCACGGGAACAAAGATGAGTGCGGCACGGTCTACGATGCGCTGAACGGGAGCCTTAGAACCTTGGGCCTCCTGAACCATACGGATGATATGTGCCAAGGCCGTGTCTTCTCCTATCTGGCGGGCACGCATTCTGAATTTTCCCTGCGAGGGAATAGTACCGGCCAGCACCTTCGAGCCAGCCTTCTTCTCGGCCGGGGTGGGCTCGCCCGTAATCATACTCTCGTCTACATAGGCTGCATCGGGGGTCATGAAGCTCTCGGCCGAAATCACTTCACCGTCGACGGGAACCTTCTCTCCGGGCCTCACCTCCAGCACATCGCCTTTGGCTATGGTAGAGATGGGCACCTCACGCACCTCGCCGTCCATCACGATATGGGCCGTTTTGGGAGCCATACCCATGAGTTGGCGGATGCTGCTGGCCGTGCCGTCCTTGGCTTTCTCTTCTAAGAGGCGGCCCGTAAGCACAAAGGTGATAATCATTACAGACGCGTCATAATAGGTATGACTATTGACTGCACCCCATGTAGCATCGCCCCAGAAGGTGTTATAGGCACTGAAAAGGAACGAGATGGCTGTAGACAGCGTGACAAGTGTGTCCATATTGGCCGCGCCATGCATGATTTGTCGCCAACTGGTGCGGTAGAACTGCCACCCACAATATAGTATATTGAAGAGGGCTATGAGCATAGACACCTGATTGGCCGTGCTCTTGCTGCCCAGATGAATCCATTGCATGGAGACGGCCATGACGGCTATGGCGAAGCACCACGACAGGATGGTCTTGCGCTTGAGCTGTTTGTAGGCTCTGCGCTCTATCTCTTGTGCCGACTGGTCTTGCGCTATAATGAGGTCGTAACCAATGCCATTGATGGCTTGCTTCATCTGTTGGAGAGATATTTTGCTGGGGTCGTAGTCTACAAGAGCGCTACGCCCCGGCAAAGAAACCGACGCGGAGTGGATGCCCTCAAGTGAGTTGAGCTTCCGCTCCACATTGGCCGAGCATGATGCGCAAGCCATTCCTATGACAGGAATAGTTTTCTTCATCGTTCCGTCCTCCTAGAGAGAGCACTGGTAAGAGCCAAGCGCATTGACAGCATCGGCCAGTTGCGCGGGCTTGACAAGTTGCTCATCATATTCCACATCCACCTTGTTATTGGCGCGGTCGGCCTTTGCCAACTTTACGCCCGGCACTGCCAAAAGGGCATTTTGCACATTTGCCTCACAATGAGAGCACTTCATTCCGGTTACTGATAATGTTGTTGTCTTCATCTTCTTTAAGTTTTAAAAGTTATACATTCATTTTGTACGCTGCAAAAGTAACAAGAAAAACGGGATGGAGGGTTACGAAATTAAGGAAAAAGATTATGAAATCAAGGTACTTATTAATTTTTTCTTCAAACTTAAATCTTTTTTATCGATTACGTGTCTTTATAGTAGAAGTCATAATAAATATGCAACTGACAATGAATACAGACAAAAACAGAACATCCCTTTTGCTTTTAGCCCGGTTGATGAAGACTGAAAGGCCTAAGCTACTGTGCTATGCCTACTATCGCCTCGGCAATGAAGCTGATGCACAAGATGCTGTGCAGGATGCTTTTCTGAGGATGACCCAGAAGCTCTCTGACAGCAGTGGAGAGATTGGAAACTTGAAATGCTACGTGTTTCGCATTCTCTCCAACCTCTGCTCTTCACGTATGGCCCACGATTATCGGGTGCACACCATTTCTATTGACAATCAACTCAATGTGGCCGCAACAGGCGAAGAGGACAACAGGGAAGAGGAATTCAAGCGTATCAGCAGGCTATTGGATACTTTACCTGAGGAACAAGCCGAGGTAATCAAACTGCGCATCTATGGAAACAACAGTTTTGCTGAAATTGCAGAAATACTCTCTGTGCCTCTGCCCACGGTGAAATCCCGATTCCTCTATGGTCTCACCAA
>Ga0256406_1002189_pt1 | contig 28611 bp, 27 predicted proteins | sample RumenRJG_03DNA_FD_185986 | JGI IMG/M metagenome (GOLD analysis project Ga0256406, IMG submission 185986) | Bovine rumen microbial communities from Lethbridge, Alberta, Canada - RJG_03 | ecosystem: Host-associated > Mammals > Digestive system > Stomach > Rumen | place: Canada: Alberta | collected... | reverse complement strand
TCCGATAGGATATCCTCCACATACTTCGGCAGCATGAACGCGCCTCTATGAAGATGCGTCGTGTAGTACCAGGTCTTGAGTCCCCTTGCATTCCAACGCTTCTCATCGAGATCTCTAAGCGGATGATACTTCTTCGAAGCGAAACCGAACGTCCAGAAACCCGCCGGGCAGGTCGGGATCGCCGCCTGGTACACTCGAGAAATCGGAAAGCTCTTATATACCTTCCGGTGCATCGCCCGAAACGCCGCCTCATCCTGATCATAGAAGGGGCTTCCATGCTGGTACACCATGATGCCATCGTCATGAAGTGCCCTAAAACAGTTACCATAGAACTCCCGCGTGAACAGCCCCTCCGTATGCCCGAAGGGATCCGTGGAGTCATTAATGATCAGGTCATAGGCATTGTCACAACGGCGCAGATAGCGGAGACCGTCCATATTGATAATGCTTACACGCGGATCATCGAAGCCCTTCGCCGTTTCCGGGAAGAACTTGCGGGAGACCTCAATGAACATTTCATCCTCCTCGACGACATCGATCTCCTCGATCTCCGGGTACATGATGAGCGTTTTCGCGACACCGCCATCACCGCCGCCGATGATCAGTACCTTCTTCACATTCGGATGCACCGCCATAGGGACATGCACAACCATCTCATTGTAGATAAATTCGTCGGCCTCCGAGAAAATGATTTCGCCGTCCAGCACAATCATCTTACCGAACTCCTGCGACTGAAACACATCGATTCGCTGATAATCGCTCTGCTCCGAAAAAAGATGCTTATCGACCCGGATCGACGTCTTCACGTTCTCCGTATCCATCTGCGAAAACCAGATATCCAGCTTGTCACCCTGCATTTTTTTGCTCCTTCATCACCGAAATACTACGCACCTCCGGGTCACGTGCGCCCTGGAGCGAGCAGCCCTTTTCACGGGCGTAATCGATGTACTCGATGATGTCCTTTGTAATCCGCTCGCCAGGCGTCAAAATCGGGATTCCCGGCGGATAACACATCACGAGCTCGCCTGCGACCCGTCCATCCGATGCATCGAGCGGCACCGATTCCTTCTCCGCGTAAAATGCCTCCTTCGGTGCCATCACGACCTCCGGGATGATGAAATTTCCACAGTAGAGGTCATTTTTATCCTTCTGATACCGCCTTTTGATATCCTCTAAAGCACCCACCAGCCGCTCGATGTCCTGCATGCGGTCGCCGATCGATATATAGGCGAGGATATTTCCAATGTCTCCAAATTCGATCTGAATATCGTATTCGTCACGAAGGAGGTCATAGACCTCGATGCCCGTGAGTCCGATGCCCTGCGTGTAGACCGAGAGCTTCGTCACATCAAAATCATAGACGTCATCGCCATTGATGAGCTCACGTCCATATGCATAATAGCCGCCAATGTCATTGATCTCAGAACGCGCATATTCTGCCATATTGGACACTCTCATGAAAGATTCCCGGCCGCGTAAAGCAAGATTCCGTCTCGAGAGATCAAGACTTGAAATGAGAAGGTAGGATGCACTGGTTGTCTGCATTAGATTGATCACCTGCAGCATGCCATCCGGATCCGAATTTTCGCCGCAGAGAAGAATCGAACTCTGCGTGAGGGAGCCACCGGACTTATGCATACTAACCGCAGCATAATCTGCACCGGCGCTCATGGCGGATACCGGCAGATGCTCACCGAAATAAAGATGTGTGCCATGTGCCTCGTCGACCAGCGCCTTCATCCCATGCGCATGCGCGAGTCGGACGATCTCTGAAAGGTTTGACGCGATACCATAATACGTCGGGTTGTTCACGAAGATCGCGACGGCGTCCGGATTTGCATCCATCGCCTTCTTCACTTCGGAAACCTCCATGCCCGTCGCGATACCGATCTTTTCATTGACCTTCACCGGCACATATACAGGGATACCGCCGCAGAGTACCAGCGCGTTCACGACACTCTTGTGAACATTCCGAGGAAGCAGAATCTTCTGTCCCTCCCGGACCGTCATGATGACCATCGCCTGTACCGCTGACGTCGTCCCGTTCACCATGAAAAACGCTGCCTTCGCATGAAATGCATCGGCCGTCAGCGCCTCCGCTTCCCTGATCACCGACACCGGGTGGCTAAGATTATCCAGCATCTTCATCGAGTTCACGTCAATGCCTACACATTTTTCACCCAAAAACTCGAGAAGCTCCGGATTTCCTCTTCCCCTCTTGTGCCCCGGCACATCAAAGGGCACCACTCTTCTTTTTCGAAGCTCCAGCATCGCCTCATACACAGGTGCCGAATGCTGATTCACCAGATCCATATTTCATACTCCCGTTTAAACATCAAAAAAGCAGATGTGCATCTCGACACATCTGCCTGAAAAGTCAGTCTCAAATCAGCATGCTCTCGCTAACGTAAATCTAAATAATCCGTAAAATACAAGAGAATATGCTATTCTTCGCAAATCAGAGTATCCGCAAAACCTTACTCCTATTGACCGTTTCACAAGCTTATGTGACGATTCGTTCTTCATCATTGAAGAAAAATTCACATGTTCAGCAGTTAATCATGAAAGATTATCGGCTTACGCCTTATAAGATACTGCCAAATACTTATAAAATTTGAGTCCTCCTGTGCTCTCACAGGGCTACGCAAAGCAGCAACTCAATCAATATTAAGCTTCGTTTTGCAAAACTATGTTGCGAACTCACTCAGCAAGAACTATATCATTATGAAAAAATTACGTCAATTAAATTTTTAGTAAACTCAGTTATTCAGAAGCCACCGAATAGCCCGTTCTGTGCGAAGTGCGCCGTCCACGAAGTGATTGCCGGGATTCAATTCAAAGGTCGTGCGAATGCCGTGGGCCTGCAGGATTTCCGCCGCCTCCTTCGTGCAGTCCTCAACGGTTTTCATGCGAGGATTCTTTGTGAACTTTTCGCGGTCGCCGAGGGAGAAGTAAAACTTTTCCCAGGCACGTGCCGCACCAGGTGAAATGCCGCGGTCGTCTGCATTGGCAGTCACCGCTGCAACTTCTTTATGCACCGGCTCGTTCTCCTTCATAAAATCGATGAACTTGTCGAACCAGAGCGAGCCCGAAATCGAACCGCCATAGCGGAACGCGTCTGTCTTATAGACCGCATACACCGAGAAAAGTCCGGCAAGCGAGATCCCAAGCAGCGCCCGGTCTGCCTGATCCGGATCATAATCGATCTGATATTCCTTATGAATCTTGCCTTCGACGCACGGAATGACCTCCTTGAGAAGCCACACCAGGAAAAGGTTTGCACCTCCCGTGAAATCGCCCTCCGACTTAAACACATATGGTGCCGGCCACGGCGACAGATCATCCGCCCAGTTCATATGGTTGATCTCCACAATCGCCGCATCCCGAAGATATGTCGGCGTTAGATCAAGCTCATCCGTCATCTCATCCGGCTCGAGAATATAGATCACATGCCGCACCGGATATACAATTTCTTGCCATTCCGGTAAAAAATCATTCGGCAGATATACCTTCACCTGTAAAGAGTCAAATTGAAGATTTAGCATAAATTATTCTCCTACTCTAACTTAGAACTTTCTGTAATATTGTATACAGAGTTTTATTATTCTTTATCATTTTCAAAATGGTTTATCATTCTTTATTATTCTTTATCATTCTTTACACAAAAAAGGAAGCCCGGAAACGAATGATTATTTAGACCATACATCAATCCAATGTAAAATCCGTTCCTTTTTGTTTCCTTTGCACCAATTTTTGTCTATAATAAGTGCAGTGAATTCTTCCATTTGACTTAGGAAAGCGCGTGATTTTTGAAGTATGAAAGGCATGAAGTGTTCTGAAAAGCTAAATTCCTTCCGACGTTATTTGCCCATGGTCTTCGGTGGTATTCTGATCCTCGTGGGTGTTGTATTTCTTATGTCACAAATCGTGGATTTCCACAAGCCCCTTGAAGATTTCACGACGACTACTTCTCAGCCTTCACTGAGCGGAAAACACGTTCTCTGGATCTACTCTTACGATAGCACTTATGGTTCCTACGACAACATGAAGACAGCCATCGACGAGGTGTTTGATCCATCCGAAGTTTCCTATCAGACGATTTTCCTTAATTCCAACCATACAGATAAGGCAGAGACGCAAAGGGTTTTCGAGGATCAGCTTTCTCTCATGATGCAGGAAACAAAATATGATGCAATCCTGCTTAGCGATGATGCGGCGACAACCTTTGCAAATACGCATTATGATGAATATTTTCAGGATATTCCCATCGTATTCTTTGACATGAGCAATCGGCTCGCCGGACAACGCTTCGGTAGCCGACCGATGGTAACCGGACAGGTTGAACCGAACTATGTGATAGAAAATATGCAGATGGCTATGAAGCTGGAGCCAGATGCAGATGCTCTGATTCTGATTCATGATGATTCTGTACCCGGACTCGGCTATATGAATGCTATCAAGCTAGTGGCGCCATCTGTTCCCTCTCTACGCTTCACCTATTGCGATTCCGAAAGCTACTCCTTAGATGAATTTAAGAAGATGCTTTCTTCGATTCCCGAAAATACGATTGTGCTCACAATGTCTACATTACGCTTTAAGGACGGAATCTTTTATTATGTTGACAAGCTTGCACCTGTCTTCGGTGAATATGCTACAGTTCCAGTGTTCCAGACCTCCAGTCTCGGTGTAGGCTATGGCATCACGGCAGGCTGCTATCAGAGTATGAAGGATGCTGCGCAGACAGCGGCTGATGTAATCATTCGCATTCTGTCGGGATCAGATATTCAACATATGCCGATGCTAGATCCGCAGCCACCGAAATTTGTTGCCGATGTCAATTATCTTGACAAATTCCAGCTTGATACATCGAAGCTGCCGGAGGGGACGCTGCTCATCAACCAAAAAACGAATTTCTTCTACGAACGTAAAGGCATACTGATTCCGATGGCCTTTATCTTTGCCGGCTTCGCTGTCATCATGATTGCCATGTCCCGGCAGCTTGGCGAGCTTCGACGGAATCAGGCCTCTCTACAGGAATCAAAGGACTCTCTCCAAAAATCAAAGGATTCTCTGCAGTACGAGATGAATCACGACCATCTCACCGGACTTACCAGTCGTCAGGAAGCGATGCGGTATTTCCGTGAAAATGCCGATAGCCTCATCGGCTCTACCATGGTTCTCATCGACCATGATTCCTTTAAGGAAATCAATGAAACCTACGGTCACGATGAAGGTGACCATGTCATAAAGGAGCAGGCCAAGAGACTCAAAAAATTCCAGAGGGATGGCATCTATATTGCACGATATGGCGGAGATGAGTTTCTCGTCAATATTCGGAATCATGCAGCCTCTCCTCTTGATGAAGATATTTATAATCTGCATCATGAACTGACACAGCAGATCCGAATCGGAATGGATAACATTATCCCGTCCGTCAGTCTCGGTATGGCTAATGTGACAGCGGAGGTTAATCCGGAAAATGCGATTCTTGATGCTGATCTTGCTGTGTCAAAGAGCAAGCGAACAGGCGGCGATCAGGTGGTGCTCTTTACGCCGGATCTCCGTAAAGAGAATGAAGAAGAGGAAAGGATGCGGACCATCCTCCTGAACGCCATCAAGACGAATGGCTTCTATATGCTTTTCCAACCACAGGTGGCTACTACGGATGGTACGCTGGTTGGCTTCGAAGCACTCGTGCGAATCAAGGATAACGTTCTATCGCCAGGTGTATTCATTCCACTAGCGGAAAAATACGGCTGGATTCAGAAGATTGCCAGGATCACGACGGAGCTTACCATCAAACAGATGTCCCGTGCTGCAAAGGCAGGATTGCCGCCGGTACATTTCTCCATCAACTATTCCAGCGGACAATTATCTGACATAGGATATATCACGTTCTTGAAGAAAACACTTAAAAAATATCATGTGCCGGCTTCACAATTAAATATTGAGCTGACCGAGAGCATGGTAATGGAAAAGAGCCGTGATGCCGATGATCTGTTTGAAGCACTGCATGAGCTCGGAATCGGGCTTCATATGGATGATTTCGGGACAGGCTACTCATCACTTAGCTACCTAAGCTATATGCCGGTTGATGTAATCAAACTCGATAAAACGCTAGTGGATGCTTTTCTCGTGGATGGAAAAGACCGGTTCTTCGTCGACCTGATCCAGCTCATCCATGGTCTTGGAAAAAAGGTGCTTGCTGAAGGTGTCGAGACGAAGGATCAATGTGACAGATTGCGCCGGTTCGGCTGCGATTATATCCAGGGTTACTATTTCAGTAAACCCGTTCCGGGTGACAAGGTGTTTGAGATCATCGCGGCCGGGAAAATCGTACCTGCTTGATATGAATTCTCAATGATTGCATCCTATAAAGCGCTTGCAATCCGTATAATCACAGGTATAAAATATGCCATACAGCAGTAACATGAAAGGATTTTAGAAAGAAGGTTTATATATGTCCAAGTTAGGTAAAAAGAGCGGTGATTCCAAGCAGGCGCAGGAGAAGAAGCTGCAGCAGCAGATGGCAGCACTTGCACGGAAGCAGGCAAAGAAGGCGGCGAAGAAAAAATAAAGTCTATTCATCTTTTGTGAAGCTAAAGCTTCAATCCGATGAAATACTGACGCATAGCAGGAGAGCCCTGCACAATGCCATTTAAGAATGGTATCGTGCGGGGCTCTTCTATTATGCGTCAGTTTCTATTTCGCAAGATAGCTACAAATAATCAGGCTCCTGTCCGGCTGTGCTCGAGCAGACTCATCTTCATATCGTAGTAATCCGGGCTCATATCGAGATAATGAATATGAGGATTTTCAAACCGCTGTTCCTCTTCCCAGATTTCGTTTTTTAGCTGATCCTGTACGAAGGCTCTGGTTTCCTTCAGTGTCTTCTTCGGCAGTACGCGCTTGCCATCCCGAATGACCGGCACCTGCAGCTCCTTTGCTGTACAGTTTTCGAAATACCTGTTTTTCCAGTACTTCACCGGATCAACATAGTGATATGGTTTTGAGAGATCAGGCTTCTCGTCCTTCTTCGTGATGAGGTCTGCAATCGCTTTGCCGTCCTGATCATAGATACGGTATACGCTCTTTACACCAGGATTTGTAATCTTCTCCGGTGTCTCGGAAACCTTAATCTTCGGAATCCATTTTCCATCCTGATGTACTGCAGAAATCTTGTATACTGCGCCAAATACAGGATCAGATGACGCTGTGATCAGACGTTCTCCTACGCCAAAGGAGTTAAAGCAGCCACCCTGACTTAAGATGGATGAAATCGTATATTCATCAAGAGAGTTCGATGCAACGATCTTACAATCCTGTAATCCCGCATCATCCAGCATTTTCCGGATCTTCTTTGATAGATATGCAAGGTCGCCAGAATCGATCCGAACGCCGATGAGTCTCTTACCCATCGGCTCCAGAACCTCCTTCGCTACCCGGATTGCATTCGGTACACCGGATTCAAGAACATTATAGGTATCGATCAGCAGCACACAGCCATCCGGATACTTCTCCGCATATTTTTTAAATGCTGTGTACTCATCATCATAATACATCACCCAGCTGTGCGCCATCGTCCCGCTGACCGGAATATCAAACATCTGCCCCGCAAGCACGGTCGCCGTCCCGACGGCCCCGCCAATGTAGGCAGCCCGCGCACCATATACCGCAGCGTCAATGTTGTGCGCCCGCCGCGCGCCGAAATCGGATACCGCTCTGCCAGCTGCTGCCCGCACGATCCGCTGCGTCTTCGTCGCAATCAGAGATTCATGGTTTACAAGAGAAAGTATCGCTGTCTCCACGAGCTGCGCATCAATAAGCGGTGCGGAAACCGTCAGAATCGGCTCATACGGATACATGATTGTTCCCTCCGGGAACGCATCAATGTCTCCATGAAAACGATACCCGCTCAGGTATTTGAGAAACTCTTCTGAAAAAAGATGAAGGCTTCGGAGATACTCCACATCCTCCTCATCAAAGTGCATATTCTCGATATACTCGATGACCTGTTCAAGACCTGCGAAGATTGCAAAACCGCCTTTGTCCGGATTGTGCCGGTAGAAAACATCGAAGGTTACCCGGTCCGCCATCCGGTCATCCGAGAAGTAGCCATTTGCCATCGTCAGCTCATAAAGATCCATCATCATGCTGACATTTCGTTTATCAAATTGTGTTTTCAATTTACGATTCTCCTTTTGAAGTTTTATTTCGAACGCTATACCATGCGAGGTCTTGTGACTCCACAAAATACCTCTGCATCACATAGCCCATGGCAAGATGATTTATATTCTACTCTTTTCATACTGGTAAAAAAAGAACATCCGGCTACATTTTTGCAGCCGGATGTAAGCATTATGGACATCAACCCTTGAGAAGCGGAGAAATGTGCTTGTAGATCAGGAACGTCACGAGTACATCTGCGAGACCCTTACAGAAGGTGAACGGCATATTGAATACGAGAAGGGACTGGAGAATGCTCTTCATCGACGGGATGATTGCCTGATATGCGGCGAGGATCGTCTCCTCCGGCATGAAGTTGTAGTAAACCGGATATACGATGAAATAGTTTGACGGAACAGAAATTACAGCCATCGCGAGTGCTCCGATTAGTGATGCGAGGATGGCGCCCTTCTTTGTCTTGTTATACTTGTAAATCGCGCCTGCTGTAAAAGTAAATACTGCGCCGAGCAGGAAGTTACTGAGTTCGCCGACACCGAAGCTCTGAGATGCAAGCCCGTGAAGTAGATTCTTGATGAGCTCGATTGCGACGCCATACACCGGACCAAGTGCAAATGCACCGACAAGTGCCGGAAGATCCGAGAAATCGAACTTGATGAAGGTCGGCATGATCATCGGGAGCGGGAGTTCGATCAGCATCAAAACATATGCCGCTGCGGAAAGAACACCTGCTGCCGCAAGATGATGAATCGATTTTGAACTTCTTGATACCGTATTTACTGTTCCCACTGTTGCTGTCTTTACCTCTACGTTACCATTTGCCATGATTTTTCCTCCTTTTTGGATCCCCGAGGAATGCTCTTGTGTTTCGCATTCTCGTTTTCTGTTTTCCTTCATCTCATTTTCGCTTTCCACTGGAAGGATGCGTATTGAAACAGAAAAATAAGCCCTGAATCCACTTAGATTCAGGGCTTTTAAGCGCTTTACAAAAGATCACTTCTTCCATCCAGACTATACTGTTGGTACCGGAGTTTCACCGGTTCGACTGCTTACGCAGGTCGCGGACTTTACCGCCAGTGGGGAATCACACCCCGCCCTGAAGATCATGTTAAATTGTGTTCTGAACTCTTTGTCCAGTAACTTCATTATAGCTATATTTCTTTGAAACGCAAGAGGTTTGATGTAATATTTTTATCTACATTAATCTTCCGCTATAATTTGTTCCATCCGGTATAAACAACTTTGATGGTTCCTTCCGCTATGAACAACTACTTATGGCCCTTCCGCACAGTGCCTTTTCCGAATTTCTGATCGAGGGCTTCCGTCATGCGGCTTAATTTTTCCTGCTTTTCCCGTCGGGCGTGTGCTATTTCTGTTTCTCTTTTAATCTCATCGGACTGATCTAGAAAATCGGTCAAAGTCATCTGATGATATTCTCCATGATCAAGATTTGAAACGCCGACACCGATGAGGCGAATCGTCCGTCCCTCCGAAAACACCCCTCCGGGACCTGTTAAAATCTGATAGAAGAGCTTCACGGCTTCTCGTTCGATTGCTTCCTGAGACTGTACCGGATCCTTTAGTGTTACCTGTCTTGATCTTCTCTGAAAAAGATCTGTTTTTACGCTGACTGAAACCGTTTTTCCGTATATACCATCACGACGCAGGCGTCTCGAAACATGCTGAGAAAGCTCGTGCACAATCGGAAGCCCGGATGTTTCCAGATTATCCGGTCCGACATCCTCCGTCGTGGTTGTTTCATTGGAATAGCTTTTCGCATCCTCTTCGTAGGGCTGAACCTTTGTACTTCCGATTCCATTGGCACTTCGTGAGATATATTCTCCCGCTTTTTCACCAAGAATTGATTTAAGAAGCGCCGGATCCATCGAAGCAGTATCTCCTATTGTATTGACGCCAAGACGCTTAAGTCTCGCGGCTGTCGCGCCGCCGCACCCGTAAAGCTCGCCGATTGGAAGTGGCCACATTTTATCGTTAATTTCCGACGGATAGAGTGTATGTACCTTATCCGGCTTCTCGAAATCCGAAGCCATCTTTGCAAGCAGTTTGTTTGTAGAAATGCCTACATTTACTGTAAATCCGAGACGACTTTTGATTTTATTTTTGATTTCAGTTGCAAGGGAAAGTGGCGTCGGCTTTACCGGTAAAAGATTTCCACGATCCTGCATAGAAGAGTGATTCGTACCGCGCGGAAGCGCATGGATGATTTCGCCCTGATATACAGCTTCCGTATCCGGTATCAGTTCATTCAAATCTACCAGGTCTGATACATCCACGAAGGCTTCATCGATCGACACCTGTTCGATTTTATTCGTATATTCCCGAAGGATCGCGATGAATGCGCGTGAATACTTTCGATAGGTTTCAAAGTCAGGCGGTACCAGAACAAGCGAAGGACATAGCTCCAGCGCTTTCACCACTGGCATAGCTGTTTTGATGTGGTATTTCTTCGCAGGAATCGACTTCGCCGTGATGATGCCGTGTCGCGTTTTTACATCACCACCGACAGCCGAAGGTATCGTCCGTAAATCAACCGCGGAAGGATCCTCCTTCAGCCGTTTGACTGCACTCCAACTAAGAAACGCCGAATTCACATCAATATGAAATATGCAGGTTTTCTGATCCTTCATAACCGTGCCGCTCCCATAAGCATTGATTAGCATGCACGCAGATAGGCTGCCAGCGGTTTCAGGATATCAATGACTACATCTGCGTCCTCAATTGTTGTTTCCTGTCCGATCGTAAACCGGATGCTTCCTGCGGCATCCTCCGTACTATCTCCTAAAGCAAGAAGAACATGGCTGGGATCCAGCGAACCACTCGAACATGCAGAGCCGGCGCTGGCATAGACACCCTTTTCATTGAGAAGAAGCAGCAAGGTCTCTCCTTCGATGTGCTTAAAAAGAATGTTGATGTTATTCGGAAGTCTCTTATGCGGATCTCCATGCAGTAAAGTATCTGGAATTTCATTGAGAATTCGCTGAATCATGTGGTCACGTACGCTTATTTCCGTATTTATTCTCAACGGCATATCTCGCATCGCAACCTCTGTCGCTTTCGCAAAACCGACGATTCCAGCTACATTTTCTGTCCCTGCCCTGTGCCCTCGCTCTTGTGCGCCCCCATGAACAAAAGATGGAAGCTGGATATCTTGTCGCACGAAAAGAAATCCGACACCCTTCGGTCCATTCAGCTTATGGGCACTGGCTGACATGAGATCAACGCCTAACTCCGAAACCTTCAGCGGAATATGTCCGAAGGCCTGCACGGCATCGGTATGAAAAAGAATCCTCTGTCCGGTCTCCGCTTCATATCCCTTTAAAAGTCTTCCGATCTCCTGAATCGGTTCGATAGTGCCAATCTCGTTGTTTGCTGTCATGATGCTGACGAGAAGTGTGTCCGGTCGAATTGCCTCCTTTACAGCCTCCGGATCTACATGTCCCTCTCTGTCAACCGGCAGATACGTAACATTAAATCCACGCTCTTCAAGATAGGCGCAGGTATTGAGAATCGCATGATGTTCAATCTGATCCGTAATGATATGGCCATGTATTTTTTCAATCTCCTCAGATGTTTTTAAAGCATCCACAGCGTTCTGCCGGAGCTTTTTTTCTCCAGCCTCCGCAGCACCAATAAGGGCCCAGTTATCTGATTCTGATCCACCGCTCGTAAAATATATCTCTGACGACTTTGCGGAAAGAGCCGCAGCGATCGTCCTGCGGCTTTCATCGATGGCGTGCCGCGCTCGTTGCCCCGGCATATAGATAGTGGAAGCATTACCATACTCTACGGTCAGATATGGCATCATGGCATTCAGAACTTCCTTCGAAAGCGGTGTCGTCGCCGCATGATCCATATAATATTGATTCTGTATCTCCATAGAATTCCCCTCGTGTGAGTAGAGATAAATTACCCGTATCAAAACGCATGCTCCCACCGGTCGACTCTTCGTCCATGGGAGCATGCGTGATTACATGAAAATTATAAGCTTCAATCTGTCGCCGTACCGCGGAGTATGCCGATTCCATGTTCAAGCGACGGAAGCAGGTATTCGAGGTCCTCTCGACAGGCCTTCGGGCTGCCCGGCATGTTGATGATCAGCGTCTTCTTTCGAATGCCAGCAGTCTGACGACTGAGAATCGCGTTTTTCGTAAACTGCATAGAATAAGCCCGTAGTGCCTCGCCGATTCCCGGAACTTCGCGATCAGAGACCTCCTTTGTTGCCTCTGGTGTCTGGTCACGTTCGGAAAAACCGGTACCGCCTGTCGTAAAGATCACATTAACCTGTCTCTGATCCGCGAGCCTTGAAAGTTCAACCATAAGACGCGGTTTCCCATCCGGCAGTACGAACTGCTCGACGACCTGATAGCCCTTTTCCTCCAAAATCCTCTTAATCTCCGGACCTGATTTATCTTCATAGATGCCCTGCGAAGCACGGTCAGAAAGTGTAATAACCGCAGCCGTAAATGGACGTGCAGGGTCTGGTTCTACCATCTCGATTTCCATACCCGGACGGACCACACCACCCTTTAAGACTACCGTGAAGACACCCTCTCGCGGCATGATACAGTCGCCCATAACCTTATAGATCTCGCAGTGACTGTGACAGGCCTTTCCAATCTGACTGAGCTCGAGAAGACAATCACCGATCCGAAATCTCGTCCCTACAGGAAGTGTCTTCAGATCGAAGCCCTCACAGACGATATTTTCTCCGAATGCGCCGAAATCAACCTCTGCACCTTTCTTCCGGAATTCATCGATCTTTTCAAACGCAAGGAGACTTACCTGTCGATGCCAATGACCTGCATGGGCATCGCCGACGATGCCCCAGTCCTCCTTCAGCGTGATTTCAGGGACCGGTTTTTTCTGTGTTCCCTTTTTCTCGCTGATACAAACAGCTAAAACCTTGCCCATCTCTTTATCCTCCGATCTCTACCATTTCCTTTTGTTCTGTAATCTCCGAAAGCTTTTCAAAACAATGCTTCTCCGGTTTATTTTCGACTGCATCGCGGATCGCTTCGATCAACATGCTTTGCCTATTCCTGGCCTCCTCACTATCCTGTCCCGGATTTTCCGTAAAGATATGCCGGATATCATACGTATTTCCATAGCAGAGGCAGGGCTTTAGCTTTCCTGTCGAAGTGAGTCTGATCCTGTTACAATCTGCACAGAATCTGCCATGCATCGCACCGATAAACCCGACCGAACCCTTAAATCCAGGAATCTTCATATAGGTGGCAGGGCCATTGCCATGGATCCGGTCATCCTTTTTAATATCTGGATATATTTTTAGAAGCGCAGCCTGGAGATCATCATTATAAATCGGATCAAATTGCTTTCCATATCCGATGGGCATCATTTCGATAAAACGAACATCGATTGGTCTGTCTTTAGCAAGCGAAAGAATAGAAAGCCATTCCTCATCATTCATTCCCTTTTGAAGAACCGTGTTAATCTTTACACTAAGCCCTGCATCGAAAGCTGCATCGATGCCCGCCATCACACGATGATGCAGATTCACACCGCTGATTTTCTCGAAAACCTCAGGTTTCAGCGTATCGAGGGAAACATTGACCGCATCCAATCCTGCAGCCCTTAAGGCTTCTACCTGTTCTTCGAGCAGCACACCATTTGTTGTCATGGTAACCTGCTCTATTCCCGGTATTTCCTTCAGCATACGGATAAAATTCGTACACCCTCTTCTGACCAATGGTTCTCCGCCGGTAATCTTATATTTTGTGATGCCTAGGGCAATCCCGGCTGTCGCGATCTCCGCCAACTCTTCATAGGTGAGAATCTCAGACATCGGAACCTTCTGCACGGTCATACCGTCCGGCATACAGTAACGGCAGCGAAGATTACAGAGATCCGTAATGGACATCCTCATGTAATCGATATTTCTTTGAAAGCGATCCTTCATTAATGTGTAAAATCCTTTTTAACCCGTCAATATATACAATACTGTCCATCCCGGACGTTTCCGATTAACTGTACATGGTATTCATGTGCAAGTATCACGGCTTCCCGTGTCGGGGCTTCCTTTGTGACAAGCACCGGAATCTGTGCCCGGATGATTTTTTCCATCATATCCGTCGGCACACGCCCACTCGTAAAAATCATCGCGTGTTTTAGATCCAAGTTGTTTTCCAGCGCATAGCCGATTGCCTTATCCACTGCATTATGTCTACCAATATCTTCACACTGAAACGCAATTTTCTCATTAATATACAACATTGCGCTATGGGTTGCATGCGTTTTTTCATGCAGTGGGGAATCCTTTTTAAATTCCATAAAAAGGTTCTGAATATCCTCATTGTGCACAGGAAGCGCTATTTTAATAGGGTATAGAGGTATATCGTGTGTGAAATAATCATTCAGTATGTGATTGCCTGTACAGCAGGACGGCGTCGTCTCGATATAGGACTCTTGATGCCTCGCATCCGGATCTGGCACTGTCTCATCCAGATTCTCAGATATTCCTGTGTTTTGTACGGCATCCAGCCTCTCCACTATTCCAGTGTTCTGAATCGTATTCGTCTTTTTCTGTGCTTCATCGTTTTTCTCTGTTCTATTTAAAAGCACACGTGCACGACTCCCGTAGCGACAGACATAAATCATCCTGACATCATCTGTTCCCGTTATGATGCCCTCTGTAAGCATTCGACCAAGGACCAGTTCCGGGAGATACTCCGGGGTACAGATGAGCTTCATGGTAAGTCGTTCATTGATATAAACATCCATAAGATGTTCATACAGCGTCTCCCTCTCTACCTGATGCGATCCTTCAGCATCATGAACTGTCACCGGCAGTGCATACGCCATTTCTACTTCACCCAGCTGATTTTCGATCGTCATATACACAGTTCCTCAATTATTTTTGATTTTTACAAGCCAGCACTTTTCGAGCTTTACATGCTGGCATGCAGCACACCATCATCCATACCATGGCATGCTGATAATTTCTAGATTATTTCCCGTTTTTCGCATATTGCAGAATACGGTCAGCGATAGCCTTAGGATCATTCAGGCTCAAAGTTTCACCGCCAAAATCTGCATTCGGAATATCCGTCACAAATAAAAAACGTCCGACAGGATTTGACGCCGGTTGCTGCGAATTTCCATTGCGAATGATTTCAAGCTTTGGAAACGGTTTCTCCTTGAAACCCTCTAACAAGATAAGATCCGCCTCCGGAAACTGCGCAATCAAAGACTTCTCTGTTTCTTCAGTCCCGATTTTATGAACAAACATGCGGTGTTTTGAAAAGATCGCTGTACCGTACGCACCCGCAGCCGAAAAACGATATGTATCCGTGCCGGGAATATCGCAGGTAAAATCATGTCCGTCATGCTTGAGAACCGCAACGCGCAGACCATCTGCGCAAAACTCTTTCAGAAGCTTCTCGATCAGTGTTGTTTTACCGGAATTCTTCACCCCGGAAATCGTAATGATTCTCTGCTTAAAATCTCTGTTCATCGCTGCATGCCTGTATGATTATAGTAGAAAGATACGAACCCGATCACCTTTCTCATAGGGATGATCCTGCGGAGGTAATTCTGCAATGCAGTTACAGCCAACCATCGACATAAGATTGCCACTGGTCTGCTTTTCCGCCTTTGGAAAATGGAGCTCATCATTTTCAAGAATAGCTCGAATAAAACGCCTTCCACGATGCTTCGAAAAGCTCTCTCCTAAGGTCACATAAATCATGTTATTCCGAAGCGTCTCGTCATGGGAAAGCTTCCGAAGCGCTTCCTTCGCCAGAAGCTCAAAGGTTGTAAGTGCTGCAAATGGATTCCCGGAGAGATGTACCATCGGTTTCCCATTTCGCATGGAGAAGATCGCAGGAGAGCCCGGCTTCATCCGTACGCCCCAGAAAATTTTTTCCGCGTTAATTTTCGGTAATACAAGATGAATGATATCTTTTGCGCCGACAGATACGCCGCCACTAGTGATGACGAGATCGCAGCGATCATTCGCCTCGGAAAGAATCTTCGCTACCTCATCCGAATCATCCGGAAGCATCCCGGTCATTTCCGGTGCATAGCCAAGCTCCTTTAAGCGCACCGAAAGAAACTGAAGATTGGCATCATAAATCTTGCCCGGCTTCAGCGGTTCTCCCGGCTTCATCAACTCGCTTCCTGTCACGAAGACACCCACTTTCGGCTTACGATATACCTTGACCCGGTCAATACCGGCAGAAGACAAAACACCCGACTCAATATATGTGATCCGATGATTCTTCGGTACAACGACAGTGCCTGCCTTAATTTCTTCTCCCTGGAAGCTATAGTTCTCCCACGGTTTATATTCCGCTACGATCTTTACCTCCGTACCATTTTCAAACGTGCGGAAGCGATTCTCGTCATCCCAGCCGACACTATCCTCCTGCCATGCGATACAATCTGCCCCTTTCGGAATCGGAGCACCCGTAAAGATCCGGACTGCTTCACCTGCTCCTATGGTCTTTGTACAAAAATCGCCCGCAAACTCCGTGTCAATGATCCGAAATACCGCCGGGTTTTCCTCCGTGGCGCCCTTTGTATCGATGCTCCGTATCGCAAAACCATCCAGCGGAGATCGTGGAAATGGCGGCACATCAAAACCTATCTTTATGTCCTCGGCTGTTACATATCCATCTGCTTCGGAAAGCATCTTCTCCTCGGTTTCTGTGACCCCCTTCGTCGAGGCTTCTATGATTCTATATGCTTCTTCCAGCTCTATATCTTCCTGATACATATATTTCACCAATTAAATCAACAAAAAATGAATTCTCAGAGCTTTCGTGTACTCTGAGAATCTAGTTATCTTCTCCTATTTTATATGCTATCGACTATGAATGCAATCAGTCTGTAAAGAGCTCCGGTTCTGCGAGTGACCTCGCATACTTCTCATGCATTTCCTTCTCTGAAAAGAAGTACGTAGCGCCGACTGAGTTATGGAACGCATGCACATCCTGATATTCCGGTCTTCCCTGGATGATGCTATAGGCTCTTTCTATCTGCGCCTTCGTGTAACTGTACGGGCTTCTTTCAAAGTATTCGATCGGTGTCGGCGCCGGATACGTCTTGCAGTTGAAACGAACCATCTCCGCTACCGTCTTCGGAAGATCCTTGTCCTCAACCAAAACTGCGATCATCGCATAGTTATCGCTCATAAACTCCTGCGAATAGTAGTAGGTCTCCTTCTCTCCCTTTTTCGAAACAATATCCTGGCAGGTCTCATCCTTCTCCATCTCATCAAGCCGCTTCTCAGCATCCGGTACTTCCTTCAGAATAGATGAAAGTGTAGTTAACTGTGAGCCCTTCGTTCTCTTACGAATATAATCTGCAAGCTCCTGTGCGGGTGTCAGCTTCTGCTCTTCCTTTTTCTTTTCTTCTTCCCAAGCGAGTGCTTCTTCCATTTCATCATCCGGGACATCCGGCATGGAATCAAGGTATTCTAGAAGCTCTCGCTTTCCCTGCGCATTCATCCGATCCTTCGCTTCTTCACGGGTTTCATGCTCATAATCAACCTCGGTTGCTGCCTCTTTTCCGGTCTTATTTGTTTCTTCCGCAGCAGAGAAAGTTTTCCCGTTGGAAGCATTGCTCTGTTCTATCTCTCTAGATTTCGCTTCCTTTGCTGCATCTACTGTACTATTTTCTTCTGTCTCTTCAGAAGCTGCCTTCGAACTGACTCCAGCGCCTGTTGCTTTATAAAGCTTTTCTGTGAATCCCGGTTTTTTTCTTCCAAACAGCATATTCTGATCCTTTCACTCATTCAGGATAAACATCCAGATATTTTGGTCCATATATTTCTTTTTATTATAACATTCACAAGGTATAAAACAAAATCCGATGCGAAAAAACTGCCGCACGAAAGTTCTCCGCGCGGCAGCTTAAAATATCTTGATTACTTCAGTGTGATACCAGCCTGTGTCATCTTATCTGCAAGATCATCGAGACCGAACTCATGGAGTGTAGCCTTCGTCGGGATACCTGTCTCTACATCCCAGCCAAGTGCTGTATAGTACATATCCTTTGCCTTCTCCATATCGTCACGATCCATCTTGACCGTACCTTCTTCAAATGCCTTGAAATCCGGCTCCTTATCAAAGATCCATGCCGGAATTGCATCATGCTCTGTACGAAGATTTGCTGTGCCGAATTCATTCTGGAAGGAAATTGCTGTCAGGCAACGAAGCACATGACCGATTCTAAGGCCATCTCTGTTCAGCTCCTCCTGTGTCTTCTCAACACCAGTTACCGCTGAGAAGAACTTTGCCTCGAGATCAAGGTCACCAATATAATCTCTCTTCTTCGCCGGAGACTGTGTCATCGGCCAGATCCAGTCGCAGACTGTCAGCGAATCATGGAGGTTTTTATCTTCGAAGCTGAAAACGGAAACCTTCACCTTATTCTCATTGATCGGTGTGTAATGCTTCTGCGGATCCCAACAGCCAGGTCCGAAGAAATGCTCCATCGTATTCTTCTGCATCTCATACGGGGAACCGGACTGTGCAACGTTTGTACATACATGGGTCATGCAGTCACGATTATACATAGAATTAAAGAGCAGTCCGATCTGTCCGGAATCCTCGGAGCCGTGATGCTTCGGATAGCCGTTGTAGGTAACCGCCTGGTTCCAAACACCGGTCAGCTGATCCATGAACTCCTTCGTATCAAGGCCCCACTTCTTCGTCCATTCCAGTGTACCCATGCAGATATCGGAAATCTTACCTTCCTTATAGGCCATACGACGGATGATCTCTACGACGAATCTCGGATCACAGTCCTTCTGCCACTGCCACGGGATGGAATCATACTCCGCATCGGAAATAAACTCATGAATTCTGCCGCTCTCGCAGAGCCATCTCCAGTCTCTGTTCAGGTTACCATAGTTATCCCAGAGTCCCATATCATCTACTGCATGGGAGCAGGCACCGCAGACGATCATCTTACCATCGCCTTCATACTTGAAGTCCTTCAGGTAATCAACCTTCTCACCGTTCTCATTGCCAAGGTAGAAATACTGGCCGTAGATGATCGGCATACAAGTGTTGGAAACATAGGTCGGAAGATCATAATCTGCGAGCGGATCCATATCATACTCTGTATAGCAGCGGATCGGACAGGACTGACATCCACCGGACTTGATTGCATAATGTGTTGCAACCTCACCGAAATCGAAAACGCCCTTGAAGCAGCGGTATGCAATCTTATTGATATCATCATACGGCTGTTCTTCCGTATCAATCGGGCCACCTTCAGCCTTCTCATAGCATCTGCCCGGTCCACCGGACCAACGGTTCTTACCATTGACAGCAGAGTACTCTGCCCAGCTCTGCGGAACAGCCGGTACGTTATGGTTATTGTTTGCACCGATCAGTTCGCCAAGCATGTAGTTGTTGAGCTCCTGAAGCTTTGCGACATCAGCGATATGTACTGCACCTGTACCGAAGATAGCGATACCCTTCAGGTTTTTAGAACCCATCAGAGCACCGATGCCGGCACCTGCAGAGTTACCGAAAGAGGTATTTAATGTTGAATAGTTGACACCATTTTCACCAGCAGGTCCGATCGCAGCAGTCTGGAATTCTCGTCCGCACTCCTCTGTCATGATCTTGTTTGCTTCGAAAGTGCCCTTACCCCAGATATGGTCTGCCGGCTCAAGGGTTACCGTATCATCCGATACCTTCAGGTATACCGGCGATGAAGCCTTACCGGTTACGAAGATACCATCCCATCCGGCATACTTAAGCTCCGGTCCGATATGGCCGCCCATATGCGCATCCAGGATGGAATGTCCCTTAGACCAGCAGGAAAGGAATGTGATATTCATTCTTCCGGAACAAGGTACACCAGAGCCTGTCAAAGGACCTACACCAAAGAAGATAGGAGACTCTGGTGCTCTCGGTGCTGTAGTCATTGGAACCTCATCGGCAAAAAGCTTATAGCCGAAGCCCATACCACCGATGTAATCCTTCTGCCATTCTGTATCATCAGAGCTTGAAATCTCACCGGTTGTTAAATTTACACGCAGGATTTTTCCCATCCAGCCAAATGATTCTGCCATTTTTTATTCCTCCCTTAAGCCTCTACGATTTCCTGTGCTGCGGATGTTACTTCATCCCAGTCAATGATCTGCAGGGCACCAGCCGGACAACCTGCTACGCAGGCACCACACTGAATGCACTTGCTGGATTTCTGTGTTTCCGGATCGATCGTCGGCATATGCCAAGGGCATGCATCATGGCATGCGCCACAGCCGATACACTTATCCCGATCGACGACACGGACGCCTCTGTCATCGGCATAGATCGCATGCTGCGGGCAAGCTTCGCCGCAGGCAGGGGTCTTACACTGACGGCAGGTATCCGGGAAGTAGGTGAAGTTTTGATTATACATACCATCTTTCCCATGGATATGAAGGTTTCTCGCCATCTTAATCCGGGAAATATAGGCACCGCACTTGCCATCATTGGTCAATGTGCAGTTAATTTCACATCTCTGGCAACCGACACAGCGGGCACCATTGACAACCAGAAGTCCGGTCGGTGTGGCCCAGGTCGTCACGACGCCTTCATCTACTTCCTGCTGTGTACAGCCGAAGAGATTCAGCATGGTAGCAGAAATCGTAAGCCCGGCAAGACTCTTACCCGAAATCTTCAGGAACTGTCTTCTCGTCATCTGACGGTCAAGAAAACCGTCCTTCTTTTCCTCTAACATTTGTTCAGACATTTGCTCCTCCTAAATCATAAATGTTCACAAATATGTTATTGATTGCTTTTCGCGAAACGAAATATTATACTCACTAAAAAGGTTTTAATTCTCGGGATCTTCTCCGGAGGGTCCCTCTAAAAATGAAAGGAGACCATTATGTTCGGAAGAATAGGTCCTATGGAACTCATTTTAATTTTAATCATCGCTCTCGTCATTTTCGGGCCATCCAAGCTTCCTCAAATTGGAAAAGCACTTGGCGAATCCATCAAGGAATTCAAAAAGGGCGCCAGTGAAATTTCTGATGTCGTGAACGAACCGGTTAAGACAGAGGCTCAGCCGAAGTCTGATGCACCGGCAACGACCGAAGTAAAAAAGGATGAAACCAAAACCGTATGAGTGAGAAGACGAATGCAAATTCCGAAAAAACCGGAACGATCGTCGATCACCTTACAGAACTTCGAAAAAGGCTCATCATCATCGTGGTGGTGAATCTTGCGTTTACCCTCATATGTTACAACTTCATTCCCCCGTTGATTGAGTTTTTCATAAAGCTCAATCCGGGGATGAATCTTGTTTATATTTCGCCAGAAGAACTGTTCATGGTTTATGTCAAGATCGCACTGCTATGCGGTGTCGTCTTTGCATCTCCCGTCACGATCCTTGAAATCTGGGAATTCATACGAAGCGGTCTCTATAAAGGAGAACGGCGCTCGATTCTTATCGCTTTGTTTTTAGGCCTTTTCTTTTTCCTGATCGGTGCTGTATTCTCCTACCGGATAGTCCTTCCGATTATTCTCGGGTTTTTCATCCGGATACGGATCGAATCCATACAGCCGATGGTTTCCATCGAAAAATACGTAAATTTCTGTATCACGATGCTTCTATGCTTTGGTGCTGCGTTTGAGCTCCCGGTCATCACTTATGTTCTATCGGAGTTTGAAATCCTGAAACCAGAGACCTTGAAGCGTTTACATGGTGCTCTGATTGTCATCGTCTGGGTCATCGCGGCGATCATTACACCGCCGGATGTCGCATCCCAAATTCTTCTCGGATTACCGATGACTGCGCTTCTTGAACTCAGCATCCTGATCTGCCAGTGGGTAAATCAGAAAAAGCAACGATCAAAAACCTCTTGATTCTATCTGTGAGAACCGGTTTTCCGGTTTCTCACAGGATCCTTTCAGTAAGTAGATATCCTTCTGGATGTCTTTTTTTATTATTATCCCGGAGTACCTCGCTTGCGATGTCTTCTTATTTCAGGACTTGTTCTGTCAAGAAGAAATAAGCATTATCTATGGCTGTAACAACACCGGTTGAAGAAAAAGTTGCGCCGGATACACCATCGACGACGGTATTCTCGTCCTTCTTCTCTTCCGTGGCTTCTGCTTCTTCTGTTGCTACGCTCAGTTCAGCAGCAAGCACCTTTTCGGATTTTGTCGCAGCCTTACGATGCACATTTCCTGTCTGAGACGCATCCGTCTTTTTCGCGCTATCCGGATGGATGAGACCCGCAGCGAGCATCTTGTTCTGTGTCTGGTCTTCGACTGAAAGATCTGCCTCTGGTGTCTTGATCGGCTCACCCTCAATACGGCTCAGTGTCATACCTGCAGCATAGAGTGCGCGATAAGACTTCGCTTCTGCGGACTGATCGGAAGCATTCCAAACGCCAGGATTCGATACAAGTACTGCCTCATCCTCTCCTGTTGTCTGCTGCCCCGTTCCTCCCGCCGGGGAAGCAACCGTCATACCATCCAGCATGATCGGTGCCTTCAAACTCGTAAACTCTTGAACAAATGATGCATCTGTGATATGTGTTCCGATTCCCTCTGTCTCGTCCTGACTTACGATATTGATGGACTCGATCGTAGATGCATCCGGTGAAAATACAGTCTGCACTGTAATGTCGCTCTTGAAGCCCCTGGCTGTAGACTGTACGACGTATCTTCCATCCTTTGCCTGTGTCACATCAGAAACCTGATAGGTACTTGTATCAAGGTGTGAAAGATCGACAGCCTCGCCGCGCGGAACCGGGTTATACAGATCCGTGATCGGGCCTTCGGCAAGCTTCTCTACTGCAACGCCTGCTACAACCATGACGGCCACGGCAATTACAGCAGTTACTTGAGATGCCTTTCGACTTTTCATCGTTCCTCCCTCCTTCTGAATCTCAACAAAAAAGTGTTGGTTTGTTGTTAAATATATATTATCACTTGAACGAATAGAATGAAAGAATAATATTAAATGCACAAATGTCGAATGTTTTTTTAATACTATTCGGTACTTTTAATAATTCCTGTTTTAAATCCAAAATCGTACTGTTATATACTTTCCTCCAGCTCCTTAGCCATGCGCATGAACTCCCGCACCTGTGGCAGTTCCGCATAGTTTTCCTGATAGAGGATATGTGTTCGACGTATAATCGAGGTATCATCCTGAAAAACCATTTTCTGAAAATTTCCATTAAAATTTCTAAGACATAGTGATGGCAGGACACTCCAGCCAAGTCCTCGTTCGATAAGTGCAATACTTGTCTCAATATCATTCACTGTCATCTGGTTATCGACCCGGATGCCATTTTCCTTCTGCCATTTGGAGATACCACCGGCAAATTCCAGGTCAGAGCTTCGATTTATAAACGGAAGCTTCACTATATCCGCAAAAGCATAGCTTTTCGGCCACGCAATATAAAAGTCCTCTTCGGAAAGGATGTCATCCCCGCCATTCCACGCATACTCTCCGCGGATGACCACCATCGGGAGCTCCTGTCCTGTCAGCATTTTATGAAGATCCATGCTTCTATAGACACTGATTTGAAGACGCACGGACGGAAATTCCATATGATATTTCTCCAGAAGCTCCGGCAGCCGGTATCTCGCATAGTTCGCACTGATTCCTACCACTAAGGTCCCGCCAATGCTTCCATCAGCCTCCGAGGCGAGAGAACGGATGCTTTCGAGAGAGGATGAAATACGCAGGACATCCGGCAGAATCTTCTCCATAAGCGGTGTCGGCGTCAATCCCCACTTCGAACGTAAGAAAAGTGTTCCACCACAATCCTCTTCTATACCCTGTAAACGCTTCGTGATGGCCGACTGCGTCGTATATAAATTCTCTGCCGTTTTTGTGATGTTCTTACTCTTTGAAAGATCTTCAAGTATTTCGATATCCCGTTCGGTCATTTTAATATCCTTTCCTAATATTCTCTGATAAGATGCGCTTTCTAGCTGAATATTTCAGAGATGTATATCTAGTTCTCATGCATTCCATGTTGGAATGCGTATACATGATTTATCATCATTTTACAGAATGATTGTGCCATGCTATTCTATAACCGTCAAGAGAAATAAGACAAAAGAAATAAAAAACAACTAAAAGAACAAAAGGCCAAGCCAAGGAGGTACTTATTATGATGAATATGGTAATCACAGCAGCTATCGTCGCAGCACTTACAGCAGAGCTTTCAAAGGTAGAGAGAACCGCAGATCAGCAGTCCTTTACTGAAATGGATGAGAAGCACTTCGGTGAATCCATCACGGTAAGCCTTCCGAAGCGGCTGTACTGATCAGATTAGCTCGATTATTCGAACCAAAAAAAGATAAAATAGAAATAATATGAAAGACATGTCGATCCCCCTCGGCGTGTCTTTTTCGTTTCAAACTGAAACGTGACAGGTGAAATAAAGCATGTTATAAGAAAAAGAAGGTATACGTTTTAAGCGATTTCTTAAGCGCCAGGGGGATGGGCATGAACAGAAGTGTATGGATAAAATTTTATACATTGATCTGCATCTTGTTCTATCTCTCTGTATCTTTTTTTGCGTTAGATATTCATACTGGTTATTCTGAAGATGTATATCCGTTCCAGAGCATGGAAATGAGCAGTATTTTTACGGCGGACACGTTTGATACGCAGGATTCTGTATATCATTTTGATGTCGATTTTATCACGTCCGAGGAGATTTCTTCTTCTGTTCTTGCTCCACTTCCCGCTGCGCATCAGCTTGTTTCGTTGTTCCAGTCCCAGCGTAGTCTTCTACTTGCTGAGGTGCTTCTTTTCAGCATTATCTCTATCTATTCTGCTTACAAACTTCTTTTTAATGGATATAAAAGGACATATTTTGTCTCACAGACACGCTTCTTTCTAGACATTCATGCAGAAAGGCTGACCTGTTAAAGGTTTTGTCTTTCTTCTGCATGAATTGCTGATTTCCTTTTTGACATTAGCAATTATATGCCACCTGATCTGATGATTATCGGATCAGGTGTTTTCATAATTTAAAAAGGAAAAGGGTGATCGTAAAGATGAAGAAGGTGTCTTTTTCTGAGATTTATAAAGATTCTGACATTTATGGGATGACACTTGATGAGATCAACAAAATCATTGTTGCTGAAACACTTCGTGCCAATGATAACAACATGGCGGCTACGGCTGAGCAGCTTGGTATCAGCCGTACCACCCTGTGGAGATATATTAAAAGGACAGGAGAGCATGTATGATTGATGGATTAAGTTTTCTGTGGGAAGGAATCATGGCGATTACCTGGAAGGAAATCGTCATGTATATTGTCGGCGGCACCCTTATATGGCTTGCAATCAAGAAGCAGTATGAGCCGTCTCTGCTTTTACCGATGGGCTTCGGTGCGATCCTAGTGAATCTCCCGATGTCGAGCGCACTTAACCAGGTGATGGAGGGCGCCGGTGAAACACACGGTATCATCCAGTGGCTTTTTGAAGTGGGTATCGGCGCATCCGAAGCGATGCCGCTGCTTCTTTTTATCGGTATCGGCGCAATGATTGATTTCGGCCCGTTACTTGCCGATCCGAAGATGTTTCTCTTCGGTGCAGCTGCACAGTTCGGCATTTTTCTGACGATTGTGGTTGCCGCACTGCTTGGATTTGACCTGAAGGATGCGGCTTCCATCGGCATCATCGGTGCAGCCGATGGCCCGACATCGATCCTTGTCAGCCAGGTCCTTCATTCAAACTATATCGGACCGATCGCTGTCGCAGCCTACAGCTATATGGCACTCGTGCCAATCATTCAGCCGTTTGCAATCAAACTCGTAACGACGAAAAAAGAGCGTCTCATCCGTATGAAGTACGAACCAGGCTCTGTTTCTAAGACGACGAAGATCCTTTTCCCAATCATCGCAACCATCATCGCTGGTCTCGTCGCACCTGACTCTGTTTCTCTTGTCGGCATGATCATGTTCGGAAATCTGATCCGTGAATGCGGCGTCCTCAACAGCCTCTCGCAGACCGCACAGGATGACCTCGCAAACCTTATTACACTCCTTCTCGGTATCACGATTTCCTATTCGATGCGCGCCGAGCAGTTCGTACAGTTCTCGACGATTCTTATCATGGGCCTCGGCCTCGTAGCCTTCGTATTTGACTCAATAGGTGGTGTACTGTTCGCAAAGCTCATTAATCTCTTCGCTAAGAAGAAGATCAACCCGATGGTCGGTGCCGCCGGCATTTCTGCATTCCCGATGAGCGCCCGTGTGATCCAGAAGATGGGTCTCGCTGAAAACCCGACGAATCATCTCCTCATGCACGCAATTGGTGCCAATGTTTCCGGCCAGATCGCCAGTGCCGTCGCGGGTGGAATCATCCTCGGTTTCTTCCGATAAGCTGACACCGGGGACGGTTCTCTTTGTCAGCTTTTTCATGAACAGAACATCATTTGGAACATCATTGTACGGAGGAAAATAACATGAATGCAAATTTGATTGCTGCACTGAATATGATGTGGCAGGGCATGGTTGGCCTTTTTATCGTCATGATCGTGATCGCACTGATTGTAGTGGCGCTTGGTAAGGCTACGAAATAAATTTCATATAACAAAAACCAGGTAGCAGAAGTGCTCTGAGCTGTGACTTTCAAATGTCGCAGCCCAGAGCACTTCTATTGCTTGATCCTTTTTTCTTGTAAACCTTCTTTTATTCCCCGATCAGTATCTTCAGGTCATCATCAACATTCGTGATGCCGGCGATGCCGAAGTTGTCGACAAGCACCTTCGTCACATTTGGTGATAGAAACGCCGGAAGGGTCGGTCCAAGGTGAATGTTCTTCACGCCAAGGTAAAGAAGCGCGAGAAGAACGATGACCGCCTTCTGCTCATACCATGCGATATTAAACGCAAGCGGAAGTTTGTTGATATCGTCAAGACCGAAGATTTCCTTTAGCTTCAGAGCGATCAACGCAAGCGAATAGGAATCGTTGCACTGGCCGGCATCAAGCACACGCGGGATACCGTTGATATCACCGAGGTTCAGCTTGTTATACTTATACTTCGCACAGCCAGCCGTCAGGATCACGACATCCTTCGGAAGCTTCTCAGCAAACTCGGTATAATACTCTCTTGACTTCATACGGCCATCGCAGCCCGCCATGACGACAAACTTACGGATCGCACCGCTCTTCACAGCAGCAACCACCTGGTCGGCAAGTGCAAATACCTGCTCATGCGCAAAACCGCCGACGATTGTGCCGGTCTCGATTTCCTCCGGTGCAGCACACTTCTTTGCAAGTTCGATAATCTCGGAGAAATCCTTCTTCTCACCATATGCAGCATCAATATGCTTGCAGCCGGGATAACCTGCAGCACCTGTTGTAAACATTCTGTCCTTATAGCTGTCCTTTGGCGGAACGATACAGTTCGTAGTCATGAGGATAGGGCCGTTAAACTTCTCGAACTCCTCCTTCTGCTTCCACCAAGCATTACCATAGTTGCCGACGAAGTTCGGATATTTCTTGAAAAACGGATAGTAATGTGCCGGCAGCATCTCAGAGTGTGTATAGACATCGACACCTGTGCCCTGGGTCTGGTCAAGTAGCATCTCAAGATCCTTAAGGTCATGACCGGATACGAGGATACCCGGATTCTTACGAACGCCAATGTCTACCTTTGTGATCTCCGGATTGCCGTAAGCACCGGTATTTGCTGCATCGAGATCAGCCATGCCCTGTACGCCATACTTGCCGGTCTCGAGCGTCAGCTTCACGAGATCATCCACTGTGAGGCTGTCATCGAGTGTCGCTGCCAGTGCCTTCTGGATAAATGCATCCACCTCTGCATCCTCTTTCAGCAGAGCGTTTGCATGCTTCGTGTACGCTGCAAGACCCTTAAGGCCATAGGTGATAAGCTCACGGAGAGAACGGATGTCTTCATCCTTCGTAGCAAGAACACCCACTAGAAATGCCTTTGCGTCATAGCTGTCCGGTGTACCATGCCAGGTTGCTGCCTCCGGAAGCGAAGAACGATCAGAAACCTAAGAAAGAAGCGTTTCCTTCTCCTTCAGCGTCTCTGTGATCCGATTCGTGATCGCCGCCTCATCGAAGTTTGCATTCGTGATCGTCGTGAAAAGGTTCACGCTCACGAGATGATTAATCTTCTCAGGAACCTCTTTTCCTTCCTTACGAAGCTCTGTCGTAACGGCGGAAAGGCCCTTCGTCACGTAGATAAGAATATCCTGCTTACGTGCAACTTCCGGCTTCTTACCGCATACGCCCTGTACCGTACAGCCCTTGCAGCCGGCTGTCTCCTGACACTGGTAACAAAACATCTGATTCTCCATCATATCCTCCTCGTATGATATGTTTGTGAGCCAAAGAAATGAGCTCATGAACATATCATTTTTTGTTTGTATAGCGGATGGACATCCTGAAGGTTCTCTTTACCCAGATCCCGCACATACAGTCAACATTG